>JAESGH010000435.1_pt1 | contig 23530 bp, 24 predicted proteins | sample 9269641 | NCBI WGS metagenome assembly JAESGH01 (sample SAMN14515345, study PRJNA621665) | algae metagenome | isolation source: Phormidium tanganyikae FI6-MK23 and co-occurring heterotrophs from granitic... | place: USA: Fort Irwin, California | collected 1998-05-24
CGTTCCCGAGGAGATGGCGTGATGGTCGGGCTTGGCTCTTATCTGGCGGTCGCCGCGATCCTGTTCACGCTCGGCGTGCTCGGCATCTTCATCAACCGCAAGAACGTCATCGTCATCCTGATGTCGATCGAGCTGATCCTGCTCTCGGTCAACCTCAACTTCGTCGCCTTCTCGAGCTTCCTGAACGACATCGTCGGCCAGGTCTTCGCGATGCTGGTGCTGACCGTCGCTGCCGCCGAGGCCGCGATCGGGCTCGCCATTCTCGTCGTCTACTTCCGCAACCGCGGCACGATCGCGGTGGAAGACATCAACATGATGAAAGGCTGAGCGCGGCAACGCGCCCGTAACCTGCCATGTATCAAGCGATCGTCTTCCTTCCCCTGATCGGCTTCTTCATCGCCGGCATCTTTGGCCGGCTGATCGGCGCACGCGCCTCGGAGATCGTCACCACCACGCTGCTGCTGCTCTCGGCGGTGCTGTCCTGGATCGCGCTGTTCCAGGTCGGCTTCGGCTCGGGCACCACCCGCGTCCAGGTCGCGACCTGGCTGGCCTCGGCCGATCTGCGCGTCGACTGGGCCTTCCGCATCGACACGCTGACCGCGGTCATGCTGGTCGTCGTCAACACCGTCTCATCGCTCGTGCACCTCTATTCGATCGGGTACATGCACGAGGACCCGTCGCGGCCGCGCTTCTTCGCCTATCTCTCGCTGTTCACCTTCGCCATGCTGATGCTGGTGACGGCCGACAATCTGGTGCAGATGTTCTTCGGCTGGGAAGGCGTCGGTCTCGCCTCCTATCTGCTGATCGGCTTCTGGTACCAGAAGCCCTCGGCCAACGCCGCGGCGATCAAGGCCTTCGTCGTCAACCGCGTCGGCGATTTCGGCTTCCTGCTCGGCATCTTCCTGGTTTTCGTTCTGACCGGCTCGGTCGCCTTCGACAGCATCTTCCCGCAGATCGCCGGCCTGACCGAGCGCAGCTTCCGCTTCCTCGGCTATGACTGGAACGCGCTGACGTTGACCGCCCTGCTGCTCTTCATGGGCGCCATGGGCAAGTCGGCGCAGTTCCTGCTGCACACCTGGCTGCCGGACGCGATGGAGGGCCCGACCCCGGTCTCGGCGCTGATCCATGCCGCGACCATGGTCACCGCCGGCGTCTTCATGGTGGCCCGCCTGTCGCCGATCTTCGAATACGCACCCGTAGCGCTGACCGTCGTCGTGGTCATCGGCGCCACCACCGCCTTCTTCGCCGCGACCGTCGGCCTGGTGCAGAACGACATCAAGCGCGTCATCGCCTATTCGACCTGCTCGCAGCTTGGCTACATGTTCGTGGCGCTCGGCGTCGGCGCCTACTCGGCCGGCATCTTCCACCTGTTCACCCACGCCTTCTTCAAGGCGCTGCTCTTCTTGGGTGCCGGCTCGGTCATCCATGCGATGCACCATGAGCAGGACATGCGGAACATGGGCGGCCTGCGGAAGCACATCCCGTTCACCGCTGCGGCCATGACGATCGGCACGCTGGCGCTGACCGGCTTCCCGTTCTTCGCCGGCTACTTCTCCAAGGACGCGATCATCGAGAGCGCCTATGCCTCGGTGGCGCATGGCGGCTTCGCCAGCTCCTACGCCTTCGTGCTCTTGGTCGTCGCCGCGCTGATGACCTCGTTCTACTCCTGGCGGCTCTATTTCATGACCTTCGAGGGCGCGCCGCGCTGGGGGGGCCATAGTCACGGTCATGACGCGCACGGCCACGATGACCACGCGCATGGTCACAAGGCTGAAGATCATGCCCATGCTCACGACGATCACGGCCATGGTCATGGGCACGACCACACGCCGCATGAGAGCCCGCTCGTCATGCTGATCCCGCTCGCCGTGCTGTCGCTCGGCGCCGTCGCCGCCGGCTTCGCCTTCAAGGAGGCGTTCATCGGCCACGACTACGAGCACTTCTGGAAGGCGGCGCTGTTCACCGGCAAGGACAACCACATCCTGCACGCCATGCACGAAGTGCCGAAATGGGTGGTCTGGTCGCCGTTCTTCGCGATGCTGATCGGCTTCCTGCTGGCGCTCTACATGTACGTTCTGCGTCCGGACGTGCCCGGCAAGCTCGCCGCCGCCAACCCGGTTCTCTACAAGTTCCTGCTCAACAAGTGGTATTTCGACGAGATCTACGACTTCCTGTTCGTGAAGCCGGCGATGTGGCTCGGTCGCTTCCTCTGGAAGAAGGGCGACGGCGCCGTCATCGACGGCCTCGGGCCGGACGGGGTCTCGGCCCGTGTCGTCGACGTGACCAACCGGGTCGTGCGGCTGCAGACCGGCTATGTCTACCACTATGCCTTCGCCATGCTGATCGGCGTCGCCGGGCTGGTGACCTGGTACCTCATGGCCCGCGGGTGAGATGATGTTTGGCTTCGGTATCCTCACCGGTCTCCTGGTCCTGCCGCTGGTCGGCGCCGCCTTCATCCTGGCGCAGCGCGGCGACGAGGCCTCGGTCAACTCCAACGCCCGCTGGGCGGCGCTGATCGCGACCGTCGCGACCTTCATCCTGGCGCTGGTCGCCTGGGGCCGCTTCGACTCGGCCAATCCCGGCTTCCAGATGGTCGAGAGCCATGCCTGGGTCTCGGACATCATCAAGTTCAAGCTCGGCGTCGACGGCTTCTCCTTCCCCTTCGTGGTCCTGACCGCCTTCCTGATGCCGTTCTGCATCCTGGCGTCCTGGACCTCGGTTACGAAGCGGGTGCGCGAGTACATGGTCGCGTTCCTGATCCTCGAGACGCTGATGATCGGCGTCTTCGTCGCGCTCGACCTCGTGCTGTTCTACCTGCTGTTCGAGGCGGGCCTGATCCCGATGTTCCTGATCATCGGAATCTGGGGCGGCAAGCGCCGCGTCTACGCCTCCTACAAGTTCTTCCTCTACACGCTGCTCGGCTCGGTGCTGATGCTGCTCGCCATCATGGCGATGTACTGGAACGCTGGCACGACCGACATTCCGACGCTGCTCACGCACAAATTCCCGGTGCAGATGCAGCCCTGGCTCTGGCTCGCCTTCTTCGCCTCCTTCGCGGTGAAGATGCCGATGTGGCCGGTCCACACCTGGCTGCCCGACGCGCACGTCGAGGCGCCGACGGCGGGCTCGGTCATCCTGGCGGCCATCCTCTTGAAGATGGGCGGCTACGGCTTCATCCGCTTCTCGATCCCGATGTTCCCGGACGCCTCGGCGATGTTCGCGCCGCTGGTCTTCGCGCTCTCCGTCATCGCCATCATCTACACCTCGCTGGTGGCGCTGATGCAGGAGGACATCAAGAAGCTGATCGCCTACTCCTCGGTGGCGCATATGGGCTTCGTCACCATGGGCCTGTTCACCCTGACGCCGCAGGGCATCCAGGGCGCGATGTTCCAGATGGTCAGCCACGGCCTCGTCTCGGGCGCGCTCTTCCTCTGCGTCGGCGTGATCTACGACCGCATGCACACCCGCGAGATCGCCGCCTATGGCGGCCTTGTGAACCGCATGCCGCTCTATGCGGTGGTGTTCATGATCTTCACCATGGCCAATGTCGGCTTGCCGGGCACCGCCGGCTTCGTCGGCGAGTTCCTGACGCTGATGGGCGCCTTCAAGGCCAATCCCTGGGTGGCGTTCCTGGCGACCACCGGCGTGATCCTGTCGGCCGGCTACGCGCTCTGGCTCTATCGCCGCGTCGTTTTCGGCGAACTCGTCAAGCCTGAGCTCAAGGACATCACCGACCTTAACGCCCGCGAGATCGCGATCTTCGTGCCGCTCGTCCTGCTGACGATCTGGTACGGCATTGCGCCCGGCACGATCCTCGACGCCTTCGCGGCGCCGACCGAAGCCCTCATTAAGAACTATCAGGCCGCCATCACCGCCGCGAAGACGGCGATGCTGGTAGTCCAGTAAGGCTGCTCAGATGACCACCTTGCCCGCTCTCGGTCCCGCGCTCCCGGAAATCATCCTGGCGCTGGGCGCCATCGCCATGGTGCTTTACGGCGCCATTCAGGGCGAGCGCTCGACGCGCACGCTCGAGATCGCGGCGCTCGCGCTTTTCGCGCTGGCGCTGGTGCTAGTCCTGCGCGGTGAGGGCAAGGTCGTCACCTTCAACGGCGCCTTCATCGCCGACGGCTTCGCCCGCTTCATGAAGGTGCTGACGCTGATCGGGGCTGCGGCCGCGATCGTGCTCTCGGCCGATTTCCTGCGCCGCGACGGCGCCATGCGCTTCGAATTCCCGATCCTCGTCGTCCTCGCCACCATCGGCATGATGATGATGATCTCGGCCAACGACCTGATCGGTCTTTACGTTGGCCTGGAATTGCAGTCGCTCGCGCTCTATGTCGTCGCCGCCTTCGACCGCGACAACCCGCGTTCGACCGAGGCCGGCCTGAAGTATTTCGTCCTCGGCGCGCTCTCCTCGGGCATGCTGCTCTACGGGGCGTCGATGGTCTACGGCTTCACCGGCACGGTCGGCTATGCCGGCATCGCTGAGGCGGTGAAGGGCGGCCATCCCGGCATCGGCCTGATCATCGGCCTCGTCTTCGTTGCCGCCGGCGTCGCCTTCAAGATCTCGGCCGTGCCGTTCCATATGTGGACGCCGGATGTCTATGAGGGCGCTCCGACCCCGGTCGCCGCCTTCTTCGCCTCGGCGCCGAAGATGGCGGCGATGGCGATGACCGTGCGCATCTTCGTCGGCGCCTTCCCGGGCGCGCTGCACGACTGGCAGCAGATCATCGTCTTCATGTCGATCGCCTCGATGGCGCTCGGCGCCTTCGCCGCGATCGGCCAGACCAATATCAAGCGACTGCTCGCCTATTCCTCGATCGCCAATATGGGCTATGCGCTGGTCGGCCTCGCCGCCGGCACAGCCGCAGGCGTTCAGGGCGTGATGACCTATATGGCGATCTATCTCGCCACCACGCTCGCCGCCTTCGCCTGCGTCCTGATGATGAACCGCAACGGCAAGCCGGTCGAGGAGATCGGCGAGCTTGCCGGCCTGTCCCGCACCAATGGCTGGATGGCGTTCGCGATGTCGATGATGATGTTCTCGCTCGCCGGCATCCCGCCGCTCGCCGGCTTCTGGGCGAAGTGGTACGTCTTCCTGGCCGCGATCGAGGCCAAGCTCTACGTGCTAGCCGTGGTCGGCGTCGTCACCAGCGTGGTCGGCGCCTATTACTATCTGCGCATCGTCAAGGTGATCTATTTCGACGACGCCAAGCCCGCCTTCGACAAGGGCGATGCCGGCGTGCGCACCGTGCTGCTGATCTCGGCGCTGTTCGTGCTGGTGCTGTCCTTCCTGCCCGCGCCGCTGTTCGACTCTGCTGCCGCGGCGGCGAAGTCGCTGTTCTGATGCTCCGCCGTCATTCTCGGGCGAAGCGAAGCGCAGACCCGAGAATCTCAGGACCAGTAGCTGGATTCAGAGATGCTCGGGTCAAGCCCGAGCATGACGGCCTGTGAGAGCCGCATGCTGAGCGATTCCGCGCGCGCCGCCGGCTATCGTCTGATCGTCCGCGACGAGGTCGCCTCCACCATGGAGGAGGCACGGCGGGCGCTGGGCGAGGGCGATCCCGGGCGGCTCTGGATCGTCGCGAAAAGCCAGAACGCCGGCCGCGGCCGGCATGGCCGGCATTGGGGCTCGCCGCCCGGCAATCTCTACGCCAGCCTGCTCCTGGTCGCGCCCTGCGAGCCGGCGCTGGCGCCGCAGCTCGGCTTCGTCGCCGGCCTTGCCTTGCACGATGCGGCAGCGGCAGTGACTGGGCTGTCCCATCCGGCGCTCGCCCTGAAATGGCCGAACGATCTGCTGATTGGCGGCGCCAAGACCTCCGGTCTCTTGCTGGAGGGCGAGAACCGGGCAGGGCGCTTCAACGTCGTCATCGGGATCGGCGTCAACGTCGCCTCCGCACCGGAGGATACGCCCTATCCGGCGACACGCCTTGCGGCGCATGCCGATGAGGCGAATGTCGAGCGCCTGCTGCTGGCATTGTCCGACGCCTGGCACCGGCGTTTCTCGGCTTGGTCACTGCCGGGTGGCTTCGGCCCGATCCGTGCCGCCTGGCTGGAGCGAGCCGCCTATCTCGGGCAGAACATCACCATGCGCCTGCCGGAGGGGCCGGTCTCCGGCCGCTTTCTCGGCCTCGACGCCTCCGGGCGGCTCGAACTTGAAACCGAAGCCGGCCGGCGGCTGATCGATGCCGGCGACCTCTATTTCGGTTCATCGCCTCATTCAGGCGCACCGGCAGGTTGAGGCAACGCTTCTGCCTGCTCCTGCCGCTATGGAGGCGCGTCGGAGAGCATGCTAGAGCACGCGCCGATCAGATAGCGACGCTATCTGATCGGATAACGCGTTCTCTATCATTAAGTTAGAGACGGATTCACCGATCAGGTTGATTCAACCTGATCGGATCCGGCTCTAGGCCTGCCGCCGCCCACTTTGCCCGCCTCAGGATAGAACGTCAGGATAGCCAGTGACCCGTTCCAGCGACCAGCTCGTCTTCGTTCCGCTCGGCGGCCTCGGCGAGATCGGCATGAACGCCGCGCTCTACGGCTTCGGGCCGGAGAAGAAGCGCAAATGGATCCTGGTCGATTGCGGGCTCTCCTTCGCCGGTCCGGAAGCGCCGGGCGTCGACATCGTCCTGCCCGACCTCAGCTACATCATCCAGGACCGGGCGAACCTGCTCGGCATCATCATCACCCACGCCCATGAGGACCATATCGGCGCGCTCGCCGCGCTCTGGCCCTCTTTGCGCGTGCCGGTCTGGTGCACGCGCTTCGCCGCCGGCCTGCTGGCGACGCGCCGCCTCTCAGAGCCGGGCGCGCCCAAGGTCGAGATGAACATCGTCGCTCAGGGCGGGCGCTTCACGCTCGGGCCGTTCGACATCGAGTTCGTACCGGTGGCGCACTCGATCCCGGAATCGAATGCGCTCGCGATCCGCACCCCGGCTGGCCTCGTCGTCCACACCGGCGACTGGAAGATCGACCCGACCCCGCGTGTCGGTCTGCCGACCGACGAGGCCCGCCTGCGCGAGCTCGGCGAGGAGGGCGTGCTGGCGCTGGTCTGCGATTCCACCAATGTCCTGCGCGACGGCATCAGCCCGAGCGAGGCCGATGTCGCCGCCAAGCTCAAGGAACTGGTGGCCTCCGCGCCGAACCGCGTCGCCGTCACCACCTTCGCCTCGAATGTGGCGCGCCTGCGCGCCGTCGCCGAGGCGGCGATGGCAAACCAGCGTGAGGTCGTCGTCGTCGGCCGCGCCATGGACCGCGTCATCGACGTCGCCCGCGAATGCGGCTTCCTCGACGGCATCCCGGCCTTCCGCGGCGTCGAGCACTATGGCTACCTGCCGCGCGACAAGGTCGTCGCGCTGGTGACCGGCAGCCAGGGCGAGCCGCGCGCCGCGCTCTCGCGCATTGCCGCCGACGATCATCCCGAGATCGCTCTCTCGCCGGGCGACCGGGTGATCTTCTCCTCGCGCACCATTCCCGGCAACGAGAAGGCGGTCGGCGCCATCCTCAACCGGCTGGCACGCGACAATATCGAGATCATCACCGATCGCACCCATCTCGTGCACGTCTCCGGCCATCCCCGGCGCGAGGAACTGGCCCGGCTCTATGGCTGGCTGAAGCCGAAGATCGCTATCCCAGCCCATGGTGAGGATCAGCATCTGACCGAGCATGCGACCTTCGCCCGCAGCCTCGGCGTCAAGCATGTTCTGCGCGCCGGCAATGGCGACGTCGTCGCGATCACTGAAGACGGCGCTCGCAAGCTCACCGAGGTCCAGCACGGCCGGCTTTACCAGGATGGCGAGCTCCTGATCGGCGCGCTCGACCGGACGATCCCCGAGCGCCGCAAGCTCTCCTTTGCCGGTGTGATCTCGATCGCGGTCGCCCTCGACGAGAAGGGCGAGCTCGCCGGCGACCCCGAGGTTGCGCTGATCGGCCTGCCGCTTACAGCCAAGGACGGCACGCCCTTCGACGACATCGTCGCCGATGCGGTCGAGGATTTGATCGAGGGCATGCCCAAGGGCAAGCGCCGCGATCCCGAGGCCGTGCGCAACGCGCTCGAACGCGGTGTACGCAGCGCCGTCAACGAGGAGTGGGGCAAGAAGCCGCTGGTGAACGCGCTGGTGATCACGGTGTAGGATCGGGCATACCGCCCGCTGAACGCTGCGCCTGAACGGAGCCCTGGAATGATCGGACGCCTCAACCACGTCGCCATCGCCGTGAAGGACCTCGCCGCCTCGACCGCGCTCTATCGCGACACGCTCGGCGCGCGCGTCTCACAGCCGCTGCCACAGCCTGAGCACGGCGTCACCGTGGTCTTCGTCGAGCTGCCGAACACCAAGGTCGAGCTGCTCGAGCCGATGGGCGCGGATTCGCCGATCGCCAAGTTCCTTGAGCGCAACGCTGATGGCGGCATCCACCATATCTGCTACGAGGTCGACGACATCCTCGCCGCCCGCGACCGGCTGAAGGCGCAGGGCGCCCGCGTGCTGGGTTCGGGCGAGCCGCGCATCGGCGCCCATGGCAAGCCGGTGCTCTTCCTGCACCCCAAGGATTTCTGCGGCACGCTCGTCGAGCTGGAGCAGGCCTGAGCCATGACGTCAAAGATCACGTTCTTCGGCGAACCGGAGGCCGGATCGCCGCGCCCCTTCAGCCTCGCGACGCGGGCGGGTGGCCTGGTCTTCGTCTCAGGCCAGTCGGCGCCGCATGATCCCGCCAAGGGCATCGTTCGCGGCGAGACGCCCGGAGAACAGGTGAGGCAGGCGTTGGCGTATATCGCCACGATCCTGGTCGACGCCGGCTCCAGTCTCGACCGCGTCGTGCAGATGACGATGCTGATCACCGACCCCAGCGATTACGCTGCCTGCAATGCCGAGTACGTGAAGCATTTCCCGAATGGCTTGCCGGCAAGGCACACGGCGCGTTTCGGCGTGCCGACGGAGGCCAAGGTCGCCTTCTCCTGCATCGCCCTGGCCGGGGAGGGCAGCGCGTCATGACGATCGGCGGCGGGCTCGCGGTCTATTTCGTGATCTGGTGGATGGTGCTGTTCGTCACATTGCCCTTCGGCGTGCGTAGCCAGGCGGAGAGTGGAACCGTTGAGAAGGGCACCGATCCTGGGGCGCCGGTCCTGCCGGGCCTGGCCAAGAAGGCGATCGCGACGACCATTCTCGCCGGCATCGTCTTCTGCATCGTCTGGTATATCTGGACCCAGCTCGACGCCTGAACAATGTTCAGTATAGCTGAGCGTATAGACCAAAACAAAAGGCAAGGCTTTCGCCCTGCCTTTGGAAGTCTGTTTTTTACCGCAGTATCGGCGCGCCATTGTGGGTGCGCACTCATATACTGAACGGCTGTTTGTTCCTCCCGAGACCTGGTCCGCGGCGCCCGGAAAACGGTCGGGCGAGCCCAGCGCCAGAGTGATTAGCCGATCGCAATAATGTTGTCACCTGTTTAGGCAGCCCGCGCCCGAACTTTTTGCAAAATTATTCCAGTTTGTTCTTGTGCGGTGCAACATTGTGCTCCGTGCACGATTCCGCGCCTTGTTCCAGTCATAGGATGCCGTTACCTCGCAATGTCAGATGCGCCGGGCCGTTCCGGCGGTCAGGAGAGGTTTCCGATGCTTCGCACCACGCTCGCCGTCCTGGCGCTTTCCGCTTCGATCGGCCTGGCCCAATCCCAAGCTTATGCCCAGGCGCCGGCCAATCTCGACCCGCAGAATACGCTGGCGCTCGACACCAAGGACGGTCGCGTCACCATCCGCCTGCGGCCGGACCTCGCGCCCAAGCATGTCGAGCAGATCAAGGCGCTGACCAAGCGCGGCTTCTATGACGGCATCGTCTTCCACCGCGTCATCGACGGCTTCATGGCCCAGACCGGCGACCCGAAGGGCGACGGCACCGGCGGCTCCGACCTGCCGAACATCCCGGCCGAATTCACCCCGACGCCCTACAAGGTCGGCTCAGTCGGCATGGCGCGTTCGCAGAGCCCGAACTCGGCCAATTCGCAGTTCTTCATCTGCTTCGAGGGCTGCGGCTCTCTGACCGGCCAGTACACCCTGTTCGGCGAGGTCGTCTCCGGCATGGACGCCGTGCGCAAGATCAAGAAGGGCAGCAGCGCCAATAACGGCTCGGTGAGCGGCCCCGACAAGATCATCCGCATGCGCCTCCTGGCCGACGCGAAGTAAGACCATGCGCCGGTCGCGCGTTCCTGTGCTCGCACTCCTGCTGCTGGCTCTGGCCGGCAGCGCGGGGCAAGCGCAGGACACGCGCGATCTCGGCCTGCCGCCGTCGTCTGGCTCGCAGAACCCTGTCCTGCCACCGCCCTCGGGTTCGCAGAACCCTGTGTTGCCGCCGCAATCGGGGCAGCGCTACATGCCGGGCATCGGTGGCCCGTTCGGCGAGGGCGCTCGCCGCCCGGTCGTGCCGTCGCCGACGCCCGGCGTCGATCGCGGCGTCATCGGCACCGTCAATCCCGAGACGATCGGCATTGGCGAGGAGACAGTCGACCGGCTCGACCAGATCGGCCCGGCATTGCGGCGCTGCTGGAAACCGCCCGCGCTCCAAGTGGGAGACAGTGCGGCCGCCAGCGTCCGCTTCAGCCTGCGTCGCGACGGCACGCTCTTCGGCCAGCCGCGTGTCACCTGGGAGATGCGGCGCGCGCCGGAGGGCCTGCGCGAGCGTTTCACCGACTCGCTGATGCGGGCCGTGCGCGATTGCACGCCGATGAGGTTGTCGCCGGGGCTCGGAGGGAGTATCGCAGGCCGCCCGATCACAATCCGCTTCTTCGGCCGCGTGCCGACCAACGAAAGATCAGTCTGATGTCGCTCGATCCCGAGAACACCCTCGTCATGGAGACCACCAAGGGCCGCGTGGTGATCAAGCTGCGGCCGGACCTCGCCCCCAACCATGTCGAGCGCATCAAGCTGCTCGCCCGCGAGGGCTTCTATGACGGCATCGTCTTCCACCGCGTCATCGACGGCTTCATGGCACAAGTTGGCTGCCCGCACGGCACCGGTACCGGCGGGTCGAGCCATCCGGACCTGGCCCAGGAGTTCAACGCCGAGCCGCATGTCCGCGGCGTCTGCTCGATGGCCCGCTCCCAGAACCCGAACTCGGCCAACAGCCAGTTCTTCATCGTCTTCGACGACGCCCGCTTCCTCGACAAGCAGTACACCGCCTGGGGCCAGGTCGTGGAAGGCATGGAGAACGTCGACAAGATCAAGCGCGGCGAGCCGGTGCGCGATCCCGACTCCATCGTCTCGATGAAGGTGATGGCGGACGCCTGAGGCGTTCCCGAGCCTTCGTCATTGCGAGGAGCGTAGCAACGAAGCAATCCAGGAGCGACAGAGCTCTGCGTCTTCCTGGATTGCTTCGCTGCGCTCGCAATGACGGGAAACGGTCCATGGACGTCAACCTCTTCGATTTCGACTTGCCCGAGGAACGCATCGCGCTGCGGCCCGTAAGCCCGCGCGATGCTGCCAGGCTGCTCGTCGTCCGCCCCGATGCGCCCGAGCCCTTCGCGGATCGCGGCATCCGCGATCTCGTCGAACTGCTCCAGCCCGGCGATGCGCTGGTGCTGAACGACACCCGTGTCATCCCGTCCCGGCTCTGGGGGCGGCGCTACCGCGGCGAGGCCTCGGCCCGCATCGAGATCATGCTGCACAAGCGCGAGGCGGATGATCGCTGGCGCGCCTTCGCCCGCCCAGCCAAGAAGCTCAATGTCGGCGAGACGATCGTCTTCGACAGCGATAGCGCCGGCAATGCCTGCGAGCTCGCCCGGCTTCAGGCCGAGGTCGAGGACAAGGGGGAGGGCGGCGATATCGGCCTGCGCTTCTCGCTGAACGGCCCCTATCTCGACGAGGCGATCGCGCGGCTCGGCGAACTGCCGCTGCCGCCCTATATCGCCGGAAAGCGCGCGACCGATCAGGCTGACGCCCAGGATTACCAGACGACTTATGCCCGCGAAGAGGGCGCTGTCGCCGCGCCGACGGCCGGCTTGCACTTCACGCCGGAGCTGTTCGCAGCGCTGAAGCAGCGCGGCGTCTCCAGCCATTTCGTCACGCTGCATGTCGGGGCAGGCACGTTCCTGCCGGTCAAGGCCGAGGACACCGACGAGCATCGCATGCACGCCGAATGGGGCACCGTCGACGCCGCGACGGCCGACGCCCTCAATGCGGTCAAGGCTGCTGGCGGCCGCATCGTCGCGGTCGGCACGACCTCGCTGCGCCTGCTCGAAAGCGCGACCGGAGAGGACGGCGTCATCAGGCCGTTCTCGGGCGACACGGCGATCTTCATCACGCCGGGCTATCGCTTCCGTGCCGTCGACCTGCTGATGACCAATTTTCACCTGCCGCGCTCGACGCTGTTCATGCTGGTCAGCGCCTTCAGCGGGCTCGATGTGATGAAGCGTGCCTACGCCCACGCCATCGCCGGGGGCTATCGCTTCTACTCCTATGGCGATGGCAGCCTGTTGTTCCGGGCCGACAGGGCGGCCTGAGCGCTATTTGGCCGGCAGCGGCGGCACGCCCTTCTGCCACTCGCCCCAGTCGCGGACGATGTGATCGACCACACGCGAGCCGACCGCCTCGACATTGGCGACGGTCTCGGCGAAGCCGCCGGCGGTCTGGCCCGGCGCCGGGTCGAGATGCTGCTGCGTCGTCTCGTTCGGATTGCCCTGGTCGAAATTGACCGCGCCGCGCAGGCTGAGGATCCGGTCGGTGCCGAACTGCCGCTTGATCACCAGCGTGATCGCAGCGGCTTCCATCTCGGTGATGACATAGTCGTCGGCGCCATAGAGCTTGGCCATGTATTGCGCTTCCTTCGACAGGCCAGGGCCGTGGAAGAAGGTGTCACCGGTCATGTGCGTACCGGTCTGGACAGACGGCGCCGCCCGCGCCTTTTCGTCAGGGTAGCGCTGGCGGTACAGCTTTGCCGACTCCGAATCCTGGAGATTGACCCCGGCGCTCAGCCGCGTCGCCCAGCCGACGAGCGCCGGGTTGAGCTTGAAAACCCGGTACTCCTCATAGCCCTTGCGTGGGATGAACACCGGCTCACCCGGCTTGCCTTCCTCCGGCGCCCAGCGATGGCCGAGATCGTAGTCGACCAGCCAGGTGCCCCAGGAAACGTCGCCGATCGTGCCGCGCGAGGGCGGCGTGCCGGCGACGCCGGTAATGACGAAATAGGCCTGCGAGAAGTCGTAGTCGGGATCGAGCAGGATCGCCTGCATCGAGGATGAAGAGTTGACCTTGCCCATGCCGAGCACCGCGCCGCAGACGCCATCGCCATTGCAATAGACCGGCTTCAGCGCGCCGCGCACCTCGTGCGGCTGGCTCTTCTGCCAATAGCGCTCATACCAGTGCTGGAACTCGCCGGCCCGGTCGCCGCTATTGGCGCCGATCTCGAACATCGAGGCGACGAAGACCTTGACCTTGGTCGGCGCCGCCTGCGCCACGCCGAGCGAGGCGAGGGTGAGTAGGGCTGCTCCGAGCCCGCTGGCGATCCGGTTCATGGCGCTCTCCTTGCCGCTGTGATGGCGGAAGCGGAAGCAAGGTGCCTGCCATGGACTGCGCGATCAAGCGTGGGCTTCGGGCGGTGCGCTCATCGGGATCGGCTTGATCACATCGATCAGGACGCCGCTCGGATCGGCGGTGATGAAGTGGCGCTGGCCGAACCATTCGTCGCGCAGCTCCTGCAGGATCGGCAGGCCGGCGGCCTTGAGCCGGGCATGTTCCGCATCGACGTCATCGACCTCGAAGTTCAGGATCAGCCCGCTGACGCGCCCGCGGCCGGGGAGGGGGATCGTCTCATGGCTGCCGTCCAGCACCGCCAGCGTCACCCGCTCGTCCACGGTTGATTGCAGGTGGACGTACCAATCGGCTTCGAACAGGGCCTGGAAACCGAAATGCGCGATATAGAAGGCGGCGGTCTCGGCGACCTTCTCGGTCATGATCACCGGGTAATAGCTGGTGACTTTCATGGGCTTGCCCACCTCTTTTCATAAACATACAATCTGCATGTTTATGTGAAATAACATACAGGCTGTATGTATGCAAGAGACCGGGCGCCGATCCAATAAGGATCGCTCCGACACCACCCGGGCCGCGTTGATCGCCGCCGGGCGCAAGCTGTTCGTCGATCGCGGCTATGCCGAGACGGGCACGCCCGAGCTGGTCGCGGAAGCGGGCGTGACGCGGGGCGCGCTCTATCACCACTTCGCCGACAAGCGAGCCCTGTTCCGGGCCGTGGTCGAAGCGGAATCGGCTGCGGTCGCGCATGAGATCGAGAGCGCGGCCCGGCCCGGCCTGTCGCCTTTGAAGGCCTTCAGCAAGGGCGGCGCGGCCTTCCTGGAGGCGATGCAGGTCCCGGGCCGGACGCAGTTGCTGCTGATCGATGCCGCGGCGGTGCTCGGCCGCGAGGAGCTCGATGCGATCGACGCCCGCCATGGCGGGCGGACGCTACGCGAAGGGCTTGCGGCAGCGATGCAAGCCGGTGTCTTGCCGAAGCTGCCATTGGCGCCGACCGCACAGCTCCTGAGCGCCGCCTATGACCGTGCTGCCCTCGCCATCGCGGGCGGGGCCGACGCCAGCGAATGGCGCAAGCTCATCGATACCATGCTCACAGGATTGGCCGCGCCGGGCGTAACGCCGCAATAAGCCGCGTTGACGGCTCCGTGTGGCCGTTCCGGCTCGCATTCCGCCGGCAAAGGTGCTACCCGGCTGGCGAAAGCAGTTCTGAGGCGTCATGTCCGATATTTTCCGCGAGATCGACGAGGAGGTTCGCCGCGACAAGGCGAGTGCCATCCTCAAGAAGTATGGCAATGTCTTCATCGCCATCGCCGTGCTGGCGGTGGCCGGCGTCGCTGGCTGGCAGTTCTGGCAGCAGCAGGAGCGCAAGAAGGCCGAGGCCGTCGGCGCCAAGTTCGAGGCGGCGATGCGCGCCTCGCGCGACAACGACGCCAGCGCGGCCGAGGCGACGCTGACCGAGCTCTCCGCCAATGCTCCGGCGGGCTATCGCCTGCTCTCGCGCTTCCGCCTCGCGGCCGAGGTCGGCAAGCGCGATGCCGCCGCTGGTGCGACCGCCTTCGACGCGCTCGCCAACGATGCCTCGCTCGACCAGTACCATCGCGATCTCGCCCGCCTGCGCGCCGGCATGCTGCGCGTCGACCTCGTGCCCTATGCCGAGCTGCGCAAGGAGCTCGAGCCACTGGCGACGCCGACCGGGCTCTGGCGCCATTCCGCCCGCGAGTTCCTGGGCATCGCCGCGCTGAAGGCCAACCTCTTCGAGGATGCCGGGCGCTGGTTCGACGCCGTCGTCGCCGACCCGCAGTCGCCGCAGGTGCTGCGCCAGCGGGTCGAGCTCTATCTGACGCTGGTGCGCGGCGGCCCCGTCACCACCAAGAACTGAAATCGGGCGCCGCCCTTGCGGGTGGCAGCCATCAGGTTGGGGCTTCGGACCGGAGAGTGGGCCCACTTTCCGGACGAAGCCCAATGCTGCATTAAAGACGGATCATGAGCGCCATCATCGCCATCGTCGGCCGGCCCAATGTCGGCAAGTCGACCCTGTTCAACCGGCTCGTCGGCAAGAAGCTCGCGCTCGTCGACGACCAGCCCGGCGTCACCCGCGACCGCCGCGAGGGCGAGGCCAGCCTTGGCCATCTGCGCTTCACGGTGATCGATACCGCCGGCCTCGAAGAGGCCGAGCGGGATTCGCTCGCCGCCCGCATGCGCGCCCAGACCGAAACCGCGATCGAGCAGGCCGACGTCATCCTGTTCATGATCGACGCCCGCCTCGGCCTGACGCCGATGGACCAGCCTTTCGCCGATCTGGTGCGCCGCTCGGGCAAGCCCGTGATCCTGCTCGCCAACAAGGCCGAGGGCAACAAGGGCAAGGACGGCGTCATGGAGGCCTACTCGCTCGGCCTCGGCGATCCCGTGCCGTTCTCGGCAGAGCACGGTGAAGGGACCGCCGACCTGCTCGAAGCGCTCGTGCCCTATATCGCCGACGAGCCCGAGGAGGACGAGGAAGAAGCCTGGGAGGATGTGCCTGCCGCGATTGCGGACGATGAGGACGCTGATCCGAACCGGCCGCTGCGCGTCACCATCATCGGCCGCCCGAACGCCGGCAAGTCGACGCTGGTCAACCGGATGATCGGCGAGGAGCGCCTGCTCACCGGCCCCGAGGCCGGCATCACCCGCGACACCATCTCGGTCGAATGGGAATGGCGCGGTCGGCCGGTGAAGCTGTTCGACACTGCCGGCATGCGCAAGCGCGCCCGTATCGACGAGAAGCTGGAGAAGCTCGCCGTGGCGGATTCGCTGCGCGCCATCCGCTTCGCCGAGGTCGTCGTCGTTCTGCTCGACGCCACCATCCCCTTCGAGAAGCAGGATCTGACGCTGGCCGACCTGAGCGAGCGCGAGGGCCGCGCCGTCGTCATCGGCCTGAACAAATGGGACCTGGTCGCCGACAAGCAGGGCCTGCTCGCCGAGCTCAAGGAGAAGGCGCACCATCTGCTGGCGCAGATCCGCGGCGTCGAGATCGTGCCGCTTTCCGGCATCGCCGGCGAAGGTATCGACCGGCTTATGCAGGCGGTCTTCCGCGCCTACGATGTCTGGAACCGCCGCGTCTCGACCGCCAGGATCAATCGCTGGCTCGAAGGCGTGCTCTCGGCCCATCCGCCGCCGGCGGTGGCCGGCCGCCGGATTAAGATCCGCTACATGACGCAGGCCAAGGCGCGGCCGCCGACCTTCGCGCTGTTCGGCAACCAGCTCGACCACTTGCCGGTGTCCTATACGCGCTATCTGGTCAACAACCTGCGCGAGGCCTTCGAGCTGCCGGGCACGCCGATCCGGCTCTATACCCGCGGCGGCGCCAACCCTTACGACAAGGCCAAGGGCTGATGCTGGAGACCGTCAGCGCGCTGTTCCTGCGCGCCGACGGGCGGGTGCTGCTCGGCTTGCGTGCCTCCTGGAAACGCGCCTGGGCCGATCACTGGGATGCGATCGGCGGCCGGGTGGAGGCGGGCGAGGAACTCGAAGCCGCGCTCATCCGCGAATGCCGCGAGGAGGTCGGGCTTGCGCCACTGACCTACCGCCTGATGCTGTCGGCCGAGGAACGCTTCCCCGAGCGCAACGGCGCGGCTCTGCACCACATCTATGTCGTCTCGGGTTGGGACGGCGGCGAGGCGGAGAACCTCTCCGACGAACATGTCCGGATCGGCTGGTTCTCGCTCGACGAGATGGCGGCCCTGCCGAACCTGACTGTGCCCGATCTGATCGCAGTGGTGCGAGAATATGCGGCGGGGTAGGGCGGCGTCATGCTCGGGCTCGACCCGAGCATCTCCGGCCGAATGATGCTCCAGTCCGTGCCTGCTGGTCCTGAGATTCTCGGCTCTTCGCTACGCTCCGGCCGAGAATGACGGCACCTGCTACGCCGGCATCTGCGGCGTCAGCACCTTGCCCTGCGGGAAGTCGAAAATCTTGCCGGTCTCGGTCCACTCCGGCGAGGCGAGCGCGACCAGATGCGGCGCCAGCTCCTCCGGCGTCCTCAGCGTCTGGGGATCTTCGCCCGGCATCGCCTGGGCGCGCATGCGGGTCCGCAACGGGCCCGGATTGACCAGCATGACCCGCAGATTGGTGTTCCGGGTCTCGTCGGCGTAGCTGCGCGCCATCGCTTCGAGCGCGGCCTTCGAGACGGCATAGGGAGCCCAATAGGCCAGGCCCTTATGCGCCGCGCCGGACGATACGAAGATCGCGCGGCCGGAAGCGGAGGCTTTCAGCGCCGGCTCGACCGACTTCAGCAGCCGCCAATTGGCGCTGACATTGATGTCGAAGACCTGGGCCCACTCCTTGGCGCTGACATGGGTCAGCGGCGAAAGCGGGCCGAGGACGCCGGCATTGGCGAGCAGGATGTCGAGCCGGCCCCAGCGCTCCAGCAGGGCCGGGCCCAGCTTCTCGATCGCCTCGGCATCGGCAAGATCGACCGGCACCAAAGTCGCGCTGCCGCCGAGCGCCCGGATCTCGTCATCGAGCTCTTCCAGCGCGCCAGTGGTGCGGGCGAGCGCGATGACATGGGCGCCGGCCTCGGCATAGGCGAGCGCCGCGGCGCGGCCGATGCCGCGCGACGCGCCGGTGACGAGCGCGATGCGCCCTTCCAGAGGCTTGGTCATGAAAGTCCCGTCGAAAGGGTCAGCCGGCGGCGAGCAGCGACATTTCCTGCTTGGCGCTCTCGCCGACGACATCGGTCAACGAGGTCGGATATTCGCCGGTGAAGCAATGGTCGGTGAATTGCGGCCGGGTCGGATCGCGGCGCTCGTGGCCCATCGCCTTGTAGAGCCCGTCGACCGAGATGAAGGCCAGCGAATCGGCGCCGACGAACTGGCGCATCTCCTCGAGCGTATGGGTCGCAGCGAGCAGCTTCTGCTGGTCGGGCGTGTCGATGCCGTAATAGTCGGGATGGGTGATCGGCGGCGAGGAAATGCGGAAATGCACCTCGCGCGCGCCGGCCTCGCGCATCATCTTGACGATCTTCAGCGAAGTCGTGCCGCGCACGATCGAATCGTCGACCAGCACGATGCGCTTGCCCTCGACCACGCTGCGATTGGCCGAGTGCTTCAGGCGCACGCCGAGCTCGCGCACTTTCTGCGTCGGCTCGATGAAGGTGCGGCCGACATAGTGGTTGCGGATGATGCCGAGCTCGAACGGGATGCCGCTCGCCTGGGCATAGCCGAGCGCCGCCGGCACGCCGGAATCCGGCACCGGCACGATCACGTCGGCCTCGGTAGGGGCTTCGAGCGCAAGTTGCGCGCCCATCGCCTTGCGCCGCTCATAGATGCTGCGGCCCTTCACGATCGAATCCGGCCGAGCGAAGTAGATGTATTCGAAGACGCAGGGCCGCTCCGGCACCGGCGGGAAGGGCTTGTGGCTCTCGATTCCCTGCTCGGAAATGACGACGACCTCGCCGTTCTCGATCTCGCGGACGAACTTGGCGCCGATGATGTCGAGCGCGCAGGTCTCGGAGGTCAGGATCGGGCAGCCGTTCAGTTCGCCGAGCACCAGCGGGCGGATGCCGAGCGGATCGCGCGCGCCGACCAGCTTCTTGTTGGTGATGCCGACGAAGGCATAGGCGCCCTCGATCTGGCGCAGTGCGTCGATGAAGCGCTCGATGAATTTCGGCTTGCGGCTGCGGGCGACGAGGTGGAGCAGGACCTCCGTGTCCGAGGTCGACTGGTAGATCGCGCCATCGCGGACGAGATTGCGCCGCAGCGTCAGCCCGTTGGTCAGGTTGCCGTTATGGGCGACGGCGAAGCCGCCGCCATGCAGCTCGGAAAACAGCGGCTGGACATTGCGCAGGATGGTCTCGCCGGTGGTCGAATAACGGACATGGCCGATCGCCTGCTTGCCTTTCAGCTTCTCGATCACGCTGGCGTCGGAGAAGACGTCGCCGACCAGGCCGAGCTGGCGCTCCGTATGGAAGCGCTTGCCGTCGAAGGAGACGATGCCGGTCGCTTCCTGGCCGCGATGCTGCAAAGCGTGCAGCCCGAGCGCGGTCAGTGCCGCCGCATCCTCATGTCCGAAAATGCCGAAGACGCCGCACTCCTCGCGCAGGCGATCGGCATTGGGGTCGAACACGGCGTCGGCATCGTGGATCAGGCTCATCGCAGGCTCCATCGCGGCTTCGGTACGCTTTCCATTCGGCCGGAGCGGCCCATCGGAAAGAATTTGCCAACTACTTGTTGGAGTATCGTCCCATCACAAGAACGGATGCCGTTTTTGTGATGGGACCATGCTCTGGTTCCAGTCAGGGCCGGCGTTGCGCCGGGGCAGGCGTTGCGCCGGTGGTGGCCGGAGCGGTCGAATCGATCACGCGCTGCAGGGCCTGCCGATCGGTGGCAGGCGCCTGGGTGCGGCGCTGCGGGTCGGCCGGGGCGGTGCCGCCCGCCGGCGGGGTGGCGCCGGGCGTGCGCGGCTCCTCGGCCGGAGCGTCGGTCGACTCAGGCGCCTTAGGCTGCAGCAGCTTCTTCACGAACTCTGAATCGATATCCTGCGGCAGCATTGTGAGCAGGCTGCGGCCGGTTTCCTCCAGCAGCGGCTTCGAGCGCGAATCACGCGCCCAAGCCGGCTGCATCTTCTCCGGCACCAGCGCGGTGAAGAAGAGATAGCCGACGACCGCGAGCAGCAGGCCGCGGGCGGCGCCGAAGACGAAACCGAGGGTGCGGTCGAGCGCGCCGATGCGCGAATCGAGCACGAAGTCCGAAATCCGCGCCGTGATCAGCGAGACGATGATCAGCGTGCCCAGGAACAGCGCCGCGATCACCGCGACCAGCGCCACGGTCTTGTTCGGGATGTGCTGCTGCGCCAGCGGCAGCAGCTGCGGATGGAAGATCCAGGCGACGACGGCCGCCGCCGCCCAGGAGGCGATCGCCAGCACTTCGCGCGTCAAGCCGCGCACGGCCGCCAGCAAAGCCGAGATCAGCACCACGCCGATGACGACGAGATCGAGAATGGTCACAGGCATGTCTGGGCCGCTTCGCTGCAAAATCGGGGCCGGCACGCGTCAAATGGGTGGGCCGGGCAGATTTTGCTATACCCGCTCGCGTGCCGCGCGTCACCCATGCAGTCGGTTCATTTTGCGTTGCGAGAACTGGATTCTGCCAAGTTATCCAAGCTGATCGGTGAATCCGCCTCTCGCGCTTCAAATGGAGACGATTTTACCGGTCGGCTTGCTGAGCGCGCTGACCGGAGCGGGCTCGCGGGGCGCTCGCTGCGATTTCGGCGACGAGTTCGCCGACATGGCTGAGGCGCCGCAATCTCAGGCCGTTGCCGTCGCCGATATCGGCCCCGGCCGACGGGAGGACTGCACTTTCAAAGCCAAGCTTGGCCGCCTCGCGTAGCCGCGCAGCGGCGACCGAGACCGGCCGGATCGCGCCGGAGAGCGCGATCTCGCCGAAATGGACCGCGCCCGAGGGCAGGATCGCCCCGGTCAGCGAGGAGACGAGCGCTGCGGCGACGGCAAGGTCCGCCGCCGGCTCGCCGACGCGCAGGCCGCCGGCGACGTTGAGATAGACGTCGTGCTGGCCGAGCTTCAGCCCACCATGCGTCTCCAGTACCGCCAGGACCATGGCCAGGCGGCTGTTCTCCCAGCCGACCACAGCGCGGCGCGGCGTGCCAAGCGCGCTCGGCGCCACCAGCGCCTGGATCTCCACCAGCACCGGCCGCGTGCCCTCGATGCTGGCGAGCACGGCCGCGCCCGGCGCATCCTGGTCGCGTCCGGCGAGGAACAGGGCAGAGGGGTTGCCGACTTCGGACAGGCCCGCACCGGTCATCTCGAAGACGCCGATCTCGTCGGTGGCGCCGAAGCGGTTCTTCTGGCCGCGCAGGATGCGGAAGGAATGCGTGCCTTCGCCCTCGAACGAGAGCACTGCGTCGACCATGTGCTCGACCACGCGCGGCCCGGCGATCTGGCCGTCCTTAGTGACGTGGCCAACCAGGATCAGGCAGGCGCCGGAGGTTTTGGCGTAGCGGATCAGCGCCTGGGCCGAGCCGCGCACCTGCGTCACCGTGCCGGGCGCGCTCTCGACCTCGGACGACCACATCGTCTGGATCGAATCGATCACGACGAGGGCAGGGCGCTCGCCCTGGCCGAGGGTCGCGATGATGTCCTCGATGTTCGTTTCGGCGGCAAGGTCGACCGGCGCCTCGGCGAGGCCCATGCGCTGGGCGCGCAGACGAACCTGGCTGGTCGATTCTTCGCCCGAGACATAGACGACGCGCCGGCCGGTCATGGCCATGGCGGCGCAGGCCTGCATCAGCAGTGTCGACTTGCCGATGCCGGGATCGCCGCCGATCAGCAGCACCGAGCCCGGCACGAAACCGCCACCGGTGACGCGGTCGAGTTCGCCGATCCCCGAGACGATGCGCGGAGCGTCCTGGGTCTCGCCCTTCAGGCTCTCCAGCGCGAAAATGCGGCCGCGGGCGCGCCCGCCCGACGGCGCCCTGCCGCTGCCTGGCACCGGAGCGGCCTGTGCTTCCTCGGAGAGCGAGGACCAGGTGCCGCAGGAATCGCACTTCCCCTGCCAGCGGTGATAGACCGCGCCGCAGGCCTGGCAGATGTAGGTCGGGCCGCGCTTGGCCATTACAGCCCGACATAGCGCCGCGCATGGCGGCGTCCGAGGCTGGTCAGGATTTCGTAGCCGATCGTCTTGGCGCCAGCGCCGACCGCCTCCAGGTCGAGCTCGCCACCGATCAATGTGACCAGCGCGCCGCGTTTGGCGGCCTCTGCGGGGGCGTCCGAGACGTCGACGATGATCAGGTCCATCGAGACCGTGCCGACGAAGGGGCAGCGCACGCCGCCAGCCAGCGCCGAGCCGCCCTGCGAGCGATCGGTCCAGCTGGCATTGCGCGGATAGCCGTCGGCATAGCCCAGGCAGATGGTGGCGAGCTTGCGCCGCCCCTTCGCCGTCCAGGTGCCGTTATAGCCGACCTGCGTTCCCGCCTCGACCTCGCGCAGCTGGATGATCTGCGCCTCGAGGCCAATGACCGGCCGCATCTGATTCGGCTTCCCGGGCGTGGGATTGCCGCCATAGAGCGCATAGCCCGGCCGGGTGAGCTGGTAGGACGGGCAGCCCGGCAGGAAATGACCGGAGGAGTTCAGCAGCGAGGCCGGCACGCCGGGGAGGGCCGCGGCGATCTCGGCGAAGGCCGAGACCTGCCGGGCATTGGCGGGATCGTCGATCACCTCCGATGCCGCGAAATGGCTCATCACCAGCCCGATGCCGGCGGCGGCGATCACGCCGCTCTTCTCGCGCGCCAGGTCGAGCCCTTCGCCGGGCCAGAGCCCGAGCCGGTTCATCGCCGTATCGACATGCAGCGCTGCCGGCCGGACCTTGGCGCCGCTCTGCCGGAAGCCCGCCCATTCGAGCAGCTCCTCATGCGAGCCCAGCACCGGCGAGAGGTCGTGCTCGGCGTAAATACCGCCGGTCTCCGGCGCGAGGCCGTTGAGCACATAGATCGCAGCCTCGGGCGCGACGGCACGGGCCCGCACCGCTTCCGAGAGATGCGCGACGAAGAAGCTCTTGCAGCCGGCCTTGGCCAGCGCGGTGACCGCCGGCTCGATGCCGATGCCATAGGCGTTGGCCTTGACCACGGCGGCGGCTTCCGTGCCGGCGCGTTGCTTCAGCATGCGCCAGTTCGCGACCAGCGCGCCAAGGTCGATCGTCAGGATGGCGCCGTGGCCGGCATTCTCGGGCGTGTCGAAGGCGTTCATTCGAGGCGTTCCGGTAGATGGCTCTGGTCGGCCCTATCGGAGAAGCGCGTCACGTCGGCGTCGAACTGCAGGGCGACGGTTCCGGTCGGGCCGTGGCGCTGCTTGCCGATGATGAGCTCGGCCAGCCCATGGGCCGCCTCCATCTCCATCACCCACTTGTTGTGCTCGTCAGTGCCCGGCCGGGGCTCCTTGGCCTTGAGATAATACTCTTCGCGGTAGACGAACATCACCACGTCGGCGTCCTGCTCGATCGAGCCGGATTCGCGCAGGTCCGACAG
>JAESGH010000436.1_pt1 | contig 23327 bp, 21 predicted proteins | sample 9269641 | NCBI WGS metagenome assembly JAESGH01 (sample SAMN14515345, study PRJNA621665) | algae metagenome | isolation source: Phormidium tanganyikae FI6-MK23 and co-occurring heterotrophs from granitic... | place: USA: Fort Irwin, California | collected 1998-05-24
CCACCGCACATTCAACACGATGATTTCGGGTAGGAAGTGTCTCCACTTAAACAGGGATTGAGCAGCCATTTAGGTTAAGGTCAGAGAATATTGGGCCTCCTCACCCTATCATTTTTGCGACACAACCATCTTTTGTGGACATAGGGGACAACTGAATGCCTGCAACGTCTGTGGACGGACGACGATCTCCAATCACCGTTGCATCCATGGACACTTCTGGGCATGAATCATCGGGCAGAGCTTGGGAGGAACGTTGATGTTTCAGCCGCGCATTACCCTAAGTTGAACCCGATTGAGCAAGTGTGGCAGTATCTCAAGCGACACAACCCGCTGGAGTCCACCGACGACGCTCGACCAGTTGCGCCAACTGCTAACAGAACGACTCGAAAAACTAACCCTCGAAGTCGTTGCATCGTTTACAGGTCGTCAATCCATCCTTGAAGCTCTATCTGTAGCCAGAATTAAGGGAATTGATATGACTTGTAACTGAGTTGCAAGTGACTTCCTCAGCAAAACAGCAAATGCCAGTATGATGTGGGTGGAGTTCGAGGGAATTGCGATGGGTCGGTCGCTACGAGTTCATGTTGATTCTATTCCTAAAGTTAAAGCAGGACTGCGACGTAACGGCTACGCTCGTCAAAAGGATTTGGCTGAAGAATTAGGGATTGCCCTGTCAACGCTCAGCAACTACCTCAACGGTCGCTCTGTAGATTACGTGAATTTTACTGAGATTAGCGGCTGCTTAGGACTAGATTGGCAAGTGATTGTAGATCTGCCAGCAGAATCAGAATCAATGCCAGAAATTGAGCCAATTTTAATCGACCCGGACGCTCTCTCAGAGTCGTTTATCTATGTCGAGCGTCCGCCAATCGAGCGCATTTGCTATGAAGCTTTGTTGCATCCAAGTACACTGCTGCGCATTAAAGCACCGCGATTGATGGGGAAAACTTCGCTGGTGTTACATCTTCTACGTCAGGTTGCAAGGCAAGGCTACCGCACCATTCACTTAAACTTTCATTTGGCAAATCAAGCTGATTTTAAGAGCTTGAGTGCATTTTTGCAGTGGTTCTGCGCAAGTGTCACGCAACAGCTTGGGATGCCCAATCGGCTAGCTCAGTATTGGGATGAAGAGTTTTCAACCAATAAAGTGAGTTGCACCGAGTATTTTGAAAAGTATTTGTTGCCAAGTGCTCCGCAGCCATTAGTACTAAGTCTTGATGAGGTTGATCGTTTATTTTCTTACCCAGAGCTTGCAGCAGATTTCCTTAGCTTGCTCCGAGCGTGGTACGAGAAAACGAAAACGCTGAGAGTTTGGCAACAGTTACGACTGATAATTGTTTATGCAACCGAAGTCTATATCCCACTCAATTTGCATGAATCGCCGTTTAACGTTGGGCAACTGATCGAGCTAAGCGAATTTACTTCCCAGCAAATCGCCAGCCTTGCTCAACAGTATGAGTTGGAGTGGACAGAAACGCAAACTCAGCAACTCATGGCGCTCGTGGGTGGACATCCAGAGTGGGTAGGTAAAGCGCTACGAGCGCTGAAAACGCAGGGAATGTTATTTGATGACCTATTACAGACTGCTGCAACAGAGTCCGGAGTTTATTGCAGTGAGCTGCGACATTTATGGCGCATGGTGCATCAACGCGCAGAGCTGTTAGAAGGCGTGAAAGCTGTGATGCAGGCGAATCAGCCAGTTCGCTTATCAACCGATTTGAATTATCAACTGCACAGCTTGGGCTTAATTGGGCTACAGGGCAATTTAGCAATGCCTCGATGTGCATTGTATCAGCAATATTTCTGCGATCGCTTAGGCGAGGTGCTATGAGCGAGAAAGCGTACCAAGTTGGCGGTAGCCTCCGCGCCGATGCTGCAAGCTATGTGGTTCGTGAAGCCGATGGTGCACTGTATGAAGCGTTGAGATTCGGGGAGTTTTGCTACGTGCTGAACTCGCGCCAAATGGGCAAATCTAGTTTGCGCGTGCGCGTGATGCATCGGCTTAGAATCGAAGGATTCGCATGCGTCTCGATCGATATTACGCTGGTGAAAGAACAACACGTGACTGCTCGACAGTGGTATGGCAGCCTGATGCGAAGTTTGGCAGGCGATTTAGAACTCGGTGAGCTAAATTTCCGCCAATGGTGGCACGATCGCGAGGGCTTACCAGCAATTCAATGTTTTAGTGAATTTGTTGATCAAGTTGTACTTCTAAGAATCACCCAACCGATTGTAATTTTCATTGATGAGATCGATAGTATTCTCAGTCTTGATTTCAAAGATGATTTCTTTGCATTAATTCGGGCGTTCTATAACAAACGAGCAGATAGTTCTGCTTATCGAAAACTTACCTTTTGTCTTTTGGGCGTAACGACACCAAGCGAACTCATTCAAGATCGCGCTCGTACGCCGTTTAATATTGGTCAGGCGATCGATTTAAGAGGCTTCCAGTTTCATGAGGTGCATCCACTCGAAAAAGGACTAGCCGAGCGCGCGTCTAATCCTTACAGTGTTCTAAAAGAAGTTTTGAACTGGACAGGCGGACAACCATTTCTGACGCAGAAGTTGTGTCAACTAGTCACTCAATTTTCTACTTGGATCGATGAGGGTCAAGAAGAGATCGCGGTCGAACAGATCGTCCGTCAACGCATCATCCAAAACTGGGAAGCTCAAGATGATCCTGAACATTTAAGAACGATCCGGGATCGCTTGTTATACCTTGGCGAGCAGCGTGCAGGTCGTTTGCTCGGCATGTGTCAGCAAATCGCGAGACGAGGCAATATTCCAGCCGATAGTAGTGCCGAACAGATTGAACTACGCTTAACCGGATTAGTTGTTCGATCACGTAGTAGTCTCAAGATTTATAACCGCATCTATCAAACCGTTTTTAATATAGATTGGTTGACCCAAGAATTAGCGAAGTTGCGTCCTTATGGAACTGAACTAGAAGCTTGGTTAACGTCTGAAATGCAGGATGAATCTCGATTGCTGCGAGGCAGAACCTTACAGGAAGCAATTCGCTGGTCACAGGGCAAGAGTTTGAGCGATGAAGACTACCGCTTTTTAGGCATGAGTCAAGACTTAGAAAAGCGCGATCTTCAGCGACAGTTGCAGGCTGAGGCTGAGGCGAATCGAATTTTAGTAACGGCACAGCAAAGGATTCAGGAAGAACTTGCGATCGCAAATGATCAACTTTTGAAGGCTGAGCGTGATACCGCACAACTCATTCAGCAAGGACGAAGAGTTAGGCTCACAACAGCAATAATCGCAGGAGCACTGTTACTCGGATCGCTCTGGTTGAGCTTCTCGCTGATGCAAGATGCGCGAAAGTCGCGTCAACTTATGGAAGAATCTAGCACCATCCTCAGACAGTTTGACCAAGGCGCTTTGACTCAGATCGATGGCATTCTATCAGCGATGCGGACTGTACAGACTCTAAAGGAAGCTAGAACAAAGTATTCGTTATTAGGCTATTCTTCAAGTCCTATCTTTACGCTGCAACAAGTTTTAGACAGAACATTGCACAATCCTAATGGCTATCTTGAACTCAATCGCATCTCGCACAAAGGGCTTAGCTGCGCAAGTTTTAGCTCAAATGGTACAACCTTAACCACAGTGTCTAAAGATGGAACAGCCTATTTATGGAATCTTAAAGGTCAACAACTGAAGCAGATTAGAAAAACTCAGAGCAACGTTTTCTCATCTGACTGTAATTCTAACGGTACAATGTTTGCGACAGTTTTTAACGATGGTACTGTCGAAATTTGGAACAAGGATGGCAAGCAATTACAGACGCTTAAAGCAGAATCAAATCCTGTGAGAGTCTTGAGTTTCAGTCCTGATCATAAAATTTTGGTAACCGGAACTAGAGATGGAATTGTTAAAGTCCGAAATCTTGATGGCAAGCTATTAAATACCTTTAAAGCCCACAAGGATTACATTTATCGCATCAGTTTTAGTCCTGATGGTCAAAAATTTGCTACTGCCTCAGAGGATGAGACGATTAAACTATGGAAACTGAATGGACAAAAGATATTAGAATTCAAGCAACAAGCTGCTGCAACGGATGTCAGCTTTAGTCCTGATGGGACGAAACTTGCGACAGCTTGGAGTAACGGGACGGCACAATTGAGGAACACTGATGGAAAAGAAATTCAACACTTTAAAGTTGCTCAAAACTGGATTAGAAGTATTCAATTCACTTCTGACAGCAAGAAGCTGATGATTGGATTAATCGCTGGCACTGCCCAGTTATGGAGCTTTGATGGAAAATTGATTCAAACCCTTAAAGGGCTGCCCAGCGATGTTTCAGATGTTGTCTTTCATCGGGATGGAAAACAATTTGTCACTGTTGCGATCGAAGACGCCGTTCACCTCTGGAAGCTGAACATTGAGCAAGGGCAAGAATTCAACCAGGAATTGCGAGGGCATCGTGGCGAAGTTCGCGACTTAAGTTTTAGTCCTAATGGGCAAACATTAGCAACCGCTTCATTAGATGGAACTGCCCAATTATGGACGAAGGGGCAAGTGATTCAAAAGTTTAAAGGACACAAAGACGGTGTGTATAGTATTGATTTTAGTCCTGATGGGTTGACACTCGTTACATCATCTAAAGATCGAACAGTTTGGTTGTGGAATCTAAACGGCAAACCTTTAAGGAAATTTGACGATTTTCAGTCTCCTGCTTTTCGGGTTCGCTTTAGTCCAGATGGCTCAAAACTTGCGATCGCACTCCGCAATGGTAAGGTTCAATTTCGTAATCTTCAGGGTCAAGTTCTGAATGAATGGCAAGCGCATCAGAAGGCGATTATTAATCTCGGTTTCAATCGCGCTGGCAACCAACTAGTAACAGCTTCAGAAGACTATACAGCACGAATTTGGACATTTAATGGTCAACTGATTCAAACCTTGCAGCATCCAACTCTGGTTCTTGGCGCTAGTTTTAGCCCGAATAGTGAGAAGCTGGCAACTGCTTCTGCTGATGGTATAGCCCGTTTATGGACAATCAAGGGGAAATTACTGCAAACCTTTAACAGCAGCAATGCAGGCGCTGTTCGTGACGTTCAACTTAGCCCCGATGGTTCGCAAATTGCAACCGCTTCAGATGATGGCACAGTTCGACTCTGGGATTTTGATGGTCAGCAACTGCAATTGTTTTCAGACCATCAGGGTCGCGTTTATAAAATTCGGTTTAGTTCAGATGGCTCCACACTTGCCTCGGTATCGGGTGACTCCACAGCCCATCTGAGAAAAATTGAGAATCTTAACCTATTGACATTAGGTTGCCCTTGGTTAAAAGACTATCTAACCTACAGCGCCTATGCGGAAAATCGCGATCGCGCCCTCTGCAACATTCCGCCCCGTAAATAAACCCCTTCAATCGATAGACTTCTTGCATGACTCCCCTAGTGAGGCACGGTTTTCTGCACGACTCCTCTACTCCAAAAAGTCAGTCATAACTCAGTCAAGAAACTCAGTTGTTCTCAATCTCGAACTCAGTTATCAGAAGAATTTAATGAAATTACAGCGAAAGGGAAAGCCAAAATTCTAGCCCCTAGCTCACAAACTTACTTCATTAAAGGTTTTTTGATCTATGTCTGCTATTGGAAGCCCCCGCCAAACCATTACGATCGATACGCTCAAAACGAATGTTGAACTCGCAAAACAAGTTCAAACGCATCTAGTCCGCCTCGGTTTGCTCGATCCTCCTGTGGATGGAAAATTCGGTCAATACTCAACTCAGGCGCTCAAGGAGTTTCAAGCTCTGATGCGTCTACCAGAACTGAATGAGCAAACCCTCAAGGCTTTGTCTGAGGTCAAAGAAGCAGTTCCACTTCAGTTAGGCAATGATTTTGCTAGCCGAATCATCAAATACATGCGACAAAAACAGTACTTTGTTGCGGTTGGAGATCGCAAGTACAACATTGTCTACGTTGAAGGTGCAAGCTGGGATGGAATACCTAATGACGATAGATTTAACCAATGGAACGATCGCCGAATCGTGATTGAAATTGCATCCGGTACGCCCAAAATTCTCGGCAACTGGGTTGCAACGACTGAACCTGGAGAACACTACACGGTTCATCCTATGAATCCTCAAGGCGCGGCTCGAATTGCCTTCGGACAGTACCAAGCTTGGCAAGTTGGCATTCACGGAGAATCAGAGCCTCATGAAGCCTTAATTCAAACTGGAACGGTTAAAGTGTACCGCGACTTCAACAAAGATGGATTTCGCACTGGAGACACCCTTGATGTTGGCAATGGCTTTGGCATCAACCAACATTGGGGCTACGATATGGCTCTTGTCGATCGATCGAGTGCAGGATGTCTTGTCGGGCAATCTCGCGACAGCCACAAAGTTTTTATGCAACTGATCAAGCAAGATCGGCGGTATCAGTTGAGCAATCACTACATCTACATGACAACTGTTGTTCCAGGCGATGAACTAGCTAAAACATTTCCAGCTTAATAGCGCTCTACTCTTACCGATTAGATTTTCCCGAATGATTTAGCCTACACTCAACCCCTTTCCCTTGGCTGAGAGAGGGAAGTAAGACAAGGAATGATGTTCTTCTGATTCCTTTCCTCATTGTTAGAACAGTTGTTAGAGCAAAAGTCAGTCGTTCTCAGACTCAAACTCGGTAAGCCAAACGTTTAGATAGAACTATCAAGCCCCAACAAGCAAGGGCACCTACCAAAATCAGGAGAATGACGATGAACACTGCCTGTCGAAATTTTGCTCTGTCATCTGTGCTCGCCTCTACATTAGCCATTTCTACACTTTCTGTTGTAGAGTCCGCTTCGGCATCTGCTTTTCGGACAACCTACCGTCCTTGTGAACACTGCATAACCCGTATCCCGTTACCGCCCATTCCGACCAAGGACGAGTACATCGCAGAAAGTCGGGTTGGTAATGGCAAAACCTTGAATGGAAGCATCGTGATCAATGGGCAGCAATCACGGCTCAAGACAACTAACTCTTTGCTTCAAGCCGTCTAATCTTGTGCGCATCAGGTGAGATCTACATAGGTGAGTAAGCATCTTTACATTTTTTCCATCCGGGTTATGAAGCCTATCTGTTGGTCTTGCTGCCAATCATTACAAAGACAAAAGGCAAGTAAAAGTTGAACGTCTTGTCTACCTACTATTTTTCTACTTCACAGGAGTCACTCTTATGGCAGTCGCAACAGCCACAGCGATTTTGGATAGTTTACTTTCTGTTTTGGCCAACTCTCGTCAAACCGTTGATGAAGTCAATGCAGCCTGCGCAGCGAAAGGGCTTCCCCCTGCTTTTAACAACAGCAATTCGCCGCTTGGGATTGATGGGAATTCTGATTATCGATTCGAGGGTTTTGGTGTCATTGTGGTTCGCCCATTTCCGCCAAAATTTGCCCTTTCGTTCTGGGTTCACTACAAACCTGGTAGTCCTCAACACGTTGAACTAGGCCGATTCACGGCGCCAATTAGCTTCTTAGACTCGTTGAAGTTCAGATCTTTGCCAAATACATGATTGATGTTGTTGAGCAGACTACAACGAATTCTTGCTTGAGACCCTAATCAGTATTTTGTAAGCCGTTCGACGCGTTCAAACCCAGTCACTCAATTGGCTGGGTATCCCAAATTAATCAGCAGAAATTACGATGAAACGCCTTGTTGTTTGCTGTGATGGAACTTGGCAAAATTTGTCTCGTCCCTATCCGACTAATGTCGTCAAACTTGCTCAGAGCATTAAGCCCGTTGCTCAAGATGTGATTCCTCAAGTTTTCTACTACCAGGCAGGACTGGGAACTAGAGACAAATTTGATAAACTCACTGGCGGAGCTTTCGGCTGGGGCATTGACGATAATATCCAAGATGGATACCGCTTTTTGTGCTTGAATCATGAACCTGGTGATGAAATCTATTTATTTGGATTTAGTCGCGGTGCCTATACAGCACGAAGTCTAGCAGACTTGGTCTATTGCTCAGGATTACTTGAGCGCCAGCACATTCGGAAACTGCCACAGGCTTATCAGCTTTATCGCGATCGCGCTGTTAAACCAGGCGATGCTGTGGCAGAACAGTTTCGTAATGACTATGCCAAAGACGTGTCGATCACTTTACTTGGGTGTTGGGATACCGTCGGTCAACTAGGCGTTCCGAACCGAATCCCCATTTTGAGCAAGCTAGTCAATGCCAAATATCGGTTTTATGATACTTGTGTGAATCTCTGGGTCAAAACTGCGCTTCATGCCATCGCGATCGATGAGCGGCGCACAGTCTTCGATGTGACGCCGATGCAAATTAGCGACGAGGAAGCGAGTACAGAACTTCGTCAGGTGTGGTTTCCGGGAACGCATGGTTGTGTTGGTGGCGGTACTCAAAAGACTAGTGGCTTATCAGATGCAGCACTGCAATGGATGCTCGATGAAATGAACAAACTGGACTTAGGGCTTGAGTTTGTTGACCAGCCTCAAAGGGTTGCTGAAAGCGGAATCAATCCAGACTACACAACCTCATTTGATGATCAAAAAAGCATTTTCACGCTGATCGGTATACAAGAGCGAAACATCCTTCTTAATTCAAGCTTATCTCAGAACAACCACACTGACTTTGAGCAACCCTTCTTTGACTACAACATTCATCTGAGTGCTAAACAGTGTTGGAAGTTAAGGCAAGAACCGCTGTATCGGCCTAAGAATTTAGTTCTGCATAAACAGTGTTTCGATGCATTTAATGATGCTCCAACTTGAGACGGTTCTGTTGCAAGAAGTTTTGAAGGGTAGAAGACCCCTTTCACATTAAACGGCTTAAGCCGCTATACCAACGAGTTTAGCGATGAACTTCGCTTACACTCGGCTAGTTGTGAGCTACTTTAACTGGGTTTGGCGGCACAGCCGCTTCAAATCAACCGCAGCACAACGGGCGGGATTGGCAACTCGTGCTTGGTCGTGGCACGATATGGTGACCTATCCCACAATAACCTGAGGCACTACCAAAGTTTGCAAACTGTCTAAATCATAAGAAAGTTTAAACTTTAGAATGGTTTTTTGCTTTCATCAAGTGGTATGCTTACAAGCAATTATACGGGTCAACCCGGAAGATTTTTACACTTCTAATCAACGAGGATGCCAGTATGGTGTGGCGATCGCTCTTTCTTGTCGCTAGCCTGATTGTTTCGACCCTGTTTCTCCCACTGAATGCGACTGCAATTCCAGCTCCACACCGAATTTGTACACGCGCACCAGGCTCACAGGTCACAGTACGAACGGGACCGGGAACCAGCCATGCCCCAGGCTTAGTGATGGTTGGGTCTGGAGGAAAGAAAGTGGATGACTTCTTTCGACGGAACAACTACACCATTGCAGACGGGGAACAAGTTTCTGTTTTCTCTAGTGCCCGTGGCACAGATGGTCAGACTTGGAAGAAAGTTGGAACGAATCAATGGGTTGCTTGGGTACGGGGTGATTTTGTCTGCTAGCTATCGTTTGTCTAACATCTCAGTTTTCGCATTGTTCCATTCATCAACGGCTAAGTTATGCGTAGAATCATTAATGTCCTAATGATGTTCATGTTGAGTCAGATCGCATTCATTCCCCCTGCTACGGCTGCCGATGCCCCAACCCTATCGACCCAAGATCAGGCAGCACTGAAAGCATTAGGAATTAAAATCGCGGTTCCCACCTATGTCCCGCCTGGCTACACGGTTAGAAAAGTGAAAGTTGAACCTTGCCCGGCGGAAGTCCGCGTTCACCTAAAGGAACGTGTCGATTCGGTCCTGGATATAGCATCGCCTATCGGAATGCAGTGGCGAAAGATAGCTGTTTTTTTGCCGTTGAAGCAACAGGCGGCGGTGCCTACGTTTGACAGTGGTTCTAGCGTCAATATGCTGATCAGACCTGTAAATGCAGGAGAACATGCCTAGGTTCCAGTTAATCAAGGTTTGGTTGCTACCAGTTGTCAAGATCTGCGCGTAAATGCTAGAACGTCCGGTTTTTAAGCTGTTTCAGTGGTAGAGAAGAAAAATAATTCTACGGAGGCACAACTGCTATGTCTGGATACGATCCAAGTAACTTCCGTCCCGGTCAACCTGGTTGGACGGGTCAAGTTGGAAAAATAGCACTTGTAAATACTACGAGTGGTCCTGTCGAAATCAATTTATATCATCCCGATGCTCTTGGCGGTATTTTTGGAACTTACCAGATTGATCCTGGAGCTAATATTTTCTTAGCTGATGGTGGAAATATTGGGATGGATTGGGGAATTCAAGTAGGTGGGTCAGACATTAGAATCGTAGGGTTGGTTTCTGACTGGAATGAGTTTAGTGGAGAATTTATTTTCCAAACTTGGCCTGATAGAATTCTTGCAAATATGCCAACCTATGATCCAAGCTCTTTCCGCCCTGGAACTCGTGGTTGGACAGGACAAATCGGCAGAATAGCTTTTATCAATTTGACAGACAAGACTCTTTGGGCAAAGTTATATCATCCTGATGCACCTGATAATATTTTTGGAACTTATCAGATCGATCCTGGAGCTAACAACTTTTTAGCTGATGCAGCCAACATTGGCATGGACTGGGGAATTCAAGTAAACAACTCAGACATTAGAATTGTAGGCTTAGTTTCTGATTGGGGCGAGTTTGAAGGAACCTACAATTTTCAAACATGGGCTGATAGAGTTATTCAGACAGATTCTAGATCTGTTGAAGATCAAATACTCCATGCACTTCGTAAATTTGCATGGTCATGGACACTGCGATGTGATGGTATTACACCCTCAAAATTTCAGGGGAACGAATGTGTTCTTGAGAAGGGCGGAGGTGACGGTGTTGGAGACTCCGTTATTTTCAGTTCTATTTTATGTCTTAGCGGCGAAAGATGGGCTTGTGAGTCAATTAGGCAATCACAAGGCATAGATGGTCGGATGTGGCGGTCTCCACAACGTATTGGTATAGGCGACAGACCAGAAATCAGAGGGGTACATGGAGAATTCTCGCGAGATCAATTATTAGGAGCCATGCTATACATGGTTACTTCTGCTAATGCTGGACGTAGAGATGAAGCTCAAGTCTTTGGTAATAAATTATGGGACTGGATAGCTACAAAGCGACTTAACGAAATCCAAAAAGCTCTAGATGCAGCTACAGACTTAGATACTTTGCGGAAGCTCTTAAAAGATCCAAGGGGAGTACTAGATACGTTGATCGGAGGTGCAGTTCCCTCTAGATATAGAATTTGCGATTATAAGGATGATTATTGCAGCATTAGTCTAATTCCCTACGGACATTGGGGTAGGTTAATGCTGGAAGTCTGGCAGTATGTTGGTGCTGACATTAGTATTACAAAATCTGTATCTAAGAGGATATCACTTCCATCTATTCCTTTTCGCTCTTCATCTGTTTCAGGGGTTACTGTTGCTCGTTCTGGTATATCAATTCCTGGTATTCCGCTTCCACCAATTCCACTTCCACCGCTTCCACCAATTCCTGGTGTTCCAACTCCTCCAGTTCCACCAATTCCTGGTGTTCCAACTCCTCCTATTCCTGGTATTTCTCAAGACTTATCTATACCTATTGACTTCAGCCTCCTTGAATATGCGGGCTTTGATTACAACTTAATTTTTCTCCAAAACGATTTTGGTTCGCTAGATTTAGGTCCGCTGAAAGATCCAAGTGAGTTTCATGATCACTTAAGTATCGTGACTGCTCTAATCTTGAGAGAGATGGGTAAACTTAATGTAGACTCAGAAGCAAGAGTACAATTGTTGGCAGATAAAAATCCTAACCCTTTCTTCCTGTGGGCAGCCGGGAAGTTGGATGAGGCAAAGGAGAAAGTTTTGGAACTTTGTCCGCGTGTACGTCCTGACGAGAGGCAACAGTGGGCATGGGAACGTGCATATAGCAAGGAGTCTTGGAGAAAATCATATGGTTTTGATTTCATTGCTGCTATTAACTTGATTCTCGGAGATACAGATCCGGCAGCGGCACAGCAAGGGGAAAAGAGGTAGCGACGGGCTAGCAATTCAAATGCAACGGACGATTGAGAGCCGTTGGTGTTGAGTTCAAGGTTATCTGCCGCCGCTGATTTGAGCCGTTAGCCTGCTAGTAGTAAGCTTCTGAGCTTATAATCTTCAACTTCATCAACAACTAAAATCCAAAAGAGAAACTGTGCTATGTCCTCCCTCGCTCTAAATCAAGATGGTTGTCCTGAAATGTTTGTAATTGGTGAAGATGGAGCTGTTTGGCATAGATGGACAGATGCAACAGGAACTTGGGGGAGTTGGGCAAGCCTTGGTGGCAAGTGGAAGCAACTTGCTGTAGCTACCAATAAAGATGGTCAGTTAGAGCTTTTTGCGATTGGCATGGATGACACTATCCGAAACGCTTGACAGACAACGCCTAATGGTTCTTTTAGTGGATGGGAGAGCCGAGGAGGCACAGGAAAACAAATTGCCGTGGTTGCTAACCAGGATAGTCAGTTAGAGCTTTTTCCGATTGCATGGATGACACTATCCGAAACACTTGGCAAAAAACGCTTGGTGGTTCTTTTAGTGGATGGGAGAGCCGAGGAGGGGCTCATGGCAACTTTTGGTGATCCTTTGGCAGAATGGAGAAAATGGAGAAAGAGCGCTTCAGAGGGCATTGTCAGGTTAACCGGAACGTAGAATAATCGTACTGATTTAACTCGGATCACACCTTCTCATGTACTCCCGTCATCGATTCCCTGGCGAAATCATTAGCTTGTATGTTGGGGATAGACTGGTAACAGTTCAAGCATTCGGTGAATCTGGTATTAGCTGAGACCTAAGAGTCTGTGCAGTAGATGAAATCCCGATTGCTCTGCCCCGTGTTCTGTAAAGGTTGGACAGTATCAGAGGTCCGTTCAGCAAACGAGAACCTGCATTGACAAGGATAACCAAGAACCAGTGGCACATCACGGTCTGTATGAGGAGTACTATTCCAGATGCCCCAAGCGTACTTAGGCATAGACATCAGTAAAGCGAAATTTCACGTCGCCCTGCAACTGGAGGAGAAACGTCACAATCAAGCAAAGATTAAAGTGTTTCCGAATAACTTGAGCGGCTTTGAGCAGTTGCAATAGTGGTTGCAGCAACATCGCATCGAGCAGGTTCATGCGTGTCTAGAGGCAACGAGCACGTATGGTGAAGCTGTCGCTGAATTTTTGGTGGAGCAGGGGCACACGGTGAGCATTGTCAATCCAGCCCGAATCAAAGAATTTGCAGTCAGTGAACTCTCACGTTCTAAAACCGACAAAGCAGATGCTCAACTGATTGTACGATTTCTGATGGCATTACGTCCCGAGCCATGGCAGCCTCCAGCACCTGAAATCAAGCAGTTACAGCTACTACTGCGTCGGGTAGAAGCATTGCAACAGATGATCGTACAAGAACGGAATCGATTAGAAACGATAACAACAGCTTTGCGGGAATCAATTCAGTTGCATATTGATTATTTACAACAGGATGTAGAACGCATTAAGCAACAGATTCAAGACCATTTCGATCAGTATCCTGAATTGAAACAGCGACGTGAGCTACTCGTCTCGATTCCAGGGATTGGTGAACAAACTGCCGCGACTCTTCTTGCAGAAATTGTGCACTGGCGTGTGTTTGATTCACCGCGTCAACTGGCAGCCTATGCGGGATTAACTCCTCGTGAGCGATCTAGTGGGTCTTCAGTTCGTGGCAAATCTGGTCTGTCACGAGTGGGAAATCGACGCTTACGAAAAGCCTTGTACATGCCCGCAATGGCAGCCAGGCGATGCAACCCACTCATCGTTCCGCTGTGTGAACGCTTGCTTAAGAAGGGCAAGGCGAAAAAGCAGGTGATTGGGGCGGTCATGCGAAAGTTGCTGCATCTGGTTTATGGAGTGCTGAAATCGGGTAGACCGTTTGACCCCAATTTCTTGGCTACGACCCCTTGACATTCAACACAGTATCTACTGTGTCTGGCTCTACTACACGTTTCCCCCTCAGCTACCGAGACATCGAGAAGATGATGCTGGATCGGGAATCGAAGTCACGTACGAAACGATTCGAGAGTAGTGCCAGAAATTCGGACAGCAATACGCGAATCAGGTGCGGCGCAAGCGTCCTTACATCATAGACAAATGGCATCTTGACGAAATGGTAGTGAGAGGACGTTTGAGAGGTAACAATTAATACTTTAAGAACAAACAGTTCTAACGAAGGAATCGCGCTTTCAGCCTTTTCGGATAAGTATCAGAAGGCTATTTTGAGTATAATTCGCTACTTACCAAACGTCCTCTGACAATCAAGAAGCAGCAATACTACCTGTGGCGGGCGGTAGACAGTGAAGGGAACGTTTTAGAGTCAGCGAGCCGAAAGTTGTCACTCATGCTTATCCGAGTCTGTTTTCCGAGTTTACGATACGAGTCTTGCTCGTCTTCCCATAATCGAGCCGAGAACTCACATCAACCGACCAGAGTGCGAGAAAGGCGAATGCGGCGATTCAAATCCCCAGGACAAGCGCAACGATTTGTTTCTACTTTTGATCCGATTCGCTCCCACTTTCACCCAAAGCAACATCAACTGAGTGCAAAACGATATCGAGAACAGCTACGCCAACGGTTTGAAGAGTGGCGAGAAGTTGCTGGGCTAAATTCTGCTGCATAATCAGAGGGATTAAGACTGCTCAGGGATTATTGTGCCTAATTTTGAATCTGCTCCGTTAAGTTGATAATGCCGTTTCGTAATTTAATCACCGATAAAATTGGGCTCCGGATGTTAAGCAGTATTTGGTTGGCCGTATTAAAATCGTTTAAGAATCCAAAGTTCTAGTTATTTTGCATATGAATTATTTACCTCTAAAAGATTTTTGTGACATGATCAACCAAAATCCCTCACAAATATAGAATTCTCAAAGGGTCAATGAATACAATTCTCATAGAGAAAGCTTCACCGATATTATGTGAGAGGCTATCAGGCTAAGTGGGATGTGGGGGATGACAAATACCAGACTGTATACTGCCTTGAATCATTACAGCAAAGCCCTTGAAGTATTGGAAGAATCTATTGGAATGAAACCAGCAGATGAGGAATCTGAGATTTCTGTTCCTAGCCCTTTAGAGGAGAAAATTCTGAGTATCCTACTCTCACGTACTTCAGTAGATTTGGTAATCAAAGAAACCCCAAATCCTGGTAAGGAAAACTTAAGTACGTTGATTGACCTCGACAAACGGCTTAAACAGCACAACGCTATCATCCATCAATGCGAAAACCTCCTTGACTGGCGGACAAGCTTGAAACCGTCCTCAGAGGCTTGGTGGTGGTTCCCAGAACCCAGTAAACACCGATGGGATGGACGAGACTGGCTGTGGAGTTTTCTAACGCTCGTTGTTTTGGCGGCTGCGTTTAGCCTGATTGCAAATATTGCGCCTCGCTTTCTGAGCGGAAACCCCAGCATACAAGGGGCATTTGCTGTAATTGCTCAAAGTTTCATTGCGCTGTTGACCGCAGGCAGTTTGCTTACGAATGCAGGGCAAAAATCTATAGAACGGGCTTTAGAGCGATTGAATATTCCAAACCACTTTCGTGCAGAAGTTAAGTTTGGTTTAGCAATTTTGCTTCTGCTTGGTCTTATTGGGTTCTATAGCACTCTACCCTGGTTTGCGGCTGAGGCGAACCGTGCTGGATTGGCAGATAAATCGGCAGGTCGCTTTACCAGCGCTCAAGTAAAGTATGAATATGCCATCCGCATGAGTCCTGATTATTCGGAAGCCCACTTTAACTTAGGCTCCTTATACGAGGATTTGCAGAGTTTTGATGAGGCTCAGAGAGAGTACCAAATTGCTGTGCAGGGGAAGCTACGCAATGACAATAGTAGTAAGCTGACTTTTCTCAAAGCATCTAACAATTTGGCTCGGTTACTGATCCTCAAGAAAGACTACAATCGGGCAGTTCCGTTTCTTGGAAAGGCGCTGAGTTTTCCAGGCGTTGGGGAAGACTTTGGTGAGCCGCAGAATCTCTGTGCTGATAAATCTACAAACTGCACTAAGAAGGTGAAATACGATTTGCTCAAAAATTTAGGATGGGCACGTCTTGGACAAGAGCGCTTTGCTGAGGCTGAACCAATTTTGAGAGCTGCAATTTTACTGGACAAAGATCAGGTACCCGCTCATTGCTTATTAGCACAAGTTCGTAAAGGGCAGGGGGACAAAGCAGGAGCCATTGAAGAATGGAAGGAGTGTAGAGATATGATTAAGCCTGACTCTGAAGGGCTTTTAAATCCGGACGAGGACAATTGGTTGAGTATAGCCCAACAGGAGATTGAGAAAGGAGGCAAAAAGTGAAGGAGAGGATTATTGTAGGTGCAAGTAGCGCGATTGCCCTGCTATTCGCGCTGACAGGTTTGGCCTTGCCAGTCATAGCAACTAGCCCAGTGGGACGGATTGTTGAGAAGCAAGGTGAGGTCGCCCTGAAGCGTGGCAGGCGATTAATCAAACCAGTGACTAAAGGTACAGAGCTTTATGCAGGAGATCTGCTGAAACCTACTCGGCAATCGATCATTGTCGTACGGTGTGTGAAAGGAAACACCTGGATTTTAAGTGCCGGAGTTGAGTCAAACATCAACAATCGTTGCAAAATAGCAAAAGCAGCTCTAGGTAGCACCAATACAGACGATACTCGTGGCGGTTCTGATCCGAGCGTTCCCTACGTGATTAGTCCTCGCAAGACGCGTGTGCTGAATGGCAAGCTAACTATGCGCTGGAATGCAGCACCCAGTGCCACGAATTACACCGTGATCGTAAGAGCCCCTGGATTCACCTGGAAAGTAACAGGGGTAAAGGGAACTGAAGTGATCTATGCCGGGGAGCCATTGAAGGCGAAGGTATCATATTCCATTGTGATTGAAGCAGAAGGTTGCACGTCATCCAAGTGTTCTTCTGAAGATGATGATTCCCAAGCGGGAACTGGATTTACGTTAATGGATGAAGTTGAGGCACAACGGATTCAATCAGAGGTTAAACGACTTAACGAACAGGATTTGTCAGATGAAGCGAAAGCATTGGTGCTGGCAGATTTTTATGCAGAACAGAATTTAATGAGTGATGCTATTCAAACACTGGAAACATTGGTGAATCAGGAAAGCAAAACAGTGACAGTGTATCGAATGTTGGGTGAGTTTTATGAACGAGTAGAATTGAGCCTGTTATCGAAGGATCGGTACGGTAAAGCGCTGGAGCTAGCTAAGACAGACGAGGATGTGTCTTCGCAGGCAGCGGTGAAAGCAGGATTGGCGCGAATCTTCTGGGGCTTGGGCAGTAAAGAGTTAGCAATGCGCTATTTGAAGGAAGCCCAAAGTGCTTACAAGAGTTTGGAAGATGCGGAACGAGTGAAAGAACTTGCAGTCTTGCTTGCCGAGTGGCAGAAAGAATGATGCTGGGAGATCAATATTCTGGGGAATTGCAATGAGACATAGATGGATTCAGCAGGCTACAGCGGCCTATACATCAGTTATACTGACGATGCTCTGCGGCTTAGGTCTGCTCCAGCCACCAGCAACTGCTGCTGAGTCATCACTTTTTTCTGATCTATCAAAGGACTGGATGACGGAGCCTGTTGGAAATGGAGAAATGTCTCAGCAAATCCTTCGATTGAGATGTCGGCAGGAAACCTTACCTAAAACAACCCAAAATCTTTCTAATTCCTCAATTCTGCAAACTGTAGTTTTAAAGCAATATGAGGGGCCACTTTTCTATTTCCAGTTTAGGCTAGCTAAATGGGTAATGGAAAACTCCAGCAATTTCTTTCCTTGTGGTCGTCCAATCAATTCTACATTAGTCCAAAAAGCGATGCAGAAGCTGAATGAGGATTTGTTGCAGGAAGCTTTATTAGAAGTAAAAAAGGACCCTGATACTTCGTATAAAAAACTTGTTGAAAATACATTCAAGCCTACCTTTGAAGAGGGCGGAACATTAAGCATAGAAATGGAGAGTAAACCCATCCGGGAGATTCTAATTTCGACTCGATGTGATTGGAGAAACAAGACCATTGATACTTCTGGTACTGTTGCAGTTCGAGGAAAAAAGCCTGACGCACTGATTCAACAAGCTTTAGGGCTTAAACCAGGCGATCTCCATCCTTTTTCACATGAGCTACAGGAGAAGGCTCATGAGCGCGTCTATGATTTGGGTCTTTTTAATGAAGTGTTTTCAGGAACAGCTATCGACGTAAACAAAGACTCGAACACCATCACCTGGCTGATCTGCATCAAGCAGAAGAATGAAGCTGAACTTGCCTACTTGGAGGCGAGCAAAATTAATATATCTATATCGGTAGAGTCTGCAAAACAGGCAATTGCCAAATATCAGGAATCAATTGAGCTTTTTCAACGCATGGAAGATATATCTCCAGTGGAGAAGACAGAGCCACAAAACTTGATGTCTCTGCCTATCATGACCGTGTATAGAGGAACTGATTCAAGAAGACCAACCAAAGCGGATGCTCTCGCAGGTTTAGCGACAACTTATTTATCTTTGGGTGAGTTCTATCGTGCACTTAACTATTACAATCAAGCACTGGCCTTGGTGCGAGTGACAGATAGTAGGGATACAGAAGCTAGCATTCTGACAACAATCGCAGACATTCACACTACATTAGGCGATCGAGAACAAGCCCGCCGCTACTATGAGCGAGCGCTATCTACCCGACTACCTCAGTTGAGCGAAAAAGACGGCGGAGGACGAAAACCTTGAAGCAGCGGTTATCTGTGTGTTGCTTACTATTGCTACTGCTTTGTGGTTGGAAAGAACTGCAGCCATCTGTTGAAGCTGCTGAGAAAACTCCAGCTCGGGGAAGTGAGCGAACATATGAGCCTCGTGAAGAAGGAGATGAGCAGGAAATTCGTCGATGGCAATGTCCCAATGAAACACGTTCAACCTCAGTGTTAATGTCTTCGGGCTCTTCACTGACTTTGAAAGCTGTGCTATTGAAAGATACCAAAGAGTTTAGTGGAGCATCCAATTATTTTTTTCTTGGGGCTTCTACCCTGATTGCAGAAAACTTCTCTCAGTATTTTTGGTGTAGTCGCCCGATTAATCTGCAAAAACTGCAAAAGACAATCAATGAAATTAATACAGCTATTCTAGAGAAGGCATTAAAAACTGATGGATATACCCATGAGCTTGACCGCATTGCAACTCAATATACCCTAGCTCCCAGCATCGACAGTGATGGTATTTTGTCCCTAGAGGTTGTCGGCAAAGTTATTCAAGAGGTGCAGATTTCCACTCGATGTGATTGGGAAAACAAAACGATCGACACTTCCGGCACGATCGCAGTACGAGGACAAAAGCCAGATGCAATGATTCACCGTGCCTTAGGGTTGGGAAAGGGCGATCGCTATCCTGTCTCTGTCAGGAAAAAGGATGAGATTATTGAGCGCCTCCATGAGTTAGGGACTCTTCGCGGTGTGCAGTATGGATTTGCAGTTGATGACGACCCAGACAAATTAACCTGGGTTATTTGCGTTTGGCAGAAAGCCGAAGCTGAGCTTGTGATGGCTGAGGCAAGACAAATCAATGTTCAAAATACTGAATCGGCAAGGCAAGCACTCGCTAAGTACCAGGAAGCACTGACACGGATGAGACAACCTCACATCTTTAGCCAACAGGCAAAACCCAAAAAGTTTTCTCTGATGGAGGTAAGAGGTGGAGGATTTTGGATTGAACCAACCGATGAAAGCGCCGCATTGTTTAGAATTGCTACTTCTTATAATCAGCTTGGCGAGTTCTATCAAGCACTAAACTATTATAACCAAGCGCTTACCGCCATTCGACAAGATAAAACAAGAACAGACATCAAAGAAGTAGATCTATTGATCGCGATCGCAGACCTTTACAAAGATTTGGGCGATCTTCGGCAAGCACGCATTTACTACGAACAAGCACTATCACTCCAACTAGCAAATTTAAGGAAGAAGGAGTGAAGAAGCTGTGCAATGCTTTCTGAAGAGCCATACCTGTTCCCAAACTTTTCCTCTGTTATCACTAATTGTTGTGTGGCTGTACATAATTGGCTTGATTGCGCCAGCTACTGTTGCATCTCCATCTAATCAACTACCCCAAATAACCAAATTCAACATTTGGGAGGGAACTCTTAAAGCTGAATGTGCCAATCAATCGTCTATTAAAATTCAAGATAGCACCTCTCTCAAAAAGGAGTTTCAAACAAAACTAACTGCGATTAGGCTTGAGTCGAAAATTAGTTCAGGGAGACATTTATGGAATGTTTACGGGACTGGTGCTTTGGCATGGCTAATTAATCAGTTCCCGATGCACTTTCAATGTGGTAGACCCATTGACCTTCAGCAAATCCAGCGGGATATCCATCAGTATAACCAAATAGTGCTGAAAGCATTATCACAATCGGATATGCCTGAGGTCAACGTTAGCAAGAATTCGAGAGTACCTTTTCCATCTTCTAGTAGGGACCAGAGAGCAGTTTTAGCAATGTATGATCTGGAAACGTTTGTAGAGGGAGATAACGTTCTAGTTTTTTACGTGGTTTTCAAAAAAATTCACCGAATTCGAGTTGCTTCTGCCTGTCCCTATCAAGAGGATGAGCGAATCATTAGCTATCTTCAAGACACTCTACCGATTCGTGGGCAAAAGCCTGATAACCTTGTTCTTCAGGCGTTAGGGTTTTTACCTGGAGATCGTCTGCCCGAAAATGATGTTCAGAGTAAGGCATTTGATCGGGTAATGGATTTGAATCTATTTGATCTAGGCAGTGTCGTAATCACCTCCACAGACAATGATCCTAATCGATTAGACTATATTGTTTGCCTTAATCAACGAAATGAAGCACAGTTAAACTATTTAGAAGCTAGAAAGATTGGAAGCACAGATGTCACTTTAGTGCGTCGATCGATTGCAAAATACCAGGAAGCTCTCTCATTGTTTAATAAGCTTAAAGTAGGTGTTGGTTTGCAAGGTAAAGCTACTCGAAAGGACAATCAGCAGCGCTTAGTACTCGGTGTTCCCATTCCTCGCTATAGATTAGTTGATGTTTCTGAGGTAGATGCCTTGGAAGGAATTGCATCTGCCTACAATAGCATGGGTAATTATTATGAGGCGCTGCGCTATTACATCCAGGCTACGTCATGGATTCAATCAGAAAAGGTAAACCAACCCGAAAAGGCGGAACACATTGATCGAGAAGCACTGTTGCTCACTGCGATCGCAGATATTTATAATACTTTGGGTGATCATCAGCAGGCGCAGAAATATTACAATGAAGCACTTTCTCTTCGACTAGTGCAACTGAAAGAGTTTGAGCAAGCAGGAGAGGTAAAGAAATGAAAAGCGTCTTGCTGCTAATACATTCACTCCAAAATGGGTTGCTGACTGGGTTGCTAATATTTAGCTTTAGCAATTTTCAACCGCCTTTACAAGCAGCAGCGGAGTCAGACACTTTCAAAGTTATAGAGGATATAGAAGAAGGGGGCTCAAAGCGCTTAACTTTGGAGTGTCAGCACCTACCAACCTCTGTTTCACAGTCTAGCTCTTCCTTAGTGCCCTCTAAATCTACTTTACGCCGCATCCGTTTGGAACAGACTTTGCGGTTTGGAGATACTGTTTATATGTTTGGTGTTGACAGTCTTTCAAATACAACTGCACTCTGGTTGCTGGGTGATGAGAACACAGAATCGATCTATGGAAAACGATCGCAATACATTCAGTGCGGTCAACCCATTCAGCTTATTCCATTGCAGAACCAACTAAAGCAGCTTAGGCGAGTGTTTTCTGGAGTGCTACCCGGTGAAAAAGCCGACGACTTTGGTGTCATGAGTTTCTTTGATGTAATTTCCAGAATAGAAAACAATGACACATTAGTTCTATCGATCGAGCCTCGGCGAATTCATGACATCAAAATTGCTACGTGGTGCGATTGGAACCAGTGGGCGGCCGCTCGTCGAGGCACAGTGTCGATCAATGGGCAAAAGCCAGACGCACTTATCCACCGAATATTAGGCATTGTTCCCGGGGATAAGCTACCCTCTCATGCGACTGTTGACACAGCACTAGATAATCTTTGGTCTTCAGGTTTATTTCGGTCAGTGTCTTTTGGTCTAGGAATTGAAGATGATCCTGACAAGTTGAGTTGGATTGTTTGCATGAAACAAAAAAGTGAAGCTGAATTAGCCTATGATGCAGCACAAACAGTTAGCCTTCAAAATTCACCTGAAGCCATTAAACAAGCGATCAATCAGTACAAAGCAACCTTGCCTTTGTTCAAACAGCCTCTCACTGCACCACGCGAGTATAACCGTCCACCTGACCAGGAGATGAAAAAATATCGCTTCATGAGTTTCAGTAATGCAAGGGTAAAAGCAAGTTTTCCTACTGAAGCAGATACTCTGATCAGAATTGCTGCAAATTATACCATTTTGAATGAGTTTTATCAGGCTTTGCACTATTACAGCCAAGCACTGGAGAGTATGCAACTAGCGGATGATAAAAATGCTGAGTTCACAACTATATTAATCGAAATGGGAGACATCTACACTACTTTGGGCAATCAACAACAAGCATATCATTATTATCAACAAGCACTATCAATATTGCTAAAGAATCAAAGACAACAGCAACGCTAGCACAATGGAAAAACTTAATAGACCTTTCCAAAAAATTACAAGCGTTACTGATCCTGGCTTTGATAGCGATCTCACCAGGATAGTTGCCGAACGCAATCATGCGGGTTTACAGCAGTTTCTATCAGAAATGAGCAATTAACATTGAGGTCTTACATCGGCATCACCTCCAGTTTTTTCTATGGCTTAAACAGGCAATTCAATCGCGCCTAATCCCAATCGTACTAAGCCACAAATGGCTAAGATCACCTCTGAATAATTGTCTTTTCGCAACCGCATCACCTCTTTGGCGGCTCGGAAGATTTTGAGATGCCCCATCAGATGTTCAATCACAATCCGTTTGCCTGCAAAAATGCGATTGGCTTCGGTTTGCGCTTCACTCAGTTCCCGACCTTTCGGCTTCTTGTACGGAGTGCGAGTGCGGTCTGCCCCTTGATAGGCTTTGTCTCCCGCAAAGGTTTGAGTGTCCCGAAACTGAGATTGCTGTTGCCGGAACAAGGTGACATCAGCACTGGGTCCAGGATGGGCAACGATGGCATCGACGATATCACTGCCATCGGGCAAGCCAATTATCGATTGTTTGGGTTGTGTCGCAAAAATGATAGGGTGAGGAGGCCCAATATTCTCTGACCTTAACCTAAATGGCTGCTCAATCCCTGTTTAAGTGGAGACACTTCCTACCCGAAATCATCGTGTTGAATGTGCGGTG
>JAESGH010000437.1_pt1 | contig 23297 bp, 20 predicted proteins | sample 9269641 | NCBI WGS metagenome assembly JAESGH01 (sample SAMN14515345, study PRJNA621665) | algae metagenome | isolation source: Phormidium tanganyikae FI6-MK23 and co-occurring heterotrophs from granitic... | place: USA: Fort Irwin, California | collected 1998-05-24
ACCCGGCGGCGGGGGGGGGGTGGGTATGGGGGGGGGCCGCCGGTTGGCGGCCGCACTTTGCTGCCATCAGGCGACGTCGAAGCGGTCGAGGTTCATCACCTTGGTCCAGGCCGCGACGAAGTCCTTGACGAACTTCTCCTTGGCGTCGGCGCTGGCGTAGACCTCGGCGAGGGCGCGCAGGATCGAGTTCGAGCCGAAGACGAGATCGGCGCGGGTGCCGGTCCACTTGGCGGCGCCGGTCTTGCGGTCGGTGCCCTCGAACACGTCCTTGGCCTCGGAGATCGCCTTCCACTGCGTGCCCATGTCGAGCAGGTTGACGAAGAAGTCGTTCGTCAGCGCGCCCGGCCGGTTGGTCAGGATGCCGTGCTTGGAGCCGTCGGCATTGATGTCGATGGCGCGCAGGCCGCCGACCAGCACGGTCAGCTCCGGCGCGGTCAGCGTCAGCAGCTGGGCGCGGTCGATCAGGGCCACCTCGGCCGGCACCTTGGCGCCCGGCTTCTGGTAGTTGCGGAAGCCGTCCAGCGCCGGCTCCATCACATCGAAGGAATGGACGTCGGTCTGCTCCTGCCTGGCGTCGGTGCGGCCTGCCGTGAAAGGCACCGTCACGTCGTGACCGGCGGCCTTCGCCGCCTGCTCGACGCCGACATTGCCGGCCAGCACGATCAGGTCGGCCAGCGAGATCTTCTGGTCGCCGTCGGCTTCCTTGTTGAACTGGCGGCGGATGCCGTCCAGCACCTCGATCACTCTGGCGAGCTGCGCCGGCCGGTTGACCTCCCAGTCCTTCTGGGGGCTGAGGCGGACACGAGCGCCATTGGCGCCGCCGCGCTTGTCGCCGCCGCGGAAGGTCGCGGCCGAAGCCCACGCGGTGCCGACCAATTCGGAGACGCTGAGGCTGGAGGCCCTGATCTTCTCCTTGATCGCGGCGACATCCGCCGCATTGACCAGCGGATGGTCGGCCGCCGGCACGACGTCCTGCCAGATCAGCTCTTCCTTCGGCACTTCCGGGCCGAGATAGCGCGAGCGCGGGCCGAGATCGCGATGGGTCAGCTTGAACCAGGCGCGGGCGAAGGCCTCTGCGAAGGCCTGTGGGTTCTCGAGGAAGCGGCGCGAGATCTTCTCGTAGGCCGGGTCGACCCGCAGCGAGATGTCGGTCGTCAGCATGGTCGGCTTGATCTTCCGCGACCGATCATGGGCGTGCGGGATGATGGCCTCGGCATTCTTGGCGACCCATTGATGGGCGCCTGCCGGCGACTTCTCCAACTCCCATTCGAAGCCGAAGAGGTTCTCGAAGAAGAAGTTGCTCCATTGCGCCGGCGTCTGGGTCCAGGTGACCTCGAGGCCGCTGGTGATGGTGTCGCCGCCCTTGCCGGAGCCGAAGCCGTTGTGCCAGCCAAGGCCCTGCGCTTCGAGGCCGTCGGCCTCGGGATCGACGCCGACATTGTCGGTTGGGCCGGCGCCGTGGGTCTTGCCGAAGGTATGGCCGCCCGCGATCAGCGCGACGGTCTCCTCGTCATCCATCGCCATGCGAGCGAAGGTGTCGCGGATGTCCCTTGCTGCGAGCAGCGGGTCGGGGTTGCCGTCCGGGCCCTCCGGATTGACGTAGATCAAGCCCATCTGCGTCGCGGCGAGCGGGTTTTCCAGCTTGCGCGAATGCACGTCGCCGTCGGCATCGTCATCGGCGACCAGCACGGCCTCGCCGGCAGGCTTCTCGACGCCTTCCGAGCCATGGGCGTAACGCAGGTCGCCGCCGAGCCAGCTGGTCTCGCGGCCCCAGTAGACATCCTGGTCCGGCTCCCAGGTGTCGGCGCGGCCGGCTGCGAAGCCGAAGGTGCGAAAGCCCATCGTCTCCAGCGCGACATTGCCGGTCAGAATCATCAGGTCGGCCCAGGAAATCGCCTGGCCGTATTTCTGCTTGATCGGCCAGAGCAGGCGGCGCGCCTTGTCGAGGCTGACATTGTCCGGCCAGCTGTTGAGCGGGGCGAAACGCTGCTGGCCCCGGCCGCCGCCACCGCGCCCGTCGGCGAGGCGATAGGTGCCGGCGCTATGCCAGGCCATGCGGATGAACAGAGGGCCGTAATGGCCGAAATCGGCAGGCCACCAGTCCTGCGAGTCGGTCATCAGCTTGCGCAGGTCGTTCTTCAGCGCGGCGTAGTCGAGCTTGGCGAAGGCCGCGCGATAATCGAAGGCCTGGCCGAGCGGATCCGACTTCGCCGAATGCTGGCTCAGCAGCTCGACCGGCAGCCGGTTCGGCCACCAGTCGCGGTTCTGCCGGGCGCCGCCGCCATGGGCGACGGGACATTTGCCCGTGCTGTCCTCAGTCTTCGCGTTCATATCTCTCTCCGAGCTGGGCTGGCTGCTGCGAGGGTCTTAGCAGGGCCGTTTCATTATTTTAATTCCGATTTTCCGATCACGACGATAAGCTGTGATTATGACAAACCTGACTTTCAAGCAGCTGCGCTATTTCGAAGCGCTGGCGCGGCACAGCCATTTCGGCCGCGCGGCGGAGGCCTGCGCGATCTCGCAGCCGGCTTTGTCGCAGCAGATCAAGGCCTTGGAAGCAGAGCTCGGCGCCGAGCTCTTCGAGCGGGACAGGCGCCAGGTCCGGCTGACGCGCTTCGGCGAGGAGATCGCGGCGCGGGCCAGGGATGTCCTGCGCTCGCTCGACGAGCTCGAAGGTTACGCGCACGCCTCCCGCGATGGGCTGGTCACGCGGCTGCGCATCGGGGTGATCCCGACGGTGGCGCCCTATCTGCTGCCGGGCCTGATCGGTGACCTCACCCGCCTGCATGACGGGCTCGACCTCAATGTGCGCGAGACCCTGACGCCGAAGCTGGTGCAGGAGCTGAACGAGGGCCGGCTCGACATGGCGATCGTCGCCTTGCCGGTATCGGAGCCTTCGCTCACCGAGGTCGCCCTGTTCACCGAGCGCTTCGTCCTGGTGCGGCCGCGCGAGGACGAGGGCAAGCCGGCTCCTGACCGCGAGGCCTTGCGCGAGATGCGGCTGCTGCTGCTGGAGGAGGGGCATTGCTTCCGCGAACAGGCCCTCTCGTTCTGCAGCACCAAGCCGCGGGCGGTGCAGTCGCGCGATCTGCTCGATGCCAGCTCCCTGTCGACGCTGGTGCAGATGGTCGATGCAGGCTTGGGCGTGACCTTGATCCCGGAAATGGCGGTGGCTGTCGAGACGCGCTCGGCCTCGGTCGCGATCTCGCATTTCAAGGTGCCAGAGCCATCCCGGACGATCGGCATGGTCTGGCGCAAGACCAGCCCGCTGGCGAAGCAACTGCTCGAGATCGCGGAGCTCGTGCGGCAATCGGCCGGCGCGCTGCGGCGAACCAGTGGAACGCGCTCTTCCAGGGCTGGTTGAGGCGTCCAGCCGCGACGCCGTGCATGTCGGTGCCGCTGCAGCTTTCAGCGGTGATAGAGCGCCGGATGAGCGGTTTCCGGATGTTCACCTGCAGCCGGCGCAAAGATCGAAATGGCCTTCGGGTGCACTTTGAAATGTGCCGGCGTGGCGGTAACGATTTCGCCATCGGTGTTCACCGGCATGGGTTTTCTCGTCTCGATGTCGAACTCGACGCATTTCGCCGTCCGGACCTCGCGCCAGGCGCCGTGAGTGCCTGAGCGGAACGAGCGCAGCATCAGCGCCAGCTTCCAGAGATTCGTCATCTCGAGACTGTAGAGGTCGAGATGGCCGTCATCGATCTCGGCATCCTCCTGCACCACGTTGCCGCCGCCATAGTGCCGGCCGTTGCCCACGGCGATCTGGTAGGTCTCGACGTCGGTCGTCTGGCCCTTCTCGGTGATCTTCGCCTTGAACCGCGATGCGCCGGCCATGACCTTCATGGCGGCGACCGCGTAGCCCAGTCTGCCAAAGCGCTTCTTCAGCACGGGGTCGAGGCTCTGCGCCAGCTCGCTGCTAAGCCCGATGCTGGCGACGTTGAAGAAGGCGTAACCGTTGACCGTGCCGACATCGACCTTGCGCATTTCGCCGCGAGCGATGACGTCTGCTGCGCCGACAAGATCCATTGGGATGTCGAGGGTTCGCGCCAGGTCATTTGCCGTTCCCATCGGGATGATGCCCAGCGGTAGGCCACTTTCCATCGCTGCCAGTGCAGCGGAGGACACCGAGCCGTCGCCGCCGCAGACGATGACGAGATCGGCCCGGTCGCGCAGGCGCACGATGTCGCGCGCGATTTCCGGCAGCGCCTCGAAGGTCTCGACGGTGACATCGAGCCCGCCATCCTTCAGGCGATCGAGGAGAGGGTTGATCGATTCCTGGCCGCGGCGCGCCTTTGGATTGCGCAGCAGCAGGGCTCGTTTCGATCGGTGTGTGTGATTGTCGGGGGGCGAGGACATGACGGAGGCAGTTGGGGAACCTCGGCCGCGATTTCAACCGAGTGCGCTGCCCAGCCAGCAGGCCCGTAGCTTGGTGAAGAGCTGATAACCCCGAGATGGGCCCTGCGACGAGTGTCCAGCCCAAGGCCCCGCGAGGTCCATTAGGGGACAGTCGCTCCAACCCAATGCCTTGCCACAGGGTGATCAAGAAGGACGGCTCGATCTCCGGCTATCGCTGGGGCGTCCGGCGCAAACGCATGTTGCTCGCCCGCGAGCGACAGCACTGACGCGCGATCAGGCAATCCTCAGGATCGTGGTCTCCGCCAGCAGGTAGGTCTCGCCGGAGGTGAAGCAGACCTCGACTTCCCCGGTGTCGAGCATTTCCCAGGCGACAAAGCCGTCGGCGACGAGCTGGCCGATATGGGTCATGACCAGTGCCTTGTCCGGGTTGTTGCTGGCGAGCGCGACGAATGCGTCGATGGCATCCCGGCTTTTGGGAGGCTCGCCGCGGCTCGTCCTGGCATTGAATCCGCCGCGCGAAAACATCGTTGAAACTTTCCCTGCCAGCCGTTGAGAACGCCAGACCTTAGACAGTCCGGCATCCTCACATCGACGATCCAAGCGATAAGGCATCAGGTCACGAGGCCGTTCGCCGTCGAGGCTTGCGAGAAAGGCGACGCGTTCATCTGAGTGCGCGAACAGCTTCATCGAGGTGCCGGGCCGTTTCTCACGTGCTCAGCGCCGCCTCGCGGTCGAGTAGGCTGCGCTTGCGCTCGACGCCCCATGCGTAGCCCGAGAGCGCGCCGTGATTGCGAACCACGCGATGGCAGGGAATGGCGACCGCGAGATTGTTCGCCGCACAAGCGCCCGCCACGGCGCGCAACGCATTCGGTGAGCCGATACGGCGGGCGACCTCGGAGTAAGACACCCGCTCGCCGACCGGGATCGCCCGCAGCGCCTGCCAGACGCGGCGCTGGAAGGCTGTGCCGCGCACGTCGAGCGGCAGGTCGAGCCCGAGGCCCGGATTCTCGACGAAGCCGCAGACGCGGGCGATCAGCGCCTCATATTCGCGGTCCATGCCGATCAGCTGCGCCTTGGGGAAGCGATCCTGCAGGTTGCGCACCAGCCCATCCGGATCGTCGCCGAGCAGGATCGAGGCGACGCCCTTCGTGCTCGATGCGACGAGGATTGCGCCGAGAGAGGTCTGGCCGACCGCGAACCTGATCTCCTCATCGGCGCCGCCGGCCCGGTATTGCGACGGAGTCATTCCGAGCATGCCGGTCGACTTCTCGTAGAAGCGGCCGCTCGAATTGAAGCCGGCATCATAGATCGCCTCGGTCACGCTGCTGCCGGCATCCAGGCCCTCGCGAACTTTCTTGGCCCGGTCGGCCGCAGCGTAATCCTTCGGAGTCAGCCCGGTTGCGGCCTTGAAGATGCGATGGAAATAGCTGGAGCTGCGCTCGACCGCGCCGGCCAGCTGCTCGAGGGAAGGTTCTTCCTCGCTCTCCTCGATGATCCGGCAGGCCTTGGCGACCAGCGCCGCATTCTCGCATTCGAGCGACGGTCCATCCGGGTTGCAGCGCCGGCACGGCCGGAATCCGGTGGCCCGGGCGCTGTCCAGCGTCGCATGCAAAGTGACGTTCCTGGGATTGGCGGTCCGCGACGGGCAGGACGGGCGGCAATAGACACCTGTCGTCGCGACGGAATACCAAAGCTGTCCGTCGGCGGTCTTGTCGCGCGCGAGGATGCGGGCCCAGCGCGGATCCTCCGCGACCGGAAGCGCTGTCGCATCCTGCAGTGCCGTGAGTTTCGCGGTGATTGTCATGGCTGTCGTCTCGGATCGTCCTGGCTCGACCGTGCTCCCGATCGGTGTCCGTCACACTCCGATCCTTGCCGTCAAATCGGATTGCGTCCCACCCGGTTCCTGCCATGGAGACGCGGCGCGCTTCTGAAAGGCAAAGGGCAATGAGAACGGTCCGGGCCAGAACAGTTGGCCTTTCTTATTGCGTCGGCTGCCCTGCCGTTGGCTCGATCAGACAGCCTTGACGAGCATGCTGCGGTCGATAGCAGCAGCGCGTTAGCCCTGTTGATCTCTCCTCGAATTCGTGCAATTAAATGACCGACCGGTCGGTTGATAAAAACGAAACGACGGATTGCGGGGAGAAGCACCTTGGCGGACGCTTTCATTTGCGATGCGGTTCGCACGCCCGTCGGCCGCTATGGCGGGATGCTTTCGAGCGTCCGGGCCGACGATCTGGCGGCGGTGCCCCTGGCGGCGCTGATGCAGCGCAATCCTTCCGTCGACTGGGCCGGGATCGACGACGTCATTCTCGGCTGCGCCAACCAGGCCGGCGAGGACAATCGCAATGTCGCGCGCATGGCCGTGCTCCTGTCCGGTCTGCCGGTCGATGTGCCCGGCACCACCGTCAACCGGCTCTGCGGCTCGGGGCTCGATGCGCTTGGGCTCGCCGCTCGTTCGATCCGCGCCGGTGACTGCGAACTTATGATTGCGGGTGGTGTCGAGAGCATGTCGCGCGCGCCCTTCGTGATGCCGAAGGCCGATGCCGCCTTCTCGCGTGCCAATGCGGTCTACGACACCACTATCGGCTGGCGTTTCGTCAATCCGAAGCTGAAGAAGGCCTTCGGCATCGATTCCATGCCCGAGACCGCCGACAACGTCGCCGCCGATTTCGGCGTCTCGCGCGCCGACCAGGACGCCTTCGCGCTGCGCAGCCAGCAGCGCTGGGCCGCGGCTCAGGCCGCCGGCCGCTTCACTGAGGAGATGGCGCCGGTCTCCGTACCGCAGAAGAAGGGTGATCCCGTCATCGTCGATCGCGACGAGCATCCGCGCCCGGACGTGACGCTGGAGCAGTTGGCCAGGCTCAAGGGCGTCAACGGCCCCGATCTCAGCGTAACAGCCGGCAATGCCTCGGGTGTCAATGACGGCTCGGCGGCGCTGATCGTGGCGAGCGAGCAGGCGGCGAAGGCCAACGGCCTGACGCCGCGCGCCCGCGTCGTCGCCATGGCGGCCGCCGGCGTCGCGCCGCGCATCATGGGCATCGGCCCGGTGCCGGCGGTGCGCAAGGTCTTGCAGCGCGCCGGGCTGGAGCTCGCGCAGATGGACCTGATCGAGCTGAACGAGGCGTTTGCGGCGCAGGGGCTCGCGGTGCTGCGCGAGCTCGGCCTGCCGGACGACGCGCCGCAGGTGAACCCGAATGGCGGCGCGATCGCGCTCGGCCATCCCCTGGGTGCGAGTGGCGCCCGGCTGGCGACGACGGCGATGTGGCAACTCCAGCGCAGCGGCGGGCGTTTTGCCCTGTGCACGATGTGCGTCGGGGTGGGGCAGGGAATTGCAGTGATCCTCGAGCGCGTCTGACGCGCGAACCGGAACAGGAGGCAGGCCGATGTATGCCCAGATGGTCAAGACCGAGGCGAAGCGGGTCCGCAGCCTCGACGAGATGGAGCCGCAGGAGCGCGCCTTCCAGCAGCGCATCGATGCCGGCCAGAAGATCGAGCCGAAGGAGTGGATGCCGGAGGATTACCGCAAGACGTTGATCCGGCAGATCAGCCAGCACGCCCATTCCGAGATCGTCGGCCAATTGCCGGAGGGCAACTGGATCACGCGAGCGCCGACCCTGGAACGCAAGGCGATCCTGCTCGCCAAGGTCCAGGACGAGGCCGGCCATGGCCTCTACCTCTACTGCGCGGCGGAGACGCTCGGCATCAGCCGCGACCAGATGTACGAGCAGCTTCATTCCGGCAAGGCGAAGTACTCCTCGATCTTCAACTATCCGACGCTGAGCTGGGCCGATATCGGCGCGATCGGCTGGCTGGTCGACGGCGCGGCGATCATGAACCAGGTGCCGCTGCAACGCTGCTCCTACGGCCCTTACGCCCGCGCCATGGTCCGCATCTGCAAGGAAGAAAGCTTCCACCAGCGCCAGGGCTTCGACATCATGACAGTGCTCGCCAAGGGCACACCGGAGCAGAAGGCGATGGCGCAGGATGCGCTCGATCGCTGGTGGTGGCCCTCGCTGATGATGTTCGGCCCATCGGACGATGCTTCGGTGCATTCGGCCCAGTCGATGGCCTGGAACATCAAGCAGGATTCCAATGACGAGCTGCGCCAGAAATTCGTCGACCAGACGGTGCCGCAGGCGAAGTATCTCGGCCTGACTGTCCCTGATCCCGCGCTGAAGTGGAACGAGGCGAAGGGCGGCCATGATTTCGGCGAGCCCGACTGGACCGAGTTCTTTGCGGTGATCGCTGGCGAAGGCCCGTGCAATCGCGAGCGGCTGGAGGCGCGGCGCAAGGCCTGGAACGACGGCGCCTGGTTCCGCGACGGGCTCACAGCCCATGCGAGCAAGCAGGCGGCGCGGCGCCAGGCCGCCCGGATCGCCGCCGAGTAACGCACCGCCAGAAGGGAGCAAAGCAATGTCGAGCGAATGGCCTCTCTGGGAGGTCTTCATCCGTGGCCAGCACGGCCTCAACCACCGGCATGTCGGCAGCCTGCACGCGCCGGATGCCGAAATGGCGATCCTCAATGCCCGCGACGTCTATACGCGCCGCAACGAGGGCGTCAGCATCTGGGTGGTGCGCTCGGCCGACATCGTCGCCAGCGCGCCCTCCGACAAGGGGCCGCTGTTCGACCCCGCCAACGCCAAGGTCTACCGGCACCCGACCTTCTTCGACGTGCCGGACGAAGTGGGGCACATGTGATGAGCGCCCCGGCCTCTTCCTCTGCGGTTTCTTCGGCGGTCGCCGAGTTCGCGCTGCGCATGGGCGACAACTGCCTGATCCTCGGCCACCGCAATTCGGAATGGTGCGGCCATTCCCCGGCGCTGGAAGAAGACATCGCGCTCGCCAACACGGCGCTCGACCTGATCGGCCAGACCCAGCTCTGGCTCGGGCTCGCCTGCGAGGCCGAAGGCAAGGGCCGTAGGCCCGACGAGATCGCCTTCCTGCGTGATGTCTCCGGCTACCGCAATCTCCTGCTGGTCGAGCAGCCCAATGGCGATTTCGGCCGCACGCTGATGCGGCAATATCTGTTCGACGCCTGGCATCTGCCGCTGTTGAAGGCGCTGATGGGCTCGGCGGACAAGCGTATCGCCGAGATCGCCGAGAAGGCCTCCAAGGAAGTCGCCTATCATCTTGAGCGCAGCGCCGATCTGGTCGTCCGCCTCGGCGACGGGACTGCGGAAAGCTACACCCGCATGCAGGCGGCTGTGGACTTTCTCTGGCCCTATACCGGCGAGATGTTCCTCGCCGATGCGCTCGACGAGGAGCTGGTGGCCGCCGGTCTAGCGCCGGAGCCGGGATCGCTGAAGGCCGCCTGGCAGGAGCATGTCACGCGTACCTTCGCCGAGGCGACGTTGAAGGCGCCGGAGAAGAGCTTCGCCCAGAAAGGCGGCCGGCGCGGCGTCCATTCCGAGCATCTCGGCTACATTCTCGCCGAGATGCAGTTCCTGCAGCGCGCCTATCCCGGCGCCAGCTGGTGAGGAGGCGCTGATGGACGCCGCCATGCCAAGACAATCGCGCGAGAGCGACGCTCATTCCCTGCCCCCCGCTGGCGGGGGGGATGGGCTTGGGTTGGGGGGCGGGAAAGCAGCGCTCGACCGTTCTTCCAGCCTATACCAAGCGGCACTGCCCCCCACCCAACCCTCCCCACCGCAAGCGGGGGGAGGGCTAGCCTCCCGCCCGGCCGTCGCCGAGATATGGACCTGGCTCGGGGAGATTCCCGATCCCGAGATCCCGGTGATCTCTCTGGTCGATCTCGGCATCATCCGCGACGTCGCCTGGGCCGGCGACCTGCTGGAGGTGACGGTGACGCCGACCTATTCCGGCTGCCCGGCGACCGGCGTCATCAATTTCGAGATCGAGCGCGGCCTGCACGAGCACGGCATCGAGAAGCTCGTCCTGAAGCGGCAATTGTCGCCGGCCTGGACCACCGCCTGGATCAGCGCCGAAGGCCGCACAAAGCTGCGCGACTACGGCATCGCTCCGCCGGTCGAGGGAACGGCCGCCTGCGCCGGCGCGCTGGTGCCGCTCGAAGTCTCCTGCCCGCGCTGCGGTTCGCAGCGGACCGAGCGCATCAGCCAGTTCGGCTCGACGCCGTGCAAGGCGCATTTCCGCTGCACCGACTGCCTCGAACCCTTCGACTACTTCAAGAGCATCTGATGGCCCGCTTCTTTCCGCTGGAGGTCGCCGATATCCGCCGCGAGACGCGCGATGCGGTCGTCGTCACGCTCGCGCCGCGGCCCGAGGATCGCGCCGCCTTCGATTTCACGCAAGGGCAGTACCTGACCTTCCGCCGCGACTTCGAGGGCGAGGAGCTGCGCCGTTCCTATTCGATCTGCGCCGGCAAGGACGAGGGCATCCTCAAGGTCGGTATCAAGCGCGTCGATGGCGGCGCCTTCTCGACCTGGGCCAACGAGGAGCTGAAGCCTGGCGACATGGTCGAGGCGATGCCGCCGATGGGCGCCTTCCATGTGCCGCTGAAGCCGGAGGAGAAGCGGCACTATCTCGGTTTTGCCGGCGGCAGCGGCATCACACCGGTGCTCTCGCTGATCAAGACCACATTGGCGCGCGAGCCGGGATCGCGCTTCACGCTGGTCTACGGCAACCGCTCGATCAATTCGATCATGTTCCGCGAGGAGCTGGAGGACATCAAGAACACCCATCTCGGCCGCTTCAACGTGGTGCATGTGCTGGAGAGCGAGGCTCAGGAGGTCGAGCTCTTCTCCGGCCGCATCGACGCCGAGAAATGCGCCAGGCTGTTCAAGGGCTGGATCAACATCGCCGCCATCGACATGGCCTTCATCTGCGGGCCTGAGCCGATGATGCTGGCGATCGCGGCGGCGCTGCGCGAGCATGGCCTGCGCGACGACCAGATCAAGTTCGAGCTGTTCGCCTCGCCACCGCGCCGCGGCAAGCATGTCGTCAAGAGTGCTGTCGACAACGGCAAGGCCGCGACCTGCACCGCGACGATCACGCTCGACGGCATGACGCGGGTGATCGAGATGGCCAAGACCGGCCAGACCATCTTGGAGGCCGCGCTCGGCGCCAGTCTCGATGCGCCTTATGCCTGCAAGGCCGGCGTCTGCTCGACCTGCCGCGCCATGGTCGTCGAGGGCGAGGTCGAGATGGCGACCAACCATGCGCTCGAGGATTACGAGGTCCGCCAGGGCTATGTGCTGAGCTGCCAGTGCTATCCGCTCTCCGACCGGGTGGTGGTGACCTATGACCAGTGACACCGACAGCATGCCGCTCGAAGCCTATCTGGCGCAGGGCGGCAAGCTGACCACGCCGGAGAATGCGCCACCGCGCTATCGCGGCGAACTGCTCAGGCTGATGGCGACCTTCGTCGACAGCGAGCTGGCCGGTGCCGCCGGCTTCGCCGACATCATCAACCAGGGCCCGGGCATCAAGGAGCGCATCGCCGCCTCACGCATCGTGCTGGAGAAGCTCGACCATGCCGAGCGCGTGCTCGCGGTTATGGGCGAGTTCGGCGCCGATATCTCGCGCTATGCCAATCACCATCCCTGGGCCGAGCGCGTGGCGCGCGACAGCGATCTCGGTGCCGCCCGGCACGGCGCCGACATGCGGCTCGCCGTGCTGCACTACCCGCTGCGGGGCTGGCTCGATGCGGTTGTGATGAACGTGCTGATGGGCCAGGCCGTGGTGATCCAGATCGAGGAGTTCGCGAAGCTCTCCTACCAGCCTCTGGCCGAGATCTTCCGCGCCATCCTGCCGCGCGAGCGTCGGCACAGGGAGCTCGGCGAGGAAGGCTTGCGGAAGCTGCTGGAGGACGCCGGCAACCGGCCGCAGGTCGCCGCCGCGCTCGCCTATTGGCGCCCGCGCGTTGCCGCCAGCTTCGGCAGTGGCAGCTCGGCGCATTTTGAGACGCAGACGAAATTCGGCCTGCGCCGTACCGGCAATGCCGAGCTCGCCGGCGCCTGGCAGCGGCAGGTGGACGCGCTGCTGCGCGCCATCGGCATGGCCTGACCAGCGCATCTAGTTGACGACGGCGACAAGCCGCAGACCGCGATCGACAAAGGATCTCAAGGGATGAACGCGCCAGTGAAGACCGTCCGCCAGCTCGAATCCTTCATCGCCGGAGAGTGGGTCCGCGGCGCCGGCAAGGCCGTGCCGCTGCTCGACGCGGCGACCGGCGCGGAGGTCGCGCTGATCGACGCCAGCGGGCTCGACATGAAGCGTGCGCTGAACCATGGCCGCGAGGCGGGCGGGTCGGCGCTGCGCAAGATGAGCTTCCATGAGCGCGCCTTGATGCTGAAGGCGCTTGGCCAGGCGCTGATGGAGGCGAAGGAGGAGTTCTACGCCCTCTCCACCGCGACCGGCGCGACGCGCACCGACAGCTGGATCGATATCGAGGGCGGCGTCGGCACCTTGCTGTCCTATGCCTCGAAAGGCCGGCGCGAATTGCCGAACACGCGCACGCTCGTCGACGGCGATGTCGAGGCGCTCTCGCGCGACAACAGCTTCTCCGGCCAGCACATCCTAACGCCGCTGGAAGGCGTCGCGATCCACATCAACGCCTTCAACTTCCCGTGCTGGGGCATGCTGGAGAAGCTGGCGCCGACCCTGCTCGCCGGCATGCCGGCGATCGTCAAGCCGGCGAGCCAGACCGCCTATCTCACTGAATTGATGGTGCGCAGGATCATCGCGACCGGCATCCTGCCCAAGGGCGCGCTGCAACTGATCAGCGGCTCGGTCGGCGATCTGCTCGACCATGTCGACTGCCAGGATGTGGTGACCTTCACCGGCTCGGCCGCCACCGGCCGAAAGCTCAAGTCGCACAAGGCGATCGTCGAGAACTCCGTGCGCTTCACCATGGAGGCGGATTCGCTCAATGCCGCCATTCTCGGGCCGGATGCGGTCGCCGGGACCGAAGAGTTCGATCTCTTCGTCAAGGAGGTCGCCCGCGAGATGACCGTGAAGGCCGGGCAGAAATGCACGGCGATCCGCCGCGTGATCGCGCCGCGCGCCACGGTCGAGCCGCTGATCAAGGCGCTCGGCGAGCGTCTCGCCAAGACCGCGCTCGGCAATCCCGGCGAGGAGGCGACGCGGATGGGCCCGCTCGCCAGTCTGGCGCAGCGCGACGAGGTCCGTGCCCGCATCGCTGAACTGCAGGGGGATGCCGAGATCGTCGCCGGCGATCCCAGCCACGCGAAGCTGACCTCGGGCGATGCTGAGGCCGGCGCGTTCCTGAGCCCTGTGCTGCTCTATTGCGACAAGCCGGGCTCAGCCAAGGCCGTGCACGATGTCGAGGCCTTCGGCCCGGTCAGCACGATCATCCCTTACGAGACTGCCGAGGAGGCGGCGGAATTGGCGCGGCGCGGCAAGGGCAGTCTCGTCGCCTCGGTCTTCACCAACGATGCCGCCTTTGCGCGGGAGGCCGTGGAGGCGCTCGGGCCGTGGCATGGCCGCGTCATGCTCGGCAACCGCGTCAGCGCCAAATCCTCGACCGGCCATGGCTCACCCTTGCCGGTGCTGGTCCATGGTGGCCCGGGCCGCGCCGGTGGCGGCGAGGAGCTAGGGGGCATGCGCGCCGTCAAGCACTATATGCAGCGCACCGCCGTCCAGGGTGCGCCCTGGCTGCTGTCGGAGGTCACCGGGCGCTGGATGCAGGGCGCCAAGACGCGTCAGGATGGCGTCCACCCCTTCCGCAAATCGCTGGCCGAGCTTGAGATCGGCGACCAGCTCGTCACGGCGTCGCGCACCGTGACGCTGGAGGACATCGAGCATTTCGCCCATTTCACCGGCGATACCTTCTACGCCCATATGGATGAGGAGGCCGCTAAGGCGAACCCGTTCTTCGACGGGCGCGTCGCGCATGGCTATCTGATCGTCTCCTTCGCCGCCGGCCTCTTCGTCGATCCGGCGCCGGGCCCGGTGCTCGCCAATTACGGCGTCGATGCGCTACGCTTCCTCACCCCGGTCAACCCCGGCGATACGCTGCTGGTGACGCTGACCTGCAAGCAGATCAATCCGCGCGAGACAGAGGAATATGGCGAGGTGCGCTGGGATTGCACCGTCAGCAACCAAGATGCCCAGCTCGTCGCGCAGTATGACGTGCTGACCATGGTGGCGAAGACCTGGCCGCAATAGCGGCGAAGGCGGCAGGGCCGGTGCCGGTCACACCGGCACCGGCCCATGCACCTTGATCTCGCGCAGCACGAGGTTGGTGCGGACATTGGCGATGCCCGGCAGCCTGAACAGGAAGTGCTCGAGGAAATCGTTGTAGGCATCCTTGTCGCGGCAGACGACATGCAGGTGGTAGTCGGCCTCGCCGGTGGTCGCGAAGCATTCCAGTACCTCGGGCCGCCCGGTCACGCGTGAGATGAACGTCTTCACATGGTCCGCCTCGTGGCGCACTAGTGCGACATGCACCATGGCGCTGAAGGCGAGCCCCGCCTTGGCGGGATCGACGACCGCGCGATAGCTCGAGATCACGCCGGCTTCTTCCAGCGCCCGCACCCGCCGCCAGCAGGCCGAGGCCGACATGCCGACACCCTCCGCTAGCTCTTGGTTTGAGATGCGCGCATCCGCCTGCAGCAGCGTGATCAGCTTGCGGTCCTGTTCGGTGAGCTCCATCGCCGCTCCTGAAAGGATTATCCTCGATCGTCGGGATCGTCGGTCAGTTTCACCGGATTGGCAACGAGAGGCGGTGAAACAGGCAAATCTTTCCAGGCCGCCAAGTTTAGAATCACCCGAATAAATCTTTCGGGAGGCCACGCCATGGCCGATACCTCATCGCCCAGCCCGCTCTCCGACTATGCGCTAGGCGACCGCTACACCAGAACGACCGGCCGCGTGTTCCTGACCGGCACCCAGGCGCTGGTGCGGATCGCGCTCGATCAGGCCCGGCGCGACCGCGCTAACGGCCTCGACACGGCGGGTTTCATCTCCGGCTATCGCGGCTCGCCGCTCGGCGGTGTCGATCTCGAACTCTGGCGCGCCAAGGAACTTGTGGGGCAGCACGGGATCGAGTTCCTGCCGGCCGTCAACGAGGATCTGGCCGCCACCGCTGTGCTCGGCTCGCAGCAGGTCGAGACCAACCCGGACAGGACGGTGCTGGGCGTCTTCGGCCTCTGGTACGGCAAGGGGCCGGGCGTCGACCGCGCCGGCGATGCGCTCAAGCACGGCAACGCCTATGGCTCCTCGCCGCATGGCGGCGTGCTGGTGGTCGCCGGCGACGATCATGGCTGCGTCTCGTCGTCGATGCCGCACCAGTCCGACGTCGCCTTCATGGCCTGGTTCATGCCGACGCTGAACCCGGCCTCGATCGGCGAATACCTCGCCTTCGGCGAGTATGGCTACGCGCTCTCGCGCTATTCCGGCATGTGGGTCGGCTTCAAGGCGATCTCGGAGACGGTCGAGAGCGGCCAGTCGGTGGAGCTGCCGGCGCCGCGCCAGTTCAACGATCCCGACTACACGCCGCCGGCCTCCGGCCTGCACTATCGCTGGCCGGACCTCCCAGGTCCCCAGATCGAGGAGCGGATGGAGGCCAAGAAGATGGCCGTCTTCGCCTTCGCCGAGGCGAACCCGATCGACCGGCGCATCTACGACATCCCCGAAGCCTCCTTCGGCATCGTCACCACCGGCAAGGCGCATCTCGACCTGATGGAGGCGCTGCGCTTGCTCGGTCTCGACGAAGCGGCCTGCCGCAGCCACGGCATCGACATCTACAAGGTCGGCTTGGTCTGGCCGCTGGCCCGCCGCTCGGCGCTGGAATTCGTGCGCGGCAAGGCGGAGATCCTTGTCGTCGAAGAGAAACGCGGCATCATCGAGAGCCAGCTCAAGGAGTATTTCTACGATTATCCCGGCCACAAGCCGCATTCGATGGTCGGCAAGCGCGACGAGGACGGCAATCGCCTGATCTCGTGGATCGGCGAGCTCTCGCCGCGCCTGCTGGCGCCGATCGTGGCGAAGCGGCTGGATGCGCTGTTCCCGGATCTGCGCCTTTCCGAGCGCGCCGCGGCGCTTGCGCCCGAGGCGTCGCGCATCATCCAGGTGCCAGGTGCGACCCGCACACCCTATTTCTGCTCCGGCTGCCCGCACAACAGCTCGACCAAGGTGCCGGAAGGCTCGAAGGCGCTGGCCGGCATCGGCTGCCATTTCATGGCGAGCTGGATGGATCGCGAGACGACCTCGCTGATCCAGATGGGCGGCGAGGGCGTGAACTGGGCGGCGTCATCGCTGTTCACCGGCCGAGGGCACATCTTCCAGAACCTCGGCGAAGGCACCTATTATCATTCCGGCTCGATGGCGATCCGCCAGGCGATCGCCGCCAAGGCCAACATCACCTACAAAATCCTGTTCAACGACGCCGTCGCCATGACCGGCGGCCAGCCGGTCGACGGACCGATCAGCGTGCACGCGATCGCGCAGGAGGTCCGGGCCGAGGGCGTCGAGCGCATCGCGCTGGTCTCGGACCAGCCGGAGAAATTCACGCCTGCCGGCCTGCCGCACGGCGTCACGCTCCATCACCGCCGCGAGCTCGATGCGGTTCAGCGTGAGCTGCGTGAGATCAAGGGCGTCTCGGTGCTGATCTACGAGCAGGCCTGCGCCACCGAAAAGCGCCGGCGGCGCAAACGCGGCACGATGGAAGACCCGCAGCGTTTTGCCGTCATCAACGACCTCGTCTGCGAGGGCTGCGGCGACTGTTCGGTGGCTTCGAACTGCCTCAGCGTCGAGCCGAAGGAGACGCCGTTCGGCCGCAAGCGCCAGATCAACCTCTCGAACTGCAACAAGGACTTTTCCTGCCTCGACGGCTTCTGCCCGAGCTTCGTGACGGTGGAAGGCGCAACCCGCCGCAAGCGGCAGGCGAGCACCGAGGATTTCATCTGGCGGGCGGCGGCGCTGCCGAGACCGGACTTGCCGGCGCTCGACAAGCCCTATGACCTGCTCGTCACAGGAGTCGGCGGCACCGGCGTCGTCACCATCGGCGCGCTGATCGCCATGGCGGCCCATCTCGAAGGCAAGGGCAGTTCCGTTCTCGACTTCACCGGCTTCGCCCAGAAATTCGGGCCAGTGCTGTCCTTCCTGCGGATCGCGGAAACGCCCGAGGCCGTCAATCAGGTCCGGATCGACAATGGCTCGAGCGATGCGCTGATCGGTTGCGACATCGTCGTGTCGTCCTCGCCCAAAGCCTCCGCCACCTACCGCTCCGGCATGCGCGCGCTCGTCAACACCGCGGAGATGCCGACCGGCGACATCGTCCGCCGCCGCGACGCCGACCTCGCGACACGCCGCCGGCTGAAGGAGATCGAACAGGTCGCCGGCGCCGAAAACGTGAGCTCCATCGACGCGAATGCGCTGGCGGAGCAGCTGTTCGGCGATGCCGTCTTCGCCAACATCGTCATGCTCGGCCATGCCTGGCAGCAGGGGTTGGTGCCGGTCGGGCTCGACGCCCTCCACCGCGCCATCGTGCTCAACGGCGTCGCAGTCGAGCGCAACCGGCAGGCCTTCGCCGCCGGGCAACTCGCCGCCGTCGATCCAGCCGCCTTTGGGCCTGCTCCGGCCGCCTTCGAGACGGAAAGCCTCGACGAGGTGATCGCTCGCCGCGAGCGCTTCCTCGCCGATTATCAGGACGGAGCCTGGGCGCGGCGCTACCGGGCTGGTGTCGACAAGGTTCGTGCGGCGGAAAGGCCGTTCGGCAGCGAAGCGCTGACCGATGCGGTCGCCCGCTCGCTGTTTAAGCTGATGTCCTACAAGGACGAGTACGAGGTGGCGCGCCTGCATATGCAGACTGGCTTCCTCGACGAGCTGAAGCAACGCTTCGACGGCGACTTCAAGGTCAACTACCACTTCGCCCCGCCCTTCCTCGGCGGCGATAAGGATGCGCGCGGACGGCCGCTGAAGCGCCGCTTCGCTCAGTGGATTCAGACCCCGCTGCGCCTGCTGGCGCGCTTCAAAGGCTTGCGCGGCACGGCCTTCGACATCTTCGGCTACACAGCCGAGCGCAAGATGGAGCGCGCGCTGATCGATTGGTACGAAGGGCTGATCGACGAGATGGCGGTGCGGCTGCCGGCGCAGGGGCCCGCCTCGCTGCTGGCACTCGCCAGGGCGCCGATGGATATCCGCGGCTATGGCCCGGTGAAGGATGCGGCGGTCGCCGAGGTCAAGGTGAGGGTGGAGAAACTGCTGGCCGAAGCATCGGAGCCCGCTACGAAGCAGGCGGCCTGATCGGCTTTTGCGGTCGGCCGCCGCTATTTCATCGCGCTAGCGCCGTCGAGGAACAGCGCGGTGACCATGTCGGCATAGCCCTCGCGGCTCAGCGCACCGCTGGGCCGGAACCAGGTGTAGACCCAGTTCAGGATGCCGAAGAGCGACATGGTGACCGGTGTTACCCCGGCGCGGTTCTGCGCCAGCGCCGGGTTGATGTCGGTCAGCACGTCCGAGAACGCCTTGACGATGCGGCGCTCCATCTCCCGGAGCTCGAGCCGCTGGGCCTCGGTCAGCGAGCCGGTGCCGTTGAGCAGGACCTGGTGGAAGTTCGAGGCGGTGCGGTAGTTCTCCAGCACGCCGCCGATCAGATGGCGCAGGCGCGCCCGCGGCTCGAGATCGGGCCGGTCGGCCTCGATGATCGCCTCCTCGAGCTCGACCAGATGGGTCCGGCCGATATCGAAGATCAGCAGGTCCTTGCTCGGATAGTAATGGTAGAGCAGCGCCTTGGAGACATTGTTCTCCTGGGCGATCTGCGCCATCGAGGCGCGCTCCATGCCGAGCTTGGCGAAGACGGCTGCGGCGCTGTCGAGGATGCTGCGCCGCTTCTCGTCGAAATCCGCAGCCCTGGTCCGGGCCATAGCCTGTTATCCTTTCGGCCGGTTGTCGACGACGCGCCTGGCTTTCCCGGCCGAACGCTCGACCGAATCGGGGTCGCCGACCTGGATCTTGGTGCTCACCCCGACCACGCTTTTGATGTGATGCGCAAGCTCTCTGGCGGATGCGGCGCGCGCATCCACAGCGGCAGCGTGCGGCATCGCCTCGACATGCACGACCATGTCGTCCATGCGGCCGGCGCGCACCAGCTCGATCTGGAAATGCGGGGCGAGGCCGCCGCATTTCAGCAGCTGCTCCTCGATCTGCGTCGGGAAGATGTTGACCCCGCGCAGGATCATCATGTCGTCGCTGCGGCCGGTGATCTTCTCGATCCGCCGCATCGCCCGCGCCGTGCCGGGCAGGAGCCGGGTCAAGTCGCGCGTGCGGTAGCGGATGATCGGCAGCGCCTCCTTGGTCAGCGAGGTGAAGACGAGCTCGCCCATCTCGCCATCGGGCAGGACCGCGCCGGTGTCCGGGTCGATGATCTCCGGGTAGAAATGATCCTCCCAGACATGCAGCCCGTCCTTGGTCTCGACGCATTCGCTGGCGACGCCCGGGCCGATCACCTCCGACAGGCCGTAGATGTCGACGGCATGCATGTCGAAATCCTGCTGGATCTCCTCGCGCATCGCATTGGTCCAGGGCTCGGCGCCGAAGATGCCGACGGCGAGCGAGGAGCTGCGCGGGTCGATGCCCTGGCGCCGGAACTCGTCGAGGATCGACAGCATGTAGGACGGCGTCACCATGATGATGCGCGGCTTGAAGTCCTGGATCAGGCAGACCTGGCGCTCGGTCATGCCGCCGGAGATCGGGATCACCGTGCAGCCGAGCTTCTCGGCACCGTAATGGGCGCCGAGGCCGCCGGTGAACAGACCATAGCCATAGGCGACATGGCAGATGTCGCCGGCCCGGCCGCCCGCCGCGCGGATCGAGCGCGCGACGCAGGTCGCCCACATCTCGATATCGTTCTGGGTGTAGCCGACGACCGTCGGCTTGCCGGTCGTACCGGAGGAGGCGTGGATGCGGGCGATCTTCTCCCGCGGCACCGCGAACATGCCGAACGGATAGGTGTCGCGCAGGTCCTTCTTCACCGTGAAGGGGAACTTGGCGAGGTCGGACAGCGTCCTGAGATCATCAGGATGGACGCCGGCCTCGTCGAACTTCGCCCGGTAGTGCGGCGAGTTGCGCCAGGCGTGGTCGAGCGTCGTCTTCAGGCGCTTGAGCTGGAGCGCCGAGATTTCGTCCCGGGAGGCGGTTTCGATGGGATCGAGATCGCCCGGACGGGGCGAAAGGTCTTCCATGGGTGTCCTCCGCTTTTGTCTTGTTTCGGCCGGAACGTTCAGCCCGGCTCGGGTATCGGCGTGCCCTTGACGGTGCGGGAGTGGCCGCGGAATTCCGCGACATGCTCGCCGTTCTGGTTCGTCACCTTGATGTCGTAGATGCCGCCGCGGCCGATGCGCGAGACTTCGCGGGCGCTTGCGGTGAGGCGGTCGCCCTCGAAGGCCGGGCGCAGGAAGGTCACCGAGCAATGCTGCGCGACGGTGTTCTGGTTGTAGCTGTTGCAGGCGAAGGCGAAGGCCGAGTCTGCCAGGGTGAAGATGTAGCCGCCATGGCAGGTCTTGTGGCCGTTGGTCATCGCCGCGGTGACGGTCAGCGACAGCCGCGCCTCGCCGGGACCGACCGCATCGAGACTCATGCCGAGGCTGCGGGAGGCGAGGTCCTTCTCCCACATCGCGGCGGCAGAAGCGCGGGCGACGGCGAGCGGATCGGAGAGGTCGAGGCTCATCGTCCGCTGAACTTCGGCTGGCGCTTGTCGAGGAAGGCGAGGACGCCCTCGGCATAGTCCGCGCTGCGACCGGCCTGGCGCTGCAAATCGCGCTCGAGATCGAGCTGCTGGTCGAGCGTGTTGCCGGCCGAGGCCTGGATCGCCTGCTTGATCAGGCCGAGCCCAAAGGTCGGCCCGGCGGCGAGCTTCCTGCCGAGCGCCTCGGCCTCAGCCATCAATTCGGCATCGTCGACGGCGCGCCAGATCAGGCCCCAGGCAGCGGCCGTCTCCGCCGTCAGCGGTTCCGCTGTCAGCGCGAGCGCCTTGGCGCGCGCCTCGCCGAGCAGTTGCGCGAGGCTCCAGGTGCCGCCGGAATCGGGGACGAGGCCGATCTTCGAGAAGGCCTGGATGAACTTCGCCGAGCGAGCGGCGAGCACGATATCGCAGGCGATCGCGATATTGGCGCCGGCGCCGGCGGCGACGCCATTGACCGCGCAGATCACGGGCTTGTCGAGGCTGCGGATCTGGCGGATCAGCGGGTTGTAGAAGGTCTCGATCGTGCGGCCGAGATCGGGCGCCGTCTCCTTGCGCGGGTCGCGATCGCCTAGGTCCTGGCCGGCGCAGAAGCCACGCCCGGCCCCCGTCAGCAGGACAGCGCGGACCTCGCTCTCGTCATGCGCACGCTGGAAACCGGCGCGCAGCGCCAGATGCATCTCGTCATTGAAGGCATTGAGCTTGTCGGGACGACTGAGCGTCAGCCGCAGCAGGCCGTCGGCGAGCTCTACCTTGACCGTGTCGGACACCAGCCTTCCTCCCATGACGTCGCGGCCTTTGGGCCGTCACTTCAAAAAATTCCTTGCATAGTCCGAACGGTCGGTCAATTATTAACTCAACGAAGGCGCGAGCGCCGTGGACGGGCCCAGCCTGTCCGTGGCCGGCATCGAGCCTGCGGGGAAACGATAACGACCGCGCTCTGAGGCCTCAGCCGCGCGGCATGAAAACAAGAGCGCTTCGGCACGAAAGCGCTTGGACCGTGGAGGAAACAATGAAGTTCGGAGTTATCGGCAGCGCGCTCGCGCTGACGCTCGGCCTGGCTGGCCCGGCCTTCGCCGACATCAAGATCGGCGCCTCGGTTTCCGAGACCGGACCGGCTTCCTCGCTCGGCGACCCCGAGGCCAAGACCCTCAAGCTGCTGGTCGACGAGATCAATGCGGCCGGCGGCGTGCTCGGCCAGAAGATCAAGCTCGTCCTCTATGACGACGGCGGCGACCCGAACAAGGCCCGCACCTTCGCCACCCGCCTGGTCGAGGACGACGAGGTCGTCGCCATCGTCGGCGGCTCGACCACCGGCACCACCATGTCGATCGTCTCGGTGGTCGAGAACGCCAAGATCCCGTTCATCTCGCTGGCAGGCGCGATCGAGATCATCGACCCGGTCAAGCCCTTCGTCTTCAAGACGCCGCATACCGACCGGATGGCCTGCCGCAAAATCTTCGAGGACATGAAGGCCAAGGGCTTCAGCAAGATCGCCCTGATCTCCGGCTCGGACGGTTTCGGCGCCTCGATGCGCAAGCAGTGCCTGCAGGTCATCGGCGAGTTCGGCATCACTGTGCTGGCCGAAGAGACCTACGGCCCGAACGACGCCGACATGACCCCGCAGCTCACCAATATCCGCTCCAAGGGCGAGGTGCAGGCGATCCTCAACCCGGGCTTCGGCCAGGGCCCGGCGATCGTGACCCGCAACTATGGCCAGCTCGGCATCAAGACGCCGCTCTACCAGTCGCATGGCGTCGCCTCGAAGAGCTTCATCGACCTCGCCGGCCCGGCCTCTGAAGGGGTGCGCCTACCCGGTACAGCTGTTCTTGTCGCCAATCTCTTGCCGGCAAATGACCCGCAGAAGGCGATCGTCTCCGCCTATACGAGCGCCTACCAGGCCAAGTTCAACCAGCCCGCCTCCACCTTCGGCGGCTATGCGCATGACGGGCTGCGGCTGATGGTCGACGCGATCAAGCGCGCCGGCAAGGCTGAGCCAAAGGCGATCCGTGATGCGCTCGAGAACACGAAGGGCTTCGTCGGTGTGACCGGCACCTTCAACATGGCGGCAGGCGACCATCTCGGTCTCGATCTCTCCGCCTTCCGCATGCTCGAGATCAAGGGCGGCAACTGGGCGCTCGTACAGTAGGGCGAAGACGCTGGGAACAGGCACGCGCTATCCCCTCTCCCCTTGCGGGAGAAGGCTAGGGTGAGGGGTCGCGCGACGCTGATTGTGAGTCCGGCGCCGCTTTCCTGAGCTTCAAAGACCTGTGCGACCCCTCATCCGGCGCGGCGCGCCACCTTCTCCCGCAAGGGGAGA
>JAESGH010000440.1_pt1 | contig 22815 bp, 19 predicted proteins | sample 9269641 | NCBI WGS metagenome assembly JAESGH01 (sample SAMN14515345, study PRJNA621665) | algae metagenome | isolation source: Phormidium tanganyikae FI6-MK23 and co-occurring heterotrophs from granitic... | place: USA: Fort Irwin, California | collected 1998-05-24
GCGCCAACGATTTGAAGATTGGCGAGAAGTCGCTTGCTTGCAAACGGCTGCATAAAATTGAGCGAACCTAGCGATTGCAGGATTGTTGTGCTTAATTTTGAATATTCCCGCTTAAGTTGACGATACCCCAAATCAAAGGACTGTTTCGCTTGTTGTCTTTGGCGCTGCGTTTTCTCTGCCTGATTGAGTTTGAAGTGCGTCGTCAATTAAACCAAGAACAAACCACGCTGGTTGGCTTGAACCCGAATAATCCGAAGCATTCCACCGACCGACCCACGACAGAACGGCTACTCCGAGCCTTTGGCAACATTACCCTCACGTTAGTAGACCTGCATGGGCAGGAGTTGGGTCATGTTCCCCCACTCAACGCGCTTCAGCAAGAGATTATTCGATTATTAGGCTTACCTGCAGATATTTACAGTCGGCTGATTGCAAATTCTGAATAGTCAAATTCGATTACGCGAACGGTGAGTTAGTATGAGACAGTTTCAGAATATAGTTAAAGATTGTGTGTAAAGAGAGCTTTGGCTCTGGTCCGCGACTGCCCATGTGCAGGTGAGGCAAGACAAATTCTTCAAACTGTTCTAGGGTCAAATGCGTGGGAATTCATTGCCACTGCTGCATTTTAGACATTTTTGCTCCGAGCGACTGTCCAGCTAAAAAGACTTGAGCCATTTTAGTCAGAAACGATAGCAGTCCAGGCATACAGCAGCTTTCAGACAAATTCACTCATACGGGAAAACCCGCAATCAGTTGACCGTCAACGACCAACTGAAGAACATTTGCCAGATTGAGCATTCGCGCCATCGCAGCGGTTGGAACTTCCTCGTCAATCTGTTGGCAGGATTGATTGCTTACACCTATCAAGCGAAGTTACCTTCGCTTGACTTGCAGCCGAAGGGCTTACCTGCTCTGCCTCCTGCCATCTTCTAATCCGTCGAACTCACGTACTATTAGTGTTTGAATTCTAAACGCTGCGTATCTTTCTTTGAGCAGGATTCGCTCGACGCAACCGACATAACTGTTCATTCTCTGGATTGTCTTAATCTTTCAACGGCTGTCGATCGCTATAATCGGCGATATAGCTCATGTCCTACAGCAGGAGCGAGTTGCATGATTGCTTTAGCCGGAGTCACCATTGACAGCAAGATTTATGAGAGTTCGGCATCGCTCGTGTACCGGGGCAGGAGCGTGGAAGATAAGCGTGAAATCGTCATCAAACTGCTGAAGCAAGATTATCCTTCTCCTCAAGAACTGACCCGCTACCGTCAGGAGTATGAAATTACCCGCTCTCTCAATCTAGAAGGCGTGATCAAGGCATATAGTCAGCAGAATTATCAGTGCACGCTTGTCATTCTTTTAGAAGATTTTGGTGGGGAGTCTTTAGAGTACTGGATGCGGCAGCGTCCAGAAAGCTTCTGTCCCATGCCCTTGGCTGCGTTTCTTCAGATAGCGATCGACCTCACCGACATTTTGGGCAGAGTTCATGCTGCTCAGGTCATTCATAAAGATATTAACCCTGGAAACATTGTCTTTAACTTAGATACGGGCGTTGTCAAATTGATTGACTTCGGGATTGCTACCCGATTCAATCGCACCAATCCCGTGTTCAAAAGCCCACGTACATTGGAAGGCACCCTCGCCTACTTCTCTCCAGAGCAAACTGGGCGGATGAACCGCTCGATCGATTACCGCACCGATTTTTACTCGCTCGGTGTGACGTTTTACGAACTGCTCACTGGACAACGTCCCTTTCCCACAACAAACATTCTTGAACTCGTCCATTATCATCTTGCTAAACCACCAATACCGCCACACGAATTAAACAACACAATTCCCCAGTCGGTTTCAGACCTGATTCTGAAACTGATGGCGAAGAATGCAGAAGACCGCTATCAGAGTGCTTGGGGCATCAAAGCGGATTTAGAGAACTGTGTTCATCAGTTAGAAACAAAGGGTCAAATCAATCCCATTCAATTGGGTTTGCAAGACGTTTCGGATCAATTTCAGATTCCACAAAAACTCTATGGACGAGAGGCAGAGGTTGCAGCATTATTGGCAGCGTTTGAAAGAGTGGCAGGGGAAAATGATACGAAGAGGGAAAACATCCCTACGTCTCCTGAAATGATGCTAGTCACTGGCTATGCGGGTATCGGCAAATCGGCACTAGTTCAAGAACTCCACAAGCCGATTACGGCAAAGCGTGGCTATTTTACATCGGGTAAGTTTGACCAACTTCAGCGTAATATTCCCTACAGCGCGATCGTGGCTGCTTTGCGAAAACTAGTGCAGCAACTACTGGGTGAATCCAATGAGCAGGTGCACCAGTGGCGATCGGAACTTCTAAATGCCTTGGGAAGCAATGGGCAAATCATCATTGATGTAATTCCTGAAATTGAATTAATTATTGGCAAGCAATTACCCGCATCAGACGTTGGAGCAACAGAAGCCCAGAACCGCTTCAATCGAGTCTTTCAACAGTTTGTGCGAGTGTTTTGTTCTAAAGAACACCCGCTTGTAGTCTTCTTAGATGACTTGCAGTGGATCGACTCCGCCACGCTGAAATTAATCGAACTGATAATGCTCGATGAGCAAACCCAATCCCTATTCTTGATCGGAGCTTATCGAGACAATGAAATCACGCCAACGCATCCTCTGACAGTAATGCTGAAGAAACTGCGACAGCAGGGTGCATTGTTTCAGGAGATTACTCTGTCGCCCTTAACTCTGGAGTCATTAAGCCAGTTAATTGCTGAAACACTACATCACAGCACGGCTTATGTTCGCCCCTTGGCGAGCTTAGTGCTGCATAAAACTGAGGGCAATCCCTTCTTTGTTAATGAATTTCTGAGGATGCTGTATGGCGAAGATTGGTTGACCTTCGCTGTTGATCAGCAAAGCTGGCAGTGGAACATTGCTCAGATCGAGGCTCAAGCTATCACTGATAATGTGGTGGAGTTGCTGCTGAGCAAGCTGAAGAAACTACCAGAGATAACACAGCAACTTCTTCAACTAGCCGCCTGCATTGGATCTGAATTTGATTTGGAAACGCTAGCGATTAGCGCAGAGCGCAACTTCGAAGGAACCGTGTGTGAGCGATCGTCCAAAACGGTTTTTCAGGATTTACTACCAGCGGTACAAGGAGAATTGATTCAACCCCTATCTGAATTAGGTGAGGACTTGTTAGTTCAAAAGTATAAGTTCTTGCACGATCGAGTACAGCAAGCCGCCTATGCTTTGATTCCTGAGGATCAAAAGCAAGTAACGCACTACTCTATTGGACAACTACTGCTCAGCAAGCTCTCCGAGATCGAACAACGTGAGATGCTTTTTGATATTGTCAACCACATCAACTTGGGTCAATCCCTGCTGATACAGAAAGATGAAAAAGAGAAAATAGCACGGCTCAACTTGGCTGCCGCTCAAAAAGCCATCTCTTCTACGGCCTATGAAGCCGCGATTCGGTATCTTGAGACTGGCATTGGTTTGCTCGAAGCAGAAACTTGGATGAGTCAGTACGACTTGATGTTCAGCCTGTATCGGACTCTCTGTGCAGCACAGTTAAGCAATGCTAGCTATGAGCAATTAAGCGCTACAACCAAGGTTGCTTTAGAACACATTTCTTCTGCCGTCAATCGTGCAGATATTCGTGTTTTTCAAATCACTCAATATACTCTACAAGGCGAATGTGAGGAAGCAGTTCAAACAGGTCTGATCGGATTGCATGAGTTGGGGATTGAGATTAAGGGCAAAAATTTGACAGAACTAGTCGATGAAGAGTTTGCTGCTGTTGCCAAAAGCTTAGAAAATCGCTCAATTTCCTCGCTTTTAACTTTACCAACAGTGAGCGATCCGGTGATTCAAGCAATGATTAGATTGCTAATTGCTGTAGATATACCAACTTACATTACGGCTAATATTGAACTTTACTGCTTCGTCAGTTTAAGAGTAGTTCGTCTTTCCATTGAACATGGAAATATTGCTGAGTCGATTAAGGCTTATGCAAATTATGGTCTTCTCTTAGGCTTAATGGAAGGGCAATACCAACTAGGCTATGAGTTTGCAGATTTAGCGGTGCAGCTTAGCTATAAGCTAAACAGTAAATCTCAGCAGTGTAAGGCTGAGATGTTGTTTGGAGGCTTTATTCAAGTTTGGTCAAAGCCTTTGACAGGGGCAGCCACGATCAATTACAAAGGTTTTCTGGCAAGCATGGAGTCGGGAGATGTACAATTTGCAGCCTATAACTTAGTCGGTAATATTTTTAATCGCTTATTTCAAGGAGAAAATTTAACAACCGTTGTAGAAGACAATAAAAAATATCAGTTGGTGGCGGAGCAGATTCAAGACGAGCTTGCGAAGGTAGCACTGGCTGGAGCTAAATTTTTCATCGCAAAACTTACTTTAGGGCAAGCGGCGCAGGAACACGATCAATCGCTCAGGGAGACAGAAAAAATAGTTCATCAGGGTGAAACCTCACAAATACAATTTTCAATTTGTCTTTATTACATCCTCAGAATGCATCTTTCCTGTCTAACAGCAGATTTTGAGCAAGGTTGTCATTACTTCGTTGAAGCGGGAAAGGTTCTGAATTCTATCATAGGATTTACAACCCACAGTAGTTATTTCTATTATGGCTCTCTGATTCTACTCAACCTGTATCCTGGTCTATCTCAAGCAGAACAAAGGAATGCTTTGAAACAGATTCGATCGAATCAGGAGCGATTGAAAGCCTGGTCGGATAGCTGTCCAGAAAACTTTTTACACAAGTTACATCTCGTTGAGGCAGAGAACGCGCGAGTCTTGGGTCAATTTTTTGAAGCAGAAGACTTATACGAACAAGCCATTCAAGGTGCCAAGAACAACGAGTATCTGCAAGAAGAAGCATTAGCCTATGAACTAGCCGCCAAACATTACTTAGCTCGTGGCAGAGAAAAGTTTGCCCAGCTTTACATGAAGGAAGCTCACTATTGCTATGAACGATGGGGAGCAATCGCAAAGGTTAGAGATCTAGAAACCCGTTATCCTCAACTATTTCCTCAGTCCTCCAACGTAATTTCTACACCAGTTCGCACCACGACCGGAACCATCTCAAGTACCTCACATACTGCTCTCGATTTAGCGACAGTGATGAAATCAACTCAAGCGATTTCGAGTGAAATTGAATTGGAGCGGTTACTCCATTCTCTAATGCAGATCCTAATTGAAAACGCTGGTGCACAGACCGGATGCTTGATTTTAGGAAACTCAGGAGAATGGGTGATTGAGGCTGCTTGTGAACTCAATGAGGGTGAGCAAGTCTCCGCTACGCAAGTGTTGCAATCGATTCCAATTGTAAACCGTTTGCCTGAATCAGTCATTCAGTACGTGATCCGAACTCATCAATCTGTGGTTTTAAGTGATGCAACTCGTGAAGGGAATTTCATCAATGATCCCTACATTCAACGCAACGAAACTCAATCATTACTCTGTTTGCCACTGCTGAATCAAAGTAAATTGGTTGGTGTGTTGTACCTGGAAAACCAATTAGTGGCGGGAGCCTTCACATCAGAACGATCGCAAGTTTTGCATCTACTGTCCACTCAGGCAGCCATTGCGATCGAAAATGCCAAACTCTACTCGAAGCTACGTGACGGCGAAAGTCAGATCAATCAATTTCTGGAAGCGGTTCAAGTGGGAATTGGGGTCTTGGATGCGACGGGTCGTCCTTACTATGTTAATCAAAGAGGTATTCAGCTACTAGGCAAAGGCGCTGATCCTACCGTGACAACAGATCATCTTGCAGAGGTTTATCAAGTTTACCGGGCTGGAACGGATCAAGCCTGTTCCCCTGAGGAGATGCCAATCGTCCGCGCGTTAAAGGGCGAACATACAAGAACGGATGATTTAGAGATTCACCAAGGTGAGACGATTATTCCCATTGAGGCATGGGGAACACCAGTCTTTGATGAACATGGGAAGGTGGCTTACGCGATCGTGGCTTTTCAAGACATCACAGAGCGGAAACGATCGGAGAAACTGTTAGCTGATTACAACTGTACGCTGGAGCAACAGGTAGCAGAACGAACGGCAGCTTTACAGCAAAGCGAAGCAGAACTGCGCCATCGGGAACAGGAATTACGACTGATTGCCAACGCTCTACCCGTTCTGATCAGCTACGTAGATACCAATCGATGTTATCAATTTATCAACCGTACCTATGAGGTTTGGTTTAACCGTAGCCGCAATGAAATTCTGGGCAACCCTATTCGCCAACTTTTCGGTGAGGCGGTTTATCAACGGGTCGAGCCGTATATCAATCAGGTGTTTGAAGGGCAAACGGTACATCTAGAAACAGAAGTCGCTTCTCCACTTGGCAAGCAGTGCATCAGCGCAACCTTTATTCCTGATTTCGATGACAATTCTCAGGTGAGAGGTTTCTACAGTCTCATGACAGATATTAGCGCTCACAAACAAGTAGAAGAAGTGTTGCGCCAGTCCGAGGCTCAATTTCGGGAACAGGCAATCCTCTCCGCTTTTCGCGCCGATGTGGATAGTGCCCTTGCTCAAAGTGCTAGTTTACCCTTGATACTGCATCGCTGTGCTGAAGCCGTTGTTAAGCACTTGAATGCGGCATTTGCTCGGATTTGGACGGTAAATCAAGACCAGAATGTTTTGGAGTTGCAAGCCAGTACAGGCATGTATACCTGTCTTGACGGCACCTACAGTCAAGTTCCCGTAGGTAGCTTCAAAGTTGGACGAATTGCTCAGGATCGCTGTCCTCTGTTGACCAACAATGTGTTTGATGAGCCATCCATTGATCAAGAATGGGCAGAACGAGAAGGCATGGTTGCATTTGCGGGCTACCCGATACTGCTGGATGATCAGCTTATTGGCGTGATTGCGATGTTTACTCGACACCCCATTCAGGTGTCCAACTTTGAGGCGTTGGAGTTTGCAGCTCGTGAGATTGCATTAGGAATTAGACGCAAACAGGCAGAAGAAGCGTTGCAAGCTTCTGAAGCAGAACTTCGTGCGCTCTTTTCAGCAATGCCCGATCCGCTCTTGGTAGTGAATGCAGAAGGGCGTATTTTGAGAGCAGTTCTTCCAGAGAAATTACATCAATCGATCGATGAACAGGTGGGTCGAACGTTATATGACATTTTTGAGCGATCGCAAGCCGACACATTTCTGTGCTGTATTCGGCAGGCATTGAGCACGCAACAGCCCATGACGGTTGAATATAGCTTGATCCTGGGAGAGTGGAAAACCTGGTTTGCGGCTCGCATTGCGCCCATCTCAGAACATGCTGTCATTTGGCTGGCAAGAGATATCACCGATCGCAAACGAGCTGAAGAAGCCTCCGTTCTAGAAGAACGCAACCGCATGGCACGGGAAATACACGATACGCTAGCGCAAGCTTTCACGGGTATCTTGCTGCATGGCAAGACTGCCATAGAGTCAATCACAGAAGAACCAGAGGCGATACAAGAATACCTGCAAACCATAATCAAATTAGCCCAGACTGGACTGGCTGAAGCGCGGCGATCGGTCGCAGCACTTCGTCTACAACTCTTGGAGGAAAGAGATCTACCCAAGGCTCTCAAGCATCTCACGGCTCAGATGCAGTCTCCTGCCAGTACGCAAGTGACCTGTCAGGTTGTTGGTACAGCTTATCCTCTGTCGCCCACTATAGAGAACCATCTGCTCCGCATTGGGCAAGAAGCACTAACCAATGCCATTAAGCACGCTCATGCTACCGCAATACAGGTTGAGTTAATCTACGAAGAAGCGCACTATATCCTACGAGTCAAAGACAATGGACAGGGATTTAGCATGGATCAAATGGCAATAAACCAAGGGTTTGGTTTGTTGGGGATGAGTGAACGGGTTGAACAAATTGATGGTGAGCTAATCATCAACAGTCAGTCCGGTTATGGTACAGAAATCGTTGTTATTGTGAATCAGGAGTAGTGCCTCATGAACCCAATCATTCGTGTTCTAATTGTCGATGACCACACAGTTGTTCAGCAAGGATTAGCTGCCATTATCAACAAACAAACTGACATGACGGTTGTGGGAGAGGCTAAGGATGGAATTGGGGCAGTTGACTTATTTCGCCAACTGCAACCCAACGTGACCTTGATGGACTTACGGATGCCACAGATGGGAGGTGCTGAAGCCATTAGTACAATTTGTGCTGAATTTAGCACGGCTCGCATCATCATACTCACCACTTATGATGGAGATGAGGATATTTATCAAGGGTTACGAGCAGGGGCAAAGGGTTACCTGCTCAAAGACTGTGAACCCAGCGACTTGCGAACTGCAATTCGTACTGTCCATGCAGGGCAACGGTATATTCCCCCGCACATTGCTGACAAGCTCGTGCAGCGCTTGGAGCATCCAGAGTTGAAACAACGTGAGATAGAGATACTTCGATTAGTTGCACAGGGTATGAACAACTTGGAAATCAGTACTGCTTTAAATATTAGCGAAAGTACAGTCAAATCTAACCTTAGTCGAATCCTCAGCAAGCTGGGAGCGAACGATCGCATCCAGGCAGCCATTATTGCTCTCAAGCGAGGAATTGCTAATCTCTAAGCTCATCGATTCAACTCAAGTTTGCGCCTGAACTGAACTTAAGTTCAGTTCAGATCGATACTTTAGGACACTTACTCATGGTCATTATGCCACTTAAATATAGACTCAAATCCAAGACAGATTTGAGTCTATATCGTATATTGAGCCATGTGAACGGTTACTAAGGTTTGAAGAAAAGAGATTGATACGTACCTCTGGTGCAAAAATCTACTTTTCTTGGAGGTTAAGAATGAGCCACGATGTTTCTGTTGAAAATTTTAGCGATCGCTATCAATTAGCTGTACCTCCTTCTAAGCAAGACCATCGACAAGGATCATTAAGCGCTCGCGTTGTACTTGTTGCATATGGGGATTATCAATGTCCTCAATGTGGTGAACTTCATACCTCAATTCAGGCAATTCAACGCCAGTTTGAGGCGCCTTTATTTGGGAGAGAGACTTTGTGTTTTGTATTCCGACATTTTCCTCAACCTCAACTCCATCCTCAAGCTCAAAAGGCAGCCGCAGCGACAGAAGCGGCTGCCGCACAAGGGCAGTTTTGGCAGATGCACGAGCTGCTACTGAAGCATCAGCAAGAGCTAGGAGATGGGGATTTAGCAGAATATGCTGATAATTTAGGGCTTGATGTGACTCAATTTCTTCGAGATATTGCCCAGAAGGTGTACGTTGATCATATCAATCAAGACATTATCAGCGGAATGGATAGTGGGGTGGTTAGCGCTCCAGCTTTGTTCATCAATGGCGTGCGCTATACAGACGCTTTAGAGTTTGAGCCGTTACTCATCGCGATCGCTGAAGCTTCTCATAGCTAGTGATTCTGTCAATAAACCAACCTGGACAAGGCACAAGAATTGTTGTGATTGTGAATTGGGAGTAGGACATGGGTCAACGTACGCTAGCTGCCATAAATGAGGAATCCGATTGATGAACAACCTCCTCAAGCAAGTTGTAGCTCAAGTTTCCAGAACGGTGCCATTGCAGACGGTTTTGATTGTGCCGTTTGTGCTGCAAACGTTGGTGACGGTCGGTTTAGTGGGGTATTTTTCCTTTAGAAATAGACAAGAAGCCATCAACGATCTCGCCAGCCAACTGCGGCGCGAACTGACGAACCGGATCGAGGGTAAACTACAAACCTATACCGAGATACCCCATAACATCAATCGGCTTAATGCCAGCACCTTCGCTCAGGGAAAAATTGTCCCTAGTGCAGTAAAAGGTGAGTTTCCACTCTGGCAGCAAATTCAGATTTATCCAATGGTGAGTGACATCTACTGTGGCGATCGTAAAGGTTCTCTTCTAGGGGTGCGACGCAGCCCTGCCGATAACTCAATTGAACTGCGGTCGAGTAATGTTGCTACAGATCGTAAACTCTACGGCTACAGCCTTGATCGCAATGGTCAGCGTGACCAGTTAGTCAGTCAAGGCAACAAACCCTTCGATGCGCGGGTCCGTCCTTGGTATAAAGCAGCAGTGACGGCAGGCGAACCGGTCTGGAGTGAAATCTATGCCGACTTTGCTAGCCAGTTGCCAACTATCACCGCCAGTACGCCTGTCTATAGCACTGCTGATCGATCGCTGTTAGGAGTCTGCGCCACTGATGTATTTCTGCCTAGTGAGATGAGCCGTTTTTTGGCTAGCTTGCAAATTGGCAAGACAGGCATCGCCTTTATTCTAGAGCGATCGGGGCAACTGGTTGCCACCTCGACCGGAGAGGCGATTATAAGTAGTGGGGCGGCGGCAAACCGATTGTCTACAGTTGAGAGCCGTAACCCTACCGTGCGAGCTACTGCTGCCTATTTGCGCGATCATTTCAGCGATTTGTGGCAGATCCAGACTGCGGAACAGCTTGATTTTAGTTTCGATGGCAGGCGACAGTTAATTCAGGTGATGCCATTCAAAGATACTCGTGGGCTAGACTGGCTGATTGTCACGGTGTTGCCTGAATCTGATTTCATGGCACAGATTAATCAGAACATTCATACGACTATTCTGCTTTGTATTACGGCTTTGCTGCTTGGCATTGTGATCTGCGTTTTGATTGCCCGATGGATCACTAAACCGATTGTCAGCGTCAGTCAATCAGCAAAAGCGCTAGCAGACGGTGCATGGGATCAGACAGTAGAAATTGAGCGATCGGGCGATTTGGGCGAACTGGCTCGATCATTCAACCAGATGGCACAGCAGCTTCAAATCGCATTTGCCAAAATGCAGTCTTTAAACCAGACCCTCGCCCAAAGTGAAACCCGCCTCCAGGAATTTTTAGAGTCGGTTCCGGTAGGAATTGCGGTTCTGGACGCAACAGGTCGCCCTTATTACGCGAATCAGAAGGCAATCCAACTCCTGGGCAAGGGCGTGCTGCCGGCTGTCACCCCAGAGCAAATTGCCGAGGTCTATCAACTCTATGTGGCAGGAACCGATCGTCCCTACCCAACTGAACAACTGATGATTGTGCGAGCGCTAAACGGCGAACAGGGCAGTGTGGATGATATCGAAATTCACCAGGGGAATCGCATCATTCCGATCGAAAGTTGGGGAACCCCAATTTTTGATGAATCTGGAGACATTCTGTATGCGATCGCAGCCTTTCAAGACATCACTGACCGTAAGCAAGCAGAGAAGCTTTTAGCCGAATATAATCAGACCTTAGAACAGCAAGTCGCTGAACGAACGTTGCTGCTCTCCCAGGAGATTGAAGAGCGCCAGCAAGTTGAAAACGCCTTAAGACAGAGCGAAGAGCAACGCAGACTGACAATGGACTTCTCCTATATCGGCAGTTGGAATTGGAACATCGTAGAGAAAATAACAGAGTGGAATGATAATCACGTTCGATTGCTGGGGTTCGTTCCTGGGGAAGTGGAGAGCAGCTATCAAGTATGGCGCGATCGCGTTCATCCAGAGGATATTGAGCGAGTCGAGCAAGCGGCTGCGGTCGCCCTAGCAACCCATACCGATTTTGAAGCGGAATATCGAGTCATTTATCCAGATGGTACTGTTCACTGGTTGGTTGGTAGGGGTCGAGGCATTTATAACGAAGATGGACAACCTGTGCGAATGCTAGGGGTAATTCTTGATATTAGCGATCGTAAACTCGCTGAAGCAGCTTCTATCTTGGAAGAACGCAACCGGATGGCGCGAGAAATCCATGATACACTCGCTCAATCTTTCACAGGGATTCTGCTTCAGGTTGGAGCAGCAACACGAATGTCGGTGGATATGCCGGAAGCAACCCAGGTCTATCTAGAAATGATTGATGAACTAGCACGCGCTGGGCTGGCAGAGGCACGGCGATCGGTCGCAGCACTCCGTCCGCAGCTATTGGAAGAGGGCAGTTTAGAGAGCGCCCTGCATCGTCTTGTGGCTCAGATGAGAGCCACGATCAAGACTGTTCTAATTTACGAGACCCAAGGTACAGCCTATTCCTTACCAACCGACGTGGAGAACAACTTACTCCGAATTGGGCAGGAAGCATTAACGAATGCAATTAAATACGCTTGTGCTAGCGAAATTCGAGTTGAGTTAGTGTATAGCCAGACACAGTGCGTCTTACGGGTTAAAGACAATGGACGGGGCTTTGGAGTGGGTAGCACTCCGGTGGGGAGTGGTTTTGGCTTATTAGGAATGAGCGAACGGGCAGAGCGCATTGGCGCACAACTAGAGATTCAAAGCCAACTGGGACAGGGAACAGAAATTATTGTCACTATCAATCGAGAGTGAGGTTTACAATGAGCCAATCCACTACGATCCGTGTTCTGATTGCTGATGACCATGCCATTGTCAGAAAGGGATTGGCAACCATCATTAATTCCGATCCAGAAATGAGCGTGATTGCTCAAGCCGAAGATGGACAACAAGCGATTGACCTGTATCGTGAACACCAACCCGATATCACGCTAATGGATTTGCGAATGCCCGGAATAGCAGGAGTTGAAGCCATTACTGCAATTTGTGCTGAATTTAAGCAAGCTCGGATTGCGGTACTCACAACCTACGACGGTGATGAAGACATCTTTCGCGGTTTGCAGGCAGGTGCTCAAGGCTATTTGCTTAAGGATGCTAAACCTGGTGAGCTTTTGAATGCAATTCGCGCGATTCGTAACGGTCAGCAATACATTCCACCAGAAGTGGGGGCAAAATTGTTGCAGCGAATGAACCATCAAGAACTGAGTGAGCGAGAGAGGGAAGTCCTCTGTCTGATGGCGCAGGGAATGAGTAATCAAGGCATTGGCACGGCTTTGAGTATTGGTGAAAGTACCGTCAAATCGCATGTGAATCGGATTCTCAGCAAACTAGGAGTGAGCGATCGCACCCAAGCCGTGATTGCTGCTGTTAAACGCGGGCTTGTTAGTTTGTAGGTTGTACTTGAGTTGGAGCCAACCCTCCATAGTGAGATGGACTGGTTTACCCATCACCCGATCATATAAAAGGGTCAACTCTCAGTGGACGACAAGTGAGGGTCAGCACCTTATATTGAACTCATGCAATCACTAATAGTAACTGAGTTATAAAGTTAAGTTTGCTTTACTCGATCGAAAAATGGTTTACAACCCTGATCATCGTTTTTTATTCGTCCTACCTTCAACACAAGACCACATTCAAGGTGCACTGGATGCTGTTGTAGTATTCGTCATGTATGGAGATTATGAATGTTTCCAGAGTGCAAATGTTTATCGATTGATTAAAGTTGCTCAGCAACAATTGAATGTTTCTCTTGGGGAAAGCAATTTAGGTTTTATCTTCCGCCATTTTCCCCAGGTACAGATCCATCCTCATGCTCAACGGGCAGCGGAAGCCGCGGAAGCGGCAGCAACTCAAGGACAATTCTGGCAGATGCATGAAATGTTGTTTATTCATCAACAAGAGTTAGAGAACGGTTATTTGGTGGAATATGCCAATCGCTTAGGACTTGATATTTCTAAATTTTTGCAGGATTTATCTAGGAGAGTGTATGTCGATCGCATTAATGCAGATATTGAAGGTGGACTGCAAAGTGGAGTGGAGGCTGCACCCGCTTTATTTATCAATGGAATTCGCTATCTCGATCACTGGACTATTGAGCAAATAACAGCAGCCATTGTTGCTGCAAGTAATTAAGGTTTTTGACGAGTCTTTCACAACTTTTGCGTTGCCAAGAGCCAGAGACTCCGGTAATCAAACAAGGATATACAGGTGACTGCAATGATAGTTCTTTCATGGAAAAAAGCTCAGAAATTGTTGCTATGTTTGTTTGCATTCAGTGCCATCGTTGGAATATCAATCTATTCAACATCAGTCATCTCTAAAGAATTACCGCAAGCGTCCAGCTCTAAACCTGCGATCGTTCTGGTTCATGGAGCGTATGCTGACGGGACATCCTGGCAACACGTCATTCCATTGTTGGAGCAGGATGGCTACAGAGTGACTGCTGCACAGATTCCGTTGACTTCGCTTCCTGATGACGTCGCAACGACGAAGCGGGTGATTGAGGATCAGAAGGGGACTGTTGTTGTCGTCGGACATTCCTATGCTGGGAATGTGATTACAGGTGCGGCGGCTGGCAATCCACGAGTGAAGGCTCTGGTTTATGTCAATGCTTTCGCACCGGAAGCGGGTGAAACGGCGAACGATTTGAATAAAAGGTACGCAGCACCTCCAATTAGCACGGCGATCGTGGCTGATGCCGCAAACTTTCTCTATGTCGATCGCGAGAAGTTCCATGAATTTTTTGCTCAGGATGTATCAGACGGTGAGGCGCGAGTGATGGCAGCAACCCAAAAGCCGATCGCAAGTGCAGCGTTTGAGCAATCCGTGAGTGACATCGCTTGGAAAACAATTCCTTCCTGGTTTCTCGTAACTCAAAGCGATCGCGCCATTAATCCTGAACTTCAGCGATTTATGGCTAAGCGAATCGGTGCTAAGACAACCGAAGTCAACTCCAGTCATGTTCCTTTTATCTCTCATCCAAGAGAGGTTGCCAAAGTGATTGAAGCAGCAAGCACTGGTGTGAAGTAATTCGATAACTGTTGAACACAAGAAGTTCTAATCATGCCCACTCAAAATACAGGCAAAATCACTAAAGTCGATCGCAGCCAACCTTTGCTGCATCAACATGGATATGAAATTCAGCAGTATGGTACTCTACGTGACTTGCCAATTGTTCTCAACCCCAACGTTCGCAACGAAAGCTGTACTTTGGTCAATCAAATTCTGGCAGATACGATCGTTCTCTACCACATCTACAAGAAACATCACTGGTTGATGCGGGGACACACATTTTATCAACTGCATCTGTTGCTCGACAAACATGCCAGTGAACAAGTTGAGTTAATTGATGCTTTGGGTGAACGGGTGCAAACATTGGGAGGTGTAGCGATTGCTGATCCTCGTCATGTGGCAGAAGTTACTACGATCAAGCGTCCTCCTAACGGCGTTGAAGAAGTGCCCGTGATGTTGTCGCGGTTGCTAGAAGCACACGAGTTGATCATTGAGGAATTGAGAGAAGCGATCGATAAAACAGCCGCAAATCAAGATAGAGGAACCAACGATTTGCTGGTAAGCCAAGCTCTACGAACTCATGAGACGCAAGTCTGGTTTCTGGCAGAACATTTGGTGGATACGCCATTGGTACACAGTTAGCCTCAGTCATTCAAAGGATACATCGTTGATAGAGCGATAACTATTCACACGTTAAGGAGATTCATGATGAAATTTTACAGTCTTATTACCGGAGCGACATTGACGATCGCGACGACCGTTAATCTGCAATCAGCTACTTACGCTTCAACCGAGTATGATTTTATCCCCAAACAAGGTAGGCAACAAGCAGACGCGCTTCAGTTATCTCAGTCTAAATCGCAAGCCGAAAGTGTGACTAATAATCAAGGGGGACAAACCTTCTTTAGTCATCCTCCACAGCTTATTCGATCGGCATCTTCTCAACTTGGAGGATACATCCCTTCCACTTATGAATTCACGCTGACTGTCCCCAAGGATGCTGGACAAGCTCTGAAAGCTGTGTCGATCGCTCAGGATAAAAGTCCAGAACTTGTCAAATTTGATATCAGCAGTAGTAGAGCCTTTTTTGGTCAGCGATTTGCAGGTGGACCTGAAATTCGCTTAGCCAGCATTGGTGGTGAGCAGCCTTCCAAACCAGGGGAAGCGACTATTGTATTTGATCAACCTGTACAACCTGGCAGCACGGTCACAGTTGCACTTGCAGTTCAAAGAAATCCAATTTGGTCTGGAATTTACCTGTTTGGTGTAACTGTCTATCCAGCAGGAGAGAATGGGCTGAGTCAGTTCTTAGGCTATGGGCGCATCAGTCTCTACGGTAATTCAGGTTGAGCAATTTTTGGCATGCTGATTCTGAGTGTTGATTTGCAGTTGGATACCGATCCATTCAACGCATTCATTAGAAGGATTTTCCCATGACACAATCGTTCTGGCTTTTCGGTTCTCGCCTCACCATCGTCGCCGATCGTACCACAACTAATGGTAACTATGATTTAGTTGAAGGCTATTTCCCCCCTGGTACACAGACTCCACCCCATCGCCATACCCGCTATTCCGAACAACTTTATGTGTTGGAAGGAGAGTTCAGTGTCTGGACAGGGAAGAACAAATTGGTGCTAAAAGCGGGTGAAAGCTTCCTGATTCCGAAGGGCATAACCCATGTTATTGCTGCACTCGGCGATCGACCTGCTCGCGGGTTAGCTGTTGCTTCACCCAGTGCCTTTGCTCACCTCGTTGAAACAACAGGGACGCTAAATGAGAGTGAGGCAACTGACCTGGAATTGTTCATGCGCGTCTCTACCGAAATTGGTGACGAAACTCTAGGTTTACCTGGAGATCTCCCTTAAAGATTAAAACAACCACAGGATTTATCACAATGAGAAAGCTAGAAGGAAAAATCGCGCTTGTCACGGGTGGAACTAGCGGCATCGGTTTTGCCACTGCTAAACAGTTTGTCGCGGAGGGAGCCTATGTCTTCATCACGGGTCGTCGTCAAACCGAATTAGATGCTGCTGTGGAAGACATTGGTAAAAATGTCACAGGTATTCAAAGTGATGCCTCGAAGCTAGAAGATCTCGATCGCTTGTTTGCCAAGATCAAGCAAGAACAGGGACACCTCGATGTGATCTTCGCTAATGCTGGTGGTGGAGAGATTGCTCCCCTTGGAGCAATCACTGAAGAACACTTTGACAAAACGTTCAATACCAATGTTAAAGGTCTGCTATTCACTGTGCAAAAGGCGCTACCGCTTCTGCCAGATGGAGCCTCCATCATTCTGAATGCCTCGATTACCTCCATCAAGGGTACGCCAGCATTCAGCGTTTACAGCGCAACCAAAGCCGCTGTGCGATCGTTTGCCCGAAACTGGATACTCGACCTCAAAGAACGCAAGATCCGAGTGAATGCTATTAGCCCTGGTGTCGTGCCCACCCCTGGTTACAATCTCCTGGGACTCAATGATGAGCAGTTGCAGGAATTTGTGGATAGTCAAGCTGTCACCATTCCATTAGGGCGAGTCGGCGCACCCGATGAGATTGCCAAAGCCGTTGTTTTTCTTGCTTCAGATGACAGCAGTTTTGTGAATGGCATAGAGCTATTTGTTGATGGTGGTATGGCACAGATTTAAATCGATTAATCTGCCATAAAACACCGCCATTTGATTTTGATGCAAGGAGTAATTCCATGACTACGTATCGCACAGTGTCGATCGGGGGTTTAGATATCTTCTACCGCGAAGCTGGTTCCCGTGATCATCCAACAATTCTGCTGTTTCATGGCTTTCCGACTTCCTCCCATATGTTCCGCAATTTAATACCTGCGCTTGCCGATCGTTTCCATCTGATTGCTCCCGACTATCCAGGCTTTGGCAATAGTTCCATGCCAACGGTGGATGAGTTTGACTATACGTTTGACCACCTGGTTGAGATTATGGAGAAATTGATTCGATGCGCTTGATCTTAAGCGGTATAGCCTTTATGCAATGGATTACGGCGGACCCGTAAGCTTTCGATTGGCAGCAAAACATCCAGGACGGGTGGAAGCATTAATTGTGCAAAACGGGAATGCCTATGAGGAAGGGTTACGCGAATTTTGGGAACCGATGAAGGCGTACTGGCAACACCCTTCCTCAGAGAATATTGACAAGATCAGATCCCTTTTCACGTTGGAACAGACTAAGTGGCAGTATACCAACGGCGTTCGTAACATTGAAGCAATTAGCCCTGATAACTGGAAAATCGATCAATCGCTCCTCGATCGCCCTGGCAACGATGAGATTCAACTGGCTCTGTTTTATAGCTACCGCACGAATCCACCGTTATACCCGCAATGGCAGGAGTATTTCCGCAAATATCAACCCCCCACTCTGATTGTTTGGGGTAAGAATGACTATGTTTTTCCTGCCGATGGTGCCTATCCCTACCAGCGCGATCTGAAAAACGCTGAGTTTCATCTACTCGATACTGGACATTTTGCTTTGGAAGAAGATGGGGATACGATCGCAGATTACATCCGCCGCTTCCTAACCACCCACGTTGCGGACAAAACCATGCACAAGAACTTAGCAACAGCTTAATGGTCTGCTATTCCGATGTTTCCATCCATCGCGACGAGATTCTGAGGAGATCGACATGACAACAACAACAACTGATCCTGATTTTGCTGCCCGCGAGACACTACGCTTGCTCGGTTCCGATCCTGAAAACTGGGTGCCCGAGCGACTTGGCATCGATCACAATGTCACGATAATCGGTGGCAGCGGTAGCGGTAGCACCTTTGTATTTGCGCTACGGCGTGCTGGAATTGGTCGTGTGACGGAGATCGATGCAGCCGATGACGAAACTCATGCAGGCGTGTGGCTGACGCGAGCGCGGATGAGAACGCTCCGCACACCGAAACATCTGCCTGGTCCAGAACTAGGCATCCCAGAATTGTCCTTTCAAGCCTGGTACGAAGCGCGACACAGTGCGGCAGCTTACGCGGAGATCAATCGCATTGAGAGAGTGTCATGGGCTGAGTACCTCAGTTGGTATCGGCATTTTCTCGGTATTCAGGTTCGTTACCAAACGAAGTTGGTGCGGATAGAGCCAACCGCAGGTTTCTTCCGTCTACACCTTGAGGTAAATGGTGTCCCGCAGGTGGAGACGACGCGCAAAATTATTTTCGCTAATGGCGTGGCTGGCACGGGTGGTCCATACATCCCTCCAGTACTGGTTGACTTACCCTGCACGCTGTACGCCCATACCGCCGATGACATCAATTTTGAAGCCCTGCGCGGTAAGACCGTGGCAGTGCTGGGTGCAGCGGCTTCAGCTTTCGATGCAGCAGCAGTGGCGCTGGAATCGGGAGCTAAGGCAGTCCATCTATTTGTACGACGGTCAGCGATCGCATCTCTGTCATTGCTTCGGGTACGGGACTACCCTGGTGCTTACGACAACTATCCCCAACTACCCGATGCAGCTCGCTGGCTCCAGGCTTGGCGCTTTCATCAAGCAGGCACCGCACCACCCCCGAACTCGATTAAGCGAGCGATCGCTTTCCCGAACTTCCACATTCATTTATCTGCACCTTGGAGATCGGCCCGGGAAATGGGTGAGCGCATTGCCATTCAGGTGAACGATGATGTTTTCGAGTTTGATTTTGCGATCGCTGGCACGGGTTACTTCGTTGACCCAACAAAGCGTCCCGAACTAGCTGACTTTGCTCAGCATATTGCTCTCTGGCGCGATCGCTACGAGCCACCAGAGGATCTGCGCGACGACAGTTTGGGGATGCACCCTTACCTTGGTAGCGCCCACGAATACCAAGAAAAAGTACCTGGCACTGCCCCTTATCTGAAAGACATTCACGTCTTTAATCCTGGTGGTTTGGTTAGCTTCGGACTGCCGGTTGGTGACATCCATAGCATCCGTCGCGACGTACCTGCAATCGTATCGCGCATCAGTCACGACTTGTTTTTTGAGGACTGGGCGCATCATGAAGCACGGATCACAGGCGATATCGCCCCCGATTTTGAGAACTCGCTCTATGCTGCTGCCGTGTGGAAACAACCGATCGTAGCAGCAACCCACTAGGGCGGCAACCTTTCACCAGTAACAAGTAGTTACTGGCTGGGAAACGATGTCAGTGGAAAGTGATTGCCATTCCACAATCACTGCTGATCAAGTACCACTGTTAAATCAATTCATTTAACAGTGCCATTTCAACAAATTGTCTACTACTTATCAAAGGAGAATGTCATGGTTGCTCAAGTAAACTCGCCAGCAGCAAAAATTTTGGAAGTTGCAGATGATCCACGTCTTGCCAGAGAAGTGAAGGAATTCTTGAAAGTGCTGAATTCAGGTGGTGTACCGTTAGAGACCTTACCTCCACTCGAAGCGCGTCAAGTTCTCGCGGATGCACAGGTTTCCGTTCCAGTCGATCTTTCAGGCATTGAAGAGTCTGAGAAGACCATTACTGCTGACGGTTATTCGATTACTCTTAACATCGTGCGACCGGAAGGAGTCAAAGGCACATTGCCTGTTTTCATCTTTATTCATGGTGGGGGTTGGATTCTGGGCGATTACCCAACCCACAAGCGCATGGTGCGTGATCTGGTTGTGCTTTCAGGGTTCGCAGGGGTCTTTGTCAACTACACGCGCACGCCAGATGCTCAGTATCCACAAGCAATTAATGAAATCTATGCCGCGACCAAATGGGTTGCCGAGCATGGTGAAGAGATTGGTGTGGATGGCAAAAATCTGGCAGTCGTCGGCAACAGTGTTGGCGGAAATATGACAGCAGTCACTGCTTTGCAGGCGAAAGACAAAGGAGGACCCCACATCAAGCTACAAGTTATGATGTGGCCGATCGTCGATGCGGATTTTGAAACGAACTCTTATCATCAATTCGGCGACAAACGGTACCTAACTGTACCCACGATGAAGTGGATGTATGATCTGTACATCGCTGACCCAGAAAAGCGCAAAGACATTTATGCTTCTCCCCTACAAGCGACGGTTGAGCAACTGAAAGGCTTGCCCCCGGCGTTAATTGTGGTTGCAGAGAGCGATATTTTGCATGACGAAGGCACAGCCTATGGGCGCAAGCTCGATGAAGCTGGGGTAAAAGTGACAACGGTGCAGTACAACGGCATGATTCATGACTTTGGATTGCTCAATGCTTTAGCCGAGTTGCCACAAGTCCGTTCTCTTTTTGTTCAAGCTGCTGCTGAATTAAAGAAACATCTGCAATAGAATGTGGGGGCGCGGAGAGCTAAAAAATGAGTCTTCGCGTCTCACCTATTTCCGGATTTTCTTGTCATGCTCGATCAGGTAGTTTCAATGCAAGCTCAAATCCATTAGCCATTTTGGTAGTCATGAGTTCTTTAACAGGGATAGAGATACTGTGAACAAATCCAATTCTCGACCGCCCCTACCCCCTTTTGACTATGAATCTGCTATTCAGAAAGTCAGAATGGCAGAAGATGCTTGGAATACACGTAACCCCCAACAAGTATCACTCGCTTATACGATGGATAGTATACGGCGCAATCGCTCAGAATTTTTATCGGGTCGTGAGGTGATCGTACAGTTCTTGACCCATAAGTGGCTTAAAGAATTGGATTACCGTCTAATCAAAGAGCTTTGGGCTTTTCGAGACAATCGAATTGCTGTTCGGTTTGCTTACGCGTGGCATGATGATTCGGGCAACTGGTTCCGCTCTTATGGCAATGAAAATTGGGAGTTTGATGAACATGGATTGATGCGACAGCGGATTGCTAGCATCAATGATCTTCCGATGCAAGAGAGCGAACGCAAATACCATTGGTCATTGGGTCGTCGTCCTGATGACCATCCTGGTTTGTCTAACCTCAACCTTTGAAAGAAGAAATAAACGATGAACATCAACAAGAAGAATACCGCAGTAGTCGTTATCGATCCACAGAATGATGTTCTGAGCGAAAAGGGAAAAGCCTGGGATTTGGTAGGTGCCAGTGTCAAGGAAAATAAAACCGTCGAGAACATTGAGCATATCTTCAAAGCCGCAAAACAGAACGACTTTGAGGTATTCATCTCTCCCCATTATTACTACCCCACCGACTATGGCTGGAAGACCTTCGCAACTCTAGAGCAGATGGTGATGGAGGTTAAAGAATTTTATCGCAGTGGTGCATTAACCCTGGATGGCTTTTTGGGGTCAGGTACGGATTGGCCCGATCGCTTCAAGCCCTTCATTGAGGATGGCAAGACGATCGTGGTCAATCCTCACAAAGTCTTTGGATCGCAGAACAATGACCTGATTTTGCAACTGGGTAAGCGCTCCATCAACAAGGTGATTCTCCTGGGAATGCTGGCAAATCTCTGTGTCGAATCGCATCTGCGCGATCTGGTTGAATATGGATTCGAGGTTCTCGTTGTCAAGGATGCAACGGCTGCTCCGAACCATCCAGAACTGGGTGATGGATACAAAGCGGCGTTGATTAACTACGGGTATATTGCCAACGCAGTTCTGTCTACAGACGATGTTGTAGCAGAAATGGCGCGGGTTTGACGCAGAAAGATAGGGACGCGGTGACACGTCGTCTAGATCTACGCCTGGAGCGGCGATAGCAATTCTCACAGAAATAGCACTTTCAGGTACTTGCCGCTATGAACACTCACACCCCAAGCGCCAGAGATATTATCGGATCATCACCCTTGATCGAGATCGCAAACGAAGCCCCAGCCAAGCTGATTGTCGATCCACCCCTTCCCGAACCACTATCTCAGGGTCGCGTCTTCATTCAATATTGGGCGGAGAATTTGCGCGTGTTGCCAGTGTTTGGCAAAGGTGCCCTCGACGTATCGCCGCGCATTGGTCATATCCATATCACTGTCGATGATGCACCCTGGCACTTTGTCGATGCTAGTGGCGAAACGATTATCCTGGTTGGTTTAGAACCGGGACCGCACAAAGTATTGATCGAATTAGCTGACCCCACACATAAAGTCATCACCAGCGAAACAGTGACATTCACGGTTCCTGCTCCTGAGCGATAGAAACTCAGCTATGAGAAAATCACATCTAAAATTTGCCTTTCTAAACGCCAAACGCATTGAGGTTCCTGCTTCTTTCCTTAGCATGATTCTAGGCTTAGTGGGGCGGTTGTGTCGCAAATACTTTTTAGTGACAAACGAAGTATCTCATTCGCGTTCCGTTAAGCACTTACTCCCAAGAGTTCTTCAATAAATTTTACTTGAGACACACTGTCCCCTTTGCGGATTCCCTT
>JAESGH010000442.1_pt1 | contig 22770 bp, 15 predicted proteins | sample 9269641 | NCBI WGS metagenome assembly JAESGH01 (sample SAMN14515345, study PRJNA621665) | algae metagenome | isolation source: Phormidium tanganyikae FI6-MK23 and co-occurring heterotrophs from granitic... | place: USA: Fort Irwin, California | collected 1998-05-24
CCCCTCGCCGACTCGTTGGACCGCCAGTCGGCGGCGGGCTTCGAGTTCGGCCGCAGTACCTCTGGTCCTCATGACGAGCAGGTTATGACCACTCGGCAGGTGCGCAAGGTTCGCTACCTGCCAGTCAGTAGTCGTCGGGGGATACCCGGATATGCGGGCGCGGGCGAAACCCGGTGCGGCCCCTCCGACCGTGGCTCACACCCCGACCTCGAGGGGCACCGGGTCAGTCAGCGTACGAGACCACCGCCTGCTGGGGCGTCGGCGGCAGCGGCACCCGCTCACTCCGGGCGAACCCGGTCGCCGCGAACACCCCCGCGTACTCGACGAACGTGTACGCGTCCCTGCCGGCCGTGGTCGCCAGCATGGTCAGGGCGAACCCGGCCGCCCCCGGCGGTCCCCACCCGGTCCGGGTCCGGTACGAACTCCAGCGTGACCGTCCGGCCGCCCGGGGCCAGCGCGGCGCGGGCCCGCGCCGCCAGCCGGCCGCACGTCGGCAGGTCGAAGTGGTGGAGGAAGTTGGTCAGCAGTACCACGTCGTACGGCCCGCCCCAGTCCGCCTCGAACGCGCTGCCCGGCAGAAGGGTCAGCCGGTCGGCCACCCCGGCCGCCCGGGCGTTCTCGACCGCCACCGCCAGGACCGCCGCCCAGTCCAGCGCGGTCACCTCCGCCCGCGGGAAGCGGCGAGCCACGGCGACCGCGAACAGACCGTGCCCGGCGGCCACGTCGAGGATCCGCAGCGGCTGGTCGGGGTTCCCCCCGACCAGCCCGGCCAGGAGTTCGGCCTGGGGCCGCATCATCGGCCCCATGGCCCGGGCGAACGCCACCCAGACCGGGTTGTCGGGCGACACCGTCCCCTCGGCCGACGCCGCCGTCCCGCCCCGGCAAACGGCGTCCGGGAGGAGCCGAAACGCCTCCCGCAACCGGGGGCGAGGAGGAACTCGACCGCCCCGCCGAGGTAGGCGGGGGAGGCGCGGTCGAGGAAGGCGGCGGAGTCGGGGGTGAGGGCGTACCGGTCGCCGGACTTGCGGAGGAACCCGAGAAGGGTGAGGTGGTCGGCGAGGATTCGGACGCCGCGGGGGGCGGCACAGGCGGTGGCGAGGGCGGGGGCGGTGTCCCGGCCGGCGGCGACGTGGGTGAACAGGTCGAGTTCGACGGCGGCCAGGAGAGCCTCCGTCCGCTGGTAGGCGTTGACCGTGTCGAGGAACAGGGCGGGGGACGGGTCGGACATGCGGGCTCCGGTCGGAGGTGCTCGTGCGGACGGCCGGGAGGCGCGACGGACCGGCATTCTAGCCGGGGCGGCGGCCGAAACCCAACGCCGGGATCGGGTGGTGGGGCGATGCCCGACCGGTCGGCATTCGACGCCCGCGCGGACTACCACCGCGGTCCTGTCGGCCACCCCTTCCTCCACAGCGCAGGCGTCGCGGAAGGGGTGCCCGGAGCGGGCGTACACCCGCCTGCCATCCAGCCCGGCCCCGCCACCTCAGGCTCTGGTGCGGAGTCGGCCGGACGGGCGCGCACACGCCCTCCGCTCACGTCACCCGGCGTTCTCGCCGCAGCCCGGGGGCGGCCGGTACAGCCGGACCCGGTGGCCGTCCACCTCGGCCTCCCCGACGAACTCGCGGCACAGATCCCGCAGAGCCTTCCAGAGGGCGGCGGACTCGTAGTGTTCGACCTCTGCCGGGATGTGGTCGAGCAGGGTCCGCGAACACACCACCACGAGCCGGTCCTGCACCCGCGAGAACGCCACGTTCGCCCGGTTCAGGTTGAGGACGAACCCGGCGTTCGCCGCCACCGCGGTCGGGTCGCTGACCGTGCCCGACACGACCACCGTCGGCCGCTCCCCGCCCTGGAGACGCTCGACCGTGTCGATCACCCCGACCGGGCCGCCCGGCCCCACGTGCGCGGCCAGCCTGGTGGCTAGCAGGCTCCGCTGGGCCCGGTGCGGGGTGATGACCGCCACCGAGCCGGCCGGGAGCGGCGGGGCGGCCGCCAGCAGCTGCCCGACCGCCGCCACCTCGACCGCGTTGCTCCGCCGCGACCCGGCCTCGTCGTGGACCGCCAGAAACAGCCCGACGTTCCACCGCCACACCTCGGCCCACAGTGAGTCCCCGGCCGCCGGCCCCGCGCTCGCCCGCCGGTCCAGCCCGGTCAACTCGATCCGGTCCCGGCGGTAGATCCGGGCGATCAGTTCGCGGACCACCGGCGGCAGGCGGAACGTCAGCCGTAGCCCGGACCACCTGGCGGTTTGGGGGGGCACGACCGGCTCGCCGGCATCGTCGGTCGTCTCGATGATCCGCCGGACGGCGTCGTAGGCGCTGGCGAACGGCTGGTACAGGACGGCCGGCGGGCGGTCCTCGGCCTCCCAGTCGTGGGCGGTGATCGGGGCCAGCTGGCGGTGGTCGCCCGCCAGCAGGATTCGCCCGTCCGCGGCGACCAGCGTGGCCAGGGCCAGGAAGTGCGGGAACACCATCATGCTGGCCTCGTCCACGACCAACAACGAGGCCGCCAGCCCCGCCCCCCCGTTGAACGTCTTGAGCTTCTCGACCGCGGCGGCCAGCTTGAGCAGCCCGGCCGTCGTCCCGCCGACCACCAGCACGGCCCCGGTGGTCAGCTCCGTCAGCTTCTTCTTCGCCCCGAGCAGGGCGGCCGGCAGGTTGTCCACCGACCCGCCGACGACGTGCTGGCTCGGGTCGTTGGTGTGGACCTTCACCAGCCGGACCGCCGGCAGTCGCCGCCCGGCCGCGGCCGCGTGCCCGCGGAAGGGGTCGAGGTAGCGGTCGATCCGCTCCAGCAGGTTGTCGAGGGCCGTGTGGGTGTGGGCCGACAGCAGGACGACGTCTCCCGGCCGCCCGCCGGCGAGGATCCGGAGCAGCACCGCCAGCGCGGTCGTGGTCGTCTTCCCGGTCCCCGGCGGCCCCTGGATCAGCTGCACGCGGGTGGCAAGCCCCTCGACCGCCGCCCGGGCCTGGTCCGGGGACGCCGGGAACACGCCCGCCGGCGGGAGCCGGAAGGCGTCCACCAGCTGCGACACGGACTCGGCCTCCGCGTCCGGAAGCGGGGCGACGACCGGCGGCCGCGGCTCGACCGGATCGAACCAGCCGAAGACGTGGCTAGGCCGCTGGAGCCGGTCGTCCACCCGCCCGGCGACGTAGTCGGACACGCTCTCGTCCAGCGTCGCGTACCCGCGGTCGAACAGCACCTCCGCCTTCTTGCTGGCCCCGCTGGACAGGAGGTAGCGGTCCTCCTCGGCGTACATGGCGTCGAGCGTCACCCGCCCGGTCGTCCAGTCGACCTCCCGCACCACGCACGTCCGCCCGACCGCCGACGTGAGTTGGCCGACCGCCTGCCCCTGCTTGGGGTCGCCGTTCCACGGGGACAGGCGGGCGAACGACCCCGGCCCGATCTGGCAGCGGGCTTCGAGATCCGCGAGCGTCAGCCCGCCGAACGCGAACAGCTCGATCACGCCGACGACCGCACTCTTGTCGGCCCCGACCTTGACCTGCTTCAGCGGCAGGGTCCGGCCGGCCCGGACCCGGCCGAGCGGCGGGGCGAGGTGGGCCGCCACCCACTCGGACCGGCGGACGTGCTGGTCGAGCCGTAGGAAGTCGGTGGCCGCCCGGGCGACCCCGTCGCGGCCGATCCGGAAGGCCGGCAGGGCGGACGGGTCGAGCGGTGACTTCTCGATCCCGGGGTTCTTCGGGGTGATGCCCTCCTCGACCCACCGGAGGGCGTGGACGCGGGCCCGCAGGTACGCCCCCAACAGGCCGGGGGCGCCGGCGGCCCGGTACCGCCGGAGGGACTCCCCCTGCGGCCCGTCGCCCGGCCCGGCGTCCGGTAGTGTGCCCCAGGTGGCGTGCCAGTACGGGGCCGGCAGGCCGTCGGCGAACCGGGCCCGCACCTCGAAGGGGTGCCGCGTCCCCGCCCCGTCCGCCGCCCACGTGCCGTCCCGGTTGATGCCGAGGTCGGCCGCGAAGTCGAACACCCCCTGGGCGAAGACCGCCGCCAGGTCGTACTCAGCGCCGCCCACCGTCCGGACCCAGTGGAACCGCCGGCCGCCCCACTCCAGGGAGGTCATCACCCCGAGCCCGCGGCCGGTCCAGCCGAGGGCGTACCGCCGGTCCACCTCGTCGCGGACCGCCGAGTACATCTGCTGCTCCAGCCCCTCGCGGCACCCGAACAGGTGGCGGACCGGGCCGAGCAGCTCCGGGCCGGCCCGACAGCACCCCTCGATCAGATGACGCACCTCGGACCGGGACCAGACGTAGAAGTGGACCGGGACGGAATCCCCCCCGGCCTCGCGGGCGATCAGCGCGGCCAGCCGGTCGAAGAAGCGGCGGATCAGCTCGCCCTCGGCGGCCGTGTCGGCCGCGTAGTCGGTCCCGCTCCACGGGGTCGGCTGGTACTCCACCACCTCGCGGCCGTCGGGGAGCGGGCGGCTCTCGTCCAGCGGCTTCCCGAGTCGGTCCTTCCCGACCGCGAACCGCTCCCGCAACACCGGGTCGGGGCGGTCGCCGGCGGACGCCGTGTCGAGCCGACCGGGGCCGCGGGCGACGTGTGCGGCCAGTGCCCCGACGCGGTTCTCGGTGTAGTCGTAGTCGACCGCGAGGTAGACGCGGAACAGTGGGACGCCGTTCGCCTCGTGCGGCGGCAGGTGGCCGACGCCGGTGTTCGGGATCGGCTCGACGGCGGTCCCGCCGGCGGGCCGCGTGCCGGGGAGAACCGGGAGGGTGTGGAGCCGGGCCCGCGCCCGCAGGCGGAGGACGTCGAGGCTCTCCACGAACCCGGGGTCGCGGGCCAGAGCCTCCACCCCCGGGTCGAACAGCGGCGGGTTGGCGAGCCGGTCGAGGGTGTTGAGGCCGGCGGCGCGGAGCAGCCGGGCCGTCACCGGGTCGGTCCCGACCAACTCGACCCGCCGCAGGCGGGCGCCCTCGGCCAGGCAGTGGGGGGCGTAGGCACACCCGTCGCACTTCTGGTCGATCTGGAAGCTGATCTCGTCGAGCGGCCGCGAGGCGGCCGCGTCCAGCCGGCCGCCGGGGGCGAGCAGGCGGGCGAGGTCGGCCTCCTCGTGGGCCAGGTCGAGCGGCGGCAGAGCGAGGATCGGCTGCGTGGCGTTGCGGCCCGCGTCCAGCCGGGCCACCACACACTCGACGGCGTTGGGCGGGACGTGCCCGCCGCCGACAGCGACCGGCTCACCCCTGAGCAGACCCCGGAGGAGTATCCGGTAGGCGGCCACCTGTACCCGGTGGTAGGTGCGGTCCCGGCGGCTGGCCTTGCACTCGACGAGCGTCAGCCGGGGCCGGTCGCCGTCCCAACGGGCCACGAGGAAGTCGATGAGGCCGTAGACCCGGAACGCCCCGACGGTGCCGCCGACCGCCACCTGCCGGGCGTACCCGCCGACGCCGGGCGGAAGGTCCGCGAGGGCGGCGGCGAGTGCGGCCCAGGTGACCTCATCCCGCTTGCCCTTCGGCAGGCCGGCGGCGAGGTCGCGGAACCCGGCGGCGGTCAGCTCCGCTTCCCACTGGTTCTCGCGGCGCCGCCCGAGTTCGGCCAGGACGGGATCGAGGGGATCCCTCAGGCGGTCGAAGAACGGCAGCTGTGCCGCCTCCCGCTCCTCGTGGACGGCCAGGTGGAACCGGCGGTCGCAGGAGTGGTGGCGGACGAACTCCCCGAGGTGGGTGGCGGTGAGCGTGATGCCGGGCAGCGGGGTCAACGGCGGTCCTTCACCCGTGTCGGGGAAAACGCCTTGATACCACCGACCGCGGGGCCGGGGCAATCTCGGACGGACCGCCATACCGACACCCCGCCTCGCTTCTTCGACGGTGGGCGGGTGGCTTCGACCAATCGGATGCACGAGCCCTTACCCGTCCGCGCGAGTCGTGGGGGAAGCGCGGATGACTTTCCCGCTACCCGATGCGGAGTAGGTGGTAACGGCGATGGCTGAGTAGTCAGAGGGATGAGACGACGGGCGGAGTTCGCAGCCGATTCGGCTCGGCGGGCGGACGGCGGGCGTTACCGGACGACCTCGGTCACGACCCGGCCGGACACGTCGGTCAGGCGGAAGTCGCGGCCGGCGTGCCGGTAGGTGAGCTTCTCGTGGTCGAACCCCATCAGATGGAGGACGGTCGCGTGCAGGTCGTGGACGTGGACCTTGTCCTGTACCGCCTTGAACCCGAAGTCGTCGGTCGCGCCGTGCGCGGTACCGCCCTTCGTCCCGCCGCCGGCCAGCCAGCAGGTGAACCCGTGGTGGTTGTGGTCGCGGCCGTCGCCCCCTTCGGTGGTCGGGGTGCGGCCGAACTCGCCGCCCCAGAGGACCAGCGTGTCGTCGAGTAGGCCGCGGGCCTTCAGGTCGGTCAGCAGCGCCCCCGCGGCCCGGTCCATGTCCGCCGCCAAGGTCCGCGTCGCCGCGTTGTGGTTGCCGTGCGTGTCCCACGGCTGGCCGTTGCCGTAGTAGACCTGCGTGACCCGCACCCCGCGCTCGGCCAGGCGCCGGGCCAGCAGGCAGGCGTTCCCGAAGTGGGTGCGGCCGTACAGGTCGCGCACGCGCCCCGGCTCGCGGGCGAGGTCGAAGGCGTCGGACGCGGTCGTCTGCATCCGGAACGCAGTCTCCATCGTGCGGATGCGCGCCTCCAGCGCCGGGTCGCCGCCGCGGGCGGCGGCGTGGTCGTGGTTCAGTTCGGCGAGCAGGTCGAGCTGCCGGCGCTGGTCCGCGGGGGTGGTAGCGGGGTTGTGGAGGTTCGGCACCATTCGCCGCGGGTCGAGGTTCGAGTGGTTGATGTACGTCCCCTGGAACTCGGACGGCAGGAAGGCGCTCGCCCACAGCTCGGCGAACCGCACCGGGCGCCCGGGGCAGAGGACCACGAACCCCGGCAGGTCGGCGCTCTCCGTCCCGAGCCCGTAGGTGAGCCACGCCCCGAGGCTCGGCCGGGTCGGGGTGAGGATGCCGCTGTTCATCAGGGACAGGGCCGGGCCGTGGTTCGGGTTGTCCCCGTGGGTCGCCCGCAGCACGCACAGGTCGTCGGCGTGGGCCGCCAGCTGGGGGAGCAACTCGCTCACCTCTAACCCGCTCCGGCCGTGCCGCCGGTAGGTGAACGGGACGGCGAGCAGCCCCGCCGTCGGCCGCTCGGTGCGGAGGTCCACCTCCTTCGGCCGCTGCCCGGCGAACCGGTTGATCGCCGGCTTCGGGTCGAGGAGGTCCGGGCCGAACGGGCCGCCGTTCATGAACAGGTGGATCAGCCGTTTCGCCCGCGGGCGGAAGTGGGGCCCGCCCGGCGCGGCGCCGGCCTGCGGGGCGAGCAGGGCGGCGAGGCCGATTGCGCCCACGCCCCCGCCGAGCCGGTGGAGCAGGTCGCGGCGGGTACAGAGCGGGACGGCGGCGGGGCGGGTCATCGGGTGTCCCTCGCGGTCGTCAGTCGACGAACAGGAACTCGTTGCTGCCGAGCAGGACGTGGGCGTACCGGGTCCAGGCATCGGCGTCCGGCTGGTCGCCGACAAAGCCCAGCGCGAGGGCGACCTCGCGGGCCGTCGGCGGGCGGTTGAACAGCAGCGCGTAGGCCCGGCGGACGCGGGCCGCGCCGCCCGCCGGCTCGTCGGCGGCGAGCCGGCGGGCGAAGGCGACCGCCTCCTGGCGGAGGAGCGGCCCGTTGAGCGTGTACAGCTGCTGGAGCGGCGTCGTGGTCGGGGTGCGGGCCGCGCTGTGGGTCAGCGGGTCCGGGAAGTCGTGGAGGCGGAGCAGGTCCGTCAGGTCGGTCCGGCGGACGAGGCCGTACAGCGTGCGGCGGCGGTTGGCCGAATCGGTCAGTTCCACCGGTGGACCGCCGGCGTCGCGGCGGAGGGTGCCGGTGACGGCCAGCATCGCGTCCCGCCAGGCCTCGACCTCCAGCCGCCGCCGGTTCATCCGCCAGAGCAGCCGGTTGTCCGGATCGACGGCCTGCTTCGCGGCATCGGGCGCACTCGCCTGCCGGTAGGCGGCCGAGAGGACGATCTCGCGGTGGAGCCACTTCGGCGACCACCCGGCCGCGACGAACCGGGCGGCCAGGTCGTCGAGGAGTTCTGGGTGCGAGGGCCGCTCGCCCTGCCGACCGAAGTCGCTCGGGGTGTCCACCAGGCCGTGGCCGAAGTGGTGCCGCCAGACCCGGTTCACGACCACCCGCGCGGCCAGCGGGGCGCCCTCGGTCACGACCGCGCGGGCGAGTTCGAGGCGGCCGCTCCCGCGGGTGAACCGCTTCGGCCCGCCGGGCGAGAGGACCGCGAGGAACCGCCGCGGCTCGACCGCCCCGGGCCGCGCCGGGTTGCCCCGGGTGTGGACCGGGATGTCGCGGCCGACCCCGTCCTCGTACTCGAGCCGCGTGGCGTTCGGGCCGCGGGACACGACCGACACGTGCGCGTCCATGACGCCGCGGACGGGGACGTCCTTGTACCCGGGCGTCTCCTCCAGTCGCTTCACCCCAGCCGCCAACTCGTCGAGTTGTTCCTTGGCGTCGGCCGGGGCCGGGCGCTTCATCTTCAGCGCCTTGATCTGCTCGTCCAAAGCCTTGATTTCCCCCACCGCCCGTCTCACGGTGGCGGCCTCGGCCGGTGGGAGGAGGGGGAGGTCTACCTGCCGGGTGCCGGCGATCACGCCCGCCAGGGCGTAGTAGTCGCGGGTCGAGATCGGGTCGTACTTGTGGTCGTGGCAGCGGGCGCACGCCACCGTCAGCCCCAGAAACGTGCTGCTCACCGCGTCGACCCGCTCCTCCCACTCGTCCGCGACGATCGAGCGGATCACCTCGACGTCGAGCTGGAGTTCCTTCCAGTAGTCCGGGCTGACGCCGAGGAACCCCAGGGCGGCGAGGTCCGCCGGGGCGGCGCCCGGCGTCAGGTCGGCAGCGAGCTGGAGCTGCACGAACCGGTCGTACGGCAGGTCGTCGTTCAGCGCCCGGACCACCCAGTCGCGGTACGGCCAGGCCTGCCCACGGGGCGCCACCCACGTCTCGGGGACGTCGCAGTACCGGGCCAGGTCGAGCCAGAACCGCGCCCACCGCTCCCCGTGGTGCGGCGACGCCAGGAGCCGGTCCACCAGCTTCTCGTAGGCGTCGGGGGCGGGGTCGGCGGCGAACGCCTCGACCTCCTCGGGCGTCGGCGGCAGGCCGGTCAGGTCGAACGCCGCCCGGCGGATGAGGACGCGGCGGTCCGCCGGGCCGGACGGCGCGAGCCCTCGTGCTTCTAGCGCGGCCAGCAGGAACGGGTCGATCGGCCGCCGCGCCCACGCCGCGTCCCGGACGGCGGGCGCCGGGTGGCGGCGGAGGGGCTGGAACGACCAGAACTGCTGGGCCGTAGGGGAAGACGGGTCGGCCGGTGGTGCCGCGGCCGGTGTCGCGGCGCCGGGGTAGACGGCGCCGTCGCGGACCCATTTCTCGAACACGGCGACCTGCGGCGGCCGCAGCTTCCCCTTCGGCGGCATCTGGAGGTCAGCTTGCGTCCCGTGAACGGCCGTCACGAGGAGGCTCTGTTCGGGCCGCCCGGGCACCACCGCGGGGCCGGAGTCGCCGCCCTTGAGGAGAGCCTCCCGGCTGTCGAGTGCGAGCCCGCCGCGGGTCTTGTTGGCCTTCGCGGAGTGGCAGCTGTGACAGTGTTCGGCCAGTAGCGGCCGGACCTGCTTCTCGAAGAACGCGACCGCCGCCGCGTCCGGGCCATCGGCCCGAACGCCCGCGGCGGCCGTCAGCAGTACCGCGAGTGTGATCGGGCCGCGCATTCACACACCGGAGAGGAGGCCGGGTCGGAGGGAAGGCCCGTCGTCGGGCGCTGGCAGGAGGTTGATTCTACCCGACCCGGGACGGCCGCGTAAACACCGCACCTCCCGCGGCCGCGGGTCAACCGCCGGGCGCGAGGAGACTGGTCCACGAGGCGACCGCGAGGGCCGCGTACGCGAGGCCGCAGAGTACCAGGGCCGCGCGGCGCCAGAGCGGCGGGCGGATTTCCGGCGGCAGGAACCGGGTGTTCACCCGCAGGATCTGAAGCGCCGCCACGGCCAGCACGGGACCGGCCACGGCCCCGAGCAGCTTGAACAAGTCGAGCGCGGACTCCCCGAGGGTCAGCGAGACGACGCCCCACGACGTGAACAGCAACAGCAGCCCGGCGTAGACCCGGCTCGCGGGCCAGCGCCGCACGCCCGGCCACCCCGCCCAACCGACGTCGGCTACCACCCGCGCCAGGCAGTCCATGTTCGCCAGCTGCGTCTTGAACAGGATCCAGAACCCGTTCAGCAGGCACAGCGCCCAGAACCCGACCCAGAGCTTCTCGGCCATGTACCGGGCCTGGAACGCCCCGACGGCGTAGCCGGAAATCTCCGCACTCTCGGGGACGATCGCGAGGGCCAGGTTGACGTTCAGGAACATGCCCGCCACGCACCCGAGCGCCCACAGCGCCGTCTGGTCGAAGAGGGCGTACTTCCACCAGACGGCCCACCGCCGCAGGTTCTCGCGGGTCGGCGGGAAGACACGCCCGACGGCGGCGAGGGCGGTCGTGTCGCCGGAGAACGCGCCGCCGATCGCCCCCACCCAGGCGCCCATCCCGAGCCCCTTGTCGCGGGTCCAGTTCGAGATCGCCAGGTTGCCGAGCCCGCCCGACCCGGCGGTCGCCGCGAACACGCCGAGCAGCAGGACGTCCATGTTCGCCGGCAGGGCTTGCGGCACCAGGAACCCGACCGCCGTGCGCCCCCACCCCTCTGGCGGAACGAACAGGACGTTGGCGACGAGCAGGAACGAGAAGGTGACGACGATCATCGCCCAGGAGAGTCGCTCCAGCGTCCGCTCGACGGACCGGCCGGACAGCAGGAGGACGACGCACGCCGCCAGCACCCCGTAGGAGATCCACGCCAGCGACCCGCCGTCACCGGCGACCGGTTCGCGGTGGGTCGCCGCCGCGAACAGCACGTTGGCACAGCCGAGCGCCAGTGCCGGGGTGGCGAGCTGGGCGACCCCGGCCGCGACGTACGCCACGCCCCACACCCGCGGCCCCGGGCTCAGCCGCATGATCCCGGTCAGGACCGGCTCGCCGGAGTACAGCGTGTACCGGATCGCTTCCAGGTTGAAGACCATCTGAAGGGCGATGGCGACCGTTGCGACCCACAGGATGGCCGTCCCGTACTTCACGGCCATCAGCGGGCCGACGACCCACTCGCCGGCGCCGATCGCGCCGGCCAGGAGGATCGCCCCGGGACCGATCGTCCGCAGGACGTTCCTGCCGGTCAGCGGCAGCGGCTCGGGCAGGTCGCCCGACTGCCAGTCGGGGAGCCGCCCGTGGTCGCGGGCCGGCGGCACGTCGGGGGCGGGCATGGCTGGGTCCGGTCAGGCGGTGGCGTGCATCAGGCCGCGGATGTAGCCGAACGCGAACAGCCGGCCGAGCATGGTGTACCCCGGCTCGCCGTCGTCCTCGCCGACCAGCTGTGGGACGTGGTCCGGTCGCATCGGGCCGGCGAAGCCGACCTCCCGGTAGGCGCGCATCGCGGCGGCCATGTCGGTGGGGCCGTTGTCGTGGAAGGTCTCGGTAAACGCCTCCCGGGTGCCGCGCACGTCGCGGAAGTGGACGTACTGGATGTGCGGTCCCAGGCGGCGGATCGTCGCCGGAATGTCGACGCCCGTCGCCGCGAACGTCCCCTGGCAGAAGCAGACCGCGTTGGCCGGGCTCGGGGCGAGCCGGACCAGGCGCTCGAACGCCTCGACCGTGTGCATGATGCGCGGCTTGCCAAGCAGTTCAGGCAGCGGCGGGTCGTCCGGGTGCATGGCGAGGGTGACGCCGCACGCCTCGGCGACGGGCAACAGCCCGTTCAGGAGCCGTTCGAGGTTGTCCCACAACTTGGCCGGCGTGAGCGCACGGGCCAGTTCGTCGGCGCGGGCGTCGGCCGGCCGGTAGCCCAGCCGCACGACCGCGTCCGCCGCCGCGAGGTCGAACGCCGTGACCTTCGCGCCGCCACGCTCCGGGGTGTCCAGCCGGGTCCGCACCCAGTCGGTGCCGGCCATGAAGTTGTAACAGAGCAGGCGGACGTCCAGCTCGGCCATCTGGCGGACGAGCGTCTTCAACAGTTCTAGCTCCCGCCCGTCGTCACACCCCAGCTTGATGGCCTCAATGGGCAGGTACCCTTCGACGACCGGCAGGTTCATCCCGAAGGCCGCGACCCGCTGCTTCGCCGCTCGGAGGACGGCGGCGTCCGTACCCGGATAGCGGTGGACGACGTCCGTGACCCCGCACTGGGCGGCCAGCTGCAGGTTCTCGTCGGACATCGGCGTGAGTACCGTCGCCAGCCGCATGGGCGCCGCCTCGTGTCGCGGGTCGCGCCGGCCCGGCGGGGCTGGGCACGATGACGTCCATGATAGTGCGGGCCGCGCTCGCGGGCGGGGCGTGCGGCACAGAGAACGTGTATCGCCCGGACACCTCCCGCCACTCCCCTTGGCGACGGCGCTTGAGGGACGGGTACCGCTGGCCGTCGTACTCCAGCCCGTCGGCCCGCACCGTCGCCCGCACCACGGCCCCCTTGTACCTCCGGGTGAGCACCGACCCCGCGGGCGGAAGACGGGGGTCGAGGGCGGCCCCGGCCGCCTCCGCCGGCACGGCGGGCTGAGGAGCCGGGACGGGACGATTCGTGGGCGGGGAGAGGCGGAGGTCGGCGTCCCGGGCCGGCTCCGCCGCCCGAAACCGGACTCGTTCGCTGAGATCCCCTTCGGCCAGCGCTTGCAACCGTCACCCGACGTGGCGGACCAGCCAGGTGCGGTTGCCGGCGGTGGTCGGCTCGCCGAACACCCGGGCGTGCCTCTCCCGGAGTTGTTTGGTCGTCATCCGGTCCAGCGCCGCCAACTCCCGGGCCAGGCTGGGCGTGGCCTCCGTCGTCGCGGGCATCGTCTCTCCTCGGGGCGTCTCGGGTCGGTCAACCAGCGCTCGACTCGCCCCACTCAGCAAGTCGCTTCGTCTGGAATTTTCTGAGAATTCGCGCCGGCAACAGTTATGGGGAAGTGCTCAGGCCGGAGCAGCCGGAGGAGGCCAGCCGCCAGGATCGTGGCGACGGCGGAGGCCCGCTCGGCCGGGGTCATCTCGGCGGAGCGGAGGGTGAAGGGGTGGTCGATCGGGGTGGTCATGGCCGGCCCTCGGGCGGGACCGGCGGATGCCGGTTCCCCGACCGAGGGCCGGCCATGACCGAGGACGGTGTGTCCGGGCGCAACGGAGGACGTGGTGGGTGTGGCTACGCGTGGGCACCTCATAGGGTTAGGAGTTAGAGTTGCTCTGTTGAATCCATCGGGCGGGTGACGGCCTCCAATGTTACATGAGAACCCCAACCCCGATGACCAAGTCGCCGCGGGCCGTGGCCCGGGAGGCGCTGCGGCTGGCGAAGGACGCGCTCCCGGCGTACACGTCGGTCAAGAGCCGCAAGGACTTCACCAGCCACCAGTTGTTCGCCATCCTGGCCCTGAAGACGTTCTTCGAGACGGACTACCGGGGGATCACCCAACTCCTGACCGACCTGGCCGACCTGCGGAGGGATCTCGGCCTGGAGAAGGTGCCCCACTACTCGACCTTGTGTTACGCGGCCGGGCGGCTGCTAAAAAAGGGGACGCCGTCGTCCTCCTCGTGGGCGCCACCACGTCCGCAGCCGACCGCGGCCTGATCGGCGACCCGCCGACCGTGGCGGTCGATGGGACCGGCCTGGAAAGCCGGCACACCTCGCGCGACTTCGCCCGCCGGTCCGGGGCCGAGCACGCCACCTGGGCCAAGCTGACGGTCGCCTGCGACACCCGGTCGCACTTCCGGGCCGGTGCCACGGTCACCACCGGCCCGTCCAACGACTCCCCGCCGTTCCGGCCGGTCCCGGCCCAGGCGTCCCTTGCGATCGAGTGGGACCGCGTCCTCGCCGACGCGGCGTTCGACGCCGAGGCCCACCACGCCTACGCCCGCGACGCGCTCGGCATCCGGTCGTCCGTCATCCCGATCAACCCCCGCGGGCACGACGGCCCGCCGGGCGGGAAGTACCGGTCCCAGATGCCCCGGCGATTCGCCCCCAAGCCGGAGGGGAGCCGGTCCCGGCGGGTGTTCGGCCAGCGGTGGCAAGTCGAGTCCGCGTTCTCCCGGCACAAGCGGCGGCTCGGAAGCGCCCTCGGCGCCCGGTCCGACGAGTCACGAGCGCGGGAGGGCCGCCTCCGGGTGCTGACCCATGACCTCATGCTCCTGGCTGCTACCGGGTAGATGGTTTCAACAGAGCATGGGTGAGTCTGTCAGACGAGACCGACCAGTGAGTGCATCGGATCCGTGCCGGAGTGTCGCCGCCCACCCGAGGGCGGTGAGGGTGGGTCCGCGGTCCGTCGCCCGCACGGAACGGCACGAGGTCGTCAAAGGCGGGCGGCCGGGCGAACACCTCGACCGCCGCGAACTCGTCGGGCCGGGCGATCTGCCAGTCGTGGCAGCCCCGCGGGGACAGGTAGAGGTGGGCATCCGGCAGGCGCCGGGCGTACTCCCTCGCGTGCCGCGGCGGGAAGGCGAGAGATCGGCTGCTCCACGCCACCAAGGTCGCGGGGCCGACACCCGTGCCGCGTCGGCCCTCACGCCCACGGCCAGTGCGTCGCGCACCTGGCTGACGAAGTTCCGGGGGTGGAGCACGAGGTTCCCGAGGACGTGGTGCCACCGGGCCGGGTCGACCTCGAACTCCCGCGCCAGGTCGATGAGGCCGGCGGTGATCACCCGCACGGCCGGGTGCGGGCCGCCAGGACCACCCCGATCGGGCCCGCGTGCGAGTGCCCGACGACGACCGGCCGGGTTAGGCCCAATGCCCTTCAGTTAAGGCTGCGAGGGCGTTTCCGAGGGCCGTGGAATAAAGACTTACGGCGAATCGCCGGTGCCCGTCATCCTTAACTGAAGGGCATTGGGGTTAGGCCGTGTGGACAAGTTCGGGGTGGTTCGGGTAGACGGCGGCGTCAGGCACTCGCCAGGGAGGGCGATCGATGGGGCACCGCCATGCCATCTCGGACGCGGCCTGGAGCCGGGTCGAGGGGATGCTCCCGGGGCGACCGAGATCGGTCGGGTGGGCCGCCGCGGACAGCCGGTTGCTCCTCGACGCCGTCCGGTACGTGGCCAAGACCGGCGTCCCGTGGCGCGACCTGCCGACCCGGTTCGGGAGGTGGAGCACCGCGTACCAGCGGTTCGACCGGTGGTCCCGGAAGGGGACGTGGCGGGTCGTGTTCGACGCCTTGCAGAACCCCGACCTGGAGTGGCTGATCCTCGACTCGACGGTCACCCGCGCCCACCCGTGTGCCGCCGGCGCGCCGAAGAAAGTGGGGGCCAGGACGCCCAGGCGCTGGGCCGGAGTCGGGGTGGGTTCGGCACGAACGTCCACGTCGCCGTGACCGGTCTCGGACTCCCGGCGGCGGTGGTGCTGAGCCCGGGTCAGGACGCCGACGTGACCCACGCCGGGGCGGTGCGGGGCGACGCCCGGCCGGCGGTGGTGACCGCGGACAAGGGGTACGACAGCCGGGCGCGGGTCCGATTGATCCTGGGCCGGGGTGCGGAGGCGGTCATCCCGTCGCGGAAGAACAGCACCGCCCCACGGGTGATCGACGCGGGTCGGTACAAGGACCGGAACCTGGTCGAGCGGTTCCGGGCGAGGGCCGAGCCGTACCGGCGGGCCGACACCCGATACGAGGAGACGGCCAGGAACATACTGTCGTTCGTTCATATAATATCAAACCCGGTCGCCCAGATTGCCCCCGCCTTGTCCACACGGCCTAGCGAGTCCGGGTTCTACCGGAAGTCGACCGTTCGTCGGCCCCTGGCTCCGCGGGGAAGACCCCGGTGAGCCCATTCCGGTGTGGCATCAACTCTCAGCTACCCCCTACGGTCTTGGTTCGGGGGAGTGGCCTGAAATCTCTTCGCCTGGCTTAATCCCTTCGGCTGCATTGACTTTTGCTGGTTTCGAACCTCTGGTTACCCCGTTGGGTGTTTGCTCCCGCCGTACTCCCCCGCCCGGTTTCGCCGGTGGCCGAACCGATCGGCCCTCCGCGGAGCGGCCGGGGACGGCCGAAGGACGTCCCGATCGCGACCGCTGTCGGCCGTGGCACCCGTGCTCAGGCGCGGACGCGGCCTGACCCCACGAACCGTTCCATCCCCCGCTCCGGAGTCGCAGCTTTCATGACGCCCACCTGGATCCGGCGGCTGTTCGCCCGCTGCCCGTCACCCTTCACCCGCCGGCCGGCGAAGTGGCGGCTGTCACTGGAAGCCCTCGAAGGCCGGCTCGTGCCGACCTCCAGCACCGTCAGCCTCCTGTCGGCGGCGGCCGACGGCTCCGCCGGCGGCGCCACCAGCTTGCCGGGCAACACCAGCCCCGTCGTCAGCCAGGACGGCCGGTACGTCGTCTTCCAGAGCGCGGCGACCGACCTCGTCGCCGGCCAGTCCGACGCCAACAGCACCTACGACGTCTTCCTCCGCGACCGGCAGACCGGCACCACCACCCTCGTCAGCCGCGCCGCCGGCTCCTCGACCCAGACCGCCAACGGCCAGTCCGTCGACGGCTCCATCAGTGCCGACGGCCGGTACGTCACCTACCGCAGTGTCGCCTCGAACCTCGTCAGCGGCCAGACGGACCTCACGAACTACGACGTCTTCCTGTTCGACAGCCAGACCGGCTCGACGACCCTGGTCAGCCACACCCCCGCGTCGTCCACCACCGCCTCCAACGGCTTCAGCTCCGCGCAGCGGCTCAGCGCCGACGGCAATTTCGTCGTCTACACCAGCACGTCCACGAACATCCTGCCCAACCAGGCGACGATCGACCTCAACGGCACCAGCGACGTGTTCCTGTACGACCGGGCCAACGACACGACGTACCTGGTGAGCGTGTCCACCACCGGCACCACCGGCAGCGGCGCGTCCGACCAGCCGACGCTCAGCGCCGACGGCCGGTACGTCGTCTTCCGCAGCTCGTCCACGAACCTCGTCAGCGGCGTCACGGACACCAACGGCAACACCGACGTCTTCCTCTACGACCGCCTGACCGGCTCGCGCACCCTGATCAGCCACAACGGCAGTTCCTCCACGGCGGTCGCCCTGGGCCAGTCGCAGACGCCGGTCATCAGCGCCGACGGCAACTACGTCGCCTTCGTCAGTTACGCCAACAACCTCGTGCCGGGCGAGTCCGACACCAACCTCAGCACCGACGCGTTCCTGTACGCGCGCGGCACCGGCGAGATCGCGCTCGTCAGCCACGTGGCCGGCGACCCGCTGACGGCCGGCGAGAGCTTCGCCGATCAGGTGTCGATCAGTGCCGACGGGCGGTACGTCGCCTACGTCAGCGCGTCGACGGACGTCGTCGCGGGGCAGCTCGACAACAACTTCGACTCCGACGTCTTCGTGTACGACAGCCAGACCGGCGAGAGCAGGCTGGTCAGCCACTTTTACGGGGACGCGACGACGGCGGCGGACGCCTTCTCCTCGACGCCGACGATCAGCCTGGACGGCCGGTACGTCGCCTACGTCAGCGTGGCGGACGACCTGGTGTCCGGGCAGGACGACGCGAACGGCAACTACGACGTCTTCCTGTACGACAGCCAGACGGGCCTGAACGTGCTGCTCAGCCACGTGGGCGGGGACGACCTGGTGTCGTCGTCGATGGGCGCGAGCCAGGCGCAGATCAGCGGGGACGGGTCGGTGGTGATTTTCGCCAGCTCGTCGCCCGACCTGGTGAGCGGCGACGACAACTCGGCCACCGACATGTTCGCGGGGTCGGCGGGCTCGCCCAACACGGCCCCGACGGCGAGCATCGTCACCATCGGGGCGGTGCGGCAGGAGGGGACGAGCATCGCGGTCAGCGGCAGCGGCAGCGACGCGGAGCAGACCGCGGGCACGCTGGGCCTGTCGTGGGCGGTGTTCAAGAACGGCTCGGCCACGGCGTTTGCGACGGGCACCGGGGCGGGGTGGAGCTTCACGCCCGACGACGACGGCAGCTACCGGATCGCGCTGACGGTAACGGACAACGGCGGCCTGACCGCCAGCGCCGAGCAGACGATCGCGGTCTCGAACGTGGCGCCAGCGCCATCGATCGTGAGCATCGGGGCGGTGCGGGTGGAGGGCACGTCGATCGCGGTCAGCGGAAGCGCGACCGACGCGGCCGGGGCGAACGACACCCTCTCGTACTCGTGGGCGGTCTACCAGAACGGCGGGGTGACCCCGTTCGCCACCGGCACTGGGACGAGCTACTCGTTCACCCCGGGCGACGACGGCTCGTACCGCATCGTCCTGACCGTCTCCGACGAGGACGGTGGATCTGCCTCGGCGGAGCAGACCATCAGCGTGAGCAACGTGGCCCCGACCCCGTCGATCGTGAGCGTGGGGGCAGTGCGCGTCGAGGGCACGAGCATCGCCGTCAGCGGCACCGCCACCGACCCGGCCGGGGCGAACGACACCCTGAGCTACGCCTGGCAGGTGTTCAAGGACGGCGCCGTCACCCCGTTCGCCACCGGCACCGGGTCCGGGTTCAGCTTCACCCCCGGCGACGACGGGAGCTACCGGATCGTCCTGACGGTGAGCGACGAGGACGGCGGGTCGGCCTCCGCTGAGCAGACGGTCACGGTCTCGAACGTGGCGCCGACGCCGTCGATCGTGAGTATCGGCGCGGTGCGCGTCGAGGGCACGAGCATCGCGGTGAGTGGCACCGCGTCGGACCCGGCCGGGGTCAACGACACCCTGAGCTACACCTGGCAGGTGTTCAAGGACGGCAGCCCGACCCCGTTCGCGACCGGCGCCGGGTCCGACTACAGCTTCGCGCCCGACGACGACGGGAGCTACCGCATCGTCCTGACCGTCTCCGACGAGGACGGCGGCAGCAACTCGGCCGAGCAAACCATCGGCGTAAATAACGCCGCCCCGACCCCGTCGATCGTGAGCATCGGGGCGGTGCGGGTGGAGGGCACGTCGATCGCGGTCAGCGGAAGCGCGACCGATGCGGCCGGGCTGAACGACACCCTCTCACACTCGTGGGAGGTGTTCAAGGACGGTGGCGTCACCCCGTTCGCGACCGGCACCGGGTCCGACTTCAGCTTCGCGCCCGACGACGACGGCAGCTACCGCATCGTCCTGACCGTCTCCGACGAGGACGGCGGCTCCGCCAGCGCCGAGCAGACGATCGCGGTCTCGAACGTGGCGCCAGCGCCATCGATCGTGAGCATCGGGGCGGTGCGGGTGGAGGGCACGTCGATCGCGGTCAGCGGAAGCGCGACCGACGCGGCCGGGGCGAACGACACCCTCTCGTACTCGTGGGCGGTCTACCAGAACGGCGGGGTGACCCCGTTCGCCACCGGCACTGGGACGAGCTACTCGTTCACCCCGGGCGACGACGGCTCGTACCGCATCGTCCTGACCGTCTCCGACGAGGACGGCGGCAGCAACTCGGCCGAGCAGACGATCACGGCCTCGAACGTGGCGCCGACGCCGTCGATCGTGAGTATCGGCGCGGTGCGCGTCGAGGGCACGAGCATCGCGGTGAGTGGCACCGCGTCGGACCCGGCCGGGGTCAACGACACCCTGAGCTACACCTGGCAGGTGTTCAAGGACGGCAGCCCGACCCCGTTCGCGACCGGCGCCGGGTCCGACTACAGCTTCGCGCCCGACGACGACGGGAGCTACCGCATCGTCCTGACCGTCTCCGACGAGGACGGCGGCAGCAACTCGGCCGAGCAAACCATCGGCGTGAGCAACCGGAGTCCTCTCCTCGTCAGTCTGCCGGGTGGAGCCATCACCGAGGGCGCGGCCTACACCTTCACGGTCACGTCCGAGGACGTACCGGCGGACGGCCTCACCTATGCGCTCGAAGGGGACGTCCCGGCCGGGGCGGCAATCGACCCGGTCACCGGGGTGTTTACCTGGACCCCGACCGACGCCCAAGGCCCCGGAACGTACACCTTCACCGTCCGGGTCACCGACGACGGCACCCCAGGGCTCTCCGACGCCCGGTCGGTGACGTTCGACGTGGCGGAGGCGAATGAGCCACCGACGCTGACCGGGGTTCCAGCCCGGGCGACCCTCTTCGAAGGGCAGGCGTACCAGTTTACGGCCCTGGCCGCGGACGCCGACCTGCCGGCAACCACCCTCCAATTCAGCCTGATCGGCGGCCCGGCCGGGGCGGCGATCGACCCGGTCACCGGGGTGTTCACCTGGACTCCCGCGGCGGACCAGGGGGCGAGCTCCTACTCGTTCGCGGTCCGGGTGTCCGACGGCTCGGCCACGGCCGACCTGGCCGTCGAGCTTGACGTCCGGGACGTCAAGACGGCCCCGGTGTCCGGCCCCACCGGGGTGACGGTGGTCGCCCCGGGCGAGAGCGGCCGGCCGCTGGTCCGCGTCCTCGACCCGCTGACGGGGGAGGAGCGGTTCACCGTGACCGCGTACGACCCGTCCTTCACCGGCGGGGTCCGGGTCGCGAGCGGCGACGTGAACCACGACGGCGTCCTCGACCTAGTGACCGCGCCCGGGGTCAGCGGTGCAGCGCACATCCGGGTGTTCGACGGGTCCACCGGCGCGGCGGCCGCCAGCTTCTTCGCCTACGCCCGGGACTTCACCGGCGGGGCGTACGTGGCGGCGGGCGACCTGGACGGGGACGGGGTGGCCGAGATCGTCACCGGGGCGGGGGTCGGCGGAGCCCCGCACGTCAAGGTGTTCCGCATGGACGGCACGGAGTTGGCCTCGTTCTTCGCCTACGACCCGACGGTGCGGGGCGGGGTGACGGTGGCGGTGGCGGACGTGGACGGTGACGGCCGGGCCGAGATCGTCACCGGTCCCGGCCCGGGCGGCGGCCCGCACGTCAAGGTGTTCCGGGCCGACGGGGCTGCGGCCGGCGGGTTCCTGGCGTACGCCCCCGAGTTCCGGGGCGGGGTGTTCGTGGCGGCGGGCGACCTGGACGGGGACGGGGCGGCCGAGATCATCACGGGGGCCGGGGCGGGCGGCGGTGCCCACGTCCGGGTGTTCGACGGCCGGACGCACGCCGAGCGGTTCGGGTTCGCGGCGGGGGCGTCGGGGTTCGCCGGCGGGGTCCGGGTCGGGCTGACCCGGGTCGCCCCGGACGGTCGGGCGGCGATCGTGACCACGCTCGGGCCGGGGGACCGGCCCCAGGTCCGGATCTGGTCCGGCGCGGACGGGTCCGAGCTGACCGGGTTCCTGGCCGAGGATCCGGGATTCGCCGGCGGCATCTACGTCGCCGGGTGACGGGTAGTTGGGTGGGACAACCGGCGAAGATCCTGGTGCAACGCGTCCGCGAAGTTAAGTGCGAGCCATTGTCCTGCGGGGTCGTCAATGCTCAGCTGCAAGTCTGAGCATTCCCCCCACTGAGCCACGCCCCCTGGCCGGTGTCGAACACCTCCGGGGGTTCAGGGAGCGATCCCTCCCGTCGGCGCCCCAAGCCTACTGTTTGGTCACGACACGGCCCAGGCAGATGCGGAACCCGTCGCGGGAGTCGGAGTAGGTCACGCCCTGGATTCCCAGCCGAACGGCACAGCGGGCATTGCCGGGCACGTCGAAGTAGTTCCCGCCGCGGCACACGGGGCGGGACACGGTCCGCTTCGCGGTGTCCTCATACCAGACCTCTTCGTGCCCGCCCTTCGGGTCGAAGTGATCGATGACGAACTCCCACACCCCGCCGCACGTGTCGGCCAGGCCGAAGCCGTTGCGCCCCTTCTCGCCGTAGTGGTCCACGGGCGAGACGAACGGGAAGCCGTCACTCCAGGGAGCCTTCCCCAGCGGCCAGGTCTTCCTGCGCCCGGGCAGGAAGTCGATGGCGGAGATGTTCAACCGGCCTTCGCCCCGCTCGAGTTCGTTGCCCCACCAGAAGTAGAGGCTCTCCTTGCTGCCGCCGCGACACCCGTACTCCCACTCGGCTTCCGTGGGCAGTCGGTACTCCAGCCCGGCCGGCAACCGGCCGGCCTCGCGTTCCCGCCCGGTCAGCCACCGGCAGAACGCGCCCATGTCGTTGTAACTCACGCACACCACGGGAAAGTCGTCCCGGTTCGGGAACCCCCAGCTCGGGTCACGCCAGCTCTTGCCCGGCGTCGGTTTCCACGGATGGACCACCTTCGAGGTGAGGTGATAGCCGTCCCACTCCGGGTCGAAGACCTGCGTCTTGCCGCCGGGCTTCTCGGCGTCGGTAACGTACTTGCTCTCCGCGGCGAAGCGGCGGTACTGGCCGACGGTCACCTCGGTGCGACCCATCCAGACGCCTTGCTTCACGCGCGTCAGCCGCGGCCTCTCGCCCTCGTACGATTCACGTTCCGTCCCCGGCTGGGCGCCGCCCTCGATGCCCGTCGCCCACTTCTTCTCTTCCGGCGTGCTGCCCATCATGAACTCGCCGGGCGGCACGTAGACGACCTCCAGCGTGACCCCGTCGCCGAGGTCGATCCGCTTGGGCTCGCCCGTCTTCGGTTCCGCGGCGTGGGTCGCGGCCAGCGGCGCGAGCAACAGTGAAAGGAGAAGCGTGTGACAGTGAACGACTGGCCGCATGAGACCGCTCCCTGCTGAGAATGGTTTTCTCGACACTCGGACAATCGACGCTCGACCCAACCGCGTAATGGAACCCTGGCACGGACGTGCAGGACGGGAGCCGTGTCCCGTGATCCGATCCTACCCGCTCGCGAATCGGCATTCCCTGTTATCTCGGCTGGTGCCGATTCTGAGCGGCCGCCCGCGGTGAGTTCCCATGAGGGTTGCTGAAGCTCCCATGGCCCTCGCCCGCGGGCGGCCGCCGTGACTCGACCACCCGAAGCCCATCCCCTGGCCCAC
>JAESGH010000444.1_pt1 | contig 22505 bp, 18 predicted proteins | sample 9269641 | NCBI WGS metagenome assembly JAESGH01 (sample SAMN14515345, study PRJNA621665) | algae metagenome | isolation source: Phormidium tanganyikae FI6-MK23 and co-occurring heterotrophs from granitic... | place: USA: Fort Irwin, California | collected 1998-05-24
GGAAGGCGACGACCGACACCGCCGCCAGCGTTCCCAGCGTATAGACGAGCCGTCTCAGCATGTAGCGGAGCATCACAGGCCTCCGATGCGTCGGGCGGGGCGGGGAGCCCGGAGCCGGCGGCTGCGGGCTCCGGTTTCGCCAAACCTGCCTATTCGTAGAAATACTGCTCCGGATTGGTCGGGCCCGGCGTCATGTAGAAGAATGTGTCCGGCATCAGCTCGGGCACGTTGCGCATGTTGTTCTTCACGACGCCGTAATTGTCGGCGTCCATGTTGGTGCCGATCACGTAGAACTGCTCGCGGGTGATGGCGAGGATCTTCTTCATCACCTCGAACTGGCCGGCGGTGCCGGGCGTCTTCTGCATCTCGACATAGAGCGCCTGCTGGCGCTTGGCCGGCTCCGGCGGCTCCTCGGCATTGGGATCGTTCGGGTTCTGGAAATAGATGCCCCAGGCCGAGGCGAAGGCCGCCTGGTTTTCGTAGGGGAAGTACCATTTCGGGTCGAGGACGCCGAGGAAGTCGTAGCCGCCGCCGCCGATCCAGACCATGGCGTCGTGCTCATTGGCGAGCATGCGGGCGAAGGCGAAGGATTCCTCGATCGTCTTGACCTGCATCTCGATGCCGACCGCGGCCCAGTACTTCTTGATCAATTCGAGCGCGTCGATCTGGTAGCGGCGCGAGGTCGCCGCATCGACGGCGAAGGAGATGCGCTTGCCATCCGGGCCGAGCCGGAATTTTTGGCCGTCGCGCTTGGCGAAGCCGGCCTTGTCGAGCAGCTCGTTGGCGCTCTTCGGATCGAACTTGGTGTATTGCGTCGCCATCTCGGCGTCATAGAGCGCGGTGCCAGGGCGCGGCGCCGCCTGATAGGGCTGCGACTGGCCGGCATAGATCAGCTCGTTGAGCTCCTCGCGGTTGATGGCGAGCGAGAGCGCGACGCGAAAATCACGATTGCGGAAGACCTCGCGCAGCACCGGGTTCTTGCTGGTCTGGTTGAGCGAGATGCACATCGCATTCGACCAGGCGGGCTGGGCCTTGAACAGGCGATAGCCGCTGCGCTCGCGGTTCTGCGCCAGCACGATCCGCGTCTCCAGCCCGTTGAGGCGCTGGTTCTGCATGTCGAGCTCGCCATTGATCGCCTTCAGCACGATCGCCTGCTGGTCGCCCATGATGTCGAAGGTGACGCGGTCGATATAGGGCAATTGCCGCCCCTCAGGATCGACCTTGAAATAGTAGGGGTTGCGCTCGAGCACGACCTGCGTCGTGCCGCCATAGGGCACGGTCAGCTGCCAGGGATCGAGCACCGGCCGTCCCGTGGCGCGCCAGCGGCCGGGGAAGCTGGTCTTGTTGAGGAAAAGCGCCGACCAGTTGGCCGCCTTGGCCTCGGCGACGAGCTTGTCGATGCCATCAGGATTGTACTTCTTGTGGAACTGCTTGAGGTAGTGCGTCGGCGCTGCGGCGAGGATGTCCGAGCCGAAGGTCGTCGCCATGTTCTCCAGCAACATGCCGTTCGGGCCGGTGAAGCGGAACTTCACGGTGACGTCGTCGATCTTCTCGACGATGACCGGGTCGTTGCCGCTGCGCAGCCAGCGCGGAACCGACGGCGTCAGCTCCTTGTTCATCAGTACGTCCTGGTACCAGAACACCAAATCGTCGGCGGTGAAGGGCGCGCCGTCAGACCAGCGCGTGCCCTTGCGCAGGTGGAAGACGTATTCGGTGCCGTCGGGCTTGACGTCGACCTTCTCGGCGACATCGGGCTCGACCGCGGTCCAGGCGCGGTTCCAGCGCACGAGGCGGGTGTAGCCGACCGAGCGCTCGATCAGCGAGTCGCTGCCGCCCATCAGCGCCTGGCGCCAGGTGCCGCCATATTTGCCGGTCTTCTCGACCGGGGACAGCACCAGCGGCTTCTCAGGCAGCCGCTGTGCGACAGGCGGTAGCTTGCCGCCCTTGACCAGTTCGGAGAGCCCCGGCGCTTCCTTGTACTCGGCCGCGAAAGTCGCGCCGGAGAGGGTGAGAAGCAGGGACAGTGCAGCGCCACGCAGGGCGCGCCCAGGGAAAGCTGCCATCGTTTCCTCCACTGCGCCTTCTGCTCATGGCGGGCGCTATGGAGGTTACGTTATCGTTATCTCAATTCGAACGTCAAGCCTTACAAGCTGACCTCTCCGCAAGAGCCAATTCGTAATCGATTCGGCCATAACGCACTGCAATCAATAATCGTGAGGCGATGAAGAAGCCTCTGGAAAACGATATCGTTATCGTGAGATAAGGCGATATGGACATGAAGCCGGCCTTGCGGTCGCCCACCATCACCGATGTCGCGCAAGCGGCCGGCGTCTCGCCGATGACCGTCTCGCGCGTGCTCAACGGCCGTGGCGGCGCCGGCGAGGAGACGCGCCGGCGCGTGCTGGAGGCGGCGCAGGCGCTGAGCTACCGGCCCAACACCTTCGCCAAGAGCCTGAAGAACGACCGCTCGAACACCGTCGGCATCGTGGTGCCCGACATCGTCAACCCGTTCTTCCCCGAGATCATCCGCGGGGCCGAGCTGGTGGCGCGGCCGGCGGGCTATACGCTGCTCTCCTGCAATGTCGTCGAGGATCCCGAACGCGAGGAGGAGGTGCTCGGCATGCTGCTCGACAAGCGCGTCGACGGGCTGATCATCTGCAGCGCCCGCCTCGACGAGGAGCGGCTCTTGCGCGCGATCGCGCCGCACCGGGCCGTGGTGCTGATCAACCGCGCCGCGGCCAAGCGCCATGCCGGCACGATCGAGGTCGACTACCGCGCCGGCGTCGAGGCCGTCGTGACGCAATTGATCGCGCAAGGGCGAAAGCGTTTCGGCTTCGCCGCCGGGCCGGCCTCCTCGCAAGGCGGGCGCAAGCGGCGCGAAGGGATCGAAGCGGCACTGGCGCGCCATGGGCTGTCGCTCGTCTTCGACCTGCCCTGCACGCCGGACCTCCAGGGTGGGGCCGAGATCGCAGCAAAGCTCCTGCCCGAGGTTGCGCAGGTCGATGCCATGATCTGTTACAACGACCTGATCGCGCTCGGCCTGATGAAGCCGCTCGAACAAGCCGGCATCAAGGTGCCGCAGGATATGGCCCTGGTCGGCTGCGACGATATTCCGGCCTCTGACCTGGTCTCGCCGGCGCTGACGACGCTCAGGATCGCCAAGCAGGATCTCGGCGAGATGGCGATGCGGATGCTGCTCGACCGCATCGCTGGCCGCAACGCCCAGCAGGGCATCGTCATCGAGCCGGACCCGATCTGGCGGGCGACGACGCCGCAGGTGCTGGGCTGACGGAAGCGCAATCGCCGTTTTTGTCAGCCGTGGCCGTAGGCGTCGGTGCCGTCCTCGCTCGCCGGTTCCTGCTTGTCGAAGACCTCCAGCCAGCGCGACAGGCCAGGCGGCTTCGGGCCGGCCCGTAATTGCCGGAGCGTGACGCGCAGGGTGTGGCGGGCGAACTTGTTCGCCGGCTCGCGGAAATCGGCGGGATTGGAGCCGGTGCTGATCGCTTGCAAAAGCTCGCGCTTCAACGCCGTTAGTTCCGGATCGCCGGTGGCGGCGAGGAGTTCCTGAAAGTGCTCATGCGCCGCGCCGTCCCAGGGCCGCGGGCGGGCCATCGCGTCCTTCAGCGGATGGGCGGGCACGAGATGGGCAAAGGGCACCCAGCCGTCAGGAACCGGCTCGGTCGCCGCATGGGTGCGGCCGTTGCGCAGCAATTGCGGCAGGACATGGGTGTGCGGCCCTTCCGGGCTCTTGCCGTCGGCTGGCGGGATCGGCTGGTAGACCTCGCAGCGGCCGGCGCGCGCGATGAAGACGCGATGCGGGCCCTTCGCGACGATCGCGCCCATAGCCGGATTGCCGGCTTCGAACAGGCTCTTGCCGGCGACGGAGCGCAAGGTGGCGATCAACTCGGGGTCTTCAGTGCGGATGCAGATGTCGACCTGCAGCGTGGCGAGTCCCATGTCGAAGAGGATGCCGGCGTGGTCCTGCGGCCGCAGCGCCGCTTTGTCGGGCCCAAGCTCGGTCAGGACGCTACGCCGGTTCATCGCGCAGGCGGCTTCCGGCAGGCAGAGCGCGACGCGGTGGCTCCAGCTTTGGCCGACTGCTGTCTCCGACGCGAAGAGCTTCACTTGGGAGATATCGTCGAAGCCGATGCCGCCGCGATTGGTGACCGCGAAGAGGCGGTCCGGCCTGCCGCCGAGCTCGAACGGCTCGCCGGGATCGCGCAGGAATTCGGCGATCGCGCCGAAGGTGCCGAGGTTCCACTGCGTTGTCGCGGTGGCGAGCTCGTCTCGGATCAGGCTGGTCACGTTGTATGTGGTCATCGGCCGGTTTCTCCATGGCCCAGCGCCTGCCAGGGCAGGACGAAGTTCTCGCCGTCACGATTGCCGCGTGCGACTTCAATGCCGAAGGCGCGCGCGAGGTTGCCGTCATCCAGAACGTCGGCGGGCGGTCCGTCGGCGAGTATGCGCCCGCCATCCAATAGGACGAGCCGGTCGCAGAAGCGGCCGGCGAGCGAGAGATCGTGCAGCACGACGACGACGCCGGTGCCGTTGGCGGCGATGCGCCTGAACAGCGCCATCGCTTCGAGCTGGTGGCGCGGGTCGAGCCCGACCAGCGGCTCGTCGGCGAGCAGCATCTCCGCCTCGACCGCAAGCGCCCGCGCCAACAGCACACGCATGCGCTCGCCGCCGGAGAGGCTGTCGAGGCTGCGCTCGCGGAAGGCGCTCGCATCGGTCGCGGTGAAGGCATTGCTGATCGCAGCCTTGTCGGCTGCGGTGAGGTCGGCAAACGGCCGGCGATGCGGCAGGCGGCCGAGCGCGACGACAGCCTCGGCCCGCATCTGCCATTGCACGCTGCCGCCCTGGGCGAGGAAGGCGAGGCGCTGCGCGAGGGCGCGGCGCGCAAGCTTCCTCGCCGAGGTGCCGTCATAGAGGACTGTGCCGGACGCCGGCGGCAGCAGGTCGGCGAGGATGCGCAGCAGGGTGGTCTTGCCGGCGCCATTGGCGCCGATCAGGCCGACGAGCTCGCCCGGCCGCAGCGCAAGGTCGATCCCCGCGAGGATCGGCTTGCCGTCGAAGGCGATCGCGATGCCTTTGGCTTCGATGCGCATCACGCCTCCCGCCGCAGGCGCTGGATCAGGCTGAACAGGAAGGGCGCGCCGATCAGGGCGGTGACGACGCCGAGCTTGAGTTCCGGCCGGATCGGCATCAGTCGCAGCATCGTGTCGGCGGCGAGCAGGAGGATGGCGCCGCCGAAGCCGCTGACCAGCAGGAGCCGGCCGGGTCGGTGGCCGACCAGCGGGCGCAGGAGATGTGGCACGACGAGGCCGACGAAGCCGATCGCACCGGTGACGGCGACGGCACTGCCGACGGCGAGCGCCGCTCCGCCGATCAGTCGCACCCGTAGCCAGGTCAGGTCGAAGCCGAGGCTGCGCGCCGTGTCTTCGCCGAGGGTGAGGCCGTCCAGTGCTGGCGCGCAGGAGAGCAGCAGGACCCAGCCGACCAGCATCAGCGGCAGCACCAGCCAGACATGGATCAGGCTGCGGTCGGCGAGCGAGCCCATCAGCCAGAACACGATCTCCAGCGCGGCGTAAGGATTGGGCGCGAGGTTGAGGGCGAGCGAGGTCATCGCCCCGGCGAAGCTGTTGATCGCGACCCCGGCGAGGATCAGCGTCATCGTCCCGGCGCCGCGACCATTGAGGGCAAAGAGCAGGAGGACTGCGAGCAGCGCCCCGGCGATGCCGCCGAGCGGCAAGGCAAGCGCGAAGGCTCCGGCGAAGCCGGAATAGAACACGGTCACGGCGCCGAAGGCGGCGGCGCTGGAGATGCCGACGATGCCGGGCTCGGCCAGCGGATTGCGCAGCAGGCCCTGCATCGCCGCGCCGGTAAGGCCGAGGCTGAAGCCGACCAGCGCCCCGAGAATGGCGCGGGGCAGGCGCAATTCGACGAGCACGAGTGCCGGCAGGCTCTGCCGGCCGGCGAGCCAGTCGCCGAGCGCGGCGAAGAGGTCGAGCCGGGCATAGCCGACCGCGAGCGAGAGCGCCGCCATGACGAGCGTCGCCGCAGCCAGAACGGTGACGAGCCGCCAATAGGACATCCGGTCAGAGGCGGAAGTAGGGACGGCCACGGCGCTCATGGACTTTTTCCGGCAGGTGTCGGCGCAGCGGCGTCGAGCAGCAATTCGATCGCGTCGATCACCGCCGGGCCGGCACAGGTCCAGAGCTTCGAGGGCAGGGCGACGAGCTTCAGCCGGTCGCCGAGCCGGGTGAGGACAGGGTGATGCAGGATCTCGTGGGCCAGCGAGGGCGGGCCGTCCGGCGTGGTGTTGAGGATCAGGATGTCGGCCTTGCCGAGCGCGACGGTTTCGAGCGCGATCTGACCGTAATTATCGATGCCGAGCTCGGCGGCGAGGTTGATCAGCCCCGCCGCCGTCAGGATCTCGTCGACGAGCGAGCCGCGCCCGGTGGTGAAGCCGTTCGGGCGCAGCACGATCGCGCGCGGCTGGGCCGGGCGAGGGCGGTCCGCCAGCGCGGCCAGGCGCGCGTCTATCTGAGCGATAAGCGCTTCGCCGCGTTCCGGCTCCCGAAGGAGCTTGGCCATGTCGCGGATCTGCTGGCGCATCTCGGCGAGGTTGCGCGGCACGCCGAACTCGCGGACGGTCGCGCCAACCCGCTTCAAGAGCGCGACGGTCGAGCGCGTCGTATAGGCGCCGGCGATGACGAGATCGGGCTTCTGGGCGAGTACCTCCTCGACCAGGCCGTGATTGGCCGGGATCGTGCGGGCGAGCGCGGCCATGTTGGCGTTGCGCGGGTCCTGCGAGAGCCAGGTCACCGAGGCGATGTGCTTCGGTGAGGCCAGGCGCAGCACCAGCTCGTCGGTACACATGTTGAGCGAGACGATGCGTCGCGGCTGCGCCGGCACATCGTCGGCGCGGGCGAGGCCGCCGGCCGCCGCCAGCCAGAGGCCGAGCGCGAGGGCGGCCCGCCTTCTCACAGGCTCATCCTGATCCCGCCGAAGGCGCTGAGCCCCGGCACCAGGAAACCGACCGGGTTCTCGTAGCGCTTGTCGAACAGGTTATCGACGCGGCCGAACACGGTGAAACGCTCGTCGACCTTGTAGTCGGCGGCGAGATTGACGATCGCGGCGCCGGGCGCGCGCATCCGCGAGATCGAGAAGTCGCGGTTCCCGTCCACGCGCTCGCCGACATAGATCAGCGTGGCCGACAGCGTCAGCTTCTCGATCGGGTTCCAGCTCGCGGTGATGCTGGCCTTGTGGCGCGGCCGGCGCAACAGCTCCCAGCGCGCGATCTCGTCCTTGGCGAGGGTGAAGGTGTAGTCGGCGCGGACCTTGAACTGTGGCGTCAGTTCCAGCGCGGCGAAGGCCTCGACGCCCTTGGTCGTCGCCCGCCCGACGTTCTCATAGGAGGTGAAGCTGCGATTGGTCACGATCAGGTTGTCGATGTCGTTGTGGAAATAGGTCGCGCCGACGTTCACCTGCCCGTTCAGCAATGGCTGCTCGAAGCCGACATCCCAGCCGCGGCTTTCCTCCGGCTTCAGGTCGGGATTGCCATAGAAATTGAAGGCCGGGCGTGAATCGCTGAAGCGCTCGCTCAGCGTCGGCGCCTTGAAGCCGGTGCCGTAGCTCGCCTTCAGCTTGGTGTCGGTGCCTGGCACGATGAAGACCGGTGCGATGCGATAGGTGGTGTGCCCGCCGAACTTGTCGTCGTCATCGTAGCGGATATTGGCGACGGTGAAGAAGCGGTCGGTCCAGTTCGACTGCAATTCGACGAAGGCGCCCTTGTTGCCGTTCGAGACGGTCCTGTTGGGTGTGTCGAAGCGTTCGTTCTCGTATTGCAGGCCCATCACCAGTGTCTGGCTCTGCGTCAGCTTCAGGTCGCCGCGCCAGTCGTATTTGATGCGCTCGCCGAGGTTCTCGGTGGGCAGGCCGAGGATGCCAGCGGCGTTCGGCCGGCGGTCCGAGCGGTCCTGATTGCTGTAGGAGACGCCGAAGCGGTTGACCAACTGCCCGCCCAGCGGATCCCAGACGACCTCGCCGCGGGTGAAGGCCTGGCGGTAGTTCTGGCTGCTGCGGAAGCTGCTCGGCCGGCTCGGGAAACCGGAATCTCCGGTGAACAGCAATTGCCCGTCGATATAGCGGCCGACCCAGTTGACGCTCAGCGTATCGGTCAGCCTGGCGCCGAGGCGGGCGGAGTAGCTCCAGTTGTCGTAGGAGTTCGGATTGCGCCGTCGGCCCGGCGGAACGAGCTCGGGCGGCGTCACCGGCGTCGAATCCGAGCGGAAATGGCTGACGTTGAAAGCGTAGTCGAAGCGGTCATTGCCGCCGCTCAGGCCGATACTCTGGTTGAAGGTGCCGTAGGAGCCGGCCTCGACCGAGCCGGTGACTTTGGGCGGGCCTTCGCCGCGCTTGCTGGTGATCGAGATGACGCCGCCCAGCGCATTGGCACCATAGAGACCGCTCTGCGGGCCGCGCAGCACCTCGATGCGCTCGATATCGGTGGTCAGCATCTGGCCGAAATCGAAGGAGCGGTTCGGCGTCGAAGGGTCGTTCACTTCGATGCCGTCGATCAGCACCTTGACGTGGTTAGAGTTGGTGCCGCGCATGAAGACCGAGGTCAGGCCGCCGGGACCACCGGTCTGGACGATGTTGAGGCCGGGCACGGCGGCGAGCGCCTGCGGCAGGGTACGGCGCTGCTGGCGCTCGATCTCCTGAGCAGTCACGACGGTGACGGAGCTGGCGATCTCCCTCGCCGGTGTCGGCACGCCGGTCGGGCTGACGACGAGCTCGTCGAGTGCGATCGGCTTCTCGCCCGACTGCGCTAAGGCTGCGAGGGGCGTCAGCATGGTCGAGGCGGCGAGCAGGGCGTGGGCAAGTGAGAAACGCCCGCTCTCGGCGGGCTTTAACAAACGGAACACGGGAAACCTCGGCGGTAACGTCAGTGGCACGTCACCGCGAACGAGATGTCCCCACCCACTCCCGAAACCGGGCGCGCGCAGTTCTACCACCCATCAGCGCACCCCGGCCGATGTGTTCGCGTGTGACCACGGCTGACGGCAGGTCTCCTGGCTCGCGGGTCGCTGCCTTTCGCCGCCTTCCCAGGGCCGAGGTCCCAGTGGCGTATGGCGAAAGGCTCGCCGCTTACAGTTGCGGGGGCAGCCGCAGCATGAGATGGCCAGGCCATCCGCACTGCGTTCCCTTTTGATCCCGTGAGGGAACCGTCGCGTTCACGAGTAGGGCGGAAATGCGGCAGCGTCAATGCGTGCCGCCGGCCTTGTGAAGGGGCTATTCGGCCGCCTTGAGTGAGCGCTTTCCACGAGGCTTGCCGGCTGGTTGCGATGTTTCGGCATAGGGCGCGAGGATCGCCATGATGTCGCGTCCACGCGGCTTGGCCTGCGCCACCAGCGCCCGCTCCGCCACCGAATCGAGGTGGTGGTGCATCAGGCTGATGACCTTCGCCGTGTCGCCGCTCTCGAGCGCGTCGATCAGCAGGCGATGCTCGTTGACGCCGCATTCCGAGGAGTGCGGCCGGCTGTAGAGCGAGAGGATCAGGCAGCAGCGATAGGCGAGCTCGCTGACATAGCGGATGAGGATCGGGCTCTCCGTCATCTCAGCAAGCAGGATGTGGAACTCGGTTGCGAGCCGGATCGAGACCGCATCGGATTCGCCGCGCACCGCATCCTCGGCGTCGACATGGGCGCGCAGGGTCGCAAGCTGCGCCTTGCTCAGCCGGCCGGCGAGTTGGCGCACGACGAGGCCCTCCAGCTCGATGCGGATGTCGAAGGTGTCGCGCGCCTCCTGCCAGCTCGGCGTCGCGACCACGGCGGTGCGGTTGCGGCGCAGTTCGACCAGCCCTTCGGCGGCGAGCTGGCCGAGCGCATGGCGGGCAAGCGTGCGACTGACGCCGAAGCGCTCGCCGAGCGCATCCTCGGGCAGGGTCGCGCCGGGTTCGAGCGCCCGCTCGATGATCGCCCGGCGCAGCGCCCGGCAGATCGTTCCGGCCTTGTCAGATGCGCCGCTTCCGGCCTCGTCGCGCGTCATCACCGGCACCCATGGTTGAAGCTCAGCCCGTCTTAACGTCTGAGGCTTGCATTTCGCAATCCGGCTAGCGTGCAGCAGGCCAGAGCGCGGAACCGGCCGGGCCTTCCGACGTTCTCAAGACCATCCATTGAGGTGAGGGCCGGGGGGCTTCGACCATGACGACGAAAGCGCCGGACCGGCAAGCGATGATTCCGCGAGAGGCGGGTGGCATCGGCGCGGGCGATCGGGGTGGCAGCGACATCGTCACTGTGGCCGCAGCGCTGGTTTCTGCCGCCGTCATCATCGCGGCGCTCTATTACGGGCAGGCCATCCTGATCCCGCTCGCCTTTGCCTTCCTGATCGGCTTTGCGCTCAATCCGCCGGTGATGTGGCTGCGCCGGCGTGGCCTGCCGAAAGTCGTCGCGATCGCTGCGGTGATGAGTGTCGTTCTGATATTGCTGGCCGGGCTCTTCCTCGTGCTGGGCACGCAGCTGCGTTCGCTCGGCGAGCAATTGCCGACCTATCAGTCGACGATCCACAGCAAGTTCAACGACCTCAAGGAGCAGTTCAAGGCGCCGGGCATCATCGATGGCGCGCTGAACGCGATCGCATCCCTCCAGAAGGAGGTGGAGGCGGTGCAGGGCGTGACGGCGCAACGCGTCGAGGTGGTGCCGGCGCCGGGTACCCAGCTGCAGGTCGCGCTGGTCTGGCTCGGTGCCGCGCTGGAGCCGCTGGCGACGGCAGGCATCGTCCTCGTCTTCGTCGTGCTCGCTCTGCTCGACCGGTCCGATCTGCGCGACCGGCTGCTGCGCATCCTCGGCGGCAACCTGCATCGCTCGACCGATGCGATCGAGGATGCCGGGCGGCGCATCAGCCGGTATCTCCTGATGCAGCTCGTCGTGAACGTCACCTTCGCGATCCCGCTGACGTTTGGGTTATGGCTGATCGGCGTGCCGGGCGCGCCGCTCTGGGGCATCGTCGCGGCGGTGCTGCGTTTCGTCCCCTATGTCGGCGCGCTCATCTCCGCCGTCTTCCCGCTGGCGCTGGCCTTCGCAGTCGATCCGGGCTGGCACATGGTGCTGTGGACGCTCGCGCTGATCGCCGGGCTCGAACTGGTCAGCAACAACTTCGTCGAGCCGATGCTCTACGGCACCAGCACCGGGCTTTCGGCGATCTCGCTGATCGCTGCCGCGACCTTCTGGACGGCGCTGTGGGGGCCGGTCGGCCTGATCCTGTCGACGCCACTGACCGTATGTTTGCTGGTTCTTGGCAAGACGCTGCCGCAATTGCAATTCCTCGACACCTTGCTCGGCTCGGTCCCGGCCTTGAGTCCGGCGACGCGCATCTATCAGCGCCTGCTCGCCAATGACGTCGAAGAGGCGATCGAGATCGCCGAGGGCGAGATCGATGCGCTCTCGGTGGTGCCTTTCTATGACGCGGTCGGCATCGCGGTGCTGCGCCTCGCCAGTGACGATTACGCTCGCCAGGCGACGGCGGCGCACCGGCTGCGCGTCGCCGAGGGCATGGATGCGCTGCTGGAGGAATTGCGCGAAGAGCATCCGGCTGCCGGCTCTGCCTCAACGCCGACGGTGGTTTGCATCGGCGGAAAATGGGAGATCGATGCGATAGCATCCGAAATGCTCGCCCATGCGCTCGGCCTCGAAGGCATCGCCGCGCAGACGCGCCGGGTCGTCCATGTCACGATGAGCGCGGTCGCCAGGCTCGATCTCGATGGCGTACCGGTCGTCTGCATCAACTATTTCAGCAGCGAGCCGGATCATGCCGCCAGGCAGTTCTGCCGGCGCCTGCGGCAGCGCTGGCCGGAGCTGAAGATCGTCGTCGTGCTCTGGGCGGTCCCGACGGAGGCGCTCGCCAGCGATGCGCGCAAGGACATCGGCGCCGACGAGATCGCAACCTCGATCGAGGAAACCATCGGCCGGATCAGGCGCACGCTGCCGGATGTCGTCGGCGAGCCGACCGGTGCAGAGGCGCCAGCCAACGACGATGAACGCGTTGCAGCGCTCCGAGCGACCGACTTCCTGAACGCGAGGCTGCGCGATGATCTCGATGCGATCGCCAAGCGTGCCGCCGATGCCTTCGATGTCGATGTGGCGATGATCTCGGCGATCGATGCCGAGCAGGAGATCGTCATCGCCGGCAGCAAAGAGCTCTCCGGCTTCGGCCGGGACGAGGCCGGCCGGCCGGTCCTGCCGCGCCGCGCGGCGATCTGCGACTATGTCGTCTCCGGCGGCGAGACGCTGGTCGTCGCCGACACCGAGCGCGATGCCCGCTTCACCGACAACCCCGTCGCCAAGACCTGGGGGCTGCGCTTCTATGCCGGCGCGCCGCTGCGCTCGGCCGACGGCCATGTGCTGGGCGCCTTGTGCATCCTCGATCGCGACGCGCGCGCGCTCGAGCCGCGCGAGCGGCAGCTCCTGGAGAAGCTCGCCGGCGACGTCGTCGAGGCGATCAGCCGCAAAGAGGCCGATCGTGGCGCGGAGCAGCAAACGGACCCGGAGGCCGAGGCGAGCGCGACCGTCGGGCAGCAGGTGCCGGAGTGACGCCGCGAGCCCAGCTCAGAAGCTGTAGGCCGCCTTCACCTTCAGCGCGTGCTGGCTGAAATTGGTGACGTCGAGATCGCCGGGCTGCCCCTTGGCCTTGCCGGCGACTTGAACGTTATAGGCTGCCGAGATCGCGAACTGCTTGCTCGCCTGCCAGAAAATGCCGGGGCCGGCGAAGGTGGCATAGCCGGCCTCCTTGCCGAAGCCGAGCTCGTTGTGGCGGCGCTGATGGCGCACCTCGCCGCTGAGATAGAGCCCATCGACCAGTTGCCAGGCGAGCGAGCCGCCGACCGTGAAGGTCGAGGAGCGCAGATAGGGGCTGGGGCCCGTCCAGGTCAGGTCATGCGAGAGATTGAGCGCGGCATAGAGCTTACCGGGAACGAGGGTCTTGTCGGCGAAGAGGCGGATGCCGGTATTGTAGGTGGTGAAGTTGCCGGCGCCGGTCGGATCGACACGGTTGAAGCTGGGATCGATGACGACGGTGAGGCCGATGCCGTGCAGGTCGCGGCCGAGCAGGCGGTATTTCATCTCGACGCCGGCGCCGACGCTGCGGTTGTCCGCCTTGGTGCCGGCGATGGTGGCGTCGGTATAGCCGCCGAGCAGATAGGGGCCGATCTCGAAGCAAGGGAAGAGCCCATAAGAGCCTTGCAGCTGCAGGCCGTGCGCCGCCTGGCGGCCATCCCGAACGCCGAAGCCGCCATTATAGGTCAGGCTCGCGCCGAAGGAGCCGACATCGGCGACGTCCGAGCCGGTGGTGAAGCCAAAGGCGTCGGTCGGGATGCCCTCGCTTTCGGTGCAGGCCGAAAGCACCGGCGGCGCGGCGGGCGCGCTCTTGCGCGACGGGAGGTCAGCGGCGAAGGCGGGCGAGAGCAGGCTCACGGCGGCGAGAGCGAAGGCGGCGGGCTTCAGCATGGTTGGCGATCCTGTTGGCTGAGCTCACCGTATGCAATTGCGAATGAGTCGCAATATGGACTTTTCGGCAATCGGGTTATACCCGGGGGGTGTTGCGGCGCGGCAACAGCTGCCGGCTCAACCGGGCGCGCTCAGGCGGCGCAAGCGCGCGAACGCCACCGGCGCGATCTCGGCCAGTTCCGCGATCGGCTTCCAGGCCGCTGCGTGGACTTCCTCTTCCTCGGCGATCAGTGGCAGGGCCGGGTCGGCGGTGAAGAGATATTGCAGGTCGTGATGGATGTGCGGCGGCTCGTTCCGGCGCGGGTTGCCCGGCACCTCTTGGCTGTCGATGGCGAAGGGCAGGTCGCCACCCCGATGCCAGGGATGCAGCATGGGACTGGAGACACCCGTCTCCTCCACCGCCTCGCGCTGCGCCGAGTCATGGAAGGTCGCAGCCGGCTCGTAATGGCCGCCGGGCTGGAGCCAGCGGCCGATCACGACATGGTCGATCAGCAGGATTCGGCCATGGTCGGGCGAGAGCACGAAGGCACTGGTGGTGGCATGGCCCGGCATGGTCTCCCGCGCATCGAGCAGGTGGCGCTCGGCGATCTGCCAGCGCAGCAGTGCGAGCCGTTCGCGCGGACCGGCGACCTCGGCGAGATAGCGGGAGACCGCGGAATCGAGGCGGTCGAGGAAGGCAGTGAGAATCGTCATCGCGGCGAATGGTCGGCCGCCGCGATGACCAAGTCCAGCGCTCAGAAGGTCGAGAACTTCCAGTTCAGGCCGGCGCGGACGATGCTGCCCTTGTTGTCGCGGCGGACGGTGGCACCGAGGAACTCGTCGTCAGGGTCGGTCGAGACGCCGGCGATCTGGTACTTCGTCCGGCCGAGATCGCAATAGAGATACTCGGCCTTGAGCGTCAGATTGTCGGTGATGGCGTATTCGACGCCGGCGCCGAGCGCCCAGCCGTATCTGACGCTGCTCTTCGAGCCGCTCCACAGGCCGGTGAAGGGGCCGTCATCGTCGACGCCGGTGGAGGTGATGAAGGAGCGGTTCTCGCTGCGGCCATAGGCCAGGCCGCCGGTTGCGTAGATCAGCGTGCGGTCGAAGGCGTAGCCGGCGCGGGCGCGCAGCGTGCCGAGCCAGTTGAGGCTGGAACGGGTGCCGGTGAACACGGTGGCGTTGCTGCCATTCGCATCCAGCAGTGTGACCGAGTGGCCGGCGCTCTGACGCGCATCGAGATACTGGAAATCCGCCTCGGCGCCGATGACGAACTGGCCGATCTGATAGTTGTAGCCGATCTGTGCGCCGCCGGTGAAACCGTCGGCATTGCGGCCGAGGCGTTGCGGCACCAGGCCGAGCGCATTGAACTCGGCGAAATCGGCGGGATTGCTGAGCGCGTAGCTGTAATGCGTCTTGTTGTCGTTCCAGGAATAGCCGGCATTGGCGCCGACATAGAAGCCTGTCCAGGTGAAGGCGGGCACGATCGGCGGTGCGACGACGGACTTACGCGACGGGAGATCGGCGGCGAAAGCGGCGGAGCCGGCAAGCAGCCCGGCTATGGTACAGGCGATTATCGTCCTCATCATGCCCCAGCCTCGAGAGAATCAGTGCAGCAACGCCGCCTGATATACTGCGGGGGGCATTTACGTCCGGTAATCAGATCATCAGCAAAGTGGTAGTATCGGCGGCTTGCTCAGCAGTTTCAGGGCAGCTTCAGCCGGTATTCCTCGAATTCGCCGTTCTTCACGCCGTCATAGCCGACGAGGATGCGCAATTCGTCGCGACCCTCGGCCAGCACGGTGAGCGCCTCCGCCTTGGCGTTCTTGCGTGTCCGCAACTCGCCGAGCTCGCGAACCGAGCCGGGATCGGCGGGATCGAGCAGCAAGATCGCATAGGGCACGTCCTGGTCCTGCGCTGGGCCGACGAGGACGAGCAGGCGGCCATCAGCGAGCGAGGCGAGGTCGCGCACGCCGCGCTGCGCGCCGGCCCGGAAGGCAAGGAACTGGGGCTTGTCCGTCGCCGGCTCGCTGCCAGGCTTGAACAATTCGGCGACACTGCCGCCGACCAGGAAGGCGCGGCCCTCAAGCGAGGGCGCGCGCAGGCCGAGCCAGAGCCGATCGCCGACGACGGCGAGACCTTCGATATTGAGGCCGTTGCTGTCGGCATCGAGCGTCTTGCCGAGATAGGGCGCGATCTCGCCGGCCGCGCCGAGCAGATCGGCGACGCGCCAGCTCAATTCGGGCGTGCCGGCTTCGCCATTGCCGGGCGCGATCCGCGCCAGCAGGAAGGAGGAGGGGCGATATTCGCCACCATGGCGCGAGCAGCCATGCGAGCCGACGATGTAGAAACTGCGATCGGCATAGGCGACGCCCTCGCCGTCGAACTCGCCGAAGCCGCCCTGTTTCGGGCAGCCGATCGCGGGTTGGCGCCCGCGCGCTCCGGGCGCCGCGTCGCCGATCAGCGGCAGGCTGCGTTCGGGTTTGATCGCGCCTTGCGTCAGCGTCGCGAACTGGGCGGCCTTGCTCTCGTCATTGACGACGAGGCAGCGATACTCGCCGCCGGCGGGCGGGCGGCAGGCGATGCCGCTGATGTCATTGGCGGCCTTGCGCTTCTTGCCGGCGAAATCGGAGGTCGCCTCGATCTTGCGGTCCGGCTTCAGCGGCTCGGCGCGGGCGGCATTCGTCGCCAGCAGGCCGAGCACGAGGGCAGACAGGAACGCGAGCCGCATGGACTTGCTCCGATGGAAAGCAGCGAGATAGGGGGCGCTGGGGCGATTGCAAAGGCTGGGGTATCGATTCTCTTTGGCCTCCCTCTCCCACCATCTCGGGCCTGCCCGGGATGGGCACTCTAGGTGGCGCATGTCGGAAACATCCGACATACGCGGGAAGAAGGTCCGGCAGGGGATGAGGGTCCAAGGCGCAACGCTTCCCTTCTCCCCCTGCGGGAGAAGGTGGCGCGTAGCGCCGGATGAGGGGTCGCACTGCGCTTTCCGATATCGGCGGTAGGCAAAAAGCTATTCTCGCCATGTCGCGAGACCCCGCAGGGGGAGAGGGGGCAGATCGCGCTTCCCGCGCCCAAGCTTTTCCCCGCCCGCAGGCTCAGCCTGCGGGCGTTGTCGCATGTGAGGGGCAGCGGAGCGCCGCGAGGCGTTGGTTTGGTATCCGCTTCCAGTGAGCCAGGAAGCGGCGCGGATGGATTGAGCCACCATCCGCACGCCCCGTGGCGCTCCGCCTTCGGCGATTTTGAGAACTCCGGGCCGCGCTTCTGTCACGCCGGTGAGTGCCGGCGCGGTCTAGCGAGCTCCTCGCGCAGAGGTCGTAGTGCCTCCAGGTCGGTTCCCGAAGCCTCCCGGGAACGAGGCGCAACCCTCGCCCGCAGGCACCGCACCCACCCCGCCAAACAGCGTGCCTCCGGTCGGCCGCCCCTCGGGGATGGGATGCGGGCGATCATACGGGAGGTTCGGAGGGCGGGGATAACTTAGGTGCTTGTTCCTGTGCCGACGCGCAACTTCGGGAGCAGCTACCGCATCGTTGCCCGCCTATAACATTATGATTCAATTTAACAATTTCGATTTTCAGACCGGTTCGACCTCTTGCGGTCTTTTGGGGGCGATCTTGCGTCTTCAGTTAGCGCGACATGTCAGAGGCAATTTCTTGTAAAACGCAAAAATATGTGACATATGTCTAGTATGACGAGAGGGACTTAGATGATCGACATTCGCCAAGCCATTCTCGATGCCCTGCCCAAGGATCTGTTGCTCGATCTTGAGGATCGCCTGCGCGCGGAGGCTATCAAGGCGCACGAAGTTGTGCGCCGTGAGCTTCCGCTCAACACCAAGCGTAGCAGGGAGGCCGAAGGGCAGATCCGGTTTCGCTTGCAAGAACAGGGCTACGAGGAGGTCGTGCAGTTGCACGGTGGTCATCTCCTTATTGATGGTGTCGCGGTCGGCACGACCCTTCGCGTCTTCCAACCCTTTGCTCGTTTCAACGGTCCAGATATCGGGGTTATCCTCGGCTTCGCATCCATGCCCGAGCGTCGGAAAGTTCCCCCAAAGAACATGTCAAGGGCGGCCGGAGTGAAGCTGAATGTTGCCCTCCAGCCCGGTCTTTTTATGGATGAGAAGAGCCCTCGCCTAACCGACATTTTTGCTCTCTTCCTGACGGCGCGCGACCGCGAGCGGGCAGGGATGATCGACGAGATCGCGATCGGCGTGATCGGCTCGGACTATAAGGATTTCATCTTCTATGAGTCATTGGATGCGTTCCTCGGAGGATATGGCGTGATCGCGCCCGCGCCTGTGGATCGGCCGGATGCAGGCGCTCAGGTGGTCAAGCTGCGTAAGACGCGCAAGCCATTTGTTCCACCGGAGAATAGGCCCGACAAGAACGTCGAAGACGATACTGCCGGCTAGGCCAGCAACATTCGTTTCACATTTGCAGTTACGGTCTACTCCGCTCTCCATAGGATGCGGAGCTGGTGGGATTCCAAGTAATGCGTATTGGCACGCCGGGGTTCATCCCCGCTCGACTGATCGAAGCCCGCGAGGCGCGCCGGATTGCGACCAAGTCCGCTTTGGCTCGGCGCGTGGGCGTGAGCCCGACTTCAGTCTCACGTTGGGAGGACGATGACGCCGACCAGAGCCCCGATCACGCGACGCTGGTAAGACTTGCGAAAGAACTCCAAGTTCGCCCCGAATTTTTCCTCCGGCCGCCGTTCCATAGCGAACGCCCGACGTTTCTTCGCTCGCTGGCAAGCACATTGGTCCGCGATCTCAACTACCAGAAATCGCAGATGCATTGGCTGCAGGAGATCAGTTTTGTCCTCGGCCACTATGTGGACCTTCCCGAGGTCGACATCCCCGACGTCTTGGAGGGGGCAAGCTACACCCAGCTGCGTGACGACGACATAGAAGGGATTGCTCTACGGCTGCGCCGGCATTGGAATATGGGGGATGGGCCATGCGGTGATGTCGTCGCGCTCATGGAGCGTATTGGCATCGTCGTCGCAGCTATTCCCATGAACACGACTAAGCTCGATGGGCTTTGCAGTTGGTCGCCGGTGGATGGTCGGCCACACGTCCTGTTAGCGACCGATAAGATGTCGTTCCCGCGGCGTCAGATGGACGCCGCCCACGAACTCGCTCATGCAGTTTTGCACCAGATCGTGCCGGAGGAGGAGTTCCAAGAGAACCTTCGCCTGATCGAGCAACAGGCATTTCGGCTCGCTAGTGCTTTTCTTCTGCCGTCGACAACCTACCCTCACGAGGTGAGGCATCCCTCTCTGGCAATGTTTACAACCCTCAAGGAACGTTGGAGGGTTTCGATCAAGGCGCAGATTAAGCGCCTATCCGATTTAGGGATTGTCTCAGAAGAATTTACTCGGCAACTGTATAAGCTTTATTCGGCTAAAGGCTGGGCTAAGGGAGAGCCTCTGGATCAGCATTGGCCGGTGATAGCGCCGAAGGCCTTGCGAGATAGCCTCAACCTGGTTGTCGACAACGGGGTGCGTAGCAAGGACGATTTGCTTTCGACCGAGTTCACGATCTCAGCAAGTGATGTTGAAAGCTTGTGCAATCTATCTCGCGGCTGGTTCAGCCGCGATGCCGCTGAAGTCGTTTCCCTGAAACCTCGCGATAATCTTCGCCAACGCCTCCCATCGGACATCAACGAGATCATCCCCTTTCCTCAAAAGAACCGATAGGCCTTTAGTTGATCGCCAAAGCGATATGGAACTGGAAGCCGTTCCTTAGTGAAGCACTGGGCAGAACGCACGCGTAGCCGCTGACACGCTCTTGAGAAGCGTGCCAGCGGTTATTCTTAGCCCAGCTTCCCGTAAGCCGGCACGGTCAAAAACTCCTCGAACTCCGGCGCGAGCGAGAGCTTCGAGAACAGGTCGATCGCCTCGGGGAAGCGGCCCTTGTCATAGGCTTCGGCGCCGAGCTCGCCCTTCACGACGAGCATCTCTTCGGCGAGGCAGCGCTTGAAGAGGTCGGCATCGACCTTGGTGCCGCCATCGACCTCGACGCCGTATTGCACGAACTGCCAGATCTGGGCGCGGCTGATCTCAGCGGTCGCGGCGTCCTCCATCATGTTGTAGATCGGCACCGCGCCACGGCCGCGCAGCCAGGCTTCGAGATACTGCACGCCGACGCGGATGTTCTCGCGGAAGCCGGCTTCCGAGCGGGTGCCTTCGTGGACCTCCAGCAGGTCCGCGCGGCCGACCGAGACGTCCTCGCGCAGCTTGTCGAGCTGGTTCGCCTGCGGCATCAGCCGGTCGAACACTTCGTTCGCCACCGGCACGAGGTCGGGATGGGCGACCCAGGTGCCGTCATGGCCGTCGCCGGCCTCGCGCTCCTTGTCGGCCTTGACCTTGGCGAAGGCGGCGGCATTGGCCTCGGGATTGTTCTTGACCGGGATCTGCGCCGCCATGCCGCCCATGGCGAAGGCGCCGCGGCGATGGCAGGTCTTGATCAGCAGCAGCGAATAAGCGCGGAGGAAAGCCTTGGTCATCACGACCTGCGAGCGGTCGGGCAGGACGAAGGCCTTGTTGCGGGCGAGCTTCTTGATGAAGGAGAAGATGTAGTCCCAGCGGCCGCAATTCAGGCCGGCCATGTGCTCGCGCAGTTCGTAGAGGATCTCGTCCATCTCGAAGGCGGCCGGCAGGGTCTCGATCAGCACGGTTGCCTTGATCGTGCCGGTCTTCAGGCCGAGCGCGGTCTGGGCGGCGACGAAGACGTCGTTCCAGAGCCTGGCCTCGAGATGGCTTTCGAGCTTGGGCAGGTAGAAATAGGGACCCGAGCCCTGCGCCAGCGCCGCCTTGGCGTTGTGGAAGAGGTAGAGTCCGAAATCGACAAGGGCGCCCGAGGCGATCTCGCCGTCGATCTCGATATGGCGTTCCGGCAAATGCCAGCCGCGCGGGCGGATGATCAGGACGGCAGTCTTGTCCTTGAGCTTGTAGGCCTTGCCCGAGGTCGCATCGGTGAAGTCGATCTTGCCGGCCCAGCGATCCCTGAGATTGATCTGGCCTTCGACCATGTTGGCCCAGACCGGCGAGGAGGCGTCCTCGAAATCGGCCATGAAGACCTTGGCGCCGGAGTTCAGCGCGTTGACGATCATCTTGCGGTCGACCGGGCCGGTGATCTCGACACGGCGATCGAGCAGATCGGCCGGGATCGGTGCGACCTTCCAGTCGCCTTCGCGGATATGCTTGGTCTCCGCGAGAAAGTCCGGGGTCTCGCCGGCGTCGAAGCGCTTTTGGCGCTCCTTGCGGATGGCGAGCAGGCGCTTGCGGGTTTCGTTGAAGCGGCGCTGCAGGTCGGCGACGAAGGCGAGCGCGTCATGGCTCAGGATTTCGTCATAGCGCTCGGCGAGCGCGCCCTTGACGACGACGCCGGCAGGAAGCTTCAGGCTGGTCGGGGCGGTCATGGCTCTTATCTCTCTCGGCTACGATCAGGTGAACGCAGTATGCAGTGATCCGATTTTGTCGAGAATGGCAGAGAATGTCATTTGATCTGATCAAGAATGGAAACAATCCCGCATTGCGGCGAAAGCGCTCCTGATCGCGCCATTGCAAGTGCGTGTCACGGCGCGGGGCGTGCCGGTTGACGATCAGGGGGATTTGTTCATGACCGCCGCCCGCCTCGGCCTTTTATCCGCTGCGTTCGCCAGTTGCCTGCTTGCCGGACCGGCCTTCGCCCAGAACCGCTGTGCCGTCACCGACCCGACCGGCACGCCGCTCAACATCCGCGAGACGCCCAATGGCGAGATCATCGGCCGCGTCAGCAATGGCGTCGGCATCAGGGTGATCAACACCTCGTCCGACGAGCGCGGCCGGGCCTGGGCCCTGATCAGTCCGCGTGGCCGCAACCATGTGGTCGGGTGGGTCTACCGCGAGTTCGTGTCTTGTTATTGAGCGAGAGCGTCATGCTCGGGCTTGACCCGAGCATCTCGGAAACCAGTGCCTTCTCGTCCTGAGATTCCTGGCTCTTCGCTGCGCTCCGGCCGAGAATGACGCTGGAGATCAGCCCTTTACCAAATCCGCAAACCGCTTCAGAAACGCTGCCTGCGCGGCTTCCGTCGCCTGCGGCTCGATCAGCGCCAGTACTTCGCGTGGCAGGGCCTGCGGGCGGCCGAAGAAGCGCAGCGCCTCCTCGCGCTCGAAGCCGGCGAGCTCGGTCGCCTCGAGGAAGGCCGAGATCTTGTCGGCATCCTTGGTCTTGCGCTTCACGATTGCCGGCGTCGCCGCAGGCAGGCCGAAGCGCAGATGGATCGCGCCGAGCAGGCGCAGTTCGACGCCCTTATAGGCATCGCCCATCACCGCCTTGAACGGCGAGATCATGTCGCCGATGACATATTCCGGTGCATCGTGCAGCAGCGCCATCAGGCGCCAGGGCTGCGGCCAGTCCGGGTTGAGATGGCCGGCAATCGCCTCGACCAGCAGACTATGCTGCGCCACCGAGAAGGAATGCGCGCCGCGGGTCTGGCCGTTCCAGCGCGCGACGCGGGCGAGACCATGGGCGATATCCTCGATCTCGACATCGAGCGGGGAGGGGTCGAGCAGGTCGAGCCGCCGGCCCGACAGCATGCGCTGCCAGGCGCGCGGCGGAGCGGGCAGACGGCTCATCTGTGCAGCCCCGAACGAGGCCTCATCCTGAGGAGCGCCGCAGGCGCGTCTCGAAGGATGCTCCAGAAGGCTCCGGAGACAACTGGAGCATCCTTCGAGACGCCATTCCCAAGGGAATGGCTCCTCAGGATGAGGGCTGAAGGAGAATGCGCCACTGCTACGCGGCGGGGCGCGTGTCGCGGGCGAGGGCCGCGCATTCCTGCCAGCGGAAGCAGCCGGTGAGGTGGTCGTTGACCATGCCGCAGGCCTGCATCACCGCATAGACGATCGTCGGGCCGCAGAAGGTGAAGCCGGCCGCCTTGAGTTCCTTGGAAATCGCCTTGGAGACGGCGGTCTCGGCCGGAACCTGCTCATGGGTGCGGAAGGCGTTCTGGATCACGCGTCCGTCGAGATGCT
>JAESGH010000445.1_pt1 | contig 22485 bp, 23 predicted proteins | sample 9269641 | NCBI WGS metagenome assembly JAESGH01 (sample SAMN14515345, study PRJNA621665) | algae metagenome | isolation source: Phormidium tanganyikae FI6-MK23 and co-occurring heterotrophs from granitic... | place: USA: Fort Irwin, California | collected 1998-05-24
GATTCAACGGATCGCGGGGCGGCGGGAAGACATAGTGCGCATCGAGGGGAGCCCGAGAGGCCTTGGATTGTCCTGACGACATGGTTTCCTCCAACCAGATTGTGCTCCGATTCGATCACCCCTTCTGGTGCCGCAGCAGTCCGTTAGGCCGGGATCGTCGGGTTCGCTTTATGTGTCGGACGAGCTTCAAGGACGCCGAGCATGGAACCATCATTAGGCCCATAGAGCGTGCGCCCGAACTTTCAAATTGGCGAACAGTGCATTCAATAGGCTGATGGACCGGCATTCTTTGCGCTATCCAAACACCCGATATCGCGGGGTTTGGTGCCAAGGCGCGACAAGGGCCTGTGCAGTTTTGCCCGCTCTCTCATCAACTGAACGAATAACACGTGGAGCGCAACGCAACGCTTGGAGGGCGTGCCCGGTGCTAGCCTGAGATCAAGATTGGGAAGCACCAATCATCATAGGGAGAGAAATATGAAAGCCTCGAAATTGGCCAGTGTCATGGCTGCTCTTCTTCTGGGTGGCGCCGCCTCGGCGGTTGCAAAGGATGGCGGGCCCGTCAAGCTTGGCGTGCTCACCGACATGACCAGCGTGTTCTCCGCGGCAGGCGGGCAGGGATCTGTCGAGGCGGTGAAGATCGCCATCGACGAGGTCGGCGGAAAGGTGCTGGGAAAGCCGATCGAGCTGGTGTCGGCCGATTTCCAGCTCAAGATCGACCTGGCTCTGTCCATCACCCGCGAATGGCTCGATCGGAGCGGTGTCGATGCCATCTTCGACGTCAGCAACTCCGGTCCCGCCCGCGCCGTGAATGAGGTTGTCGGTGAGCGGAAACGGCTGGCGTTCATCTCCAACGCAGCGATTGGCGGTGGTGAGGACTGCAACGGCTATGGCTTGGGCTGGCTCTACAACCCGGCGTCGATCTATCGGTCGGCGGTCAGCGCACAGCTCTCGCAGGGCAAGAACCGCTGGTTCCTGTTTATCCCCGATACGCCTTGGGGCAGCGGGATGGAGGCTGGAATCCGCAAGGAACTGGCCAAGGGCGGCGGAGCGATCGTCGGCGCGATCAAATATTCGCAAGGAACCAAGGACTTCTCTTCGTTCCTCTTGCAGGCGCAGGCGTCCAACGCGAATTTTGTCGTCTCCCTCAATGCCGGGCCTGATTTCATCAATATCATGAAGCAGGCGCAGGAATTCGGGCTTGAAAGCACCGGAAAGACGATTGGCGGGATGTCGGAAATCCTGACGGACGTGAAATCGACCGGGCTCGATATCTTCAAAGGCAAGGATATGATCACGGCCTGGTATTGGGACATGGACGATAAGAGCCGGGAGTTCGCGGATCGCTTCTTCAAGAGGACCGGCAAACGCCCAACCAACATGCAGGCAGCCGGATATTCGGCGGCCCTGCAATACCTCCATGCCGTCGAGAAGCTCGGCACCACGAACGCCGAAAAAGTTTTCGAATACTTGAAAAGCATCAAGATCGAAGACGCCTATTCGCGCAACGGCGTTCTGCGGGATGATGGCCGTTTGATCCACGATATGTATCTGGTTCGCGCCAAGCAGCCCGCCCAATCGAAGAACGACTGGGATCTGTACGAGATGGTCAAGACCATTCCCGCCGAGGATGCCTACGGCCCACTGAACGAGAGCGGATGCAAGGCGATCAAATCGAACTGACCATCGTCACGCGCGGTCGAGGGGACCCTGTTTCTCCCCTCGGCCCCGCCTTGGCCATGCCTGCGCACGTCAGCTGCACTGCTTCCAAGACGAGTGCTCACGACCGAAAGGCCTTCGACCGATATGACCCCGCCCGCATTTCAAGCCAAGACAATCCTCGTGGTTGGAGCTGGCCGCCAGGACGGAATCGCCTTCGCCTGTGCGCGCATGCTCGCAGCCCAGGGCGGGACGGTCGCCTTGGCAGATCTGCCCGGATCCGATGCGAAAAATCTCGTTGAATTGCTGCCGGAGCAGTGCGGCCACTCCTATCACCCCCTCGATGTCACGGATAGCTCGTCGGTGACACGTGCGGTCGCGTCCGTTGTGGCCCGTCATGGCCGGATCGATGCCGCACTCTTGGGTTCTGCCGTCCTGCGCAACCAGCCGTTCCTGGACATTGCCGCAGAGGATTGGGAGCGAACATTCGCGGTGAACTGCACCGGGATGTTCGTGACCGCACAAGCGGTCGCCCGACAGATGCTGGGGAACGGGGGCCGCATTGTTGCCGTCGCCTCCAATGCCGGACGCGTGCCTCGCCTTCACAACGCATCCTATGGCGCGTCCAAGGCAGCTGTCATTCACCTCGTCAAGTGCATGGCGCTGGAACTTGCGCCCTACAAGATCAACGTGAACGCGCTTTGCCCCGGCTCGACGGCCACCTCGATGGCCCTCGACAACAAATCCGAAGGCAACCCTGAGAAAATCGACAATCTCATCCGCGGCAGCCTTGACGAATGGCGGACCGGCATTCCGCTCGGGCGTCTCGCGGATGCGGACGATCAGGCTGCTGCGGCCACCTTTCTTCTGAGCGATGCGGCTCGGCACATCACCGGCCAGGCGCTCTGCGTGGACGGCGGACAGACCTTCTGTTGAGCCGATCCAAGCCCTGCGGCCACGCTCCCACATCGGATGACGAGATGACTTTCGAAGCTGTTGAAATGTCCCTGGTGATCGAGAAGACATCGCATCTCGGCGCCTTCGGCTCCGAGATTGTCTCGACCGAGGCGGATCTCGGGCTGGCCAGGGCCACCCGGGGACAGCTCTCTGCCCGGAGGGTTTGTCTCGCGGCAGCTGGCGATCCCAATATCGCCGCGAGTTCCGCGGCGGCCTGGTTTACATTCGGCTATGTGCTGAAAGGCCAGGCGCGCCTGTCGATCGAGGGGGAAACCATTGCGATCGGCCCCCATGATGCCTTGTGCCAGGTTCCTCTGCACGCGCACCATATGATCGAAGTCAGCGCAGGCTTCGAATTCTTTGAACTCCAGGCGCGTGACTGCCCTGAAGTCCGCCGCTGGCTCCCGACCAGGCCGCGCCACGTCATCTCCTTCGACACGCCCGAAAGTCATGTCCTCGGCACCGGCCCCCGATCCTTCTTCGACTATCGCGATCTGGGCGCTGCTGAGGCGACCGATCGGCGGATCGAAGCGCAGGCGATCCGGGCCGTAAAGCCACGGGAGGGAGGAACCGGCTGGCATACCCACACAATGGCGCAGATGAGTTTCGGTCTCGGAGGCTGGGCTCTCCTGGGCGTCGAGGGGGCCGCCACGCCGATCCTCCAGGAGCGCGGCGACGCTCTGTGCATCCCGGCGGGGGCGATTCACAACGCCGGAGCTTTCTCCAGGGAGTACGCCGCCATTCAGGTCCAAATTCCCGGCGACTACGAAACGATAGCCTGTGCTGCCCCGCCCGGCTTTGCCGGTTTCGGGCAGGTCGCGATCTGAGCGCCGTCTTCCAGAACCAAACAAGCCAGGATGATCGCCATGACCGAGCTAGCCATTTTGACGCCGACAGCAACCGAGATTCGTCCCACGCTGATGCGGTGGTCGGAATACCGCCGGTCGCGGCAATGGCTGCCGGCGACACCTGGCCAGCCGGGAGCGAACTGGATCGAGTATCCGACGATCACTGGGGACAGTCTTCACGGCAAGCTGGTTTTCGTGCCCCCGGGTCATGCCTGCCCCCTGACCGTAGCGCAGGGCGATGTGGTTCTCCTCGGCGTGGAGGGCGAGCTCGATCTTCAGCTGGGCGATACGCCGCAATGCATGAAGCCGCTCGACCTGGTAGTCATTCCGCCGGGCGTCGCCTTCAGTTTCATCAATGCCGGAACGAGCGGCGCCCTGTTCTTCGCGACCTTTGGCGGCCTCGATCCGTGGCCGTTCGGAAGCTCGGCGAAACCTGTCAACGCCGGCGCAAGCGCGGAATATCTGGCCTGGGGGGACTACAGGCGCGACTTCCACTGGACCTTGCCCTGGGCCGAGCGCTGGGGTTTCCAGCGTGGATCGGGGCCTTATTTTGCGCCCGAGACGCTGCGCGGACATACCGTCAGGCAACCGATCGCGCAGCGGACGCCTTGGCACTATGCGGCTCGGGACCTGCTGTTCATGCCGTTGTCCGGCGAGGTGGAATTCAGTGCCGCCGGGCGGGTATGGCCGCTCGAGCCTTATGACCTGCTGCTGATACCGGCGATGACGCCGTACTCATATGCCAATCACGGGCTCGTGGAGTCCGTGTTCCTGTCAGTTGGCGGAAAGCTGACGCCAGGGCGGAAGGGGCGCTACTTCGCCGAGGATCCGGGTTGGCCTGTCCGGCGGGACGCAAAGGTGATGGACACCGAAGTCGATCCTTATGGCGATGCGCGGACAGTCTGACGCCATCCATCGGCGCGATGCGCGGGCCCGACGATCTTCCCGTTTCAAATGCTGTGACGTTGCGCGCCTGAGTGGTCGGCGCTTGTGGAGGGAACGATGAAGACGATCGCCTTTGTCGGCGCAGGTCAGATGGGCCAGGGCATGCTCGCCAGCCTGGCTCGCAACGGTTTTGCCGTGACGGTGCACGACATCTCCCCGGCCAATCTCGCGCAGGCGGTCTCTGCCGGCGCCACGGCCGCAGGGTCGTTGTCGGAGGCGGTCGAAGCAAGCGATGTCGTCGTCACGATGTTGCCGACTGCGGCGGCGGTCGAGCAGGTCTATCTCGGTGCGACCGGCATCCTGGCCCATGCAAAACCGGGCACGCTTTGCATCGACATGACGACGGTACCGCCGGCCCTGTCGATCAGCTTGTCTCAAGCCCTGGCTGAGAGGCATATCCGCTTCCTCGACAGTCCGGTATCCGGCGGGGGCCCCCGTGCGCGGAGCGGTACGCTGACGTTGATGGTCGGCGGCGGCGCACGGGACTTTGAAGACGCGCTCCCAGTCCTGCAGGCCATGGGCAGCGAGATCGTCCATGTCGGCCCTGCGGGTGGCGGTTCTGCCGCCAAGATCGCCAACAACGTCATCGCCGCGGCCTCCATGGTCGCGACCAGCGAAGCGTTTCAGATCGCCCGCGCCTATGGCGTCGACCCCGTGACGCTGACGAAGATCTTCGAAACCTCCAGCTCGAACACCTGGGTCCTGCACAATATGCACCCGGTTCCCGGAGTTCGCGCCGGTTCCCCGTCGAGCCGGAACTACGAACCCGGATTTACCACGGATTTGATGATCGAGGTCCTGGAGCTCATCCAGCGCACTGCCAATGACGGGCGCGTGCCGCTCACGCTGGTGCCAGCCATGCATCAGCTTTGGCAGCTCGCATCGAACCATGGCTTCGGCAGCAAGGATTGCACCTCTGTCTACGAATTCATCGGAATCGGCGCGGACAAAGCAGCCGGCGGCTCAGCCTGAGCCCGGCTCGACAGGACAACGCACATGCGCACGGGCAGCACTGACGGCGAGGCCGCCGACGACTTCATTCTCGTCACAAAGGGGCTGGCAATCAGCTTCGGAGGCTTCCGGGCCGTCGATGCCGTCGACGTCAAGGTACGCAGAGGCACCATCCACGCGATCATCGGGCCCAATGGCGCGGGAAAGACGACCTTCTTCAATCTTCTGACCAAGTTCCTCGCCCCGACCGCGGGCAGTATCCGGTTCAACGGGCACGACATCACGCGATCAAGCCCGTCATCGGTGGCGAGACTTGGAATGATCCGGTCGTTTCAAATTTCGGCGACGTTTCCGCAACTCACCGTGCTCCAGAACGTGCGGATCGCTCTGCAGAGCAAGAGCGCCGGCCAATTCGCCTTCTGGCGCTCAAACGTGTGTCTGGGTGCCCTGGATGGGCGAGCGACGGAAATTCTGGAGCAGGTCGGCTTGCAGAATTTTCGGGACAGCCTGGCGACGCAGCTTTCCTATGGTCGGCAGCGAATTCTCGAGCTTGCAACGACGCTTGCCACAGACCCTGAGGTATTGTTGCTCGATGAGCCGATGGCGGGGCTGGGCCATGAGGATGTCGACAGGGTTTCCAGCTTGATCCGTCGCGTGGCGGCCGGGCGAACCGTGGTGATGGTCGAGCATAATCTCTCGGTCGTTGCCTCGCTCTCCGATGTCATCACCGTCTTCGCGCGCGGGCGCGTGCTCGCCGAAGGCAGCTACGCCACCGTCTCAAGCGATCCGCGGGTCGTCGAAGCTTACATCGGAACACCGCATGCTTAAGATGACGACAGGAATTCGTCCCCCCGCAGCGCCGGCCGACTTGCTCTCGGTTCGCGAACTCGAGGGCTGGTACGGTGACGGCCATACGCTGCACGGCATGGAGTTCGATGTCGCCAGCGGCGAGATCGTCACGCTCCTCGGACGAAATGGCGCGGGCAAGACCACGACGCTCCGGGCGCTCATGGGCCTCTTGAAGAAGCGACGCGGATCGATCCGCTTCGAGAACAGCGAACTGATCGACGTGCCCTCCAGAATGATCGCAAGACGCGGCATCGGCTATGTGCCGGAAGAGCGGGGCATCTTTGCGAGCTTGTCGGTCCGGGAAAATCTCATGCTCCCGCCCAAAATCAGGCCGGGAGGGTTCGAGATCGACGAGATCTACTCTCTTTTCCCCAACCTTGCCGAACGTGCGTCAAGTCCGGGCATGAAACTCTCGGGCGGAGAGCAGCAAATGCTGGCCATCGCCCGTATCCTGCGTACCGGCGCACGGATGCTCCTGCTCGATGAGCCGACAGAAGGGCTGGCGCCGGTGATCGTCCAGCAGCTCGGCCGCGTCATCGGCGAACTCAAGCAACGCGGTTTCACGGTACTCCTCGTGGAGCAGAATATCCGCTTCTGCTCGGCGCTCGCCGATCGCCATTACGTCGTCGAACTCGGCCGCGTCGTCGATGTCATCGACAAGAGCGAGGTCGATGGGAACATGGATCGCCTCAACGCCTATCTCAGCATCTGACGAGATCGGCTGCCCCTGCGACGAGGACGACGACGTGCCTGGATCTCTCGCCGAAACGCAGTTTGCGATCTGTGATTCCCATCATCATCTCTGGAGCCTCCCCGGAAAGGACTATCTCCTTCCCGATCTCCTTGCCGATGCCGCCGGCGTTCCGCAGGTCGCGAAAACGGTTCATGTCGAATGGCGCAGTCATTACCGCCCCGACGGGCCAGAACATCTGCGCGTCGTCGGTGAAACCAGCTTTGCCGCCGAGGCGGCATTGAGCCAGGCGCGGCCGGGTTTTGCCCCCTGTGCCGGAATTGTCGGCTTTGCCGATCTGAGGCTGGGGGCGCGCGTCGACGAGGTTCTCGAAGCTCATATCCTTGCCGGCGCGGGGCACTTTCGCGGCCTGCGTTACGTCGCTTCATGGGATGAGGATCCCGATGTCCTGGGAGGCACGGCCGCGCCTGGACCCGGGCTTTACGGCGAGCGCGACTTCCGCGAGGGGTTTGCGCGCCTATCCCGCTTCGGGCTCACTTTCGATGCGTGGCTCTTTCAAACCCAACTTGATGATGTCGCGGCTCTCGCCGACGCCTTCCCCGACCAGCCGATTGTCCTCAATCATGTCGGTGGCGTGCTCGGCTCTGGCCCTTATGCAGGCCAGAAGCGCGAGATGCGCGAACGTTGGCGTGCATCCCTTGCGGAGGTGGCGAGACGGCCAAATGTCTGGCTCAAACTCGGCGGCCTTGGAATGACGCGCTGCGGTATCGTTCCAAACGCTATCCCCGGCGAGAGCGAGGCCGCGACGGTGGCGCGGGCCTGGAGACCGTGGATCGAACCCGCCATAGCGTTATTCGGCGCCGATAGATGCATGTTCGAAAGCAATTTCCCTGTCGACAAGCCGATCTGCGCATACGACATATTGTGGGAGGCCTTTCATCTCATCGTGCGAGCGGCTTCTGCTGGCGAGAGGAAAGATTTATTCTGTCGAACTGCGGAGCGCTTTTATCGCATATAATGCGAACTATACTGAATTTGTTCGACGTTCGTTCCTATTATAGATGAGGCGTGCTGAAGCGCGCATGTTCAGGAACTCCGGTGCAACTGGCTTCTTTTCGCTATTTCCTCAAGGTGGCTGAATGCCGTTCAGTGCGGCAAGCGGCCGACCGCGTTCACATTACGCCCTCGGCGGTCAGTCGGCATATCGCCACGCTTGAAAACGTCATCGGGTCGCCGTTGTTCGAAAGGCGTCGGCCAGGCATGGTGCTGACCCCGGAAGGGGAAATCCTGCAGAGATACGCCGAGAAAATCATATCCGACATCGAATCCGCCAAATCGGCAGCGTCCGATATCAAGGGCCTGAAGCGCGGCGTGATCCGGGTGTTTGCGATGGAGGCGATCGTCGAGGGCGTCCTTCACCCGGCAATGCGCGACTTCAAGCTTCGCAATCCCGACGTCATCGTCGCCGTAGAAGTCATCTCGAAAGCAAATCGGCAGGTTTCTCACGCCCTGGCACGGGGGGAAGCCGAGATCGGCATCATGTACAAGATCAGCTTGAGTCCGGATATCGAATCCCTGGCCGAATTCGACACGCCGTTCAGCGTGATCGCAGCGCCGGGCCATCCGCTAGCCAACCGATCGGTCATCTTCGTCGCCGATCTCGCCGACACTGCCGTTGCGGCGCTATCGGCCTCGACGGCGACGCGCAGAATTACCGAAGGCGCGATGCGCTCCAACGGCGTGGTGCTCCACTATGTCGTCACGGTCAACAGCTTCGAGATGGCAAAGGCCTTCGCGCGAACGGGCGTCGGGGTCACCATTCTGCCGACAATCTCCGTCAAGCGGGAATGCGAGGCGGGCGAACTCGTCGCCATTCCCTTGGGCGACTGGAACTTGCGGCGGACCCGCACGACCATCTGCGCTCTTCGCGGTCAGGATCTTTCAAATGCCGCGAAAGAGTTCGTGGCGACGTTGAAGAGACACTCCGTCGCCACGCCGACTTCGTAGGAACGCGGCAGCCACGCCTTACGCGACGGCTGCCATCGGCTTGGTTACGCCATGCTTTCGGGCCACAGCGAAGGGGCCGGTATTCCAGGTCTTCATCGTCGGCAGCACCTCTTCGGCGAACAGGCGCATGCTGGCTTCGGCGACATCGTAGCCCATATGGCCGAAGCGGAAATGGGTCACCAGGAAACCGAGACCGAGTTCCTCGACTAGAGGCTTGAAGCGCTCTAGCACCTGCTCCGGCGTGCCCCAGGGCATGAGATTGACGAAGTCCCGGATGCTCTGATCCTCCGCATCCTGGAAGTTCGTCGCATTCTTGGCGTAATGCTCGTAGCCCTTCATGCCGGCAAAATGCTTGCCTCCGAAATCATAGGTTTTCAGTACGGCCTTATAGTGGGTGCCGATGTGCTCCATGGCCAAGGCTTCAGCCTTCGCAGGATCCTTGTCGACGACGCAGAAACCGACGACACCAGGCTTCGGAGGCTCCGTTCCCGGGCGGAATTCGCGCCAGGCTTGCCGATAAGTGTCGAGGTTGGTTCGCACATCCGCCCAGGCCTTGAACGGGAAAACCAACGCTCCGAGCCCGAGTCTCGCCATGACGGGCAGTGAGTCCGGCGAGTTGCCCGCCCCGTAGCTGCGACCTTGGAACGATTGGAACGGGGCCGGCCGGATTTCGCGGCGGGGCTGCTTCACGAACTCGCCATGGTGCTCCATATAGCCATTTTCGAGGGCATCAAGAACCGCCTCGGCGCTTTCATTGAAGATGCCGCGCGTATTGTTCATATCGACGCCCCAGCCCTCCATCTCGAACTTGCCGAGACCGCGGCCAATGCCCAGCACCGCGCGACCGTTCGAGAAGTGATCGAGAAGCGACACGTTTTCCGCCACTCTCAGCGGATTGTGCCATGGCAGCACGACGACCATGGATCCGAGGCGCGCCGTCTTGGTCCGACCGGCCATATAGGTGAGAAACTGCATGACGTCGGGCGTCATTTCGTAGTCGGTAAAATGATGTTCCGATTCCCAGATGGATTCGAAACCCATTCCTTCTGCCATTTCGGCCAAACGCAGTTCCTGAATATAGATCTCGCGATCGGTAAGCCTGTTTTCCAGATTCTGGAAAATGGGGGAGTAGCCGACATGCATGGTAATGATCTCCGGTCTCGCGCAGGAATTTCTGAACGTCTTGCTCGTTCTCATCCCGCGCCGTTCGTCCGTCTGGCAGGTGAGCGATGAACCGACCTAACGCCCTGCAAGTCCGCAGAACCATTTTTTATCCGGCCACAGAGCATTCGAATTGTTGATGCACTGGCCTGGAGCGATCTCGGCAACGTTCGCGTCCTGTCGCTCGCGCTATCGATGCGCTGCAGCGCGATCCAGACGCTCTGCCTGAAGGTTCGAGACAGCGATTTTGACAACGTCATGATCCTACCTATAAGCAGCCCATGCTGGATTTGGCCCTTCTCAGAGCGTTCATTTCGGTCGCAGAGAATTCGAGCTTCACGCGAGCCGGCGCTGAGTTGTTTCGCTCGCAATCCGCCATAAGCATGCAGATTCAGCGGCTTGAGGATCGCCTCGGGGTTGAGCTTTTTCGGCGCAGTTCCAAGCGGCTGGAACTCACTCCGGAAGGCGAGGTCCTGCTAAGCTATGCTTCGCGGATTCTTCAGCTTGTGGACGAAGCCTTCAGCGCTGTGGTCGTCAAGAAGACCACGCAGGCCAATGTGAGAATCGGCTGCCTGGAGGACTACGCCTCATATGTTCTTCCGGATATTCTGGCCAAATTCTGGCAAGATCATCCGGATATATATGTTGAAGCAAGCATAGATGAGTCTTCCGAGTTGCTGAAACGACTTGGCGATGATTTCGATATCGTCATGGTGATGCAGCCCGCCGGCTTGTCGAAGGGTCAGATCCTGTGTGAGGACAAGCTCAACTGGATGACCGCCTTCGGTGGGTCGGCACAAGACACAGTCCCGCTGCCCGTCGCCTTTCGCCCGGAGGGATGCGACGTCAGGGAGTGGGCGAGCCTTGCCCTCGACAGCATCGGACGCCCTTGGCAATGCGTCTACTTGGCGCCCGGGATCGCGATGTTGCATGCCGCGGTGAAGGAGGGTCTTGCCGTGGGCGTTTTCAAGGAATCCATGATTGGCGATGATCTGCGCCGCCTGGGAGAGACCGACGGATTCCCGGCGTTGCCTACGATCGAGATCGCGCTTCATACGGCGCCGGAAAGCCAGGGTCGGCGCGGTGTGGCCGAACTCACCGAACGGATCACCGCTGCGATCTGGAACCGGCAGCGCCAGATGTTTGATCCCGGGCTTTGATGGTGCAGTCTCGACACAGGAATCGAGGGATGCGCTATGGGCCAGGTTCTTCACGGGAGCGCCACGACGACTGAGGCAGTCCGTCGAGCGATACAACATAGTCAAGCGAGCCTGAGGGCTCTGGCGAAGCGTTACGGCATCAACCAGAAGACCGTCGCGAAGTGGAAGAAGCGGACCTCTGTGGCCGATCTGCCGACGGGGCCGAAGAACCCAACCTCGACGGTGCTGACGGTTGAGGAGGAGGCGGTGATCGTCGCCTTCCGGCGGCATACCCTGCTGCCGCTGGACGACTGCCTCTACGCCCTGCAGCCGAGGGAGTGTCTGAATTTTTGTGTCCTGGGCGGGTTGAGCTTCACGCGATGATGAAGCGATCCTCGAACAGAATGGCGAACTGGGATTTCGCCTCGCCCCATTCGCGCGGCGCCATTTTCCACTCGGCCGTGGCTTCGCGCAAGACCAGCCAGATCAGCTTCGTGGCGGCCTCGTCCGTCGGGAAATGACCTCGGATTCTGACTGCCCGGCGCAATTTTGCGTTCAAGGCCTCTATGGAATTTGTAACTGGTATGAGGATGGCCGGTGCGGATGTCTGGACTGCGCCCGGTCCGTTAGACAAAGCCGACCTATCCTTTGAGCATAGGAGGTTGGTCATGAGTTCACAGAGATTTGCGCCGGAGTTCAAGGAGGAGGCGGTCAGGCAGGTCGTCGAGCGGGGCTACTCCGTCCCTGATGTCGCGGCACGTCTGGGGGTGTCTGCGCATAGTCTGTACAAATGGGTCAAGGCGGTTTCGCCCGACCGATCCGAGCAGCAATCGCAGGAGTTGCTGGAAGCCAGGAGTGAGATTCTTCGCTTGCGGGCTGAGATGCGCCGGGTCGAGGAGGAGCGCGATCTGCTAAAAAACCATCGCGGATCGGTTCCGCCTGTGGGGGAGAAACAGCTCGGTGCCATACTGTGGCGGGAAGGGAGCGGCCGTTGGCTTTTTGGTGGCGTTTGACCCCGTTAAAAAACATGGTCCATGGGCTGTCGCGAGCTTGAGAGTGGTGACGTCCTCGGACGATCCCGATTAGGAAGTTGATTGACTGCGCTGCCCAGCCCTTCGCCTCAAAAATCAGGAGAGGTGAGATGAAGCGCGATAAACCCTCTGGTTCCCGGTCTTCCGATTTGACGACGGTGCATGTGAACGCGGCTGCGATCGACATCGGAGCCACGATGCATATGGCGGCGGTGGGCGCGGATCGCTCGTCCGAGCCGGTGCGCAGCTTCGGCACGTTCACCGCCGATCTCTGCCGCTTGGCCGACTGGTTCGCGGAATGCGGCGTGACGACCGTGGTAATGGAATCGACCGGTGTCTACTGGATCCCGATCTTCGGGCTGCTGGATGAGCGTGGCTTCGAGGTCTTTCTGGTCAACGCACGCGATGCCAAGCATGTACCCGGGCGCAAGACCGACGTCAGCGACGCTCAATGGCTGCAGCGGCTTCATTCCCATGGTCTGCTGCGCGCCAGCTTCCGGCCGAAGGGCGAGATCGCCGAGCTTCGGGCCTATCTGCGTCAGCGGGAGCGCCTGCTGGACTATGCCGCCTCGCATATTCAGCACATGCAGAAGGCGCTGACTGAGATGAACCTCCAGCTTCATCACGTCGTGTCGGACGTCACGGGAGCGACCGGCCTTCGCATCATCCGGGCGATCGTGGCCGGCGAGCGTGACCCGGCCGTGCTGGCCATGCTGCGCGATACCCGCTGCCATGCGGATGCCGAGACGATCCAGAAGGCCTTGGGGGGCCACTATCGATCCGAGCATCTGTTCGCCCTCGAACAGGCCCTCGGCCTGTACGAAGCCTACCAGGAACGAGCCCAGGCGTGCGACGTGCGGATCGAGGCCGTCCTCAAAGCACTGAGCACCCTTCGCGATCGGCAAACCGTTCCCATGCCGCCGCCGCGCCAGCGGGGAAGCCGGCAATCGAACGGACCCGGGTTCGATGTGCGCGGTGCGCTCTACGGTCTGCTCGGCAAGGATTTGACGCAAATCCACGGCATGGGGCCATATCTCGCGCTCAAGCTGATCGCCGAATGCGGCGACGACCTCTCAGCATGGCCGACAGCAAAGCACTTCACGTCCTGGCTCTGTCTGGCTCCCAGCAACAAGATCTCCGGCGGCAAGGTTCTGTCGTCACGGACACGACGCTCGGGCAGCAGAGCGGCGGCGCTGTTGCGACTGGCCGCGACAACCATCGGTCGAACCGACACCGCCCTGGGAGCCTTCTACCGTCGCCTTTCAACCCGTACCGGCAAGGCGAAGGCCGTCACCGCGACCGCTCGCAAGATCGCGGTGCTGTTCTACAATGCTGTCCGCCACGGGATGGATTACGTCGATCCAGGAGCTTCGTCCTACGAGGCACGTTATCGGGCCCGGGTCATCGACAATCTGCAGCGGCGGGCTAAGACGTTCGGCTTTGTCCTCCAGCCTGCCGGCCTCGCGGTGGATGCTGTTTCTTAGGAAGCCGCGCGGTACTTTGCCAGGCAACCCGAGTGAAGTACCGCTTCATGAACGAGAACCGGCATGACTATGCCGTCACGCTGATGTGCCGTGTGCTGCGGGTCGCCAGGGCCGGGTTTTATGCTTGGCTTCATGCCCCGGTATCGGATCGCGACATCGAAGATGCCCGATTGCTGGAGCTCATCAGGCACTCCCATGCGGGCAGTCATGAGACTTATGGGGCTCGCCGGGTGTTCGGCGACCTGCGGGAAGTGGGCGAGACCTGCGGCCTGCATCGTGTCGAGCGGCTCATGCGACGCCACAAGATCCGCGCTGTCCGCGGCTACAGGAAGCCTCGGGCGTTTGCCGGCCGCCCGTCCCTCATCGCGCCCAACCGCTTGCAGCAAGCCTTCACCGTCGACGCGCCCAACAAGGTCTGGGTCACCGACATCACTCGGCGTAATTGATCGCTCCCCCTTTCCGACGCCATGCTGAGGCTGCCGAAGCGAGGAGAGCATAATGGAACGCTACTTTGCAGGACTGGACGTTTCGAAGGACGAGACGGCGATCTGTATCCGGGATCAAGACGGCAGATCGGTTTTAACAACCAAGAAGGCGACAGACGCCGAGGCGATCGCCGGCGCTTTGTCGGCCAGCGGGCTGCCGATCGTCACGGTCGTGATGGAGACTGGCCGCATGGCGAACTGGCTCTATCACGAGCTCGCCCGTCGCGGCGTGCCGATCGTGTGCGTTGATGCGCGCCAGGCACATGCGGTGCTCAGCCAGATGCACAACAAGACCGACGCCAATGATGCTGCGATGCTGGCCGACCTTGCCCGTACCGGTTTTTATCGCAAGGTCATCGTAAAGAGCCAGGACGCTCAGGAGCGCCGTGCACTGCTCCGGGCTCGGGAGGTTGCGATCAAGACCCGGATGAACGTCGAGAATACGATCAGGGGATTGCTGGCCAGCTTCGGTGTGGTGCTTCCGAGGCATCTTCGCACCTTCGAACAGCGCACGACCGACGCCGTGGCGCGCGCGCCAATGCTGACGGACATTGTCCTGCCGTTGCTCCGGATCCGTACCGAGGCACTACGTCAGGTCGCCCAGCTGTCAAAAGCCATGCTGAGACATACGCGCGAGGACGAGGCCTGCCGACGCCTCATGAGTATCCCAGGGGTGGGAGCGGTCAGCGCTGTGACGTTCGTCGCGACCATCGACAATCCCGCGCGGTTTCGTCGCTCCCGCTCGGTGGGCGCCTATGCTGGACTGACATCGCGCCGCTTCCAGTCCGGCGAGATGGATTATGGTGGCCGCATCTCACGACGTGGCGACCAGATGTTGCGCACCGTTCTGTACGAGGCCGCCAACAGCCTGCTGTGCCGCGCGAAGGCTGTCAGCGGGCAGGGACTGAAGGACTGGGCGACGGCATTGAAAAAGCGCACCAGCCATAAGAAAGCGGTCGTTGCCTTGGCGCGAAAGCTCGCCGTGATCATGCATGCCATCTGGCGCGACGGTACCACCTTCAAGCTGCAGGAGGCCTGATCCGAAAAAACACAGGCGCCCTGAACCGCGCCTGCCATTGTTACCGTGTCGGTTGAGGCGGCAGGCAGTCGACTGATCCCGTGCGATCTACGTGCGAGCACCTAGTGCATCGCGAATATCACCTTCGGGACGTCGAAGCCTTGGATGCCAAGATGAAGCGCTCGCCAGAGACGACTTCGAAAAGAACCTTGCAGTCGACCGATCACAGCTACAATATCACCAAGCGCAGGCGATCAATTAAAGAACCTACATTCGGACATGGCAGGGCTGGCTTTACCTGGCCGTGGTGTTGGACCTGTACGCCCGCAAGGTGGTGGGCTGGTCGATGAAGCCGACGCTGAGCCGCGAGCTGGCGCTGGATGCCCTGCTCATGGCCGTCTGGCGCCGCAAGCCCGATGGGCGTGTCCTGGTGCATTCCGACCAGGGCAGCCAGTATGGCAGCGACGACTTCAAGCGGTTCTGCGCAGCTCATACACTCGAAACCAGCATGAGCCGACGCGGCAACTGCTGGGACAACGCGGTCGCCGAATCCTTCTTCAGCAGCTTGAAAAAGGAGCGCATCCAAAAACGCATCTACAAGACCCGCGCCTTGGCCCGCGCCGATGTCTTCGACTATATCGAGACGTTCTACAACCGAACCCGCCGCCATAGCCATCTCGGCGGCATCAGTCCCGAGGCGTTCGAACGCGCATCGGCGTGAGGCTCGGCTTTGTCCACGAAACCGGGGACCGTCCACTGCAAACGATGGACCATCGAGCCAGAAAAGTTCAAGTTCAACCCACTCCACCAAATGCCGGGACTAAACATCTAGCACCGCGGCTCAGGGCGTCGAAGCATTCCGCCGGATCAGCCGGTTTAGAAGCTTGCGCGTCGCTGCGATCTCGTGCGTCGGCAAACCATCAAGCTGCTCGCCTTCAAACTGGCTTTCCCGTGCAGCAACAGCGCGACGGCGGAGCCGGCCCTGCTGTGTGACGCGCATTTTACCGTCTAGGCTCTGGCAGATGTCGCCTCGTTCCAGAAGGTCCGCCACTGCATCCTGAGCTTCAGCGGGGGTCAGATGCATTCGCCGCAGCAAGTCCTGCATGCCGCTATCGGGGACCTCATAGATGCCGACGAGCGCGCGCAATTCTACGGGCGTAATGTCCTCGGCCCTGCGATGGGCGTCGAAACTGTCAAAGAGGGCGTGGAAAGCGCCAAACATCAGACGAAAAAACAGCGCCGCTTCTGAGGGATCGGCCACGCCCGAATTCTCGGGGGCACCGGGGCCATCGACCTTCAGCTCGGGGTGGTCCACGGCCAGGCCGTAACGGCCCTGTGAGAAGACGAGCGGCTCACCTTCGCCCTGCACGAAGTGAACCACGTGCCCGATGATGAGAACATGATCGCCCGCCTCTATGATATTCTCGGTTCGGCACTCGATGAGCCCAAGGGCGCCCTCGAGCGTCGGCGCCCCCGTTTTTCCCGGCGCATTCGGAATGCCGGAGAATTTGTCGGTCCGGGAGCTCGAGAAGCACTGCGACGTCGCAATTTGCCCCGCCGAGAGAATATGCACCGCGAAATGCCGAGCTGCCTTGAAAGCCTCAAAGCTGCGCGAGTTCCGGCCGATCGCCCACATGATCAATGGTGGGTCGATGGAAAGAGACGAAAAAGAATTCGCCGTTACACCGAACCGCTCACCGCCAACTTCGGCCGTGACCACCGTGACGCCAGTCGCGAACTGACCCAGGCATTTTCTGAAGGCCCGCGGATCATTGAGTTGCGTATCTCGATATTCTTCAGTCAAGACTGCTGTTTTCATCGAAATCACCTACTCTTCGGTCTTCTCGCGCAAATTGCCTGTGGAGCGTCCAATCAGGGCATCGCTTCGCCCCTGAATCATGACGCACTCAGCGCTCAGACAGTGGCCCTAATCGTGGGACATAGTATAAGAAACCCTCATAGCTGAGGAATAATGCGAATTCTGGAAATGACGATGCGAGCATCAGGGCGCGACCTGCCACGCTGAACCGCCTCCAGATTTGAGTAGGGTCCGTTGAGCAACCTCCACCTGTAAATTGGCGGTACTTGCCGAGAAGGCTCTCTAGGCCTTCAGGCTGCGCAATGCTCAGCCCATGGACACGATCGGGCACGCCCTTATCGGCTGATAAGTATCTTCAGCAAAGGCGGCAGTGTGCACGGGCTGGTCGAACGCAAGCGTGGCCGACCATATACCTGCCGCTGGAGCTCGATCTGCTCGTCTCCCGGCGGTTGACGGAACTTTCGGTGCTGATGCGAGCCCGTTGCCTGACCTTTGCCAGGCCACACATTGTCGTGCTAGCCGAGACGCCATTGCCACCACCGCGGGCCAATCTTCACAATCTGCTGGCTGCCTATGCGGCTGTCCCGGGCCGGCCGTGGACTCAATCGACAGACAAGCGGTCAGGCACGTCGAAACCCTGATCGCGGCTGTCGGCGTCGGAATCAGCGCCATCGGCCAGGCGCTCGTCGAGCGGATCGGCCGGCAACATGCCGTCCTGCGCGAGATCGAGCAGCCCGGCCTCCTGCATCGCCTCCATCTCAGGCAGGTCGCGCAGGCTGGCGAACCCGAACACCGACAAAAATGTCGGCGTGGTAACATAGGAGAACGGCGCGCCGGGCTCGGCCATGCGCGGCCCCACGCCGATCAGATCGAAGCGCTTGAGTTTTGCGATGATGTCGCGGCTGATCTCCTTGCCGAGCAGGCGCGAGAGGCTTGCCCGCGTCACCGGCTGGAGATAGGCGATCGCGCTGATCACCAAGCTTTCGGTTTTCGACAGAGTTGGGAGGCCGGGCTCGCCCACGCCAAGCACAGCGCGGATCGCGTCTGAAAACCGCGCTTTCGAGCGGTGCTGGAAGCCGCCGGCGACGAAGACGAGATCATAGGGGCGCGGCTTCAACTCGTCGCGAATATCGGCGATGAGCTCGTCGAGCACGCAACTCCGGCCGACGAGGCGAGCCAGGGTCTCACGCGGCACCGGCGTCGGCGAGGCAAAAATCGCCGCCTCGACCCGGCCCATCCATTCGCGCCAGCGCAGCTCGGCTGGCAGGTCGGAGAGTTCGGCGTCGAACAGGCGCGCAGCTTTGGCCATGGCTCAGCCGGTCCCGTCCTGTGATCGGCCCGGGCCGTGCGGTTGGGACGCGCCGATCACGGTCACAGCCCGTACAATCGAAACGTCGGCCGATCGGTCAGACGTTTGAGCGCGCCCTGCGCCGCGAGCGTTTCGCAAAAGCGCCGCGCCGCCCGATCGGAGCCGAACCCGGTTCGCCCGACCATGCGCCAGGGCGCGACCGCATCGTCGGAGAGCACCAGGGCAAGACCGCGTCCCTCGTCGCGGGTGCGCAGGTTATGCGCCGCCACGGCCAGGTTCTCGGCGCGCCTGGCCAGCGTCACGGCTTGCGCGTGACAGGCGCTCGCGGCCAAGAACAGCGCATGGTCGCGGGCAGCGTGCCAATCGGGCTGGTCGGCGCGGGGCCGGCGCCCCTCCGGCCCTTGACGCAGCGCCGGTTCGAGCACGATGCCGGCATGGAGCAGCAGAGGCGTCGTCCAGCCAAGCCTTTGGGCGAGCGCCAGATCGGCCTCGAGCAAGGCCAGCAATTCGGCGGCGACCGGCGCGCCGCGCAGTTCGGCCTCCAGCGAGCGAATAACCTCGCCGGCCGAGCGTGTTGGCCGAGACGAAGCCTGCCTGAGCAGCCGGTGCAGACGACCGGCGGGCCCAGGATCGTCGCCGGGTCGCGTCAGATGCTCGGCATCGCGCAAGGCCGCCTCGTCTGCCTTTTGGCGCAGCAGCCGGGCGGCGACATGCGCGGCCTTGAGCGCCAGGCGGGCACGCAGGACGCCGAGCCAAGGCGCGTCAGAGCGGATGATCTGGTCGAGCGCGAGCAAAGCCGCGCCGGCCGCGAACGCGGCATCGCCCCGGTCGGCGCTAGCAGCAAAGCCGATCCAACGCGGAAGTGGATTTGGAATCAGGGGGTTGGCGAGCTCACGGGGAGCACCGACAGCTCTGCCTTCGCGCGCGTGAGCGGGGCTTTTCGCGAGGGGAATCGGCATCGCTTCCATCTCTGGAGCATAGCCACGGCGGCGTTAAATGCGCAAGATCAGATAGTTTCCGCCGTCGCCGTCTGTCCAATTCTATGTCCGGTAAGCTTGCCTTATCGGACGTGATTCCGTAGCCTCCGCCAAATGGCCGATTCTCCCGAATTCGAACCGCAAAACGGGCCCTCCTCTCGACCGGAAGACGGTTTGGCGCGGTCGACGGCGCTGCGCGCGACGCCACAGCTGTCGGATTTCGAGGCGAACGACGACGCGGCGCTGCAAAATCCGGAACTCGCACGGCTGGCCGGAGCGGCGCGCGGCTACGCCAAGGCCAAGGACAGCGCCAATACCGCCCGCGCCTACGCCTCGGACTGGAAGCAGTTCGAACGCTGGTGCCGGCGCCAGGGGTTTGACGCCCGCAATCCAGATCCGCGCGTCGTCGGCCTGTTCATCGCCGCATCAGTCGACGGCGCCGGCATCGCGAAAGCCGCGGTCTCGACGATCGAGCGCCGCCTGGCCGCGATCACCACGACCTACCGCAGCGCCGGCACCCCCCTCCCCCGCCAGGATCGCCATATCGTCGACGTCATGGCCGGCATCCGTCGCACTCACGGCCGGCCGCCGCGCCAGAAGGAGGCGCTGTTCGCCGAGGACATCTTGGCGATGGTCGCGATGCTGGAGCAGAACCTGCGCGGCTGGCGCGATCGCGCCATCCTCCTGATCGGGTTCGCCGGTGGCCTGCGCCGGTCCGAGATCACCGGACTCGATTGCGGCCCCAGGCAGAGCGACGACGGCCGCGGCTGGATCGAGATCCTCGCTGGCGGGCTCATTCTCACCATCGATGGCAAGACCGGCTGGCGCACCGTCGAGATCGCGCGTGGCTCCTCGGACCGGACCTGCCCTGTCCACGCGCTCGAAACCTGGCTAAAACTCGGCCGCATCGTCGATGGGCCGGTGTTCCGCCCCATGACGCTCGCCAATGGCGGCGTGCAAGCGCAGCGTCTCACCGATCGCCATGTCGCACGCCTGGTCCAGCGGCTCGCCCTGGCCGCCGGCGTCCGCGGCGACCTGACCGAAGGCGAGCGCGCTCTCGCTTTCGCCGGCCATTCGCTGCGCGCCGGCCTCGCCTCTTCGGCGCAAGTCGACGAAGCCCATATCCAGCGCCAGCTCGGCCATGCCTCGGCCGAGATGACCCGCCGCTACCAGCGCCGGCGCGATCGCTTCCGCGTCAACCTGACCAAGGCGGCCGGGCTCTGAATGGAAAGCGCAACGATTTCATGTCTTTGAGTAGAAGACCATGAAATCGAAAAGGGAATACACGACCGCGCTATCGCCTAAGCAGATCAAATTGAAATCAGGAAGAGAAAGCGACAAGTATCGATAATTACATCTTATCGATAGTGATAGACACGCGCTCGGAGATCGGCGATTCTGGCGCTCCAAACCTTCGCCGTTGGCCCTCGGCCGACCTCAGCTCGACGAGAAGCCGCCTTGCCGACTCCACCCGCTCGCCTGATCTCCTGCGACGAGGCCGGCTTCACCGGCCCGCGCATGCTCGACGACGATCAACCCGTCTTCGCCTACACCGCGATCGACCTCACAGCGGAGGAAGCCGCGGCGATCGTTGCCGCCATGCGGCAAAAATACCGGGTCCAAGCACCGGAGTTGAAGGCGCAGGGCCTGCGCCGGCGCGCCAACTGGAGCGAGATCGCCCTGGATCTCGCGCGCCAGCTCGAGGGGCGGGCGCTGATCATGGTCTGCGACAAGCGCCTTAATCTCGGCGGCAAGGCGTTCGAGTACCTGTTCGAGCCGGTGCTCCAGACCAACAACACGCTGTTCTACCGTCACAACCTGCATCGCTTCGTGATGCACGGCCTCTACGGCGCGCTATACAAGACCGGCGAGCCGCCCCATCAAATCGCCGAGGAGATGCAAGCGTTCATGCGCTCCTTCAATCCCGCCGACGCGCCGAAGCTGTTTGCCGTCAGCCAGGCGCCGGATGAGAGTTCGGTGGTCCTGAACTGCGTGCTGCGCTTCGCGCGCGGCTACGCCGCCACCATCGCGGCGGAATCGCGATCGATGCAGCCAGGACAGAGCCTGACCGGCAAATGGACGCTCGATCTGACGACGACGGCGCTGTTCAGCCTGACGCTTCAGGGTTTTGGGCTCCGCTATTCGCAGATCGAATTGCTCTGCGACGACTCGAAGCCGCTGAAGGATATGGCGCATATCTTCGACACCTGGGTCGGACGCACCGATCGACCCGCCATCATCGACGGCCGGCGCGAGACACCGATCGGCATTAATCTCGCCGGACCGATGCGCTTCGGTTCGTCGCTCGACCACCCGACGATCCAGATCGCCGATGTGCTGTCGGGCGCCTCGGCCGATTTCATCAAGCGCAAGGGCGCCCCGGAGTTCGCCTCGTTCGGCCCCTGGCTCGATCGGCACCTGCACCCGAACTATCTCCTGCCCGATGCTGAGGTGATCGACACGGCGCAACTGGAGCCCCGGGTCAATCTCGCGGTCCTGCGCGAGCTCGCCCGTCGCGCCGACATCGGCGCCGATCCGCTCGCCGGCATGGACGAATTCTACGCTGCCACGATCAGGCGCTTTCGCAGTCCAGCCGCCCGGGTCCGGAACCCCGGCCGGCGCGAGAGGCACCGCCGATGAGCGACCTTGCCCTCACCCACTCGGCCGATGCGGAAACCCGGCGCGCCCTGCAGCTCGATGCGCTGTCCGCGATCCTGCCGCTGGAGCGACGCGATCACCTCGCCAAAATCCTGACCGACGACGATGTCGCGACGCTGCGGCACCTGGCCAAGGAGGGCATGGGCGAGAATTCGCTGCGAGCCCTCGCCTCGGATCTGGCCTATCTCGAGGCCTGGGCGCTCGCCGCCACCGCCACGCCCCTGCCTTGGCCGGCGCCGGAAGCCCTGGCGTTGAAATTCGTGGCGCATCACCTCTGGGATCCGGCCCAACGCGAAAGCGATCCCGGCCACGGCATGCCCGAGGACATCGCCGCGGCCTTGCGGCTGGATGGTCATTTGCGCGTCGAGGGGCCGCATGCGCCGTCGACGGTCAAGCGCAGGCTTGCCCATTGGGCGACGCTGCACCGCTGGAAAGGTCTTTTGGGTCCGTTCGCCGCGCCGTCCTTGCGCACCGCCATACGTCTGGCGGTGCGGGCC
>JAESGH010000446.1_pt1 | contig 22466 bp, 15 predicted proteins | sample 9269641 | NCBI WGS metagenome assembly JAESGH01 (sample SAMN14515345, study PRJNA621665) | algae metagenome | isolation source: Phormidium tanganyikae FI6-MK23 and co-occurring heterotrophs from granitic... | place: USA: Fort Irwin, California | collected 1998-05-24
CTTCCAGTTCTGATGCTGTTTCTTCAATTTTGATCCGGGTGACACCGACCATTGCTGTTTTTCTCCACACGGTAGAACTCAGTATCTCATTTGTCACTCCCTTTCTTCAATTTGGTATGACTCCAGCTCCCCATAACGCTGCGAGTTGGGCTTGCGTCTTGCCGCCATGCTGCGCGATGAAGCGACCAAACCGTTCCCAATCGGTGATTTTGTGACGACTGCCTTGCTGATAGTGGGTGATGGCACGGCAGCCTCCGGTTTCGGCTTCGCGTTTGAGCCACAGGTCCAGCGTGTTGCGCGAGATACCAAACATCTTGCTCACCTCGGTTTTGCGTTCACCACGTTTCACCGCAGCAATTGCTTTGGAGCGCATATCTTCGCTGTAGGGGGCAGCCATAGCCATGCTTCACAACACTACCCCTCTAATATACGTCCTAATACGCTTTGGTAGCGCTATACCTGTTCCGTTGCGATCGTTGCTCCAACCTCCAAGGCAACCTTCATTTGTTCAGGCTTATCGCACAACTCCGGCAATGCAAGTTGTATTACAGCAGGCGGCGACAGTCGATTCTCCCTAAAGGCTCTGGGCTTAATCTAATTTTTCGAGCTGCCCATTTAATAATCGCATTTAAGACATCTGCAAGTTCTGTCATCTGCTGGGCAGTCAGACGCACGGCTGCTTTTTCAAAGTCTTGCTCAGTTTCTAATCTCACAGGAGCTTCACCCAGCCGACTTAATCCTTCAATCCGTTCTTATGCGTTGCTTCCTAACACACTAACAATCGCCTCAATTAACTGCTCTGGCTCCACAGGTTTCGCTAAATGCCGTTGAAATCCAGCTTGCAAGGCTTTCTGCTGATTGAAATCTCCAGCATAGGCGGTGAGAGCGATCGCGGGAACTGCTCCGCCCTGATCTGGTGGCAGCGCGCGGATTTGGCGCAACAATCCATAACCATCCATGTCTGGCATTCCAATATCGCTCAGCAACACATCGGGCTGAAACTGCGGTAATGCTAGGAGTACCTCTCCTGCGGCAGCAAGGGTGATGACTACTGCCCCTGCCTGTTCAAGTAAAAAGGAAGCCAGATCTCGCATATCTGGCTCATCATCAACAATCAGCACTCGCCGTCCCAACAAAGGTTGGTCGATCGTGAACTGTTCACAAGGCGTTGATTGTGAATTTTCTTGTTCTTTATCTACCGCTGACACGGGCAGTCTGACCGTAAAAGTTGCCCCTTGTCCTTCGCCTGGGCTGTCTGCTTCAACCGTACCGCCATGCAGTTCCACAATTTGTTTGACGATCGCTAGCCCCAGTCCTAATCCCCCAAACTTGCGTGTGCTTGCCGAGTCAGCTTGGCGAAAATATTCAAACACATGGGGAAGAAAGTCTGGAGCGATGCCCTTGCCGTTGTCGCTGATCAGGATTTGAGCCTGAGCGCCAACCCGTTCGAGCCGAACCTTGACTTCTCCGCCCTCTGGGGTGAACTTAACTGCATTTGAGAGCAAATTCCAGACCACTTGCTGTAAGCGGCTAGAATCACCCAAAACCTGTCCAACATCTGTCGTTAACTCAGTCTCAATTTGAATGGACTTTGCTTCGGCTGACAATTGTACGGTTCCGATCGCTGCTTCGATGGTTGTAGTTAGATTGACCGTGGAGGGATTGAGGCTGAGCTTACCCTGCAGAATTCGAGAGACATCGAGTAAATCCCCAATCAGTTCTGCTTGCAACCGGGCATTCCGCTCGATCGTGTTTAGCGCTTCTGCGACTTTCGCGTCATCTAATTTTTTTGTTTGCAGCAATCGAGTCCAGCCCAGAATCGGGTTGAGGGGCGATCGCAGTTCATGGGACAGCACTGCTAAAAACTCATCCTTTACCCGATTTGCCTGTTCCGCCTCAGCTCTGGCACTGCGTTCTGCCTCATACAATTGGGCGCGGGAAATTGCTTGAGCGCATTGGCGACTGAGGGCGAGAATAAACTCGCGATCGTCCAAGTTCAACTGCTTGAACTCCTTGAAGCTTAACAACACACCCGCAACTGATCTACCTTCAACCACTAAGGGAAGTGCCATCCAGGATTGAAAATCATAGCGGCTGTAGACTTCAGCCAAGTGGGGATAGCGGGCAATCCGCTCTAATAATGCTTCTGCCCAAACTGGCTTTCCGGTTCGGATAGCTGTTGCCAAGGGCACATCCACGTCGAGCGAAAACCTGCGCCAAGACTCAACTAAGTCTGTCGCATAACCGACCGATTTGACGATTTCGAGTTCCGTCCTATCTTTACTGACTAAAACGACCAATGCCGCTGTAGCCTCCAACGTTGCCATGCTTTGTTCCACAATCACCTCTGCAACTTGCTCAGGTGTGAGGGATTCTGAGAGAGCCGCTGTCACCATTTGTAATCGGGTAGTGCGATCGGCAGATTTCTCGGCGGCTTGCTTTGCCTGTTGAGCCATGTGATAAAGTCGCGCATTATCAATGGCGATCGCGGCTCGACGTGCCAGATCTTCAGCTAGGTCAAGATCGTCTAGGCTGTACTGGCGGTTTGATTCGGTAAACACAAAGGAAATGCTGCCCAACACTCGTCCACGCGCTTGCAGTGGGGCAACAATACCCGACTTTAAGCCCACTTCTCGTAAGATTTCTAGATACTCAGAATTTGGGATACCCGCCGCGAGTTGCTCATCGGTAATGTCGATCGCGATTTCACTTTGCCCCGTTTTCATCACCTGAGAGATGCCATATCCATCCTCTAGATGTCTAGGAAAGCGTTGAGCTAGCTTCCATCCGAACTGCACCTTTTCGGGATCGGAATGAACAACAGCAACACGGCTAATGCTACCGTCATCATTCAACAGATCCACACAGCACCAGTCTGCAAAATAGGGCACAGCTAACCGAGCAACACTCTGGAGAGTTCGTTCATAATCCAACGAAGAAGCAAAAACCTCACTAGCTTTTGCCAAAAATGCTGACTGACATTGGGCGGTTTCCGCTAGGGTACGAGCCGTTTGTTCTTGAATCAGTCGCATCCGTTCTTCATCCGTTTGTTTGCGCTGAGTGATATCGCTAATTGCAGTAATGACATTGATAATACGTCCTTCTGCATCGAACAATGGAGACGCATTGACGGACAAAATAATTTTCGTACCATCAGGATGCGCGATCGCGTGTTCAATATTGTAAATAGGTTTTCCGGTCTGCATGACTCGCACGAACGGAAATTCTTCGGGAGGAAAAGGTTTCCCATCCACGGTGGTAATTGACCATGACAAATCATCGTAGGCTCGCTCTGTAATGGCACTGTGAGTCAGTCCTAAAACTTGCTCTGCTGCCGAGTTTGCCGCAATGATCTGTCCGTCCAGATTCAGAATGGTAATTCCATCGGGAATGGTTTGAAAAATGCTTGATAGTTGAGCTTCACTGTCTCGCAAGGCATCTTCGATTTGCTTGCGCTCGGTAATGTCGTGCATCACAACCACGGCACCTTGTTTCTCGCCATCGGGATGCTCAATCGCTTGACCATTCGCTAATAAGAGACGCGCTGTTCCTTGTTTGGGGATGATCATCATTTCAACATCCCGCACCCGTTGCCCTTGCAATGCTCGATACAGTGGAATATCCTCCACGCTCATCTGGGTTTTGCCGTCTGGGAGAAAGAGTCCATACTGGTCTGCCCACTGTTCCGGCGGTAAGGGTTGTTCCGGCATACCGTGAAACGATCGCGCAACTTTGTTAAACAGCTTTAGTTGTCCTTCTGCATCACAGGCAACAATTCCTGCTTGCACGTTATCTAACAACACCTTGAGAAATTCCTGCTCTTTTCGCAATGCAGCTTCTGTGTCTTTGCGTTCGTCTTCGACGCGCTTACGATCGCTAATGTCCTGAAAATAGGCTGAAAGACCACTTGGCGCGGGCAGGAGGCGCACGGTAAACCATTGATCTAAAATTGGGTAAAACTCTTCAAATTCAACGGGCCGCTGCTCTATCATCGCCCGATGGCACTGCTGATAGATCCCAGATACGGTATCAGCGCAGAATAAATTCCAGATCGTTTTGCCAATTAAGGTTGTGCGATCTGCGCCTAACAGCCGTTCTGCTGTTTGGTTGACATAAGTACAACACCCTGTTAAGTCAAGCGTAAAAAACGCTTCAGACATACTCTCGACAATGGCAGCAAGTTGCTTTAGTTGAGCCTGAATCGGAGACTCTAACGAAGGAGAGCGCTCGCCGTTTAGACTAATCGAGTTAAGTTCCATAGGTGCAATACTTCTATCAATTCAATACAAGAAAAACATTCAGCGAACGACTAAGCTGGCAATCTCTGAGTGCCATTCTACTTGCTCCTCTGCCGTTCCATACCGCCTGTGCTCATGATTTTGACTCGTCTTCTGGAAAATATTTGGTTCGCAGTGCTTCACCGCGATCGCTCAATTGTTGCAGCAAAAGATCAATTTGCTTCAGCGCGATCGGAGAAGGTTTCGCGTGCCCATTCTCCCATCGATTAATCGTCGGAAAGGTCATTCCTAGCTCATCAGCAAACTTTTCCTGAGACAAATTCATGACTTGCCGCAGTTCTCGAATCAGTCTGCCAATCATGGGTTGTTTTGCACTCAGTCGCCTTACCTGATAAGCCATTGCAACAATAGGTATAAAGAGCTTTATACGTAACACTTTTGATCAATCCTGATACAATGTCTATCTACATGAGGGTAGAGATCAACGATTTGCAACTAATGTTTTAAGTAGGCGATGTGCAACTTTCACACTTGGATCTGTTTATCTCAATGACGAAGTGCTGATGTTCAACGCCGATGCTTTTTGTCTCAATGACGAAGTGCTGAACCTCAACGACGATGCTTTTTGTCTCAATGACGAAGTGCTGAACCTCAACAGCGAGTCTGTTTATCTCAACGGCGAAGTGCTGAATCTCAATGACGAAGTGCTGAATCTCAATGACGAGTCTGTATTATCTCAATGACGAAGTGCTGATGTTCAACGCCGATGCTTTTTGTCTCAATGACGAAGCGCTGAATCTCAGTGACAAAGCGCTGAACCTCAACCTATTAAAGTTGCACATCACCTATCCCACTGTAATAGGCGATCCAATAGCTCTTTACGTGTGAATTTCGCGCCGAGTACGAAACGGAGTATTGAACGATTTCGAGATAAAATTTAATTGATCGAGAAATTCCTCTATCGAAAGGTAGAGAGCAGAGTCTCCTAACCAAGTAGATAATCTGCATGTAACGTTCGTTATACTCATCTTTTTTACTTATGAAAGCCTCTGTTCAAGCCGTCTTATTACCAAAGACCGCAATGCTAGAGCAGCCCAAAGTCGCTAACCTAATTCGAGAACTGCGACAACTGACTGCCCTGACACAAGAAGAGCTTGCTGCGGTTTTGGGCGTTGCCTATGGCACGATTAATCGTTGGGAGAACGGGCGAATGCAGCCGTCTACCCTAGCTCTCAAACAAATCTACGCCGTTCTCAAAGAGATCAACCAATCTACAAGTCAGGAGGTGCGGGAACGGAGCCATCAGCTTTTAACCCAATACTTCGCTGCTTAACTCCGAAAATAGTGCATATTGCGTCGCGAATTTCTGAGCCGCGTCTGTCGTTGATCGCCTAGCACAGATTTTAGTAAGAGCAAAACAATGACTAATAGAGCGATCGCCTCAAAACTGCGAACTTTTTTTTCAAAGCAGTTCAATTGGGAGAGATTTCCCTGGTTCTTTCACTATGGAGTTGCCCTGCTCTCAGTCGTGGCTGCATCCAGTACAACACTGCTGCTCTATTCGCTGCTGCAAGACACTCCGGCTGGGCTGTTTTACGTTGCGATTATGGTGAGTTCCTGGGTAGGGGGATTAGGTCCAGGTTTATTCACAACCGTGTTGTCTACATTCGCGCTGAACTATTTTCTTCTAGAGCCACGCTATTTGTTCAATATTACCAGCTTGAAAACGATCGTCCAGTTAGGTACGTTTGCAACGGCGGCAATTTTAATCAGTTATTTGAACGAATCCCAACTGAGTGCGAAGCGAAGAGCCGATGCAAACTTCAGATCCTGGCGTGACAGTGAAGCTCAGTTCACTCATCTAGCAGAAGCGAATAGTATCGGTATTTTTGGGGCGACTCTGAACGGCTTAATTACCGAAGCGAACGATGCCTTTCTGCAAATGATTGGCTACTCGCGCGAAGACTTACTGACTGGGAAAATTGACTGGAACACGATGACTCCCCCTGAGTACCAGCAGGTAAGCGAGCGATCTCAACAGGAACTCCATACGACTGGCGCTTGCACCCCGTTTGAAAAAGAATTTATCTGCAAAGATGGCTCACGGGTGCCCATTCTCCTCGGTTCAGTCATGCGGGGCGAGCAGAGCGTGGTCGGCTTCGTACTCGATCGCAACAACTCTAAACGCAACGAAGCCGAACGCCAAAGAGCAGAAGCCGCGCTCCGAGAGAGTGAAGAACGCTTGCGTTTAGCCTTAACTGCTGCAAATCAGGGGTTGTATGATCTGAATTTGCAAACCGGTGAAGCCGTGGTGAGTCCGGAGTATGCGCGGATGTTGGAGTATGAACCAGACGAATTTCAGGAAACCAATGCCAAGTGGCGAGACCGCCTACATCCCGATGATTTCGCGGTTACTTCCGAGGCGTATGAAGATTACATTGCAGGGAGACGGGATGTCTACCGCGTAGAGTTCAGACAACTCACAAAATCAGGGAATTGGAGATGGATTCTCTCGATCGGCAAGATTGTGGCGTGGGATAACCAGGGGCAGCCGTTACGAATGCTCGGAACACATACCGATATTAGTGATGCCAAGCAGCGCGAAGCCGAACGTAAACGGGTGGAAGAAGCATTGCGCGATCGAGAGCAACGCCTCGACTTGGCGACCAGTGTTGCTAAACTGGGCGTATTCGAGTGGAATAGCCAAGCTGATGATTCCGTCTGGGAAAACGCACAGATATACGAAATTTTCGGTCACGCTCTTGAAGATGGCACGCTGAACAAAGCGGAGTTTATGGATCAGGTGATTCATCCAGAAGACCGAGAGACGTTTGGACTGTGTTTAGCAGAAGGTATGAAGCCCAATTGCTCCCTTCATGCTATATGCCGTATTCGCCGGCGCAACGATGGGGAGTGGCGCTGGATTGAATTGACGGGTCAATGTGAGCTAGCAGCGGATGACACACCGCTCCGCATCGTTGGGGTTGTGAGTGATATCAGCGATCGAGTCCAGATTGAAGCCGAGCGAGATGAATCGTTACGGCAGGAACAAGCTGCCCGTGAGGAAGCCGAACGAGCGAACCGGATCAAAGACGAATTTTTAGCAGTGCTGTCCCACGAGCTGCGATCGCCCCTAAACCCGATTCTCGGCTGGACAAAGCTGATGCAAAGTCAACAATTTAGCCCAGAAAAAACGGCTCAAGCACTGGCAACGATCGAGCGCAACGCCAAACTGCAAGCCCAATTGATCGAAGATTTGCTCGATGTCTCGCGGATTTTGCAGGGCAAGATGGTGCTGAACATCGGTTCTGTGAATTTGGTAACAATCGTTGAGGCAGCGATCGAAACCGTTCGCTTAGCAGCCGAGGCGAAAAATATTCACATTCACACAGCCCTTGATGCCCGTTGCGGCACAGTTGCCGGAGATGCGGCTCGTCTCCAGCAAATCGTTTGGAATCTGCTCACGAATGCGGTGAAGTTTACACCGCAGGGGGGACGGGTTGATGTGCGGCTTGATCGCCGCGAGGGTTTTGCTCAGATCCAAGCTCAGGATACAGGCAAAGGCATCAGCCCTGATTTTTTGCCCTATGTGTTTGACTATTTCCGCCAGGAAGATGGAGCCACGACCCGGAAATTTGGCGGACTGGGATTAGGACTCGCGCTGGTGCGGCAGTTGACTGAGCAGCACGGCGGTACGGTGGGAGTGGAAAGTGCTGGGGAAGGGCAAGGCGCGACATTCACCGTCCGCTTGCCGTTGCAAACCCTTTTCTCAGAACCTGACCAGAAGCCCTTGCCTGCGACTCAAACCTTTGGCTTAAACAATGCGAATATTCTAGTGGTTGATGACGAAGCCGATATGCGTACCTTGATGGTGGCTATTCTGGAAGCAGAAGGCGCACAGGTCAAAGCAGCAGCTTCCGCAACCGAAGTCTTAACCATTTTGGAGCAGTGGCAGCCAGACGTATTAGTCAGCGATATCGGAATGCCTGAGGTAGATGGCTATATGCTCCTGCACCAGGTACGACGCTTCGAGGCTGCAAAACGCGAATCGCTACCATCCGAACGAGAAGGAAGCATTCCAGCAATTCGCACAAAACGCAACTGCATCGCGATCGCGTTAACTGCCTATGCTGGGGAACTTGACCAACAACGGGCATTGAGTGCAGGATTCCAACAGCACCTTGCCAAACCTATAGAGCCAGAGCGGTTAGTGGCAGCGATTAGCACTTTGCACCACTCCGAAGGAAATGCTCGCGTCTTAGATAGCACTTAAATCCTTTCATCTCATTCCTGCCTGAGTTGATCAGCTACTATCTAGGTTCCGAAGATGTCTAAGCACCCACATTCCAATGGTTCTCAACAGCAAAATAGTCATGTCCCTCAGACGGAGGCGGTGGAATTGCCCTGTTCTAACTTGAAGCAGTGCAGTGGTCACAGGACTGAACCTTTAGGGCAACCCTTCTCGTCTGATGAGGTTGGAATGGTGCTGCAACTAGCAGACGGCAGCGTTCAAGCCTGCAATGCAGCAGCAGAGAAAATATTGGGCTTTACGCTGGCTCAGATGCAGGGATGCCAATACATTAACTGTCCTTGGCAAACGATTCATGCTGATGGTTCGCCTTTCCCTGGAGATGCTCATCCCCCGATGGTCGCTCTACAAACTGGACAACCTGTTGTGAATCAGGTGATGGGTTTTTATCAACCGAATGGGGATCTGATTTGGCTACAGGTTGACGCACAACCCCTCTTCCAGCAAGATAGCTCAACCGTTTGGGCAGTGTGTACCACCTTCGCGCCCCTTGCCAATCTAACTGATCATTCGCAATTCTCTGCAATTAACGATTCCCCCATCTCTACTGAATTTGTGCAACAACAAACAGCAGATTCTCTGGGCGGTGTCCAAGACTGCGATCGACGATTGAGCGAGGTTGTTCCGGCAATTCTCTTTACCAACTTGCCGGATGGTAGCTGCAATTACATCAATCAACAATTCTACGACTACACCGGCATGATTCCCGGCAGTGCGAAAGGCTGGGACTGGACGATCGCCCTCCACCCAGAGGATCGAGAACGCACTCAACAGGAGTGGCTCACTTCAACAGAACAGGGACAACCCTTTGAGATAGAGTATCGGTTTCGCCGAGCCGATGGAGCGTATCGCTGGTTCACGGGCCGCAGTTCCCCAACTTACGACGACATCGGCAACATTCATCAATGGTGTGGTGTTTGCGTTGATGTTCACGACCTAAAAGTCTCTCAAGAGAAATTGCGGCGCAGTGAAGCTAAATTTCGGCAGTTGACGGATGTGAGTATGTTTGGTGTAGCGATCGGCGATTTTAGCGGCAGAATGCTCTACGCCAACGATGCCCTGCTCAACATGATTGGCTACAGCCGCGAAGAACTGGAGGCAGATCAAGTTCGCTGGATTGATCTCACACCTCCAGAGTATCTGCATCTAGATTGGCAAGCAGGCGAGGAACTGCGCCAACGTGGAGTTAGCACACCCTTTGAGAAGGAATACATCCACAAAGATGGGCATCGGGTTCCAATTTTGATTGGCGGAGCGTTGATTGATGAGCCTTACGCAGAGCAGCAACTCATCACAGCATTCTTTTTAGACCTGAGCAAGCTCAAGCAGACAGAGAACTCGTTGCAGGAAGCGCTGCAAAAACTAAACTCCCACGTCGAAAATACACCAATGGCGGTAATCGAATGGGATGCTAATCTGGTCGTTCGTCGCTGGTCGGGAGCCGCACCTCAACTGTTTGGGTGGCAGGCAGAAGAGTTGCTGGGTACCTACATTAGCGATCTGAACCTAGTTTATGAGGACGATATTCCGATCGTTACTGATGTCTCGCAACGAATTCTATCGGGAACTGAGTCTCAAATTGTTTCTCAAAACCGCAACTACACGAAAGACGGCTCAATCCTTCACTGTGTCTGGTATAACTCAACCCTGACTGATCCGACGGGACAAGTAACCTCTGTTCTGTCTTTAGTCCTAGACATCACTGAGCAGGTGCAGGCAGAGGAATTGCTGCGCCAGAGTGAAGAGCGATTTCGACTTGCTGCTAGTGCGGTTGCTGGCATGGTGTATGACTGGAATGTGCAAACTGGAGCGGTGTACCGTTCGGAGGGAATGTTTCAATTGATGGGACTGCATCCTGAAGCAGTTCCCCAGACTTCTGGCTGGTGGGCAGAACAAATTCATCCTGATGACCTGGAGCGGCTATCACCTGACTGCCGTGACCTCTGTTTTGGGCAGGGTGATAGTTACGATATCGAGTACCGTATCCGCCATCGTGATGGACATTGGGTTGATGTTTGGGATCGGGGATATGTGATCCGCGATCGTCAAGGGCAAGTGATTCGCGTTGTGGGTTCCAGTACAGATATTACTGCCCGCAAACAGATTGAGCAGGAGCGAGAACAGCTTCTACGACGAGAGCAAGCCGCACGGGAACAGGCAGAAGCCGTCAGCCAGATGAAGGATGAATTTCTCGCTGCCATTTCCCATGAATTGAGGACTCCACTCAGTCCAATTCTCGGTTGGTCTAAACTGCTGCAAACTCGTCCATTTCAGCCCGAAAAAGCTGCCCAAGCACTCGCCACGATCGAGCGCAACGCCAAATTGCAGGCACAACTGATCGAGGACTTGTTAGATATTTCCCGCATCATGCAAGGCAGATTGACGTTAAGTATGGCTCCTGTTGGTTTAGCATCTGTCATGACTGCTGCCCTCAGTGCAGTACAGCCTGCCGCTGAAGCAAAAGCAATTACGCTGAAACCGTCCCTGGACTCCACCCTAAAACCCATTTTGGGTGATGCAATCCGACTGCAACAGGTGATGTGGAATCTGCTCTCCAATGCGATTAAATTCACACCCTCCGGGGGACAGGTGGAGATGAAATTGTCATGTGTTATTAGTGATTTGCCATGGGTGAAGAACGAAGGGCAAACAACCGATGACAAGCTACAAACAACTCACTACGCTCAAATTACCGTTCGTGATACGGGTGTCGGTATTTCTCCAGAATTTTTGCCCCACGTTTTTGAACACTTTCGGCAGCAGGATGGAGCAACAACCCGCAAGTTTGGTGGGCTGGGATTGGGACTTGCGATCGTCAAACAGATTGTCGAACTGCACGGTGGAACCATTGATGCAGAGAGCGCAGGAAATGGCCAGGGAGCCACGTTCGTCGTCAGACTTCCTCTATTCAACCAGGCGAGTGCAGAATTGGTAAACCGGGGATAAGAACAGTGATGAGCAGGGCAGAAGCGACAAATCTAACCTTCATTCAGCAAAATGCGACAGTTTAACCGTGCCTTAGATTCGAGCAAAGGATATCACTAGGAACGGCAATTCAAGCGCTAAAGTGGTTTTTCTGGAGTTGTGCCCTGTGTTGATTGCAGATCTGCTAGTAGGATGTTAATCCGTTCTGCCACGTCTGCTCTTCCATCTGGTGAAGCATCGCAAAGAAAGACATCAACGATAAACCAGCGACAGAGAAGGGGATCGATCGACACGAGATTCAGCATAACTTGATTCAAAACCTCTGTGAGTAGCATATCCGGAAGACGGCGCAATTGATCGCGAATAACGATCGCTTCTTCCAAGTCTTGAGTCTGACCCACTTTTAGCACCGCCTTGACGACAGACTCGACTACATGATTGAAATCACTGGCGTTGGGTGTTTGATTGAGCGACTGATCTGCCAAAAGACAATTCCTTTCTTGAGTAAATTAGCCCGATTTAAAAAGACACTGCGGTAAAGGTTATCTAACAACCCAGGGTCTTCCTCTATCCAAAGGACGAGAGTAGCGAAAATTACTTCTATTGGTAGAAGCCATTGTCTATATCTCTCGATGGATAATGAGCAATCGATCGGAATATTCTTATGGGTATTCCATCCAATCAGAAACCGATAGGATTTCGGCTTAAGCCACTCACCGCCATGACAACCGCACCCCTCACCACCGAATCGGATAACCTTGACCTTCAGCAGCTTCTTAGAACGCTCGTTGAAGTGAAAAAAGGCAACTTCTCCGTCCGAATGCCGATCGACCAAGTCGGAATTGCAGGCAAAATTGCCGACACGCTCAATGAAATTATCGAGATGAATGAGCAGATGGCAACCGAGCTAGAACACATCAGCACCGTGGTTGGCAAGGAAGGCAAAATTAGCGAACGTGCTTCGATCGATAACGCGCGGGGGGCTTGGAAAGCCTCGATCGGGTCGGTCAATACGCTGATTACCGATTTGGTGCAGCCCATGACCGAAACGACGCGAGTGATTCGGGCAGTGGCAACCGGAAACTTGACGCAAACGATCGCCACTGAAATTGGTGATAGACCGCTGCAAGGGGAATTTTTGCAAACGGCTCAAATCGTCAACACGATGGTGGATCAACTCAATTCCTTTGCTTCCGAGGTGACGCGGGTGGCGCGAGAAGTGGGAACGGAAGGAAAGTTGGGGGTGCAGGCGGATGTGCCTGGAGTGGCGGGCACTTGGAAGGATTTAACGGATAGTGTGAATTCGATGGCAGGCAATCTGACGGCACAGGTGCGGAACATTGCCGAAGTAACGACCGCCGTTGCAAACGGGGATTTGTCGAAGAAAATTACCGTCGATGTCAAAGGTGAAATTCTAGAACTTAAAAACACCATCAATATCATGGTGGATCAGCTTAACTCGTTTGCTTCCGAAGTGACTCGCGTGGCGCGGGAAGTTGGTACCGAGGGCAAATTAGGAGTGCAAGCCCAAGTTCGGGGCGTTGGCGGAACTTGGAAGGACTTAACCGACAGCGTGAATTTCATGGCGGGTAATTTGACTGCACAAGTTCGGAATATTGCTGAAGTGACGACTGCGGTTGCAAACGGGGACTTATCGAAGAAGATTACCGTCGATGTTAAAGGTGAAATTTTAGAACTCAAAAACACGATCAATACAATGGTTGATCAGTTGAGTTCGTTTGCTTCTGAAGTGACACGGGTGGCGCGGGAAGTAGGGTCTGAAGGGAAACTCGGTGTACAGGCAGATGTCCGCGGAGTTGCAGGCACTTGGAAAGATCTCACCGATAGCGTAAATTTCATGGCAGGAAGTTTAACAGCACAGGTGCGGAATATTGCAGCAGTGACGACTGCGGTTGCAAACGGAGATTTGTCGAAGAAGATTACCGTCGATGTGAGAGGCGAAATTCTCGAACTGAAAAACACCGTCAATACAATGGTGGATCAACTCAATTCATTCGCTTCCGAAGTAACGCGGGTGGCGCGGGAAGTGGGTTCTGAAGGGAAATTAGGGGTACAAGCGGAAGTTGAAGGAGTTGCAGGCACTTGGAAGGATTTGACTGACAGTGTAAATTTCATGGCGGGCAGTCTCACCGCACAAGTGAGAAATATCGCTGAAGTGACGACTGCTGTGGCAAATGGAGATTTATCCAAGAAAATCACTGTCGATGTCAAAGGTGAAATTCTAGAGTTAAAGAACACTATCAATACGATGGTGGATCAACTCAATTCATTCGCTTCCGAAGTAACGCGAGTGGCGCGAGAGGTAGGAACGGAAGGAAAGCTGGGAGTGCAAGCGTATGTCCGGGGTGTGGGCGGCACTTGGAAAGATCTCACTGATAACGTGAATTTAATGTCGGGCAATCTAACTGCCCAGGTGCGGAACATTGCCGAAGTGGCAACGGCGATCGCAAACGGCGACCTATCGAAGAAGATCACCGTCGATGTGAGAGGCGAAATCCTCGACCTGAAAAATACGATCAACACAATGGTCGATCAGTTAAGTTCTTTTGCTTCGGAAGTAACGCGGGTGGCGCGAGAGGTGGGAACGGAAGGAAAGCTAGGCGGTCAAGCGCAAGTCGTAGGTGTTGCCGGAACTTGGAAGGATCTCACCGACAATGTTAACTCGATGGCAAGTAACCTCACCGCTCAAGTGCGAGGCATTGCAAGAGTGGTGACTGCCGTTGCAAACGGTGACTTGAAACGTAAGCTAATGCTCGATGCGAAAGGCGAGATCGAAACGTTAGCCGATACGATCAACGAAATGATTGATACTTTGGCAACGTTTGCAGAACAAGTTACGACCGTAGCGCGAGAAGTGGGAAGCGAAGGAAAACTCGGTGGACAAGCGAAAGTTCCAGGTGCATCGGGAACCTGGCGCGATTTAACCGATAACGTGAATGAACTGGCAGCCAATCTAACGACGCAGGTAAGAGCGATCGCTGAAGTGGCAACGGCGGTGACGAAAGGAGATTTAACCCGATCGATTTCTGTCGAAGCGGCAGGCGAAGTCGCAGTCCTCAAAGACAACATCAACCAAATGATCGCCAATCTGCGCGAAACAACGCAGAAGAATACCGAGCAAGACTGGCTCAAGACCAACCTGGCGAAATTCACCCGGATGTTACAAGGACAGCGCGATCTCGAAACCGTTTCCAGGCTGATTCTGTCAGAGTTGGCTCCGCTCGTTGCAGCGCAACACGGTGTGTTTTACCTGATGGAAGGCAACGACAGCCATCCTGCCTACCTGAAGCTGCTGAGTACCTACGCTTATCGAGAACGCAAGCACTTAGGAAACCGCTTCCACTTAGGAGAAGGACTGATCGGACAGTGTGCCTTAGAAAAAGAGCGAATCTTGCTGACCGAAGTTCCGCCCGACTACATCAAGATCAGTTCTGGATTAGGCGAAGCACCCCCATCCAATGCGGTGGCGCTCCCTGTGTTGTTTGAAGGACAAGTGACGGCTGTGATCGAGCTTGCTTCGTTCTCGCGGTTCAGCGACATTCACTTAACTTTCTTTGATCAGTTGACCGAAAGTATTGCGATCGTTCTCAACACGATCGCCGCCAGTATGCGAACTGAAGAACTGCTCAAACAGTCACAATCGCTGGCAGAAGAACTTCAAAGCCAACAGAAAGAACTCACAGAAACCAATCAACGATTAGAACAACAAGCACAATCGCTGACAGCATCTGAAGAATTACTCAAAAATCAACAAGAGCAGTTACAACAAACAAACGAAGAATTACAAGAAAAAGCAGAACTGTTAGCGGTTCAAAACCAGGAAGTTGAACGCAAAAATCAAGAAATTGAACAGGCTCGTGGATCGCTCGAAGAAAAAGCCGAACAACTCGCTTTAAGCTCGAAATACAAGTCTGAATTTCTAGCGAATATGTCGCACGAGTTGCGAACACCGCTAAACAGTCTATTGATTCTTGCCCGTCTGTTCGCGGACAATACAGATGGCAATCTAACCGATAAGCAAATCGAGTATGCCCGAACGATTTATTCATCGGGCAATGATTTACTCGGACTGATTAACGACATTCTCGATTTAGCAAAAATCGAGTCGGGAACCATGTCGATCGATTTAGAGCCAGTGTCATTCACTGACCTCCGCAACCATCTCGATCGCACATTTCGGCAAGTTGCTCAAGACCGCAATCTTGACTTTCAGATGCACTTTGATCCGCAGTTGCCCCGCAGCTTGTACACTGATGCCAAACGATTGCAACAAGTATTGAAAAACTTGCTCTCGAACGCTTTCAAATTCACTGAGCAAGGTCAAGTCAGCCTGAGCGTTCACCTCGCAATCGAGGGTTGGAGTTTTGATCAACAGACCCTAAATCGTGCTGATCGGGTGCTTGCGTTTACGGTTTCTGACACCGGAATTGGCATTGCTCCAGATAAACAACAGGTCATTTTTGAAGCGTTTCAGCAGGCAGATGGCACGACATCCCGCAAATACGGTGGAACAGGCTTAGGCTTATCGATCAGCCGAGAAATTGCTCGATTGTTAGGTGGCGAGATTCGATTACAAAGCGAGCTTGGACGAGGAAGCGCCTTTACCCTGTACATGCCTCAAAGTGATAGCAGAGGGTGGAACTTATCCAGGTCTGAATCAGTGTCCTTCCAATCCGCGATCGTTCGGTCTACAGCAACTCGATCGATCCCTCAATCTCCAGCCTTTATCAGCGATCCGTCAGAGACGGTGCTGAGGCTGCTTGATCCTTCGGGGTTCGATGGAACCACTCGTGCGATCGAGGACGATCGAGAGGCGATTCAACCCGGAGACCTTACCCTGCTGATCATCGAAGATGATGTGAACTTTGCCCGCATTCTACTGGATTTAGCACGGCAGCAAGGCTTCAAAGGGCTGGTTGCAACACGCGGTAATGTCGGGCTAGAAATGGCACAACAGTTTAAGCCCACAGCGATCATGCTCGACATTCGCTTACCAGTTCTCGATGGTTGGATGGTCTTGGATCGACTGAAGCATCACGCTGACACCCGACACATTCCGGTACACATCATGTCTGTCGAGGAGGGACTGCAACGCAGTTTGAGACAGGGCGCGATCGCTTACTTGCAAAAGCCAGTGAACGGGGAGTCTCTTCACAATGCCTTGGCAAGCATTAAGGAATTTATCGAGCGCCCCGTTAAGAATTTACTCATTGTTGAAGATAACGATGTCCAACGTCAAAGCATCGTTGAGTTGATTGGTACGACTGACGTAGTAAGTACGGCTGTAGGAACTGGAGCAGAAGCTTTAGAAGCGCTGCGATCGCAACGCTTTGACTGCCTCGTACTGGATCTAGGGCTACCCGATATAGATGGATTTGCCTTTCTTGAGCAAGTGAAGCAAGAACCCAACCTGAGCCATTTACCCATCATTATCTACACTGGAAAGGAGCTAACTGCCCAAGAAGAACGAGAACTGCGCCGGATTTCCGACACCATCATTCTCAAGGATGTGCGATCGCCGGAACGCCTGCTTGATGAAACTGCATTGTTCCTGCACCGGGTGCAAGCCGACTTACCAGAAATGCAGCAACAAATGTTAGAGCGATCGCAACAGCAAGATTCAACGCTGGCAGGCAAGAAAATCCTGATCGTCGATGATGATATGCGGAATATCTTCGCCCTAACGAGCGTTCTCGAACGCTATCAGGTCGAAATTCTCTACGGCGAAAATGGTCGAGAAGGAATCGCTCTGCTGCAAAACCAGCCAGATATTGATTTAGTGTTAATGGATGTGATGATGCCTGAAATGGATGGCTATGAAACCACGCGAGCAATTCGGCAAGAGAGCCGATTTTCAAATTTGCCGATCATTGCCCTGACGGCAAAAGCAATGCGGGGCGATCGAGAAAAATGTATAGAAGCCGGAGCATCAGACTACATCACCAAGCCCGTCGAAACCGATCAGTTGCTCTCTGTGCTGCGAGTTTGGCTTCAACGATAGTGTTATTGTTCTGGTGAGAATCTCGTGCCTCTGATCGTGAAGGATGAATAAGAATGAGCCATGAAATCCAAAGCTTAGTATCAACTCCTGCCTCTCCAATGAGACCTGAGCCAACTGTGAATGTTCTACTCGTAGACGATCGCCCTGAGAATCTCATTGCGCTAGAGCGGGTATTACAAAGCTTAGGGCAGAACTTAGTGAAAGTGCGATCGGGTGCCGCTGCGTTGAAGTACTTATTACATCATGATGTCGCTGTAATTTTGCTCGACGTGCAAATGCCCGAAATCGATGGCTTTGAAACGGCAAAACTGATTCGTCAACGCGATCGAACACGACATACCCCGATTATATTTCTCACAGCTTTTGCAAATAGCGAGGACTTACGATCGCAAGGCTATACCCTAGGTGCTGTGGATTATCTATACAAGCCGATCGAGCCAGCTATCTTAACTTCTAAAGTCTCCGTATTCATTGACTTATTCAAAAAGAATCTTGAAGTTCAACATCAAGCAGCACAACTGATTACCAAAAGTGCAGAAGTGATACGTGCCCAAGCCGCTTGCCAACAAGCCGAAGATGCAAACCGTTTGAAAGACGAATTTCTAGCGATCGTGTCTCATGAACTGCGAACCCCGCTCAATTCAATTCTTGGCTGGTCGCAGCTTTTACTGGATCGTCAGTTTGATTCTGACATGACGCGACGAGCGCTCGAAACGATCGGACGGAACGCCCAAGCTCAAGCGCAACTCATCGAAGATATCCTGGATGTTTCCAGGCTCATGCGCGGCAAAGTTCAACTGTCAATTCATCCAATCGATCTCGCTTCATTCCTTGACGCAACCGTTGAGACTGTGCGACCCCAAGCCGAAGCCAAAGCGATTCACCTCACCGTGCAACTCGATCCTACGATCGGTAAACTTGAGGCAGATCCGGTGCGACTGCGCCAAATTGTTTGGAATCTGCTGACGAATGCCGTCAAGTTCACACCAGAAGGCGGACAAGTTGGTTTACAGGTTTCGCCTGCTTCCGATGGCTGGATTAAACTTCAAATCAGCGACACAGGGATCGGCATTGAACCAACGTTTCTGCCGCATATTTTCGATCACTTCCGGCAAGCCGATAGTTCTTCGACTCGCGCTCACGGTGGATTGGGATTGGGACTCGCGATCGTGCGTCAGTTGGTCGAACTGCACAATGGCAAGATTGAGGTATACAGCAGTGACGATGATCAAGGAACGACCTTTACCGTGCATCTGCCAATTTCCAACTGGCATTCAGAAAGTATCGCTGCTCCTTTACCGAACACGGCGACAACCATTATCGTGCAGGAATTACCATCCCTCGAACACCTTCAAGTTCTAATCGTCGAAGATCACGATGACAATCGCGAGTTTGTTCAGAAAGTCCTCGAAGAAGCTGGAGCTACAGTCATTGCGGTTTGCTGCACCCAAGATGCGATCGACGTTTTAGAACGTGCCCAACCGGACGTAATTGTGAGTGATATTGCGATGCCTGGAGAAGATGGTTATCAATTGATTCGTCACGTTCGCGCATCTAGACAGAAAGAAATTCCAGCCATTGCCCTGACTGCCTATGCTCGACCCGAAGACCAACGCCAATCTCTTAATGCTGGTTTTCAAATGCATCTTTCAAAGCCGATCAACGCCCAAGAACTCGTGAGAGTCATTGCCCAATTGCTAAATCGGACGTTGATAGCAGGGTAGTGTCGCAAGTGCGCTTGAGTGACGGTGATGCGCTAGACCTGTGGCAAGAGACGAACTTGACACCGCAATTGATCGACCCCACTGATCCGCTCGATACACGTTGGAAAGTCCCGGCTGAGTTGGGGCAGGGATTTCGGCGCGAGATTGACTGGCGGGAAGGCTTGAATTTGTCGATCGACGATTATCTGTTGGCACCAAGATCTGAAACGGCGATTTGAAGCGCATGAACATCCCATTCAGATCGGATTTCTGCTACTGGGACAATACAAAAGCCGGGAAGAAGAAGTTGGTGCAGGAATCAACTGGTTTTGTGGTAGCGGATTGGCGGGAGGAGGAATCCATACGGCATTTTCATAACGACTTGTCGAGGTAAATATTCATATTGCCCCCGGTATCTATCAATCTTTTGTTGCAAACTCGAAGGACGACATTCCTGAACAGTTTGATCATCTGCTTAGAGCGTTGGTCAGCCTTACTTCTACCGTCATGGTGTGGTGACTTTTGAAATGCAGCTTGCATTGCGGCAACTGTTGCGCTGTCCGTTTCAAGGTGCAACAAAGCGGATGTATTTGGAAAGTAAGATTCTAGAACTGTTGGTGTTGATGACTGAGCAGGAGCAATCTAGAACGATCGCAGTTCCATTACAGATGGATGAGGTTGATCGCATTCATGAAGCTCGTAAGATTCTGCTGTAAAGCATCAATCAGCCGCCTTCGCTACTGGAATTAGCACGATCGGTAGGACTAAATGACAATGCGCTGAAACGAGGATTTCGGCGCGTGTTCGGGATACGGTATTCGGCTATTTGCATGACTATCGACTAGAGCAGGCACAGCAGTTACTTGCGAGTGGAGAGATGAACGTGTCTGAAGTAGCGAGTGCGACCGGGTTTGAGAGTCGCAGCTATTTCTCGATCGCGTTTCGCAAGAAGTTCGGCATGAATCCCAAGGATTATCAGATGCAGTGTAAGCGAACACGCTTTGCGTGAGCCGAAGGCAACGGGCAACTTTCACGACGTTAATCGTCGCTTGAAGTTTTGATGTTCAGCAGAACTCAAACCCAGTTGTAAGGTTGCGAGAACTGCTTGCACATCGCCGGACAACATCGCATTCACAGCAAGCCACAATCCTGGAAACATCTGACTTCTTACAATTCCTTGTGGATCAATGGGCAATGATACATAGTCTCCTGATTGCAGACTGAACCAATCGATCGCGCGATCGTAAACTCTCCAAACGATATATTCCTGCACACCATTGCGCCGATAAGCCCGTTTCTTGTCGTCTAAATCAATTGCAGCACTACTCGCCGCGATTTCTGCCAACAGTTCTGGCGCACCTTCGATGTAGTCGTCTGCACTCAGCCGCGCCTGACCGCCTGCGGATTGACTAATAAACAAAGCAGCATCGGGTTGGGGTGCATTTTCTAAGTCCAAGCGCACCGTTGGCTCGATGCCGAGTTCTAGACCTGGTGTAGCAATTTTGTAAGACCAGAGCCAACCGATGAGATTGGTATGTGGATCGGCGTGGCTTTTGAATCTGAGAGCAGCGGGCACGTAGACAACCCCTTCAATTAGTTCGGCTTTTTTTAAGTTAGGTAGCGCATTATAACGGCGCTCGAATTCGGGGCGAGTTAAGCGATCGCCATTTTCGAGCGGAGGAATTGCCAGGGGGAGCGGTGGGTGATTCATGGGATGGCTGGGAGTGCGATCGAGGGTCATCGAAATTGTATCCAAGTTTATCTAAGAACGCGCTGAGGATTGTTCGATCGGTTAAATTGTGTCCAGTACAGTCGCTTCAGATTGATGAGCGTGATATAACTCCCAGCAAAGCTGACTATTGAGCCAGAAATCAGGAGACATCTGAAAGTATTTGGCAAGTCTGAGCGCAGTACTGGGCGTAATTCCTCTGCGACCATTGATAATCTCATTGATGCGCTGGTAGGGAACGTGGATTGCATCTGCGAGTTGGCGCTGGGTAATGCCCATTGGTTCTAAGAACTCTTGGGACAGCAGTTCTCCAGGATGGGTCGGTGGGCGATGAGTGGGAATCCGAATCATAGAATCTCCTTAGTGATAATCAACGATTTCAACGTTCTCAGCACCCTCTTCTGTCCAGATAAAACAGATACGGTATTGCTGGTTAATTCTGATGCTGTGTTGTCCTTGACGATCGCCTTGCAAGGCTTCTAATTGCTTGCCGGGAGGAATTCGCAAATCATTGAGACTAACCGCGAAGTTAAGCTGATCAAGTTTGCGTTTTGCAACGTTCCACCGAGACTCAGGACAAGCTTTAAGGGCTTTTCTGGAGGCTACACCGTTAAAAATATCTTCGGTTGCTTCATCTCTAAAAGAAATAATCGCAGTATATCGGTATCCGGGATATCATGATAGCAAATAGGCGGGATTTACGATCGCGCTCCCTCAAGTTGCCAAAGTCGTACAACTAACTCCGTCTAGCGAACAAAATCGCTTTCTTTTCGTAAGCCTAACCTTGTAGTCTCTTGAAAAAGCTTCTTATTTAGGTATGGGACGATGAGAGTGCAGTTGTGGCTTCTGGTCTGTATATGTGCGATCTCGGTTGGTTTGCCTGCTCAGGCGGAAACGGAAAAGAAAGCGATCGCGCCTGATCCAGTGCGGTTGAATCAAGCGGATCGTCCGGCCACCACGGTGAAAGAGTGGATGGCACAGGTGGAAGCGGCGATTGTGCGGGTGACGGAAGTGAGGCTCGATCGCACAACTCAAGGATTGCAAGTGGTGCTTGTCACTGAATCAGGACAAACTTTGCAGGCGACGCAACAAGCTGATGGAAATACGCTGATTTTGACTGTGCCGAATGCGGTGCTGGCGTTGAGCAGTGGGCAAGCGTTTGAGGCAGGAAAGCCGACTGAGGGCATTAATCGGGTTTCTGTGACTCAAGTAGATGCAACGACGATTCGGGTAAGCATTACGGGAGTGAATGATTTACCGATCGCGCAGATTGTTCCGGGGCAGGGGTTGGTGTTGGCAGTGACCCCGGAAGCAACAGGAGAGGAAGAAGAGATTACGGTGACGGGGGAAGGGCAGCAGGGCTATCGTGCGCCAAATGCGAGTGTAGGCACCAGAACTGACACACCCCTGCGGGATAACCCTCTTTCATCACCCTAGCTGCGCTAGAGTGAGAGCAAGTTCATGAAATGCTTGTCAAGCCGATGGTTGAGCCACGTGCACCCGTTAGCACCGTTACCTTCATCGACAACTACTGCGCTGT
>JAESGH010000447.1_pt1 | contig 22247 bp, 22 predicted proteins | sample 9269641 | NCBI WGS metagenome assembly JAESGH01 (sample SAMN14515345, study PRJNA621665) | algae metagenome | isolation source: Phormidium tanganyikae FI6-MK23 and co-occurring heterotrophs from granitic... | place: USA: Fort Irwin, California | collected 1998-05-24
ACGTCGCCCCCAGGGAATCGGCAGGCAATCTGCCAGCGATCGAACGGCGGCAGCAGACCTCAGTTCGGTCGCGCCGGACAAGCCCCGGTTTGCGAATAGCCGGAAACAAGCTTTCCGGGGCGTTGTCTCAGCCGACGGTGACCCGCCCACGTACGATCTTGAGCGAAAGCGAGCCGTTCTTCAGCGCCAGCGCCTTCTCGCCGAATATCTCGCGGCGCCAACCGTGCAGCGCCGGCACGTCGGCCTCGTCGCTGCTGGCAATTTCCTCGAGGTCGTCGCTGGAGGCGATGATCTTCGGCGCGACGCGTTCGGCGTCGGCGGTCGCCTTGAGTAGCACCTTGAGCAGGTCGAGCACCGCGCCATTGCCCGGCCGGCCACGCTCGCGCTCCAGACGGGGCAGGTTGCGCGGATCGATCGCCAAAGCGCGCTCGACCGCGGCCAGCACCTCGCCGCCGGCACGCGAGCGCTCGAAGCCGTTCGGCACCGAGCGCAATTCGCCGAGCGCCTCTGCCGAGCGCGGCGCGCGCTGGACGATGTCCATCAGGGCGTCATCCTTGAGCACGCGCTGGCGCGGCACGTCGCGATGCTGGGCCTCGCGCTCGCGCCAGGCGGCGAGCTCCATCAGCACCGCCAGCTCCTTCGGCTTGCGCAGGCGGCCCTTGAGGCGCTGCCAGGCGTTCTCGGGCTTGACCTCGTAGGTGCCGGGCGAGTTCAGCACCGCCATTTCCTCGGCGACCCAGCTTTCGCGGCCGCTCGCGGCGAGATCGGCCTGCAGGGCGAGGTAGATGTCGCGCAGATGCGTCACGTCCGATTCGGCATAGACCAGCTGCGCCTCGCTGAGCGGGCGGCGCGACCAGTCGGTGAAGCGCGAGGACTTGTCGACGCGCGCCTTGGCGAGGTCGTTGACCAGCTGCTCATAGCCGACCGAGTCGCCATAGCCGCAGACCATGGCTGCGACCTGCGTATCGAACAGCGGCGTCGGCAGGACCCGGCCGAGCATCCAGACGATTTCGAGGTCCTGCCGGGCGGCATGGAAGACCTTGACCACATTCTGGTCGGTCATCAGCGCCATGAAGGGGGCGAGATCGAGGCCTTCCGCCAACGGATCGACCATCACCGCCTCGTCCGGCGATGCCATCTGGATCAGGCAGAGCTTCGGATAATAGGTCGTCTCGCGCAGGAACTCGGTGTCGACGGTGACGAAGGGGTGCGCGGCGAGGCGGGAGCAGGCGGAGGCGAGCTCGTCGGTGGTGTTGATCAGGTTCATGGCCGGCGCTCATAGCAGATCAGCGCGCGCCATGTCGCGGGCGTTCTTGACAACCGCGTCGCGCGCGTGTGGTTACGCCACCAAATTGCTTGCGTGCCCGACCCTGGCCGCATGGACGCCCGGAAAGCTGAACCCGTGACCTTGCATCGCTACCGTTCCCACACCTGCGGCGCGCTCCGCGAGAGCGACATCGGCGCCTCCGTGCGCCTCTCCGGTTGGTGCCATCGCATCCGCGACCATGGCGGCGTGCTCTTCATCGATCTGCGCGACCATTACGGCCTGACTCAGGTCGTGGTCGATCCGGATTCGCCCGCCTTCGCCGACGCCGAGAAGGCGCGCTCCGAATGGGTCATCCGCATCGACGGCAAGGTGAAGCCGCGCCTCGCCGGCACCGAGAATGCCAATCTCGCCACCGGCGCGGTCGAAGTCTTCGCCACTGCGATCGAGGTGCTGGGGCCGTCGGCCGAATTGCCGCTGCCGGTCTTCGGCGATCTCGAATATCCCGAGGACACCCGCCTGAAGTACCGCTTCCTCGATCTGCGCCGCGAGAAGCTGCACAGCAACATCATGCTGCGCACCAAGGTGATCGACTCGCTGCGCCGGCGCATGCAGGCGTCGGGCTTCTCGGAGTTCCAGACGCCGATCCTGACGGCGTCGAGCCCCGAGGGCGCACGCGACTTCCTGGTGCCGAGCCGCCTGCATCCGGGCAAGTTCTACGCCCTGCCGCAGGCGCCCCAGCAGTACAAGCAGCTGCTGATGATGGCGGGCTTCGACCGCTACTTCCAGATCGCGCCCTGCTTCCGCGACGAGGACCCGCGCGCCGACCGCCTGCCGGGCGAGTTCTACCAGCTCGACGTCGAGATGAGCTTCGTCGAGCAGGAGGATGTCTTCGCCACGATGGAGCCGGTGATCGCCGGCGTCTTCGAGGAGTTCGGCGAGGGCAAGTCCGTCACCCGCAACTGGCCGCGCATCCCCTATGCCGAGGCCCTGCGCAAATACGGCTCCGACAAGCCGGATCTGCGCAACCCGATAGAGATGCAGGACGTCTCCGAGCATTTCCGCGGTTCGGGCTTCAAGGTCTTCGCCCGCATCCTCGAGGGCGAGAAGAACCGCGTCTGGGCGATCCCCGCGCCGGGCGGCGGCTCGCGCGCCTTCTGCGACCGGATGAACTCCTGGGCGCAGGGCGAAGGGCAGCCGGGCCTCGGCTATCTGATGGTCAAGGAAGGCGGCGAAGGGCAGGGCCCGATAGCCAACAACATCGGCCCCGAGCGCGTTGCCGCGATCGTCGAGCAGATGGGCCTGAAGGCCGGTGACGCCTGCTTCTTCGCCGCGGGCGATCCCGACAAGTTCTACAAATTCGCCGGCAGCGCCCGGAACAAGGTCGGCTCCGAGCTCGGGCTGATCGACGAGAACGCCTTCGCCTTCGCCTGGATCGTCGACTTCCCGATGTTCGAGTACAACGAGGACGAGAAGAAGGTCGACTTCTCGCACAACCCGTTCTCGATGCCGCAGGGCGGCCTCAAGTCGCTGAACGAGGACGATCCGCTCTCGATCAAGGCGTTTCAGTACGACATCGCCTGTAACGGCTACGAGCTGGCATCGGGCGGCATCCGCAACCATCGCCCCGAGGCAATGGTCAAGGCCTTCGAGATCGCCGGCTATGGCGAGGAGACGGTGATCGAGCGCTTCGGCGGCATGTACCGCGCCTTCCAGTACGGCGCGCCGCCGCATGGCGGCATGGCCGCCGGCGTCGACCGCATCATCATGCTGCTCGCGGGAGCGACCAATCTGCGCGAGGTCGCGCTGTTCCCGATGAACCAGCAGGCCGTCGACCTGCTGATGGGGGCGCCCTCGCCGGCGAGCCCGAAGCAGCTGCGCGAGGCGCATCTGCGCGTCAACCTGCCCGAGAAGGACGCCTGAGCGACCATGGCCTATCTGCCTGCCGGGCGAGCGCTGCTGCTCGCCTGTTTCGTCGCGCTGCCCCTCGGCGCCTGTGTCGCCGGCCATGCCGATACCGCCGCCGGCCGCGCCTCGCTGCTGGCGACCACGGTCTCGCGCGCCGTCGCCTGCAAGGCCGGCTCGCCGCAGCGCACGACGCTGGACCGCTTCATCGCCGCCGAGAAGGCGCGCGGGGCGAGCGACGATCAGCTTGCGGCCGCACGCTCGGCCTATGTCTCGGTCTCCGAGGCCGAGACGATCAACCAGGACGTCCGCCCGCAGCCCTGCACCGTCGAAGAGCGGGCGACGCTGCGCGGCAAGATGAAAGATGTCCGCGCCGGCCGCTTCGAGGCGCTCTGATCGTCCATGACGGTGCTGAAGCCCTGCTTAGCCGCGCTCGTGGCTGCGAGCCTCGCCGGCTGCATCGCTGCAGGGCCGATGCCCGGCACGCCGGAGTTCACGGCCGTGCAGGTCTCGCGCGCCTATGATTGCGGACTGCGGGTCGATCGCGGCCGCATCATCGCGCGCCTGCCGGCCGAGCAGCGCGGCCGCTTCGTTACAGCCAATGCGAGCTACGCGGTGAAGTCCTACAATGCGCCGCGTCGCTGCGAGGCGCAGGAGCGCGAACGGCTGCAGCAGGAGCTGCGTCTTGGAGCGCGGCGCTGATAGGCTCTTGCCGAGAGCCGCTCGTCCCGTGCAGATGCAGGCGATGAGCCTTTCCCCGACAGACGTCACCGCCATCGTCGTCAGCTTCGACAGCGCTGAGGTGCTGCCGGCTTGCCTGTCCGCGCTGGCCGGCGAGGGGGTGGCGACGATCGTCGTCGACAATGCCAGCGGCGACGCTTCGGTCGCGATCGCGGCGCGACACGGGGCCCGGGTCCTGCGCAACGAGCGTAACGAGGGCTATGGCCGCGCCAACAATCAGGGCGTACGCGCTGCGACGACGCCCTTCGTCCTGATCGTCAACCCCGATCTCGAAATCCAGCCCGGCGCGGTCGCGGCCCTGCTGGCGGCGGCGCAGGTCTATCCCGATGCGGCCGCCTTCGCGCCGCGCCTTGTCGAGCCCTCGGGACGTGTCTTCCTGCAGCCGCGCTCGCTGCTCTCGCCTGTTCACCTCAACCAGGCCCGCCGGATCGTCCTGCCGGAGGGGGATGCCTGCCTGCCCTTCCTGTCGGGCGCCTGCCTGCTGCTGCGGCGCGAGGTCTTCCTGGCGCTCGGCGGCTTCGATCCGGCGATTTTCCTGTTCTATGAGGATGACGATCTCTGCCGCCGCCTGCGCGAGGCCGGGCATGCGCTGATCCATGTCGATGCGGCGAACGCCCGGCACGGCCGCGGCAGGTCGAGCGCGCCGTCACCGCAGCGCCGTTTCAGGGCGCGCTGGCATCTCGCCTGGTCGCAATACCATGTCGCGCGCAAATGGGGATTGCCGCTGCCCGGCTCCGCCAAGGTCGCCGAAAACCTCGTCAAGGCAGTGGGTTACGGCCTCATCTTGAATCGGGAGAAGATGTACGCCCATGCCGGCTCGGCCCTGGGCGCACTCGCCGGCCGCGCCGGCCGCAGCGCGCTTGAGCGGCAAGGGCTGAACGAGCAGCCGCTGCTCAGAGATGCAGGTCCTTCATCGGCGTCGCAATGATCCGGCGGATCTCGCGCAGCTGACGCATCACGAGCCGGCCCTTGCGCATGAAGGTGCTCGACCCGGCCAGCAATTCCGCTTCGCGCGCCGCGAAGGCCGCCTTGCCGGTCTGGGCCGGGATCGGGCTGAGCGCGACCGGCGCAGCGGCGAGGCCGGCGGCGTTGATCTCGGACAGTGCCGGCTCGGACCCGCGCAGGCTCTTGCCGATCGCGATGCGCGCCGCGTCGAGACGGCTCTGACCGGCGTCGAGCGCGGGCTTCTGCATCACCGCGCTCGAATCGCGCCACTGGATGCCCTTGCGATAGGCCGGCACCCACTGCACTTGCGCCTCGAGCAGGTTCAGCCCGGCATAGCGGGCGAGCGCCGGGAAGGCGTCGTCATAGAAGCGCCAGCAATCGACCGGGAAGCGATGGCGCGGCCCGCCGCCGGGCGAGGTGATGAAGGCCAGGCCATTGCCCTTCAGCACGCGCGATATCTCCAGGATGGTGATCCAGAAATACTCGGCATGCTCGAAGACCTCCGAGCAGGTGACGACGTCGACGGAGCCGGTGGCGATCTCCTTCCAGTCGTAGGGATCGGCGACCACGACCTCGACGTTCAGCCCCGGCTCGATGTCCATGCCGATCAGCGTCCAGGCCGGGTTGCCCATCACGTCGCGATTGGACAGCGACTGGCCGTCGACGATGGCGGAGCCGACATCGAGCACCGTGAGAGGGATCGTCTCGACATCGGCGAGATAGGCTTTGCGGAAGACCCGAGCCTTGTCGTTCGCGGAAGCGTGCATGAATCCGTCCAGATTGGGAGGGTTATGGCCGAGGAACTTGGTAGCAGGCTCTAGCCGAGGCGATCAGCGTTCTCCACTGATTTATGGCGCGGCGCCGGGCAGATTCTCGACCCTCTCCGACAGGAGCGTCGGAATGAGCCGCCTGACCTGGGCTTCGGGCAGCAGCCACCATTCGCTGCGCAGCAGTGCGGCGATGTGCTCCTGGCTCATCCGGTAGCGCACCACGCGGGCTGGATTGCCGGCGACGATCGCATAGGGCGGCACGTCCTTGGTCACCACCGCGCGGGCCGCCACCACCGCACCATGGCCGATGGTGACGCCGGACAGGATCATCGCCTGCGAGCCCAGCCAGACGTCATGTCCGATGACGGTGTCGCCGCGCGAGACATGGCTGCCGTCGAGGCCCACCGATTCCGGCCAGAGGCGGGGCAGGGCCGGGAACGGGTAGGTCGTCACCCATTCGGTGCGGTGGTTGCCGCCAAGCATGATCTCGACCCCGTCGGCGATCGAGCCATAGCGGCCGATCGAGAGATTCGAGCCGCTGACCGCAAAGCGAATCTTAGGTCGACCATAAGTATAGGCGCCGATCGTGATCTGTCCCGGCCGGCGCGCGATCAGGTCGGCGAGATAGAGGCGGGTCTGGTTATGCGGGTTGAACCAACGCCGCAGAAAGCTGCGTGGGCCGGTCGGGAGACCGGCCCACCAGATGGCGAGGGCACCCGGACGCCAATCGGCGTCCGGAGCAGATAAATTCGACGAACTCAATGCGGCAACCTCACTCCGCCGTGGCGTTGACGTCGATCTTCTCGAAGATTTCCGTCGGCTCGCCAAGCGCGATCACGTCGGCGAGGCCGAGCCCGCTTGGCGTCTTGGCGGTGGCCTTGACGGTCAGCGTGCCGGGCTTGGCGACGAAGCGGGCGATCGCGTTTGCCAGCGTCTTGGCACCGTCCGAGGGGCCGAGGATGGCGGCGAGGCCGAGGCTCGCCATCATCCCGTATTCGCGCCGGACGTCCTCGACCTTGCGCTTCGACTTCTTCGCCTCGTTCTCGATCAGCTTCTCGGCGAGGCCGAGATTTTGCAGCTTGAGCTCGACATTCTTGGCGGTGGCGCCGAGCAGCGCGACCTGCGCCAAAGCAAGGTCACCGGTGAAGACCTCCTTGCCGATATTGCCGAGCGTGCCGGTCGCATCGAGCCTGGCCATGCCGGCGCCGCCGAGCGAGAGCGTGCGGATGGCGAACTCCTTGCTCGCCTCCTGCCAGGCGAGGGAGAGCTTCGCCGACAGGTCGATATTGCGATAGCCCATCGCCAGCAGGTCCTTGGCGGCAGGGTTGTCGGCGCTCTCGATGATCGGGAAGGTGATCTTGTCGAGCGTCAGCGTCATGTCGGTCGGGATGCCGTTGAGCTGCTCGCCGGCCTTGAGCTCGAAGCTGCCGAGGCCGACCTGCATCGGCGGGCCGGCCGGGCGGCCGCGCTTGCCCTCCTGCGGCACCGTCATCTGCACGCCGCTCATCTTGACCGTGCCCAGCTTCGGGATGAAGCGGCGGAAGTCGAGCGTCTTGATGTCGGCCGCGGAGGCGGCCACGGCCTTGATCTCGCGGATAACGCCTTCCAGCGAGAAGCCGGAATAGCCGATCAAGCCGACCACGCCCTTGGCGCCGCCGCCCTCGAACTGCAGGCCCTCGATCGCGACGCCGGACTTCTCCGGCGCATCCTCGCCGAAGGCGATGCGCGAGAAACGCATATCGACAGGCTCTGCCTTGGCGCCGGGCTTTGGCGGCGTCTTCAGCGACATCACGATGTCGCGGATCTCGCCGCTGCCATAGTCGACGGCGTCGAAGAGCTCGGCCATGGCGACGAGCAGCTTGCGGTCGCGCGCCTCGCTGATCGCCGGGTCTTCCTTGCTGTTGAGGTCGCGCGAGGCCTTCTCCGATTCATCGCTCAGCTCGGCGATGCGAGCCAGGAGCTCGCCCATCGGCTCGGAAGCGACGCGCGCCTTGAAGCCGCGCATCGAGGCTTTGCCGGAGGTGACTTTGCCCTGCTCGCCGAGGTCGAGGACGTAGCCGTCCAGCTCCATCTTGCCGATGATCGGCTGCAGCGGCGCCGTCTCGCCGGGCTTCGCCTTCTCGCCGAAGATGCGCGCGATCTGCATCAAGTCCAGCACTTCGAAGCTGGTGCGCTTGATCTCGCCGTTCATCGGGCCGGTGGCGGCGCCTTCGACCTTGATCGTGCCGTCGCTCGATTCGCCGCGTCCGATCCGGCCTTCGCGGATGTCGGAGAACTTGATGTTGCGATAAGTCGTGACCTGCTTCTGCGGGCCGAAGGTCTGCTCCATCACCAGGGTCGGCGCGCTGATCTCGGCGGCGGTAAGCTTGCCGAGGCGAGCGATCGCGCTCTCGCCGGGCTGGACCGCCTGGCTCGCGCCGGCAATGGCGCCGGCCACGCCACCCGCAGGGGCGCCGCTCGTGCTTGACATCAGGAGCGCCCGGAAGCTCTCGCGGTCGAGCGGGGCGCCCTTTACGTCGAGCTTCGGGATCGACAGGACGAACTTGCCGAAATCGAGCTTCAGATTGTCGAGCTGGAAGTCGTCGGCGGAAGCGGGACTGGCCAGGAGGACAAGCAACAGGGCTGTCGCGGACAGCGGCCGAAAGCTGGCGAGGCGTCGGCCGGGCGAAATCGTCATGATGATCTCCTGAAGCGTGTATCGAGGCCCCCGAGACAGAGATGGGGCCAAGCTCCGATTGGCGGCGCCAGAGGCGGATTCGCTGGCGAGGCAGCCGATCCGCTTCCGGTTGGAAGTCGGCGCCGACCCTGCCGCAAGGCGATGACGAAAGAAAGATGGCGCATCCGTTAGTTCGGCGAAATGCTTGACGAAACGGCACCGCTTCGTGCCATTGGCCGCAGAACCGCCACGAGGCCGCGGCAAGGCTTGCGTCCAGGGTGGCCTGTCGGGCACGAGGCGCGATGATGTCTGTTATGGAACGTATGTTGCGGGGCGTTCTCGCTCTTGCGCTTGTGGTCGGCGCCTTCGCCATGCTGCCCAGGCCCGCCGAAGCGCAGAATGCGCCGGCCTCAGGGTTGGAAGCGCTCACCATCGTCACCGCCTCGGGCCGCCACGCCTTTCAGGTCGAGGTCATGCGCACGCCGGACCAGCGCGCGCGGGGGCTGATGCACCGCCAGTTCATGCCGGCCGATCGCGGCATGCTCTTCGACTTCAAGCAGGTCGAGCCCGTCGCGATGTGGATGCAGAACACCTACATCTCGCTCGACATGCTGTTCATCCGCGCCGACGGTACGGTCGCGCGCATCGCCGAGCGGGCCGAGCCGCTTTCGACCCGGACGATTCCTTCCGGCGAGCCTGTCCTCTCGGTGCTGGAACTCAATGCCGGCATCGCGGAAAAACTCGGCATCAAGCCGGGCGACAAGATCGAGCATCCACTGTTCAAGCGCTGAGCGGCGGCGCCTCACGTTCGGTCAAATCACAGCCGCAATTGCTTCGGACAACCTCGATCCTGACGTTGTCAAGATGATCGCTCTCGGAGGCTGTCAATGGCGGACTGGACGAGGCCTATCCTGCAACGCTCGGCCGTGCTGGCTTTGCTTGCCCTGTCCGCCTGCCGTCACGGTGACATCGTTCTCGATGCCGGCGAGCCGGTCGTCAGTGCCGGGCGCTACGCCTCAATCGGCTCGACCCAGGCCGAGCCGGCCAGGCGAGCACCGATACGCAATACTCTGGTCCTGACGAGCGGCGGCGCCGATGGCGCCTTCGGAGCCGGCGTGCTCCAGGCCTGGTCCCGCAGTGGCAAACGCCCGGTCTTCGACGTCGTCGCCGGGACCTCGACCGGCGCGCTGCAGGCGACTGCGGCGTTTCTCGGCCCAGGCTGGGACCATCTGCTGGAGCGGGTCTATACCACGACGCGGACGCGCGACATCTTTCGCTCCAACGGCTTGAAGACGCTGGTCGGCACCGGCCTTTACGATCCGGCGCCGCTACGGAGCCTGCTGCTCGAATTAATCAGCGACGACATGCTGGATCAGGTCGCCGCCGAGTACCGCAGAGGCCGTCGGCTCTATGTCGCGACCACCGACATGACCGCAGGCAAGACCATGTTCTGGGACATGGGCGCGATCGCCGCCTCCAACGGTGAACGGCGCAGCCATTATGTCGATATCCTCGTCGCTTCGGCTGCGGTGCCCGGGCTGGTGGAACCGGTGCGCATTCGCGACACGCGAAGCGGCGCCGTTTCGGTTCATAGCGATGGCGGCGTCAAGGCGCCCGTGCCGTTCGAGAGCTTCATGCTGGGCAGAGCGGGGCGCGGTGGCACGGTCTGGGTTCTCGCCAACGGCCATGTCAGCCGCGATGCCGCCGTCAGCAGCCCGGCTGCGACGACGCTCGCGCTGGCCCGCCGCGGCGTCTCCCAGCTCATCCGGCAGCTGCTTTACAGTTCGGTGAACGAGGCACGCGGCAAAGCCGTTGCGGCAGGAGCGCAGTTTCGGTTGATCGCACTGCCCGAGACGGTGCCGGAGGCAAGCGATCCGCTGCGGTTCGACCCGAACGAGATGCGCCCCTTGTTCGAGGCGGGGCAGGCGGCCGGGACGCGGATCTTCGGAGCACCGGTTACTGCTTCGTCATCTGACGAAAATGCGCAACGGCCCTCCGCAGCGGCTGCGCGCGCGGTGTCGGCAGGACTGACGGAGCCGAGGCTCTGACCGCAGGGATAGCGTCGGGCTTTCAGTTCATCCCAGCTCGCCAGCGATGGCACGGCAAGTGGCGAGCAAAGCCGTCAGCGCCTCGCGATGCTGCGGACGGGCCTCGCGCCGGTTGAGATAGGGCACGACGATGCTGGCGATCGCCTGGCCCTTGCGGTCGAGTATCGGCGCGCTGATATCGGTCACGCCGACGACATCGTGACTGTCGGCGATCATGAAGCCGTCCGCTGCGATCGCCGCCAGGGCGGGATCGGAAGCGGCGCCGTCGCGGAAGGCGAGGATGACCTGGCCGGAGGTCGAGGCGGCGGCGGGCCGGCGATAGCCCAGTCTCAACGTGAAATTGATGTCGCCCGGTCCGGCGGCGCTGACGATGACCACAGTCTCGCCCTTGCTCAGCACGACCAGATGCGAAGACTGGCCGATCGTTTCGCTCAGGGCCTCCAGTGCGGGCGTGGCGACCTCGACCAGGTCGCGGGCGCGCGGCACCCGCATGCCGAGCTCGAACAGGCGGTTGCTGAGCGAAATCTCGTCGCTCGCCGGATCGCGGCTGAGATAGCCGCGCTCGATCAGCACGAACAGCATCCGGAAGATCTCGTTCTTCGAGCGGCCTAGGCGCTCTGCGATCGCGCGCGCCGAAAGCGGCGTCTGCGCCATCGCCAGCAATTCGATGATCTCCAGGCCTTTTTCCAGGGCAGGCGCCGGATAGGGGCGGGAAGGGGCATCGGCAACGGTCTCGGCCGTCATTTGATGTCTCCGATTTGATTTATTAGCGAAGCTTGACTGCATATACGAAACCGATAGCATTCCGCTAGGTCACTGTCACGCCAGCCGGGAGGGGAAGGCGCGGCAGGACCGTCCGGTCGCCGAAGCGCTCGGTCACACCATCAAAATCGGGGGAGCATCATGGCACGCGGTTTCAGATCGACGTTGTTTGCCGCCCTTGCCCTGTTCGCGGGGCTGATCGCCAGCCTGGAGGCCCGTGCGGACAAGCTCAGCGACATCCTGTCCAAGGGCGTGGTCCGCATCACCGTCTTCGCCGACGTGCCGCCCTTCGGCATGATGAACGCCAATCGCGAGCTCGAAGGCTTCGACGTCGACATGGCCAAGCTCGTCGCCAAGTCGCTCGGCGTAAAGCTGGAACTGGTGCCGGTGCCGGCGGCGAGCCGCATTCCGTTCCTGCTCACCGACAAGTCGGACATGAACATTGCGGCGATGTCGATCACCGCCGAGCGCGCCCGCCAGATCATGTTCAGCGCACCCTATGCCGACACCTCGCTCGCCGTCTTCGGCGCCAAGGCGCTGGCGGTGAAATCGGGTGCCGATCTCGGCAAGAACCGCGTCGCCGTCGCCAAGGGCACGACCGAGGACCTCGTCCTCTCGGCACTGGCGCCATCCGCCGACATCATGCGCACCGAAGACAATGCCACGGCGGTGCAGGCCTATCTCTCCGGCCATGCGCAATTGCTTGCCGCCAACAGCGTCGTCGTGGTCGAACTCGCCAAGCAGAACCCGTCCAAGGAATTCGACTTCAAGTTCGCGCTGCGGCGCGCGCCCGCTCACATCACCATCCGGCGCGGCGAGCACGATCTGCTGCGCTGGCTCGACACGCTGATCTTCCAGAGCACGCTGAACGGCGATCTCGACGAACTCCACAAGAAGTGGCTGGGCGGGCCGATGCAGCCGCTGCCGGCACTCTGAAGGCGGGCCGAGATGTCGAGGCACGACTTCGCGGCCGATGAGTTCGCCGAACGCCGCGCTCGTGTCCGGCGGGCGATGGCGGAGCAAGGGCTGGACTGGCTCGTGCTCTTCCATCCCGTCTCGATCCGCTGGCTGACCGGCTCGGACGCCAAGAGCTACCAGGAGTTCCAGTGCCTGTTGGTCCCCGCAGGGGACGGGCCGGTGGCGATGATGGCGCGCGAGGGCGAGCGCGCCGAGATCCTCGACGATGCGCTTGTCGACCGGCTCGAAACCTTCGGCGGCAACGAGAACGAGAACCCGCTGCCGCGATTCGCAGATCTAGCCGACGAGCTTGGCCTGCTGGCCGGCAAGGTCGGTGTCGAGGTGCCGGCCTATTACCTCCATCCGCATCACCACATCGCCGTGCGCGATCTCTTCGGCTTCGCCTTCGTCGAGGCGACCAACCTCGTCCATGATCTCACTCTCGTGAAATCGCCGGCCGAGCTCGGCTATATCCGTCAGGCAGCGGCGATCGCCGACGAGGCGTTGCCAGTCTTCAGCGCGGCGCTGCAGGCCGGACGCAGCGAGCTTGAAGTCGCTGGCGAGGTCTATGGCGCGCTGCTGGCGCGCGGCAGCGGCCTCGCCGCGAGCCCGATCAACCTCGTCTCCGGTGAGCGCTCCTGCTACAGCCATGGCGCGCCGACCGAACGAAGGCTGCGGCCCGGCGACTATGGCAGCGTCGAATATGGTGCGACGGTCCGGCGCTACACCGCGACGCTCGGCCGGCAGTTCTGCCTTGGCCAGCCGACCCCCAGGATGCGCGAGCTCTACGAGATCGTCCGCCGCGCCTGCGACGCCTGCATCGCACAGATTCGCGACGGCGCTCCCGCGACCGCCCCGCATGAGGCGGCCAAGCGCGTGATCGGCGAGGCCGGCCTCGAACATGGCCGCGTCCACACCTCCGGCTACGGGCTGGCGCCCGGCTTCCCGCCGAGCTGGGGCGAGCCGATGCACATGATCGGCGGCAGCTGCTACACGCTGCGCGCCGGCATGGTCGTCAGCGTCGAGCCGCCGGTCTTCATGCATGAGGAGAGGCTTGGCGCGCGCATCATCGACAACGTCCTCGTCACCCAGGGCGGCTGTGAATTGCTGACACGGAGTTCGCGCGATCTCATGATCGTCTAGGCTTTGCGGCGCGACGAGCTGTTCCCATCCTGCGAGTTCGATGCTATGGCGTAGCGCGTCGCTTCGCCTCGTCGAGGTGTTGCGGCAGTTCGGCAAGTGATTCCATGCACTTGCAGGATGTTCGGGGTATAGCGCAGCCCGGTAGCGCATCTGCTTTGGGAGCAGAGGGTCCCAGGTTCGAATCCTGGTGCCCCGACCAATTTCGACGGGGCTTTGCCGGAAGGCGAGGGGAAGCATGACGGCACGCATCTATTCGCCGGCCCGCAACGCGATGCAGTCCGGCACCGCCAAGACCGGCCGCTGGCTGCTGGAATACGAGCCCGAGCGGCCGCGCGAGATCGAGCCGCTGATGGGCTGGACCTCGTCGGGCGACATGAAGAGCCAGCTCCGGCTCTGGTTCGATACGGCCGAGGAGGCCGTCGCCTATGCGACGCGCAACGGCATCGCCTATCGTCTGGAGCAGCCGCATGCGCCCAAGCGCCGCGGTATGGCCTATTCCGACAATTTCAAGTTCAACCGCGTCGGCCAGTGGACGCATTGAAGTTCAAGTGAACGGCGGTCTCAAACCCGCCGTTTCCTTCAGGGCCCGTAGCTCAGCTGGATAGAGCAGCAGCCTTCTAAGCTGCTGGTCACAGGTTCGAATCCTGTCGGGCTCGCCATTATTCTCAGTTAATTGTTTGCCCGGATTGAGGCAAGGCGACCACGCACGCCGTCGGGTACGATACGGTGATCGGGAGCGCTGCTGCGCGGGTGGGCGCTTATCTTGTGGTTACTTCGACATAGTTTTTGTGAACCCACCCCGAGCGGCACGAGCCCGAGTAAGTCGCGCGGCCTGCTGACCTGGCATTCAGGTGCGCTCGGCACTCTTGAAGTGACTGGCCGCGGTTCGGGTAGACGATGGCGTGCCACGGGCCGACCGTATTGCAGATGATCATTGGGTCGCCGTTGTAGACTCGGTCGGTCTCGAAGTAGCCGCTGCCGCCTGGCCCGGATCGCACGGACAGGAACCCGCTCTTCGGGTCTTCCGGACGACGTGGCCCGAGCTTCACGACAATGCCCTGGGACGTGCAGGCCTCGAAGCGCATATCGGGCGCTCGCTTGGAGTCTGTGGGAGGCACGGCGTCGATCTGCGTCTGACCGGGGGCGTAGCGCGCATTGGCGGCCGCGGTCGGCGCATGGCCGGCGCCAGCTCGCCTGGCCGATTGGACCAACGCTGCCCGCGCGGCAAAAGCTTCCGTCGCCAGCTTGCCTTCGGGATAGACCTTGAGAAAGCGGTCGAGTGCCTCGACCGTCCCCGCCGCCTTGGCTTCGGCGAGAGCGAGGGCCGGATCGCTGGTCACGGTCGGCTGTGCTGCCGATGCGAGTACTTGCGGCTTCGCTTGCGTGCCCTCCGGCCTGGTCTCTGCGATCTGATCCTTGCCGAGATAGCCGAGCGCCAGCTGGCGATAGGCGCAAACCCGATTGCAGGCATCGAGATAGGCTTGGTATTTGCCCTCGGCGCCGAATTGCCGCCAGCTCTCGTCGTCTTTTGCCGCCTCGGTATTGCGCTGACGTTGCAGCAGCCGATCCATCGCCTGCTGCCGATAGGCGCAGGGGGGCGTGCATTGCGCGACATAGCGTTCGAGCGCTTCGCGCGAGCCCTCCGCCGCCGCGCTGCGCCAGCGCGCTTCGTCCTGCGCGCTCTCGAAACTTCGGCGGATGGTGGGAGAAGGCTCGACGGCGGGCAACGACAGGTTTGCAATGTCGAATTCGGGTTTCTGCTCGCGCCCGGTGTCGCGCCGCGCGGCCGTCTCGACCTCACGGACGACATAGGATTGCAGCTCGGTCCAGCCGATCCGTTTATCCCCGCCGGCCTGCGCCAGCCCGGCGGCGCCCATCAGGAAGCGGCTGGTGAACAAACCGAGCTTCAGGTTCGCGTCCCAATTGGCCGGGGTCGTGCCAGAGGTTGCGACAAGCTTGACGATGCCGCCGCCGCTGCGTGGCTTGGCCGGGGTGAAGCCCGGCGCCGAAACCGCCAGCAGGCTCTCGCCCTTGCGCCCGGTCTCGCCGGTAAAGCAGGCGTCGATCATCACAATCAACTGCCGCTGTGCCCCGATCTTCTGCCGGACCAGTTCGAGGTTTCGGTACAGCGTCTGAAGCGCGTAGCCGCTCTCGCTGGCATTGGGGTTACCGTCCTGCGGCAGCAGGAAGGGCTGCCGCGTCGCAACATCCGGCACGCCATGGCCAGAGTAATAGACGAAGACGTTGGAGCGCCCCTCGACCGCACTGCGCCAGAGCTTGCCACCTTGCGGGTTGGCCTCGCTGCCAAACATCTGGGTGAACTCGCCCAGCGTTGCATCTTTCAAGAGGAAGACGTTCTGCTCGCGAAAGCGCAGGCCGCGGACGAGGTAGTCGCGGATCGCCTCGGCGTCGTTATGGGCGAAGTCGACAGTGCTGGTCTGCTTGTAGTCCCGATTACCGATGACGACGGCGATCGAATCGGCGTTGTCGTCGAGTATCCGCGACGATTCCGCGGCAGCAGATCCGATGAAGCCCAGCATCAGCGCGAACGCGATGAGGGTACCGGCCATGATTGATGTCGAATGACGCCAGGGCCTGCTCATCGCGTCGTGGATCACCCTGGCTCTGCTGCCGCGTGGAGCGGGCAGGGCTGTTATGAAAGAGGAATTTTGCCGATACTAGGCTGTGGTTATCGCTTTGGCGAGCCTGGAAGCGTCGGACAGGCGCTCATCACGTCTCACTCCTGGGCCTCGTCGCGGCGAAGCTCGAAGGCCAGCATCGCTTCCGCCAGCGCTTCCAGCTCACGCTCTTTCTCCCTGCTGTCGGGAGCGGCGTTGAGTTCGGCCACGCGCTGCTGGGCCTGTTCGTAGTCCTCGTCAGTGTGGACCGCGATTGGACTCTTCATCATCATGCTCCCCGAGGTCTGCGCTGACGCTTCCGCGCGACCAGAGCATCAACTTCCCACCCGAGATGGAGTTCCAGCGGCCCGGCCGCCAGAGGGGCAGCGGTTCATCGGTCCTCGCGTCCCCAATCTCGCAGCTGGCGGATCGTCGGCAGCTGTGGCCGCCGGCGCCAAAGTGCCAAGACGAGATAACCGGCGAAGCCGATGATGAAACCGGGGATGGCTGCACCGAGTGTGACCGTGACCAGGCCCATGGCGCAGCCACCGGAATCGCCCGGACCGCATTTGGGATCGAAGATCAGCGCCAGCACCACGATGGCGAGGGCCGCCAGCATGGCGAGCAGCATGCCGAGGCAACCGGTCCAGATCGCCCGCAGCAGAATCCTCGCCATGACGATCTCCCGGCTCCGTCTGCCTGGCTGAAGCCAATGCTTCGTCACCGCAGGTCCTGGGTGCATCTTGCCCCGCTGGGCGCGAAGTCGTAAACGCCCCGCGGCTGGATTGGCCATGATCGCGCCCGAAAGGCGGGGCATGGGCCCGGCCACAGCCGGTTCGTGAAGCGCCCGGTTCCTGGTCACCGCCCGCAACCTCCGCGTTCCAGCCCTGCCGCGGCAAGGAGTATTGATGATCTCGCTCGGCTCCGGTCTCGACCGGCTCGCTAGCTTCGCGTCAGCGAGCCATCGGCGCGCTTGCCTGCTGCTGGTCCTCCTGTCGCTGGCCGCCTTCTTGCCGGGCTTCGCCAGCCTGCAGCCCTTCGACCGCGACGAGCCGCGCTTTGCCCAGGCCAGCAAGCAGATGCTGGAGACGCGCGATTTCGTCGACATCCGCTTCCAGGACGAGGCCCGGCACAAGAAGCCGGTCGGCATCTACTGGCTACAATCGGCCGCCGTCGCGGCAGGCGAGGCGCTCGGCGTGCCGCAGGCGCGCACGACGATGTGGCTCTACCGGCTGCCCTCGCTCATCGGCGCGATCGCGACCGTGCTGCTGACCTATTGGGCGTTGCTCGCCTTCGTCGGCACGCGCCTTGCCTTGCTCGGCGGAGCCTTGATGGCGGCGGCCGTGCTGCTCGGTGTCGAGGCCCGCATCGCCAAGACCGACGCTTTGCTCGCCGCCTGCGCGGTCGCGACCATGGGTGCGCTCGCCCGCGCCTGGCTCGACTGGACGCGCTCGCTCGCCTTCGTGCCGAGCCGCCATAACTGGCTGGTATTCTGGTCGGCGACGGCGCTTGGCCTCCTGATCAAGGGGCCGATCGTGCCGATGGTCTGGGGCCTGGCGACGCTCGTCCTCGCCATCCGCGAGCGTTCGTTGCGCTGGTTCGCTCCGCTCCGTCCCGGGCTTGGCCTGCTGCTCTGCCTTCTCGTCGTGCTGCCCTGGTTCATCGCCATCGCGGTGAAGACCGGCGGGAATTTCTTCGCCGAGAGCGTCGGCAAGGACATGCTCGCCAAGGTCGGCGAAGGGCAGGAGAAGCATTGGGGCCCGCCCGGCCTCTATCTCCTGCTGTTCTTCGGCACCTTTTGGCCCTCTGCCGCGCTCGCTTCGATGGCGATCCCCTTCGCCTGGGTGAAGCGCCGCGAGCCGCAGATCCTGTTCCTGCTCGCCTGGATCGTGCCGTCCTGGCTGGTCTTCGAGGCGGTTCCGACCAAGCTGCCGCATTATGTGCTGCCGCTCTATCCGGCGATCACCGCGCTGCTGCTGCTTGCTTTGGTCAATGGCGGCATCAACCGTTTTCGCCGCGGCTCGAATCTGACGGCATTCCTCGTGGTGCTGGTGCCGGCGGCGCTGGTGGGCGTGCTGCTCTTCGGTACCTGGACGCTCGACAGAACCCTGCCCTGGCTCGCCTTGCCGGTGCTGGCGCTGGCGCTCTTCGTCGCCTTCCGCAGCTTCCTGGCCTTCCGCCGGGGCGCGTTCGAGGGCGCACTCTGGCGCGGCGTGGTCGCGAGCCTGCTGCTCAGCGCCGGTGTCTTCGGCCTGGCCTCGCCGAGCCTGCGCGGTCTCAAGCTCTCGCCACGTCTGGCCGAGGCGGTGCAGGCCGTGACCTGTCCGAATCCGCAGGTGATCACCGTCGGCTATCGTGAGCCGAGCTTGGTCTTCCTGGTCGGCACCGACCTGCGCATGGGCGCCGAGGGGAGTGTGGCGGCCAGCTTCCTGCGCGAGCCTGGCTGCCGCGTGGCGCTGGTCGAGAGCCGCTTCCTCGACGGTTTCCGGCAGGAGCTCGCTAACTCGGGGGTGACACCGCGGCTGCTGACCACGATCTCCGGCTTCAACCTCAATGGCGGCAGGCGCATCGCGATGAGCGTCTATGTCCGCGAGTGATCGGCGCTTGCCCCATCGCGGCGCTTGACGCAGTTTGCGCGCCGCAATGCAGAAAGACTTGGAATCCGTGACCGAAATCGTGCCTTCAGATGGCCCGCCTCGCATCAGCATCATCGTGCCGGTGCGCAATGAAGAGGGCAACATCGCCCCGCTCGTCCGCGACATTGAGAGCGCCTGCGCCGATATCGGCGCCTTCGAGCTGATCTATGTCGACGACGGATCGAGCGACGGCACCGCCGCCGCGCTCGCCGGCCTTGCTGCCGCGAGGCCCTGGCTGCGCGTCGTCCGCCATGCCCAGTCCTGCGGCCAGTCGGCGGCCGTGCGCAGCGGGGTCAGGGCGGCGAAGGCCCCGATCGTCGCGACCCTCGACGGCGACGGCCAGAACGACCCCAGCTTCATCCCGGCGATGCTGGCGCAACTGGAGGCCGCGGGGGCCTCGGCCGGCCTGGTCCAGGGCCAGCGCGTCGGGCGCAAGGACACCGGCTTCAAGCGCATGCAGTCGCGCATCGCCAACAAGGTCCGCGGCGCGATCCTCAAGGACGGCACGCGCGACACCGGCTGCGGCCTGAAATGCTTCCGGCGCGACGCCTATCTGGCGCTGCCCTATTTCGACGCGCTGCACCGCTTCATGCCGGCGCTTGTCGTGCGCGAGGGCTTCACCGTCCTGCATCACGACGTGCGCGATCGCGAGCGCCTGACCGGCGTCTCGAACTACGGCTTCTTTGACCGGCTCTGGGTCGGCATTCTCGACCTTGCCGGCGTCTGGTGGCTGATCAGGCGCCGCAAGCGCGTGCCGCAGATCGTGACGGAGGCACGCTGATGCTCGTCGACCTGCAGAACATGATCGGCGACTATTTCCACGATGTCTTCGTCAACAATGTCGACTGGTGGGTCCTGCTCGGCGTGGTCGCGCAGGCCCTCTTCACCATGCGCTTCGTGGTGCAGTGGCTCGCCAGCGAGAAGGCGCAGCGCTCGGTCGTGCCGATGACCTTCTGGTGGTTCTCGATCGGCGGCGGCATGCTGCTCCTGATCTACGCGCTCTATCGCCGCGACCCTGTCTTCATCATCGGCCAGGGCTTCGGCGTGTTCGTCTACCTGCGCAATCTGCAATTCGTGCTGCGGGCGAGGGCGCGCGGCGAGGACACGAATTCCGGGCCGGGCTGAGGCGGGATCTCAGTACTGGCCGGCCGCGAAGCCGTGGCGCGCCATCATGGCGCGATGCCAGTCGCTGCCGATCAGCTCGGTGAGCGCCGCGTCGAAGCGCTCCCGCAACCCTTTGTGCTGCTTGCCGAAGGCGAAGGCTCCCACGGCGGGAGCACTCTCGCTGGCGGGCACATTGACGATCGCCAGCGCCGCGTCGGGCTGGCGGGCGAGATAGCCGCGATGGGCCATGGCGACGCTGGCATAGGCGTCGGCGCGGCCATCCCTCACCGCGGCTACGGCGTCCTCCTGCGTTGCGACGGAAATAATGCGTTCCGGAGCGATGCCTGCGGCGAGCCCGGCCCGCTCCTGGACCTGTCCACCGACGGCCACCAGTCTGGCGCCGGCCATGGCGACGGCGCGATAACCCGTCAGCCGTTCGCGGTCTGCCACTCGCACCAGCAGCCCGTCGGCGAGCGCCCAGACCGGGCGGCTGAAATCGACGAGCTGCCGGCGTTCAGTGGTGACGAAGAGCGGCGTGGTGAGCGTCCAGCGCCCGCTGGCGAGCCCGGGCAGCAGCTCGGCGAAGGTGGTCAGCCGTTGCTCGAACGTGGCGATGCCGAGCGCCCGCAGGGCGGCGGTGACCAGCTCGACATCGCAGCCCTGCGCAGCGCCGTTGGCCGCCGGCCAGCAGAAGGGCGGCTCGTCGAGATAGGCGAAGACGATCGGCTCGTCCGGATCCACGGCGGCGTTCAGCTCGCCGCTCTCAGACGCGCGAATCCCGCGTCGAGATCCTCCTTCAGGTCCTCTAGATCCTCAAGCCCGATATGCAGGCGGATCGTCGGGCCCTTGAAGCCGGGCTTGGTCGCCGTGCGGTAGCGCGTGCATTCGAAGGGCAGGATCAGGCTCTCATAGCCGCCCCAGGAGGCGCCCATGCCGAACAAGGTGAGATCGTCCAGCATGGCGGCGACCGCCTTCATCGAAACCGGCTCGAGTTCGATCGAGAACAGCGAGCAGGCGCCGGTGAAATCGCGCTTCCAGAGGGCATGGCCGGGATCGGAGGGCAGCGCCGGATGGATCACGCGGGCGACCTCGGGCCGTGCCGCCAGCCAGTTCGCCATCTCCAGGCCGGCGGGCTGCTGCTCCTTGAGCCTGACAGCCAGCGTGCGGATGCCACGGAGTGTCAGATAAGCGTCCTCGGCGGCGATGATCATGCCGAGCGCGTCCCAGGTCAGCTTGAGCTGAGCATAGTGCTCCGGCGTGCGGGCCGATACCGTGCCGATCAGTACGTCGGAATGCCCGGCGTAATACTTTGTTCCAGCCTGGACCGAGACGTCGACGCCGAACTTGTGCGCATCGAAATGCAGCGGCGTCGCCCAGGTGTTGTCCATCATCACCATGATGTCGCGGGCATGGGCCGCGGCGACGATAGCCGGGATGTCCTGGGCCTCCAGGGTCTGGGAACCCGGCGACTCCGTCCAGACCGCCCGGGTGTTCGGCTTGAACAGCTCGGCGATGCCCGCGCCGATGAGCGGGTTGTAATAGGTGACCTCGACACCGTAGCGCGGCAGCATCCGGTCGCAGAAATTGCGCATCGGGTGATAGACGCTGTCGGTCACGAGAAAGTGGTCGCCGGCCCTCAGGAAGGCGAGGGTGGGCAAGGTGCAGGCGAGCAGGCCGGACGAGCAGGCGAGCACACCGGCGCCACCCTCCATCGTATTCACGGCCGCCAGCAGCGCGTCGATTGTCGGGCTGCCCGCAGTGCCGTAGCTGTAGCGCGCCTTGCGGACGAGGAAGTCCTCGGTATTCGGATAAACGACCGTCGAGCCGCGCACGATCGGTGGATTGACGAAGCCGTAGCTGTCGGCCGGGTCGCGGCCGGCGAGGGCGAGGCGGGTCTTCTCGCGCAGCCGCGCGAATTCGGGCTTGGACAGCTTTTTCATAGGCCGGGAGAGGAGCGCGGGCGGGATCGGAATGGCGTAGGTTGTGGCCGCACTTGACCACCCCCCGAAAGTCGCATGTGATGCTGATCGTGAAAAGGGGCAGATATACCAGTCGCGCTTGCTTGACGCTCATGCACGGCTCTGGCAATCGGCCAGCACCGAACTTCGCATAAGTTTTGGGCATCGAACGGGGCAGCAAGTCGCGACGATGCGAGGGGACCGGCACGTTCCGGCCGGCAGGCGCGGGCGGAGCCATCAATGGGAGACATCAAGATGAAGAAATTCATGGCAGCTGCGGTCGCCGGTTTTGGCTTCGCGCTGGTTGCGGCGAGCGCGCAGGCCCAGGCGCCGCAAGTCCTCGCTCAGGTGAAGAGCCGCGGTATCCTGAACTGCGGCTCCAACACCGGCCTCGCCGGCTTCGGCGTGCCGGATGCGCAGGGCAACTGGAAGGGTCTCGACGTCGATTTCTGCCGCGCCATCGCGGCGACGGTGTTCAACGACCCGAACAAGGTGAAGTTCATCCCGCTCTCGGCCAAGGACCGCTTCACGGCCCTGCAGTCGGGCGAGGTCGACGTGCTCGTGCGCAACTCGACCTGGACGATGTCGCGCGACACCGCGCTGGGCCTGCAGTTCACTGGGGTGAACTACTATGACGGCCAGGGCTTCATGGTCCGCAAGAAGCTCGGCGTGACCTCGGCGCTGCAGCTCAGCGGCGCCTCGGTCTGCACCCAGCAGGGCACCACCACCGAACTCAACCT
>JAESGH010000448.1_pt1 | contig 21950 bp, 22 predicted proteins | sample 9269641 | NCBI WGS metagenome assembly JAESGH01 (sample SAMN14515345, study PRJNA621665) | algae metagenome | isolation source: Phormidium tanganyikae FI6-MK23 and co-occurring heterotrophs from granitic... | place: USA: Fort Irwin, California | collected 1998-05-24
GAGGAGTCAGACAAGGGGATAGTGTATCTCAAGTAGAATTCATCAATGAAATCTTCGGAGTGATGGCTTAAGTCAATACCAACGGGACCCGTTCGCTTGTCACTTTAAAATATTTGCGACACAACCAAAAAGGTTGCAGTGAAGGTGAGCGCTCTCAATGAGCTAGAGATTCAAGTACCAAAATCGGTTCGACGGCATAGTGTTTTAGGATATGCAAGCTTCTACATCCAGGATTTACAGAAGGCATTCAAGGTTCTTCTGCCTGAATGTGTGACCATTCAATGACTTTCAGAGTGAGTGCGAGAACAACATGAGGGATTTTTGAGGGACATTCACTCATTCGCTTCCGAGCGAAACGTGAGCTAAAGGTTGATCGACGATCGGAGAGGATGGCAATGGTTTTTTTCCTTAAAAGCCTTCTCTCCACTTTTCTCACTGTAAGTACACTTCGTTGACATGATAGGTACTCCAAGTGAGTTTGTACGAGATTTATCTTTTGAAAAGCGAGGTCATGCCAACTCCAGAACATCAGCAACCTTTTGAGTTTTCGGATGAACGTCTTTCAAGCTCTTATGGAGCTGGAGAACTAGACAGCTCCTTCTCGCAACCCGTCATTACTGCATCGATCAGCCCACAAATTCTGAGCAAGGTCACACGCCTTTTCAATGCTGGACTAGAGGACATTGTCAACGAACTGTTTCAAAACGCCCGTCGAGCTGGAGCGACACAGGTGCAAGTTTCACTCACTGAATCAGGACATCTGCGGATCGAAGACAACGGCTGCGGAATTGAATCGCTCAAACGCTGCTAAATTTAGGACACAGCGATTGGAATGGCGAAGTTATCGAAAGCGAAGATCCCGCAGGCATGGGAGTCTTCAGTTTGGCAAATCGCGGAGCGACGATCGCATCACAAGATTGGCAAGTTCGGCTTGAACCAGCGCATTTTTCAGGACAAGCGATCGCGATCGCTCAATCAATCGAAACCAGAGTTGGCACCCGCATTGAATTTCCCCTTACTACCCAAGAACACAAGCGCCCGTTGCCCACGCTGATCGAGAATGCTGCTCGATATTTTCCCGTTCCAGTCTCCTTCAACGAAACAGACCTTCCTCAACAGGATTTTCTCAATGGAACGCAGTTGATTGAATCATGGCGAGGATTACGGCTTGGCGTTTCTGGGGATTATCGCTGGGCAGAGCGCAGCAGAGACGGAGTGCTGAACTTTTATGGTCTCACCGTTCAGGCGTATTTACCGAATCTCGGTTGTAATCAGACCACGCTCAGAACGCGAGTGGATGTCGAGTCCGCGCCGGAGCTTAAATTGGTGCTGCCAGCGAGAAAAGAAATCGTTCAAACCGAATTCTTTGAGCAACTCAAGCTCGAACTTCGCAAAACGCTTTATGAAGCGGTCGCACGGCTTGAGTCTCACGACTTGTCTTATCCCCATTGGCTCGAAGCCCGCAGTTTTGGCATTGATCTTCCCCCGGCACGATCCGAGCTTGAACCCTTCGTACCAGAAATCGCCGATCATCTCGCTGGACAAAGCTGGAACTCACCACAGCGAATCGATGCGACCGCGATCATGATCGAAGTGGATGAATTAGAAGCGCCAGAACAGCAGCTCCTTGCGCGAGCGTTGAAGAAAAGCGATTTGCCTTATACTTTTCTCGCTAAAGAAACGAAATATCAGGGCTACCCTTGGTACGACGAATTGCCTAGAATCAGCTTCGATCTGTTTGAAATTCAAATTGGCGATCGCATTCTTTCACCCATAGAATTCGCAGGTTTGGAAGAATTTCCACTGCAGGGAATCGTGGATCAAATCACTGCGATCGTCACGCACCAACAGACAGGACAGCCGGATACCGAAATGCGCTTAGCGTTGGATGTCGGATTTGGAGCAATGGATGAACTCGCCTACACCCCGTCTCTAGATGAAGTCACGAGCGATTGCGCTCGTGATCATTCGCTTGATCCCTCCGAATTAGCTGAACTGTTGGAAGCCTCTTTCTTTTCTTCCAGCAAAGATAGCGATGCGGACAGCTACGAAACGCAACGAGAGGATTTTCGCGAATCTGCTCAAGAAGAAGCGATTCGGATTCTGCTTTCTAGTGAAGCCGCACTCAAAGCCCGGATCGAAATGATTGTTGATCGACATCTGCGTTGGGTTGTACCAAGCAACATGAAGCTTGAAGTGCGGGTCTTGCCGGTTTCAACCGATGCAAATTTAGAACGACCTCTGTTTGATCGATCGGTTCAAGTGCAATTTGATGCTGAAACTTCTGAATAGACCTTACGATCAATCGAGAACACAGATCGGCGATGCTAAATGATTACCTCTGCTGCCCACCGTTAACACTCAAAGTGATGATCCACCTGTAGAAATTAGAGGTAATGATCAACGTGGAGATCGTGGATCACCTCATCATGCGGGTTTTGCGCCTTGAATGGCTTGGCTGCTGTGAAGGTAAGTTGTCTTCTTTGAAAAGATTTTTGCCAGAACCTAGGGAGACAGGGGATAATGAAGCGCATCCGCTAGAATCTAGCAGTGAAGATCAACAGTGAAGTTCTAAGGTGGGTATGGGGCAAGCCGTCAATACAACTTGGCTGAAAGACTTGAGACAAGAAGCTGACCTGACCCAAGAGCGATTGGCGGTCCGGTTGGGTGTTTGTGTCTCCACGATTCGATCGTGGGAAAGAGGACGAGTTCAACCGACGATGACTTTAGAGCAGTGGGAAGAACTGGCAGCTGCGGTCAACGTTCCTCTCAACGAATTACGAATGAGAATTTCGCGCGTTGCTTGACTCAAAGCGCTTGCCTGACCCAGACGTGGAATATTGTCATGGATTCATACCGTGAGCATAATTTGACGTGAGTTCGACGGTGTGAAGTAGCGGGAAAAGAAAGCTGAGACTACCTTTGAAAGAGTTGTAACGTTCTTTTGAGTCTCAGCTATGGAACCCATCGTATCGCGACTGGATATAACGGCAATCTTCTGTGATGTAGACGAGGTAGTGTCAACTTAAGTGGAGATATTGAAAATTAAGCACAACGATCCCTCAATCGTCAGGTTCGCTCAATTTTACGCAGCCGTTTTCAGACAAGTGATTTCTCGCCAATCCTAAAAGCGTTGGCGGAGTTGTTGGCGATAGCGTTTTACAGTCAGTTGGTGTTGTTTCGGATGGAAGTGGTCTCGAATCGGTCCAAATGCTGAGAGAAATCGTTGGGCTTGCCCAGGGGATTTGAAGCGTCGCATTCGTCGTTCTCGCACTCGTGTCGGTTGATGGGAGTTCTCGGCTCGATTATTCAATCCCTTGTGCTGCCGATGCTCCACATTTTTCATCACTCGTTTCTTCGCCGCTTCGTAACTTTTGAGTTTATCCGTCACAATCACCCGTGGCACGAAGTTTTGTTTCTTCAGTAGTTTCCGAAAAAAGCGCTCTGCTGCCTTGGTATCCCGTTGTCGTTGCAGCAGAACATCCAGTACATTTCCTTCTGAATCCACTGCTCGCCACAGATAGTATTGCTGTTTCTTAATCGTGACAACAACTTCATCCAGATGCCACTTGTCTCTGATGTAAGGACGTTTGCGTTGAAGCTGATTGGCATATTGTTGCCCAAACTTTTGACACCACTCCCGAATTGTTTCGTAGGTCACCTCGATTCCCCGATATAGCATCATCTTCTCGATGTCCTGGTAGCTCAACGGAAACGGGTAGTAGAGCCAGACACAGTAGCTGATGATTTCGGACGGGAATCGATGACGGGAGTACATGGGCAAGGAATCGTAAACCGAGTGGAACCAGTACGATTATTCTACCTTTGGGTTAAGTTGACAATACCATTACGCAACGTGAGTGGTCATAAAACGACGGATGCGATCCGCGATCTCATCTCCGCACTCTTCCAGGTCGAAGTGTCCAGTATTGAGGAAGGTGTCGAGGCTGATGGCTGCCAAATTTTGAACATCATTGGTGTATTGCCAACGAGTTCCTTCCAGGCTGAGGAGAAATCTGAATTTGTCTGCATTCTCAGGGGAGCGATCGCGCCATTATGCTCTGACGGGTTCCCAAAATTGGAGTAATTGCCATAGGTTCATCGGAATTGACCTTCACGATCAAGGTTTAAGCGTCCGATAAACCAGTCTGCGAAATTGTCCTACATTTCACCACTTAAGATCTGCCAGTTAAACGCCAATTTAGGAATGCAGTTGCTACTTAAACGTCAACTGCTGAAGTTCCTTTTGATTCCAGTTGCCTAACCTGGCTGCAGCTTCATAGGTGCTTTGCAAGAACTCTAACAACGTCTGATCGGGTGATTCTGCCTCACGGACAGCGTCATAGGGCAAAATAAATTCACCCAACTCTTTATTATAAAATGCAGCATCGGGACGAACCTCAGCCTGCTTAAACCCATCGGGTTCTGGGTACGCATAGGAATAAAACGCTGGGTATGATAATCCGGCTCCGGGCCAAAATCCGGCACTACTGACTTCCTGGGAATAGGCTTCCTGCGCCACTGCATCCGGTAGATTTGGCACCCCTCCCGGATGCTCAGGAGCCGATCGCCCAGAAAAGCGAGTCACTGCTAAATCAAAACTTCCCCAGAAAAAATGAACCGGACTAACCTTGCCGGAAAAATGGGAGCGAAATTCTCGAAAGACGCGATCGGACTGTAGCAGCACTCGCCAGCATCGATTGGCATAATCCGCATCATAAGCAGCATGGGTTTCATCCTGCTCAAATCGAATTGGGTCAGGGACTTCATTCGGTTTGGTGTTAATGGTGATGTGGAAACCTAATTCTCTCAGAGTCTCCATCACAGTCTGATAAAAATCAGCAACAGAACGGGGGTAGAGGGCGATCGCCCGTCTTGCCCCTTCACTGGTTTGAATCAGCAGCTCATGATCAATGAAATCGAAGTCGATTTGAAAGATCCGGCTGCCATAGGGAATCGTGGAAGTGGTCAGTCCCCGAACGGTTAAATAGAGGGGAATATGCCAGGAATGATTAATCCACGGAGTTTGGGCAAATCGGATTTTGCCGATGATTTGAGTCCACATGTGCAAGGTGGCATAAGTCTCTTGCCATGCGTCCAGGGGTAAACTCGGCCAAATATCTATTGGGGCAGGCTGATTTGACATCATGGTTTCCTCGCGAGTAGAAAAGGGGCGCGTGATCAATAGTTCTTCTGTTGTTCGTCGGCAAAACACCACAGCCATTGTTCTCCCAATTCGGCTGAACTAATCACCGCGTGTCCGCTTTCTTCGTAATGGTGGCGAGCGTGTTGATTTTTAGACGAGTCGCAGCACAGCATTTTGCCGCAGGTTTGACAAATTCTCAAGTGAACCCAGCGATCGCCAACTCGCAGGCATTCCTCACAGCGGAATACTGGGTAATTGGCTTTTGAAATCATATTCTCTAGCGTCAGTTCGTTCAAGTGTTGACAAGACATGGAAGATTCCTATGAATGTGCAAGATATGTACTTGATCAAATGGGATACAGCCATTTGCGAAAGAGTTGAGTGAGGTGCGGCATAATCACGTAGGTCAGCAGGGCAACCGTTAGACCTGTAACCAACAACGTTCTGAGCAATACCGGAAGCTCCGCTAGGAGCGGTACTAGCAAACGATTGAGAATCGATATCGTAAAAAACACTCCCAGCCATGTCACGATCGCCATTTTATAGCGCGGAGGTGGAGCCTTCATGGGTTTGTTGGGAAGCGTAAACCAGGTTTCTAGACCCGTTAGAGTTTGAATGGTTTCAGGCTTTTCAATCAAGGGCTGCAACCGCTCCAGCCATTCCTGCCGCACGCTGGATTCCAGCCAGGTTTTGAGGTTGTTGTAATGATCAAACCTGAGAATTGCCACATATTCAGGATGAGCGGGGTTACAGGGGCGAATCACATTGACCCCTAAATGTCCCTGAAATTGATGAGCAGCCGTCGCAATCCCGTGCAACCACTCCTCATATCCCTGTTCACGTCCAGTTCGAATGAGGTGAGAAATAATGGCGGTTACCTGATGGGTGTCTTCATCGGTACCCACAACCAGTGGATTTAGCATTACACATGACCTCAAAAACTTTAGCTACCCAAAAAGTGATGATAGTTAATGCGCGATCGCAGCTTTTAAGGAAGATTGGGCATTAGCGATCGCCAGATTCCGGGCTTCATCCCCAAGATTAAGGCTATCGGCGTAGACAAACTCAATATCCGTGATACCAATAAACCCAAAAATGAGTCGCAAGTAGGGTGTTTGTAGATCATAGGCGTGAGTAGGGCTACCTTCGGGGTAGGCTCCGCCTTGAGCCATAATGATCGTCATTTTCTTGTTGTGGACCAGTCCCTTGTAACCTGCTTCATCAACGGAGAATGTACGTCCCGCTCGCACAATCTGGTCAAGATAAGCTTTGAAGTTAGCGGGAATGCTGAAGTTATACATAGGGATACTGAAAACGTAGCGATCGGCTGATAAAAACTCGTCGATCAATTCGTCGGAAATTTGAATTGCAGTGGCTAACCCAGGTGTATGTTGATCGGATGGAGTAAATGCAGCAGCGATCCAGTCTTCGCTCACAAAAGGAACAGGGTAATGCCCAATATCACGGTAGGTGATGGTGTCGTTGGGATGAGTGGTTTTCCACTGGTTAATGAACTCTTTAGAGAGCGTGCGGGAGATGGAGCGATCGCCACGCGGACTCGCATCTAAATGGAGAATGTGGGTCATAGGATAAATCTCAAATCGTGAATGAAGAATGTAGCGGAGACGAATGAGCAACCGACGGTTAGCACTAAACCAACCGTGGGTGCAGCCAACTTTTACGCATGAGCCATCATCGGAGCTTTTTGATGGAGCATGGTGTAGGCATACTCAACGCCTGAACCGTAGGCACCAGAATGCTGTTTGACAATGTCCATCACGGCATTGCAGGTTTCCTGCCGTGCCCAATCACGGTGCAATTCACCTACAACGCTAAACCAATTGACCAATGGAGGAATTGCTGACCTGGACAGGTTTGCCATCCGCTGGAGGGGTTGTTGCAAGGAGCTGAAGTTCCCATGCAAGGGCCACTGCACTGGCACCGCCATGCTCAAGAAGAATCTCTGATACACCCGCAGATGTTTCTGTGCGTGCCCAGTCACGTTGCCATTCAGCAAGTACAGCCATCCAGTTGATTGGAACTGCACCAGCCTGAACCATCCGGCGAACCGCCATGTCATGAGCTTCCGCAGTAACACCGCCCGAAGCATCGGTAACGATGAACACGTCATAACCTTCACCAAGCGCCTGGATTGCTGGCATTGCGAGACAGACCTCAGTCCAAAGCGCAGCAAGTATCAGTTGCTTGCGGCCACTTTTCTTCACTACATCTGTCACGTTTGGCTCTTCCCAGGTATTGATGGAAGTGCGGTTGATCGGTTTTTGACCAGGAAAAACATCCTGTAGTCCCTTAATGATATGACCCCCTCTTTCTTCCATGACATTGGTAAGGATTGTGGGTACGTTGAACACCTTTGCCGATTTGGCAAGACCAATCACATTGTTAATGATCATCGTAGGTTCATGGCTGTTCAAGTTGGTGAACTGATAGGGCTGGTGGTCAATCAGTACCAGGATACTATCTTCTGGACGAAGCAGTCCTTCTAGACCGATTTTTTGATTTTTAGACATTGAACTCTCCTATTTGAGCGATTGGTGAATGAGGAATTGCAGAATGAAATCAAAAGCTAAACATCTCTGCTTGTGCTTTTAAGTGAAACTTCTGTTTACCCTCAAGGGTTGATGACGTAAGCGATCGCGCCATGAACTGAGTCCGCAAGACAACTCCAAATTTCGCCACTTAAGATCCGCGAGTTAAGCACAGAGTTAAGGCGTTCGCGTCGCGTGCCCAAAGGGCATTCGCTTCACTGTGCGATCGCTCCTAATGCTTTTAACGTCGCTGCTTGAGCGTGCGTTAATCCAGTTGCACCTTGAATGTTCATGCCTTCAAGCATGGAACCGTGCAATTTAGTGGCTCGATTCATTTGCATGACTGTTTGCATAAATTCAATATAGGTGGTCGCCTTCAAGCTGTCGCCTATAGCAAGTTAAATTTTTTACAGTGCAAATTGATAGAGTAAGCATTCCATCGTGAAGTAGAAGGCTGGCTCTAACTTAAGTTGGAATCCGAATTTGATCGAAAGTACATTCATACAACCGATCGACCATTAATCGACCAATCATTCCAGTGAACAGGCACTGCGCTGGAGCGTGGTTTTTCGCAAGGTCACCGATGGCTTTTGCTCCGATTGGGGTGCGGAGTTGTTCGCCCAAGTGGGGTCGTTGATGAATACGGCTCGCCGTCAGAGTATCTCTGCCTTCCAGGCTATTTCCCATGCCCTTGCCTCACACCAGTCTGATTGGCTACTGAGTTGAGCAATTACAAGTCAAGATATAGAGATTTACACAAGGAACTTTATATTCTGGAGCTTGGCAAGCGATATACTTTGGGAAACGGATGACAGTCCTTCATCGGAGGAGCACTCAATGATTACCCTGCCTGGAATTACTATCCACAGCAAAATCTATGAGAGCTTAGCTTCTTTGGTGTATCGGGGCATCAGAGAGCAAGATAACTGTGCAGTGATTGCCAAAGTTCTCAAGCAGGATTATCCCTCTCCTCAGGAATTAACTCGCTATCGGCAGGAGTATGAAATTACTCGTTTTCTCAACATTGAAGGCGTAGTCAAGGCATACAGCCAGCAAGACTACCAGCGCACGCTGGTTCTTCTTTTGGAGGACTTTGGTGGAGAGTCTTTAGAATGCTGGATGCGGCAACAATTAGACTTCTCTCCCATGCCGTTGTCGGTTTTTTTGAATATGGCGATCGCCATTACTGATACTCTAGGCAAAATCCATGCGGCTCATGTCATCCATAAAGATATTAATCCTGGCAACATTGTCTTTAATCCGAAGACTGGCGTTGTCAAAATCATTGATTTTGGCATTGCCACTCGCTTCAGTCGCACCAATCCCACATTCAAAAGTCTCCATCTTCTAGAAGGAACCCCCGCCTATTTGTCGCCAGAGCAAACCGGACGAATGAACCGGATGCTCGACTATCGCACCGACTTTTATTCACTGGGTGCAACCTTCTACGAACTGTTGACGGGACAATTGCCGTTTCCCACCAGTGATCTCCTGGAACTAGTTCACTGCCACATTGCCAGACCGCCGACTCCCCCGCATGAATTGAATGCCACGATTCCCCAACCTGTTTCAAACCTGATTTTGAAACTGATGGCAAAGAATGCGGAGGATCGCTATCAAAGTGCTTGGGGCATCAAAGCAGATCTAGAGCGCTGTGCCCAGCAACTGGCAGAAGTGGGTTTAATTGAACCGATGCCATTGGGTTTGCAAGATGTTTCCGAGCAGTTCCGCATTCCTCAAAAACTATATGGGCGAGAAGCGAAGATTGCAGCATTATGGGCGGCTTTCGACAGAGTGGCAGGAAATGAGGGAATCGGGGCATGGGGAAGTGGGGGAGCAGCAGAAGACATTACCCTACCACCGCATCGTGAAATGATGCTGGTCTCCGGTTATGCTGGCATCGGCAAAACGGCATTGGTGCAGGAACTCCATAAACCGATCACCGCAAACCAAGGCTATTTTATCTGGGGTAAATTTGACCAATTTGGGCGCAATATTCCCTACAGCGCGATCGTCGATGCCCTGCAAAAATTGGTGCAGCAACTCTTGGGCGAACCCAATGAACAGGTGGAAGTGTGGCGATCGCGTCTACTCACTGCTTTGGGCAGCAACGGACAAATCATCATTGATGTCATTCCCGAAGTTGAGTTCATTATTGGCAAGCAGCCCCCTGTGCCCGAAGTTAGAGCAACAGAAGCACAGAATCGCTTCAATCTCACGTTTCAAAGGTTTGTGCGGGCGTTTTGTGCAAAAGAGCATCCCCTGGTCATTTTCTTAGACGATCTACAGTGGATCGATTCTGCGACGTTGAAGTTAATCGAACTCATCTTACTTGACGAGCAAATCCAGTATCTGTTTTTGATCGGAGCCTACCGAGATAACGAACTGGCTCCAACGCATCCGGTGGTCTTAACGTTAGAGAGCCTGCGAAACCAGGGAGCAGTACTTCAGGAAATCATCCTGACCCCCTTAACCCTGGAACCGTTGAGTCAACTGATAGCTGAGACCTTACATCACAATCCTGATATCGTTCGCTCCCTAGCCCAAGTCGTGTTGCGTAAAACCGAGGGCAACCCTTTCTTCGTGGGTGAGTTTTTGAAGCTGCTGCATAGCGAAAACCTGTTAACCTTTGATGCCCAACAGTTGAGTTGGCAGTGGAACCTGGCAGAGATTGAAGCTCAAGATATCACCGCTAATGTGGTGGAGTTACTGCTGCGTCAGTTGCAGAAATTGCCGGAAGCAACACAGCAAATTCTCTCCATCGCGGCTTGTGTTGGGTCTGAGTTTGATTTAGAGACGTTGGCGCTTAGCGCAGAGCACAACTCCGAAGGAACCGTTTGCGAAAAATCACCGAAAGCAATTTTCCAGGATCTACTAGCAGCAATACAAGCGGGATTAATTCAACCTCTGTCTGAATTGGACGAAGATTTGTTGGTTCAAGAGTATAAGTTTCTGCACGATCGCGTTCAGCAAGCGGCTTATGCTTTGATTGATGAATCGCAGAAACAGGTTGTTCATCTCCAAATCGGTCGCAATTTGCTCGAAAAAACTTCACCAGAGCAACGATCCGAGCGGTTGTTTGAAATCATCGATCATCTCAATCAAGGACTTGAGCTAGTCACTGCTCGATCAGAACGAACTGAAATTGCCAGATTGAATTTAAGGGCAGGTCAGAAAGCAAAGGCAGCAACGGCTTATGACGCAGCTTTTAAGTATTTCACGACAGGGTTTCACCTCCTCAATTCAGAGAGTTGGCAGAGTGAGTATGATCTCACCTTAGCGCTGTACTCAGAAGCAGCAGAAGCGGCGTATCTCCAGGGTTGCTTTGATGAGATGGAACAGTTGGTAGAAGTGGTACTCGCTCGTGCCAAAACAGTGGTTGACAAAGTGCAGGCTTACGATAGCAGAATTCAAGGATATTTGTCGCAGGGTAACCTGAAAGAAACACTCAAAACTGGATTGGAAGCGTTAAAGCTCTTGGGAATAGATTTAATAGAAAATCCAAGTCGGGCAGATATTCAAAGGGAATTGGAGTCAACGGCTACACTACTCGCTGAACGAGAAATCGAAGACTTGATTAATTTACCAGAGATTGCTGCACCAGAACCACTGGCAGCTATGTCAATCCTGGCGAGTATGAGGTCTGCTGCATTTATAACGTTACCAGCACTATTCATGCTGATTACTTGCAAAGCGGTAAATTTATCAATCAACTACGGGAATGCCGTCTGGTCATCAGTGTTTTATGCTGGCTACGGATTTGTTCTATGTGGAGTTGTTCAAGACATTGAACTCGGCTATAAATTTGGTCAATTGGCTCTGGGTTTGGCAGAACGATTGAATGCCAGAGGAAATGCTAGAACCTTAATGTTTTCGAATGTCCATATTATGCACTGGAAGGTGCATCTTAGCAACACAATACCCATGCTGGTTGATGCCTATCAAAATGGAGTGAAAACTGGAGACTTTGAAACTGCTGGTTATACTGCATATTACGTGTGCTATTACTCGTTTTTTGCTGGAGAGGAACTCACCCAACTGGAACAAAAAACAGCAGTTTACAGCAAAGCGGTTGACCAAATTAGACGGGAAAGCCCCTCGAATTGGCTGGCAATATTGCGACAAACTATTCTTAATTTGCAAGATAGTCCTGAGGATTCCAGCCGCTTACTTAGTAGGCTACATCATGAAGAACAGGCGTTATCACACGCTATTGCAGTTAAAGATGGAACTGCAATCCAAATACTCTATTTGCACAAAGTCATGTTGTGTTATCTATTTGGAGAACACCATCAAGCTGAACAGACTGCTATTTTGGCAAGGCAACATTTTGAAGAGGTGACAGCAATAACGGTTCTACCTATATTCTGTTTCTATCATTCGCTGGCGCTTTTGAGCCTATCGCTCGATGCTTCAAACTCTGAAAAAGCAGCTTGGCTAAACTGTGTTAACGCCAACCAAGAAAAAATGCAGAAATGGGCAGAACACGCCCCAATGAATTATCTACATAAATTTTATCTAGTCGAGGCAGAGAAAGCGCGAGTCTTAGGGCAATTTCTTGAGGCTGAAGAGTTTTATGAATGGGTGATCGCAGGTGCTGCTGAAAATGAGTATATCCAGGAAGAAGCATTAGCTTATGAATTAGCGGCTAAACATTATCTAGCGCGAGGTCGAGAGAAAATTGCTCAAACCTACATGAAAGAGGCGCACTATTGCTACGATCGCTGGGGCGCAACTGCTAAAGTTAAAGACTTAGAAACTCGCTATCCACAGTTCTTTTCTCAGTCGTCTAGAGCCGCTTCCACATCAATTCCTATTACTGCTAAAACTATCACTCATCCCTTCCATACTGCTTTCGATTTAGCAGCAGTGATGAAAGCTTCACAGGCGATCTCTCGTGAAATTGAACTGAAGCAATTGCTGCGATCACTGATGCAAACTGTAATTGAGAATGCTGGCGCACAAACCGGATATCTGATTTTAGAAAATTCAGGAAAATGGTTGATTGAAGCAGCTTGTGAACTCAATGCCGATGAGAATGCTTGTGCGACTCAGGTGTTACAGTCTATTCCAATTGCCGATCAATTGCCAGAATCAATCATTCAATATGTGATTCGGACTCTAAAGCCTGTCACCTTAAATGATGCGACTCGTGAAGGTGCTTTTATTAATGAACCATACATTCAACAGCACCAGCCTCAATCTATTTTCTGTTTGCCGCTGCTGAATCAAGCCAAGCTGGTCGGTGTATTGTATTTAGAAAATCGGTTAGCAGCTGGAGTATTTACACCGGAGCGATCGCAGGTCTTGCAGCTATTATCGACTCAAGCAGCGATCGCCATTGAAAATGCCAACCTTTACTCAGAATTGCAGGCTAAGGAAAGCAAGATCACCCAGTTCCTTGAAGCGATTCCGGTGGGAATTGCGATCGTGGATGCGACGGGCTGCCCTTACTATGTCAACCAATGCGGCACTCAACTCTTGGGCAAAGAAACTGATACTTCCATAGCACCGGAGCAGCTTTCAGAGGCTTATCAGCTTTATGTAGCGGGAACGGATCAAATCTACCCAGCGGAGAGCTTGCCTAATGTGCGGGCATTAAGGGGCGAACGCATTAGGACTGAAGATATAGAAATTCGTCGAGATCATGTCTCAATTCTACTTGAGGCACGGGGAACACCAGTTTTTGATCAACAGGGCAATATCACTTATGCGATCGCTACCTTTCAGGACATTACAGAGCGCAAACAAGCCGAGAAACTCCTAGCCGACTACAACTGCACTTTAGAGCAACAGGTCGCAGAACGAACTGCTGCGTTACAACGCAGTGAAGCCAAGTTCCGAACTATCTTTGAAAACTCGCAGGTCGGCATCTTCCGCACCCGCCTCTGGGATGGATTAATTCTCGAAGCCAATCAACGCTTTGCCGCTCTGTTTGGCTATAATTCACCAGAGGATGTGATTGGGCTGAAACACACCACAGACTGTTATGTGAATCCCAGCGATCGCCAGCAAGCTATTGAATTGCTGAAGCGTGATGGTGAACTGCAAAATTTTGAAGTGCAACTGCAAAAACGAGATGGCACGCTATTTTGGGCACTTCACTCTACTCGTCTGAATGCAGCCGATGAATGCATGGAAGGTGTGATTGCAGATATTAGCGATCGCAAACAAGCAGAAGCCGCCCTGCGTGAAAGTGAGCAACTGTTGGATGTGTCTTTCTCCCAATCCCTTGATGGCTTTTTCATCATGATGCTTGATCAGCCAGTGCAATGGGATAACACGGTTAATAAGGACAAGGTCTTGGACTATGTCTTTGGTCACCAGCGGGTTACGAAAGCCAATGATGCCATACTCGCTCAGTATGGACGTAGCCAAGAGCAGTTTATTGGTTTCACTCCTAACGACTTGTATGCTCACAATCTAGCCTACGGCAAACAAGGGCTAGCCTACGGCAAACAGGTGTGGCGGGAACTTTTTGATGCTGGGAAGCTACATATCGAAACGGATGAATGCAGATTGGATGGGACTTCAATCTGGGTTGAGGGGAATTATAGCTGCCTTTATAACAGTCAAGGCAGAATCATCGGTCACTTTGGGGTACAGCGGGACATCAGCGATCGCAAACAGGCAGAAGCAGCGTTGCAAGCCTCTGAAGCAGAACTGCGGGCGCTTTTTTCAGCCATTCCCGATCCGCTTTTCATCTTCACCACTGAAGGGCAATTGGTCTGTGCATTCACAGGGAATCCATCCTATGGAGAGTTGTTATGTAGGGAGGAGGGTATTGGCAAAACACTGCATCAACTTTATGCCAAGGAAGAAGCTGATGAATTCCTGAGTTATATTCAGCAGGTGGTGAAAACCCAACAGATACTCACCGTTGAATACAGTCTGTGGATCGCTGGACGAGAGATTTGGTTTTCGTCTCGCATTGCACCGTTCCGCCACGAGCAGGTGATTTGGCTGGCGCGAGATATTACGGCGCTGAAGCAAGCAGAAACCGCATCAATTTTGGAAGAGCGCAACCGCATGGCACGCGAAATTCACGATACACTCGCTCAGTCGTTTACAGGCATTCTGGCTCAGGTGGGAGCTGCAAACCAGGTACTAACGGATGATTTAGAAGCAGCTCAGGCACATCTAGACCTGATCAAAGAATTGGCGCGAACTGGACTGTCTGAAGCGCGGCGATCGGTCGTCGCGCTCCGTCCTCAGCTTTTGGAGGAGGGCAATTTACAGAGTGCTCTCCATCGTCTCATCGCTCAAATCAGAACTGCCGCAATGGATACCACTTTGTATTATGAGATCGAGGGGGCAGTGTATTCTCTACCGGCTGAAGTCGAGAATAACTTACTACGGATGGGGCAGGAAGCATTAACCAATGCGATTAAACATGCCAATGCTGACGAAATTCGAGTGGAGTTAATCTATGATCGCGATCAGGTTTGCTTGCGCGTGCAAGACAATGGACAGGGCTTTGGAGTTGGAAGTATTTCAGCCTCTGAGGGTTTTGGCTTACTCGGCATGAGCGAACGAGCAGAGCGCATCGGCGCACAACTCACGATTCGGAGTCAACCTGGACAAGGAACAGAGATTATTGTCACCATCGATCGAGAGGCATCACAATGAGCCAAGCCATTCGGGTTCTGATTGCAGACGATCATGCTATTTTTCGGCAAGGATTAGCCACGATTATTAACCGTGACCCAGATATGCAGGTGATTGCCCAAGCCGAAAATGGGGAACAGGCGATCGCTCTCTTTGGGGAACACCAACCGGATGTCACACTGATGGATCTGCGAATGCCGGCAGTGGAAGGAGTTGCCGCCATCGGTGCAATTTGTGCTACTGCTAAATCTGCTCGGATTATTGTACTGACCACGTATGATAGTGATGAAGATATCTATCGGGGATTACAGGCAGGCGCAAAAGGATATCTATTGAAAGAAACTGAACCAGACGAGCTTCTGAATGCTATTCGTACCGTGCATCGGGGTCAGAAGTACATTCCGCCCGATGTGGGAGCAAAGTTGGTACAGCGCCTCAGCAATCCAGAACTGAGTGAACGAGAACTGGCGGTACTCCGCTCACTGGCACAGGGGATGAGTAATGCTGAGATTGCTGAGGCTTTGAGTATCGGTGAAGGCACTGTTAAATCTCATGTCAACCGGATTTTGAATAAGTTGGATGTGAGCGATCGTACTCAAGCGGTGATTGTTGCCGTTAAACGCGGCATTGTTAGTTTGTAGGGTGTACTTTCGGTCGAGTTGAGAGTCTAACTTAAGTTAGAGCCAGCCTTCTACTTTGCGATGGCATGGTTAATCTATCAATTTGTACTGTAAAAGAGTTAACTCGCTATAGACGACAACTTGAAAGCGATCTCCTACATTGAATGTATGCAAACAAAGATTCAGTCAATGGATTGAGCAAGTTAATTGGAGCAGAAATGGCAACCTTGTATCGTTGGTTCGAGAACGTGAGTTACGCAGCGAACTTTGCCTAATTTCAGCGCCTATTTCCTAGCCTAACCAATCTTGAATCTTATTTGCGGGATCACGATCAGGCAAATCATGCTCCTTGAGAGCAGTAAAGCTGATCGGATTTTCAACCCTAACACATTGGAGATAAATCTATGACTTCTACCCCCACAGCCACAGCCACAGACCCAACGCTACGCCAAGGCGATTCTGGTGCTGCTGTCACTGAGCTACAACAATTGTTGAATGCGAAAGGAATCAACATTGCAGTCGATGGAATCTTTGGCGATGCGACTCGTGCCGCAGTGGTTCAGTTTCAAAAGCAAAGTGGCATTGCTACAGATGGCATCGTTGGCCCTCAAACTTGGCAAGCCCTTCGTCGAGGTGCACCCATTCAACTGACTGATGCTGCCATTTACTACAAGCCGTCGAACTACCCCTATCAAAAAGAGGCATTTGAATGGCTGCAATCGCAACTCTCTAGTTCAGTTCTAGGGGAATTTGCTCGTCGCTGGCGAAACCTACGCTAACGCAGTAATCACCGATCTCAAAGTTGTTCAACTCACGTTCAAATTGCTGACGCTGGGAATGTCTTGAATCATAGGTTTTCCCCAGCTTTTATGGCAAGGTTCCAGGCTTGATGCAGATTTATAAAAATGAACGACGATCGCAGCCACAGTTCCTTACTTGTACCCCCTTCAACCCAAGATTGGATGCAGGGTGTGCTGAGTGCCAAGGTAGTGCTGGTGATGTATGGAGACTATCAAGACCCCAGAAGCGCAGACGTTTACAAGCTGATTAAAGGGATCAAACGAGAGCTTAGTGCTTTCTTTGGAGAAGATTATTTATGCTTGATCTTCCGTCACTTTCCACAGGCACAGATTCATCTTCATGCTCAACGGGCAGCCCAAGCTGCCGAAGCCGCCGCTGCCCAAGGACAGTTTTGGTTAATGCACGATACTTTATTTGCTCATCAACAGAAGTTGGAGAATGGTTATCTTATCGAGTACGCCAATGATTTAGGGCTTGATATTCCTCAATTTCTCAAAGACTTGCATAAACAAGTGCATATCGATCGTATCAATGAAGATATCGAAAGTGGAATACACAGTGGAGTAACGGCTGCCCCAGCCTTGTTTATCAATGGAAATCGGTATACCGGGCACTGGAACACGACGGAGTTGCTAGCAGCCATTGTTACTGCAAGTCATTAAGCTTCCCAACCTTTGTTCGCCATTCATGTTTGACTGAGGACAATTTTATGACATCCAGTCCACGATCGACCAAAGATGATTTTAAGCAATCAAGGTTTTCAACTCAGACTCATTTTCCCACTGCTCTCTCTTCTAATCATGCCCTTGTTACGGTTGCCCAAGAGGTCGCTGAGCGGCTCCAACAAGCCTATCCTCCTCCATCTGATGACAATAACTCGGTTGAAGCGATCGTGATTCCCGCAGTTGATTCAGACTTGAGGCAAATGATTCTCGCTGAATTACTTACAGACCGGGAGTTGGAGGTGTTGCAATTGATTGCTGATGGAGACAACAGTATCGCGATCGCTCGGAAGCTTAATATTTCTGTGAATGCGGCAAAAACTCATATTCACAACATTTTGAAGAAGTTCATACTCATATGAGCAATTTCTGACACATTCGTGCCTAGTGCTTATTTCTGAGAAGTGAGCAAGATTTCAATCTAATTGATGACAATTCGGTCGATGTTTAAAGGCTCATGCTTTTAGATCTTGGGCAGCTTTGTTGCGCTCGATTTCTAACTTAAAGATTCTGTTTTTGCTTGCTAGTGCCAGTAAGCCACCTGATTTTGACGGTTAGCTTCTCCTGTCGAACACATCACCAATTTTTGCACCATGCTAACAATTACAACGCCAACCCTTGAATTCAAGAACAGAGGCTTAACGCGCACCCAGTTGCAGCAAGTACTCGACTATATTCACACTCACCTTGACCAAGATTTGTCACTGGCTGAACTTGCAGAAGTGATCAATATTAGCCCCACTTACTTTGCAAGTTTATTCAAACAGGCGATCGACATTTCTCCACACCAGTATGTGATTCAACAACGAGTGGAGCAAGCAAAATTGATGCTGTCGAAAACGGATTTGGCGATCGCAGACGTCGCTCTACAAGTTGGTTTCTCCAGTCAAAGCCATCTGACCCAACAGTTTAAGCGCCTGACTGGAATGACCCCAAAACAGATTCGCTAACTCTATCACGCATGAGTCAAGGAGACAAAGATGAAGTTCAAAGCAATCAAAGGACATCTGGGAATCGGAACGGAAGTGAAAGACACGACTTACGTGGAGGCTGCGAGGTGGGGTAAATATTGGGGGTGGCGGTATGTTCTGGGATTAGTAGTCATCCTCTTTGCGGGGCTGGTGGGCGGCGATGCCGCCGCCCCGCGCATCGCGTTCTTGCTCAGTGGTCAGGAGGGGCTTGCGGCATTCCGTCGGCTGGATTACGCCGCGCTCGGTCCCTTAGGGGGCTTCGTTGCGGTCATGGCAAGTTTTCCGTTCTTCCTCGCGGGAATCCTGATCGCCGTCACCCTCATTCACCAGCGTCATCCCCGGACACTGATCACGGCGCGGAAGACGATCAACTGGCTGCGTGTCGGTCACGGGTTTGTGGCGTGGTTCGTGCCATTCTGGCTGATCGCTGGGCTGGGACAGTACTTCTTCTATCCCGACACCTTCTCTTTTAACTTTGACTTTGCAACGTTCGCGCTCTTTGTCCCGCTGGCACTGATTTTTACTGCGATCCAGACCACCACAGAGGAGCTTTTCTTTCGCGGATACATTGTGCAGGGCACGAGCCTTGTTTGGGGCAACCGCATCTTTCTGGCGCTGGTGCCAGCCGTGATCTTTACCCTGCCGCACCTCCTCAACCCGGAGGCGATCGCGGGCGGTTGGCTCACGGTCTTCTTCAACTACTTCCTCGTTCCGGGGCTGGTGTGGACCGTGGTTTCGTTGATTGACGGAACCACCGAACTCGCCATCGGCGCACACTTCGCGAACAACATCGGCGGCAATCTCTTGATGGGCGTAGCCGGAAACGCTGTGAACGCACCGACTCTGTTCACTGTCAGCGAGTTCCACGCGACCTACACGGCGCTATCAATGCTGGTTGTAATACCCGTATTTCTGGCGATCGCCTACAAGGTGTTCAAACGCGACGAGGCATCCGAACCCGTTTCCCAGAGCGATCGGAAGGGTCGTCGGTGATCTCGTTAGTCAACAAAGTTTCCTGGTTGCCAAAGGCAGCATAAAGGCTCAGACGAGTAATACCTCTAAACACAATGGAGATAACAACATGAACACAAAGACTACTCCTATTCAAAACACTTCCTCAGTTCTGCTCAAGATGGAAGCTGCAATCAATGCTCATAACATTGATGCATTCGTGAACTGCTTTGCTCCTGACTTCATAGGTGAACAACCCGTCCATCCGGAGCGAAACTTCACTGGTGCAGAACAAGTGCGGAAGAACTGGACTGCTCTCTTCGCTCAAGTTCCTGATCTTCAGGCGAAATTAATCACCCATACGATCGCGGATGAGTTGGGTTGGTCAGAGTGGCACTGGCAAGGCAACCATACCAACGGCACAGAACTTGATATGCGAGGTGTTGTTGTTGTGGGACTGAGAAAAAATACGATCGCATGGGTGCGGTTGTATATGGAGCAGCTTACCAAAGTTGTACAGGCAGACATCCTAAGAGCAGCCTAACTGCCAATCAGCTTTAATCACCTACAAGGAACAATCACCATGTCAACTGCTGAGAATAAAGTTATTGCAATTACTGGGGCTAGTAGCGGTATTGGTGAAGCAACTGCTAGATTGCTGGCTCATCAGGGTTTACGGGTTATGTTAGGGGCGCGGCGCACCGATCGACTGGAAGCAATCGCTGCCGAAATTCGCTCTAAAGGTGGCGAAGCAGAATACCGTACCCTTGATGTCACCAACCTCGAAGACATGCAAGCCTTTGTCGGGTTTGCCCAAGATAAATTTGGTCGCCTTGATGTTGTGGTGAACAATGCAGGCTTGATGCCACTCTCCAGGCTTGAGGTGCTGAAGGTCGATGAATGGAACCGCATGATTGATGTGAACATTCGCGGTGTGCTTCATGGGATTGCTGCTGCGCTACCTCTCTTTAAGCAGCAACGATCAGGGCAGTTTGTCAATCTATCCTCGATCGGCGGGCACAACGTCTATCCAACCGCAGCCGTATACTGCGCCACTAAGTTTGCAGTTTGGGCGATTTCTGAGGGACTGCGGCAGGAATCACCGGATATTCGGGTGACAGTGATTTCGCCTGGAAATACTGAATCTGAACTCGCCAGCACGATCACGGATGCTGAAGCAGCGGAATGGGTAGAGGAATTCCGCGACTCTGCCATTCCAGCAGAAGCGATCGCGCGCGCAATTGCCTTTGCAATCGAGCAACCCGCAGAGGTGGATGTGAATGAAATCATTGTTCGACCGATTGGACAAATGAGCTAAATCTCGGAAAGTCAATTTTGATTGAAACAGGAGAAACAAAATGATACCGCAAGATAAAGTGGCTTTAGTGACTGGTGGCACATCGGGAATTGGTCGTGCAACGGCGACCCTTGCGGTATCTGCAAAACAGCGCGCATTCGGTGCTGCTGGAGCAAAAGTCGTGTTCTCCGGTAGACGCGACGCAGAAGGTGAAAAAACCGCCCAACTGATTCGCGAAACAGGCGCTGAATGCTTATAGAACCTATTTGGGATCAAATTCATGAGCTAAGCGTTTGAGCATGAGGCGGATAAAGCAGAGATTGATTTTGGCAGTGGCATGATCCAAGGTGCGCTCAAAGTTCTTGACCAAGCTCTTACACCGCTCCATCCAGGCATTTGAGCGCTCAATAATCCATCGCGTTGCGACGGGCACAAAGCCCGTTTTTCCTGCTGCTACTTTTTCAGCTTTGGTCGGCTTGGGAGCGAGTTGAAAGCGAATCTTGGTCAGGATCTGCGGATAGAACAACTGTAATGCCCAAGCAATCGTTTCAGGATGATAGCCGTGGTCAAGTAGAATCGTGATTTTTGGAATGTTCACGGGTTTGGCGCGAAAGTAGTCGAGATGGTCGATGAGCATCTCAATCAAGCCTTGGTCATCGCTGACATTCGCCTTCGTGCAGTGCGTAAAGAACGGCAGTCCTAACGTATCCACTGCAAGATGCCGCTTGATGCCATTCGTGCACTTGTAGGAACAAAACCCTTTGGTCTCAATGCTGGCATTACAGGTATTCTTCACGGCTTGCGAGTCGATGATTAACAGTCGCGTCCACTGCGGTTTTTTTGGGCGCGTTCTCGCACCTGAGCGTGGAGGGCACTCATGATGTCGTCCAACACTCCCTCTTTTCGCCAGTGTTTGTAGTGCCAGAAAACCGTGGAGTAGGGCGGTAAGTCCTTGGGCAAATCTCCCCAATTGCAACCGTTCTTTAATTGGTAGAACACTTCATCTAGAATCTGGCGCTTTGTCCACTTCGGCGGTCGGGTTTGTTTCTTTTTCGGCAGCAACGGTTCAATGATTGCCCATTCTTTGTTGGTTAAATTGCTGGAGTACGGCATTTATTTTTGATTTTAGCCCATCTCAAATAGATCCCAAATAGGTTCTATACGTCCATTGAAACAAATTCATTACCATCACAAGAATCTGGAAGCAGTCAAGCATTGGAACTCAAGACACTTTAGATAGATAGAACCAGGAGTATTTAATCATGGTCAAAGAGCAAACTGTAGG
>JAESGH010000449.1_pt1 | contig 21931 bp, 21 predicted proteins | sample 9269641 | NCBI WGS metagenome assembly JAESGH01 (sample SAMN14515345, study PRJNA621665) | algae metagenome | isolation source: Phormidium tanganyikae FI6-MK23 and co-occurring heterotrophs from granitic... | place: USA: Fort Irwin, California | collected 1998-05-24
ATGCGCAGGCCGTCGAGCGCCCCGGCAGCAAGCGGTGCCGCACCGGCCCAGTCATCCGTGACCGAGGCCGGCAGCAAGGCGCGGCGCAGAAGGTCGCGACGCGCTTCCAGCCCTGGCGACGGCTCGGCGAGGGTGATCACCTCATCCCGGCTCGCGCCGATTTCGTCGAGCAAGCGATGCAAAGCCGCCTGCGGATGCGAGGGCGCCGGCTCCTGGACAATGGCGCGCCAGCCCTGCTCGGAGAGCGCCTCGTCGAGATCGGGCAGGACGACGGCGCCGTTCGGGGCGCGCGCGAGCGCGGCAAGCAGGCGCGCCGTCGCCGGCACCGTGCCAGTCGAGCCCGCCGCGATCACCGGCCCGTGGAAATCGCCGGCGAGCAGGCGGTCGCGCTCGGCGGCGAGCATGCGGTTGCGGAACTCGGCCGGGTCGCATTCGCCGCGCTGTTCTAGGATCGCCGGCCAGGCCTGCGCGATGATGTCGAGGAAGCGGGCGTTGAACTGCCAGATCTCGTCGAAACGGGCGGCGTCGAGCCCTTTCAATCGCGCCGGCGAGACGCCTTCGGTCTGCAACTGGTCGAGGAGATGGGCGAGGTCACCGGCGAGCCCCCAGGCCTCGGCCAATGTCGCCGGCATCAGCGAGGGCTCGGCCGGATCGAGCTTGAGGTGCTGGCGATTGGCGGTGCGGCCCCAGGCCGAGATCAGCGTGGTCAGGATGAAGCGGCGGCGCAAAGGATCGGTCGGCGCGACGCGCTGCTGCGCCAGCGCATCGCCCGCGCCGGCGATCAACGCGGTCTCGGCCTCGTCGACATCGCCGAGCGGAACGATGCGCGGCAGCAGCAGCGGCCGGCCACCGAGCTTTTCCGAGAGGATCGTGCCGAAGGCCCGCGCCGCACGCTGCGTCGGCAGATAGAGCGTGGTGCGCGAGAGGGCGGCGGGATCACCGGGGTCGAAGGCCCGGCCGAAGCGGCCTGCGATCAGTGCCTCGGCCAGCACGGAGAGGAAGGGCGCGCCGGCCGGGATGCTGAACAGGTTGAGCCCGGCCATCGCGGCTTACCCGCTCTGATGGGCTGCGTAGGCCTGCTCCGCCAGCGGGATCGCCTCGGGCGTGCCGACATGCAGCCAGCGCCCATCGAGCAGGTGGCCGAACAGGGTGCCCCTCGCGATGCAGCGGTCGAACAGCAGGTTGAGCGAGAACGGCCCCTCCGGCGTATCGGCGAAGAGCTCCGGCTTGATGATCGCGACGCCGGCATAGACGTAAGGCGCGCTCGCAGCCTGCCCGCGCCGCACCAGCCGGCCGGCCTCGTCGCGGAAGAAATCGCCGGCGCCGTCGAAGCCGATGCTGCTCTCACGCTCGGCGAGCAGCAGCAGCATGTCCATGCGCCCGGCATCCCAGGCAGCGGCCATGGCGGAAATGTTCGACGCGCCGCGCTCGCTCCAGAGGGAATCGGAATTGATGTGGAAGAAGGGCTCGGTACCGAGCAGCGGCAGCGCCTTCTTCACGCCGCCACCGGTTTCGAGGAGAATGTCGCGCTCATCGGAGATGGTGATATGCGGGCTGGTGCGGTCGGCGACGCGCGCCTCGATCTGCTCGGCGAGATAGTGGACATTGACCACGGCATCCTCGACCCCAGCCTCGGCGAGGCGGTCGAGCGCATGGTCGAGCATGGTCTTGCCGGCGATCGCGACGAGCGGCTTCGGCATGGTGTCGGTGATCGGGCGCATGCGCTTGCCGAGCCCGGCGGCGAGCACCATGGCCCGGCGGATCGGCGACGAACCGGTCTGCATGATCAAGCGAATCTCCTGCCGGCCATAGCGGCCTATCAGCCATGGCCGGCGCGATTGCTCAAGTGCGGCGGGCAGATCAGAGGAAGCTGGCGATCTCCTCCAGCGGCTTCTTGCCGATCGCCGGGACGACGCAGCCCTCGGCGGGATAGCCGACGACGAGCAGGATCAGCGCCTTTTCATTGTCGGGTCGGCCGCAAAGCTCGTTGAGGAAGTTCATCGGCGCCGGCGTATGCGTCAGCGTCGCCAGCCCTGCCTGATGGAGCGAGGCGATCAGGAAGCCGGCGGCGATGCCGACCGATTCAGGCACGTAATAATGCTTCACCTTGCGGCCTTCGGCGTCATAGCCCCAGCGCTGGGCGAAGATCGCGATCAGCCAGGGCGCGGTATCGAGGAAGGGCTTGTGCTCGTCGGTGCCGAGGTGCTCGAGCGCATCGAGCCATTCCTCGCCGGCGCGGCCGGCATAGAAGGCGCGCTCCTCTTCCTCGGCGCCCTCACGGATCTTCTTTTTGATGTCCGGGTCCGAAATGCAGACGAAGGTCCAGGGCTGCTGGTTGGCGCCGGACGGTGCCGTGCCGGCGGTCGCGACCGCGGCCTCGATGATCTCGCGCGGCACGGGCCTGTCGGAATAGTCGCGCACCGTGCGGCGCTTCCTCATCGTCTCCAGGAATCTGAGCGCCTGCGCCTTCATCTCCTCCTCGGGCAGGCCCTGGAAGGCGAGCGGCATGGTGACATAGGCGTTCATCGATTTCCTCCTGACAGCTTCTTGCGGGCACTGCTGCTTGCACAATAGACCATCCCGGTCCTCCGCCCTATGGTCCCGCCCATGACGAACCCGGCCTCACAGCTCAAGCCCGGCGACCACCTCTTCCTGGTCGATGGCTCGAACTTCATCTTCCGCGCCTATTTCCAGTCGATCAACCAGGACCGGAAATACAACGCCCGCTCCGACGGGTTGCCGTCCGGCGCGGTGCGGTTGTTCGCGACAAAACTGTTCCAGTTCGTGCGCGAAGGGGTGCTCGGGGTTAAGCCGACCCATCTCGCCATCGTCTTCGACAAGAGCGAGAACTCCTTCCGCAAGGAGATCTACCCGGCCTATAAGGGCAACCGCTCCGACCCGCCGCCGGATCTGATCCCGCAATTCCCGCTGATGCGCGACGCGGTGCGGGCCTTCGGCCTGATCCCGGTCGAGCAGGACATCTACGAGGCCGACGACCTGATCGCGACCTATGCGCGCCAGGCGCGTGAGGCCGGCGCCGACGTGCTGATCGTCTCGGCCGACAAGGATCTGATGCAGCTGGTGCGGCCAGGCGTCGCCATGTACGACCCGGCCTCCGGCGACGCCAAGAAGGGCGCAGGCTTCCGGCCGGAGCGGCGCATCGGCGAGCCCGAGGTGGTCGAGTATTTCGGCGTCACGCCGGACAAGGTCACCGATGTCCAGGCGCTCGCCGGCGATGCCACCGACAATGTCCCGGGCGCGCCCGGTATCGGCATCAAGACGGCGGCACAGCTGATCGGCGAATACGGCGATCTCGAAACGCTGCTGGCGCGCGCTGGCGAGATCAAGCAGCCCAAGCGCCGGGAAACGCTGACCAATCCCGAGGTGGTCGAGAAGGTCCGCATCTCGCACAAGCTCGTCACACTGGTCGAGGACGTGCCGGTCGAGACGCCGGTCGGCGAACTGACGCTGAACCAGCCCGATCCGGCCAAACTCATCGCCTTCCTTAAGGCGATGGAGTTCACCACCATCACCAAGCGCGCGGCCGAGGCCTACGAGGCCGATGTCGGAGCGATCGATGCCGATCCCGACCTCGCCCCGGGCGGCGCCCGCGCTGCCGCGCTCAAAGCGCTCTATGCCGAGACCGATGCTCCGGTTGCCGGTGCCAGCGAGACCGCCACGGCTGCCCCCGCCGCGAACGGCGCCGCGCCGGCGACATCTCCTGCCGCCGATGGCTGGCTTCGGCCAGCGGACCTCGCTGCCTCCCGCAAGGACGCAGCGCTCGCGGTCAAGATCGATCATGCGGCTTACGAGTGCGTGCGCACCATCGCCGACCTCTCGCGCTGGATCGGCTGGGCCTATGAAGCCGGCCAGGTCGCGCTCGACACCGAGACCAATTCGCTCGACGTGATGCAGGCCGACCTGATCGGCATCTCGCTTGCGGTCGCGCCCGGCAAGGCCTGCTATATCCCGCTGCAGCACCGCGCCGGCGACGGGCTGTTCGATTCCGGCCTGCTCGAAGGCCAGATCCCGCTCGACCAGGCGCTGGCCGAGCTGAAGCCGCTGCTCGCCGATCCCGGCGTGCTGAAGATCGGCCAGAACCTGAAATACGACATCGCAGTGTTCAACCGGCACGGCGTCGAGGTCGGCCCGATCGACGATACGATGCTGATCTCCTATGCCCTCGATGCCGGCAATGGTGGACAGGGCATGGACCGGCTCTCGGAGGTCCATCTCGGCCATAAGCCGATCGCCTATTCGGAGGTCGCCGGCACCGGCAAGAATCAGGTCACTTTCGACAAGGTGCCGCTCGACAAGGCGACCGCCTATGCCGCCGAGGACGCCGATGTCACGCTCCGCCTCTGGCTGGCGCTGAAGCCGCGGCTGGTGCCGGAGCGCAAGACCACGGTCTATGAGACGATGGAGCGCCCGCTGGTGCCGGTGCTGGTCCGGATGGAGCGGCGCGGCATCTCGATCGACCGGCAGATCCTGTCGCGCCTCTCCGGCGAATTCGCCCAGTCGCTGGCGCGGCTGGAAGACGAGATCCACACGCTCGCCGGCGAGAAGTTCACCATCGGCAGCCCCAAGCAGCTCGGCGACATCCTGTTCGGCAAGATGGGCCTGCCCGGCGCCAAGAAGACTGCGACCGGGCAATGGGCGACCGGCGCCGGCGTGCTCGAGGACCTCGCCGAGCAGGGCAACGAACTACCGGCCCGCATCCTCGACTGGCGCCAGCTCGCCAAGCTGAAATCGACCTATACCGACTCGCTGCCTACTTACGTGAACCCGCAGACGCACCGGGTCCACACCTCCTACGCCCTGGCTGCGACCACCACCGGACGGCTCTCCTCCTCCGAACCGAACCTGCAGAACATCCCGATCCGCACCGAGGCCGGCCGCAAGATCAGGACCGCCTTCGTCGCCGAGAAGGGCCACAAGCTGGTCTCGGCCGACTACAGCCAGATCGAGTTGCGCATCCTCGCCCATATCGCCGAGATCCCGCAGCTCAGGCAGGCCTTCGCCGATGGCGTCGACATCCATGCGATGACGGCCTCCGAAATGTTCGGCGTGCCGGTCCAGGGCATGCCGAGCGAGGTGCGCCGGCGCGCCAAGGCAATCAATTTCGGCATCATCTACGGCATCTCGGCCTTCGGCCTCGCCAACCAGCTCGGCATCTCCCGCGAGGAGGCCAGCGCCTATATCCGCAAGTATTTCGAGCGCTTCCCCGGCATCCGCGACTATATGGACCAGGCCCGCACCACGGTGCGCGCCAAGGGCGCGGTCGAGACGATCTTCGGCCGGGTCTGCCATTTCCCCGCCGTCGCCTCGAAGAACCCGTCCGAGCGCGCCTTCGTCGAGCGCCAGGCGATCAACGCACCGATCCAGGGTTCGGCCTCCGACATCATCCGCCGGGCGATGATCCGGATGGAGGACGCGCTCGCAGCGGCGAAGCTCGACGCGCGCATGCTGCTGCAGGTGCATGACGAGCTGGTCTTCGAAGTGCCGGAGGCCCAGGTCGAGGCGGCACTGCCGGTAATCCGCAAGGTCATGGTCGAGGCGCCGCAGCCGGCGGTTGCGCTCAAGGTGCCGCTGGTGGTCGATGCCCGCGCCGCCGACAACTGGGACGAGGCGCACTAACCTTACCGCCGGGAACTGTCCCATTGCTGAGGCGTTGAGCTTTGCGCCATGCGCTTCGCATGGCATCGTTCATTGCCGGCACCAAGGAGGCATTTGATGGCCGCAACCAGTTCCACCGCAAAGCGACAGGCCGCGGCCTCGGTCAAACGTGCCAAGGACGAAGTCGCCGACGCGGCCTCCGACACCGCCGAGCGCGCCCGCCGCGCCGGCCGTCGCGTGCAGGAAGAGGCCGACGAGATCGAGGCGAGCCTGGCGCGCGGCGCCGAGGACCTTGCCGCAACGGTGAGCGAGAAGCTCAGATCGGTCGGCGTAGATACCGACCGCATGGCCGCGGTGGCGCGCGAGCAGGCAGGCGATCTGGAAGAGCTGATCATCCGCGAGATCCGCGAGCGGCCCTTGCGGGCGCTCGGCCTGGCAGCCGCGGTCGGATTGTTCGTCGGCTTCCTGTCGGCGCGCTGACCATGCTGGGGGGGCTGACCGGTCTGGTCACGCGCGAGGTCGGCGGCGTCGTGCGCCGCAACGTCACGGTCATCGTGCTCTATCTGCTGGCGGGGCTGCTAGCCGCCGGCGCCGTTGGCTACGGCCTCGATGCGCTGCATACGGTGCTGACGCTGCATTACGGGGCGATCACCGCCAGCCTGTCGATCGCTGGCGGGCTGCTCGTTGCGGCACTGCTGATGCTCGGCATCGCGCTTTATGTGAAAAGCCGGCCACGCCCGGACCGGCGCCTCGCCGCGGCCGTTGCCGCGGCGCCGATCGCGGCCTCGCTTGTCGGCAGCCGCAAGCTCGGCTGGCGCGCTGGGCTGGTCGGCGGCGTCGTGCTGCTCGGCCTCATCCTCGGGCGGCAATTCTCGCAAGGAGACGATGCTGAAGAATAGGGCAATTCGCCCTTGAATCCGCTGCCTTTTGCGCAGGCGGTTCGCGGTGAGGTGTCTTTTTACCTTGGGCGATCGATCTCCAGCGTCTATTCAAGACGGCGATGAATGCCCAGCTGAAGCTCCGTCCACGCTGGCTGTTGCCGGGATTGCCGTTGCTCGGTACGCGCCTTTACACCGCCTCCTCGGCGGCGATCGCGATCGTCGTGGTCGCTGCCGCCGCCCTCATCGCGGGCTGGATCAACATCCAGGCCGACGAGGCCTCGAAGCTGGTCGCGCGCTCGATCGACATCCGCGAGCGCAGTGAACGCTTCCTCGGCAATCTGCTCGACGCCGAGACGGGTCAGCGCGGCTTCCTGCTCACCGGCGACGAGCACTACCTGGAGCCCTACAACGAACGGCGCGCGGAGCTGCTGCCGAGCCTAGACAAGATCGAGCAACTCGTCGCCTACAGCCCGACGCAGCTGGAACGTGTCCAGAGCGCACGCGCGATCACGACCCGCAAACTCGGCGAAATGGCCGAGACGATCGCGCTGATGCGGCGCGGCCAGCGCAACGAGGCGGTCGCCTTCGTCACGCAAGGCACCGGCAACCGGCTGACCCAGGGGCTGCGCGAGATCGTCAGCGCGATCCAGCAGGAAGAGAATCTTCGGCTCACCGCCAGCACCCGCCGCGAGGAGCGCCGGCGCGTCCTGGCCAGCGCCGGCATTCTGATCGCACTCGCCGGCCTGTGCTTCGCGGCCTGGCTGCAGTTGCGGGGACGGCATCGCCGAACCGTCTCATTGTCCAGCTCCAATGCCGAGCTGGAACGGAAGGTATCCGAGCGCACGCTCCAGCTCGAGAATGAGCGGTTGCGGATCGAGGCGCTGCTGCGCGACGTCAACCATCGCGTCGGCAATAATCTGGCGATGGTCTCGGCCCTGCTCAACGTCCAGAGCCGCCAGACGCGCGAGCCGGCGGTCAAGCAGGCGCTCGCCCAGGCGCAGTCGCGCATCCAGGCGATCGCCGCCGGCCAGCGCCGCCTGCGGCTCGACATCGAGGCGGACGAGATCGAGGCCCAGCCCTATCTGGAAGACCTGCTGGCCGAGATCGGCAAGGCGGCGGAAGGCCGCCCGATCGAGATCGGGCTGGCGATGGATGCGATCCGCCTGCCGGGGCGCGACGCCGTCTCCTTCGTCGTTGTGATCAACGAACTGGTGACCAATGCGATCAAGCACGCCTTTCCGGACGGCGCTGCCGGCAAGATCACGATCCGGCTGGCGCGCACGCCTGAGGAGAATCTCGTCCTCTTCGTCGAGGATGACGGCGTCGGCATGCCGGAGGAGCAGCAGACGGCCGGGCTGGGCAAGTCCGTGATCAACGCCCTCCTGCGCAGCATGCGGGCTACGATGGAGATCACGCCTCTCTCTCCGGGCAGCGAACGACCCGGCACCCGTGTCGCGGTCACCTTTCCGAAACGGGAGCAGCCCGTCGAGGACGAGGCGGAATAGCCCTCAGCCCCTGTTCACGGCCTTCGAGACGAAGCGGACAAGTTCGTCGGCCGAGAACGGCTTGCGCACGAAGCGCACGTCGCGCAGCTCCGGCGGCACTTCGCTCGGCGCCGAGCCGGAGACGAAGACCAGCGGCGTGCCCTTGGCGCGCAGGCTGGCGGCGATGCCGAAGGTCTTGCCGCCGATCACGTCGATGTCGAGCAGCGCGCAATCGAGTGGTTGATCGGCGGCGCGCCGTGCCTGAGACAGAGACTCGACCACGATGAGTTCGGCGTCGCCACCGAGCTCCTCGCTCACGGCGCTTTCGATATCCATCGCGATAAAGGGGTCGTCCTCGACGATGAGGACCCGAATACCGGACATGAGACCCAGATCACCTTCCAACTTCACGACTAAACCCCAAGTCAGTTACCTGCTTGTGAGCCTGTTCAACGCCCGCTTCGTTGGCCTTGTTCCGTTCTGAGTCGGATTGTCCGCCTCAAACCGCTCAAATTCAATTCAAATTGATCGGATATGGTTAGGAAAGCGTAAGCACCCTTCCGTCAACGCCTGCGCGGCGAGCGAACGAGATTGAGCTCGAAAGCGGTCACGCCGAGGGCGACATTGGCGCCGCGCTGTATGGGAAGGGCTCGCGGCACCAGCCGGACATCCCCGTCATGGCTGCCGCTCAGCGCGACCTCGCCAGCCTTGCGGGCGTAGGCTCCGCTGAGCACGCCGAGGGGCGCACGCGCATAGGGACCGTAAACCCGCCAGGCGAGCAGGCTGCGTCCAACCGTCTTGGCATCGAGCGCGAAGCCGCGAATCACCCCGGAATAAGTCTGCAGGGGCCCGCGCCGTGGCCGGAAGCGGCACTCCAGCGGCTTTTGCGTGGCGACGACCTGAGCGAGGCCGGCGCCGATCGTGCAGGTCAGGCGTCCGGCCGGCGCGCCGCTCTGCGCCCAAGCCGGGGCGGCAGCGAGAAAGCTGGCTCCAGCCGCCAGGACGATCGTTGCGAGCAGACGTCTCATTCAGCCTCTCCTACGCCTTGCTGCGTATGCCATGCATCACCGGTAGATCATCCCAATGCGCTTCGAAACCGCACCAAACCGCCGCAATCACTCCATAGTTCCCAAATAATCCGGAACCTCAATCCGGTGCATGCGTTGACGGGAACTGACCAGCGGACGCGCAAATGCCAAAGCAAGGACGAATCGACCCGGTGTGGATGTTTCCTACCCCCAAGCTGGCGCGTGATCTTCCGCCATTCTGGGAGCTCGAACAACTTCTGCGCGAGGGTTTTGACCACGATTCGGCACTGGCAGAGCTCGCACGCCGGCGCGAGAGCTGGTCGAACGGACGGCGTCCCCCGCCGGTCGTCGCGCAGTCGGACACACCGGACGACCTCTTCACGATCGTGTCATAGGACTCTGTCGAAATCATTGGGCCGAGATCATTGGCAGAAGCGGCTCGAAGCCGCGCGCCGCTGCTGGATATCGACATGAAGATGATTGGCATGGGCAGCATCCGATCCGGGACCGAGAACTGTCATGAAGGCGCCGCAGGCTGATTGACGCACGCCGTCGAGAAAACGCGTCTGCTCCAACCCGTTCGGCCGCTCGACCGAGACGGCCACTCCCCCCTGTTTTCCGTCGCCGAACTCGAAGGCGAAGATGTCGAGCGCCTTTCCGGTGGCGTGCTCGCTGAGCTGCCCTTGCGCCTGACGATTGCGCCGCCTGCATTCATGTCCACCGCCGACTCGTAGCGCCGTCAACTCGTGTCCAAACGCGCCGCGCGCCAGGGGCTGCAGGCTGGTGTCGAGCCAGAGCGAAATAGCGCGCGCCAGCTCACAGCTCACCGTCGGCGGCGGCAGCAGCCTGACCTGCCCTGGTCCGGCGGCCGTCCGCACCGCGAGCGCTTCGATCACGACCGGATCGACCACCCGGCACTCCTCCGGATCAGGCTTTGCGGTCGCGGTGATCGGGCGAAGCCGGTTTCCGGCCACGCTCGTGAGGCCCCGCATGCAGGCGCTGGCTTCGGCGACGGCGGCCGGCTGGTCCACGACCGATGCGACCGGGGGCGGCGGAGCAGGAGCCTTTAGCGAGGGCGGGCGCGGCGGAGGCAGGACAGTGGTCGTCGGCTGGGCTTCGCGGCCGAAGGCGGGACTCAAGCCAGCCAGGGCTGCGATGATCAGCGCCGCGCAGCTGCCATGCCGAAGTGGCGAGCACTCCCGCATGCCCTCACCCGATGGCCGTGAACAGGACCGTCAGCGAGGCGGCGACGATCAGCGCCGCCAGCAGAGCCATGGACATGACCGATCTCCTTCGCATCGCCCGGGCCGGGGCAACGCGAGGGATGGCCGATTTGTTCCCGGTCACCTCGCCCGGTACGTCAGGCGGCCTTGCGGCCGGCGCGCCGGTCGAAGAACAGCGCCTGGCTGATCGCGGCCTTCACCGCTTCCGGCTGGAACGGCTTGGTGATCAGGAAGGCGGGTTCGGGCCGGTCGCCGGTGAGCAGCCGCTCCGGATAGGCGGTGATGAAGATCACCGGCACCTCGATGGCGCTGAGGATCTCGTTGACCGCCTCCAGCCCCGAGCTGCCGTCGGCCAGCTGGATGTCGGCGAGGACCAGCCCGGGCCGCTTCTTGGCGACCAGCGCGATCGCTTCGCGATGCGTCCGGGCGACGCCGGTCACCCTGTGGCCGAGCTCCTCGACCATGGTCTCGATGTCGAGGGCGATGATCGGTTCGTCCTCGATGATCAGCACGTCGGTGGCGACCTGCTCGGCGATCTCCTGGCCGGCGGTCTGCACGAGGGCGGCTGCGTCGCTGCTGGAGATGTTCATGATCTGCGCGACCTCCTCGATGGAGAAACCTTCGACCGTCCGCAGCAGGAAGGCCTGACGCGAGCGTGGCGTCAGCGCATCGAGATTGCGCTCGGCAGCCGAACGTTCGGTGGTGTCCGGCGCCGAGGCCTGCGTATTGAGCCCGACGGACGACCACATCTGCAGGAACAGGCGGTAGAGACCGACGCGCGGGCCGAGCTCGCGCGGGAAGGTGCCGGGATCGGCGATCAGCGCCTCCAGCGTCGCGACGACATAGGCGTCGCCGCCAGCCTGGGTACCGCTCAGCGCCCGGGCGAAGCGGCGCAGATACGGCAAATGCGGCGCGATTTCGGTGGCGATCGACATGGTGCTATCCCCCACGAGTCAGGCCCGATCGGCTTTCGGTGCACGCTGATCGGGTCGAGCTATATCCAGAATTGAGAGGCGGATCGACAGGATCCAACTCTGTCCAAAGTTGCTGGAGAAGAGCACTCAAGTCACTGTTATGACAAGAAAATTATTTTTCGTTCGGAATGGAACCTTTTGCTTTCGGCCTCGTTATTGGGCCGAATGAAGGTGCGTTTCGGGGCAGTCGCGCGTAGGCGTCTCAACGAGCGCGGCATGTGGTTTGGCGTGACCGGGAAAATGGCGGCGTGCCGATGGAGCGAGGGATCATGAATCTGATGAACGCCGACCCGCCAGACGCGGCAAGAGCCGAACCGGACGAGGACATGGTGCTCGACCCGCGGGTGCAGGAATCGATCGGCCGCTCCCTCAAGGCGCACTATGACGACCTCGTCAATGCGCCGGTGCCGGACCGTTTCCTGGTGCTGCTGGCCCAGCTCGAAGACACAGAGCGGCGTCTGCAGGCGCAAGGCGGTGCCGATGAGCGCCGCTGACTTCAAGGACGGGCTGATCGCCGAAATCCCGAACCTGCGCGCCTTCGCGGCGTCGCTGTCGGGCTCGATGCAGCTCGCCGACGATCTGGTCCAGGACACGCTGCTCAAGGCCTGGGGCAATGCCGACAAGTTCCAGCCCGGCACCAGCCTGAGGGCCTGGCTCTTCACCATCCTGCGCAACACCTATTACTCGCTCTACCGCAAGCGTGGGCGCGAGGTGCAGGACAGCGAAGGCACCTATGCCGACCGGCTCGCCACCCATGGCAACCAGGAAAGCCATCTCGACCTCGCCGATTTCCGCAAGGCGCTGGCAAAGCTGCCCGAGGAGCAGCGCGAGGTGCTGATCATGGTCGGTGCCACCGGGCTGTCCTATGAGGAGACCGCCGAGATCTGCGGCGTCGCGATCGGCACGATCAAGAGCCGCGTCAACCGGGCGCGCAGCAAGCTGGCGGAGCTCCTGTCCATCGGCGGCGTCGATGATCTCGGCCCCGATCGCCGGATCACCGCAGCCGTCCAGCGCGCCGGACCTGAAACTGTCGGCAGCTAGAGCAGGATGCGAAAAAGTGGGAACCGGTTTTTCGCAGAGATCCTGCTCTAACCTCTTAGAATCGATCACGTTTTATGGTTTTGGATCAATTCGATCCAAAACCATCGTGATCTGATGGCTCTCTCGCTGTTCAGGACGGTCCGCGGCCGCCTGCTGGCACTGATGGTCGCGATCGTCCTGCCGATCGCCTGCCTCACCGCAGCCGCGGCGGTGGCGACCTATCGGACCGTGTTCGGGGCGATCGAGACGTCGCAGATGCGTGCGGCGGACGATTTCGCCGTGCGCGCCCGCGTCTGGTATCGCGGCGCGCTGCGTTCGCTCGTCACCAGCGCCGCGGCGATCCGGGCGATGTCGCCGGCCTCGGAAAGCTGCGACCGCATCGCCGAAAAGGCGATTGCCGCAGTCTCCGGCTATGAGGCGCTGCTGCTGCGGGCTTCTGGCCAGCCGGACTGCATCGGGGGACTCGACGGCAGCATTCCACGCGGCGAACTCACGGCCGTGGCGAGCCAGCTCGCCACGCGCCTTCCCATCAAGCTCTGGGGCGGCACCGAATTCACCAAGGCCCGCTACGATCAGGTCAGGATCGCCGGCCGCTCCTATCTGGCCATCTACAGCGAGTTCGATGGGGGCGATGCGCTCCTGCTCACCAAGCCGGATCCGCTCGACGATACCTTCGACCTCGGCAGCAGCGACAAAGGCATGATGGCGGCGCTGCTCCGACGCGGCGGCGACGTCGTGGTCGCGCGCGGTGGCGCACAGGCCGACGCATCCTGGCTTCCGAAGGCGGAAACCGTACCCGAGCCGACCGCGCATTGGGCTGCTCCGAGCCGGGCCGGACCGAGCCGGAGCTACGCCGCCCGCATGGTGGCCGAACCGGATCTCTATGTCGTGGCAAGCTTCGACGGCAGCGCAGAGAGGGCGGCGACAACACAGTTCTACATATTGCTGCTGGCGCCGCTGCTGACGCTGGCCCTGCTCGGCCTGGTCTATATGAAGGCGATCGACCAGCACTGCGTGCGCTGGCTGCGCGGCATCGAGGCGACCGCGCGGGCACGGTCAAGCTCGGCCAGCGCCCGCGTCCCGCTCTCGGGCGAGATGCCGCGCGACATCCGCAGCGTCGCCGAAGCCTTCAATGCGATGGTCGACGAGCAGGAGGTGCGCCAGAGCAAGCTCCGGCTTGCGCTCGACGACAACCGTTTCCTGGTTCGCGAGCTGCATCACCGGGTCAAGAACAGTCTGCAGGTGGTGCAGAGCTATATCGGACTCACCAAGCGCGACCATCAGGGCGAGGCACGGATGGCGCTCTCCGACGCCGAATGCCGCGTCCATGTGTTGTCAGCCGCCTACCGCTTCACCCTCGCTGATGGCGAGATGCAGCCGGTGCGCATCGACCTTTTCCTCGACGATGTCGTCGCGATGGTCTCCAGCCTGATCCTGGCCCGCGGCCAGCGGCTGGAGAGCCGCATCGAGACGCAAGCCGCCCTGCCGATCGATCGCATCATCCCGCTCGGCTTCCTGATCGTCGATGTCGCCAGCCGGGCGCTGCGCGCCGCGCCGGGCATTGGCCTCGAACTTGCCGTCACAAATGCGGGCGAGGGCGTCATCGACATCGCCATCACCACCGACCGCGATACCGCTCAGATCGCGCCGCCGCGCCTGTTCGCAGGGTTGCTGATGCAGATCGAGGCGATCGAGATCGGCCCGCCGCAGGGCCGCAGCCTCGGCGTCTGGCGCCTCAGCCACGGCATCACGCAGGCGAACGATGCGGCTCAGCCCCATTCTTCCGCCGGCGTGATATCGACGCCGACGCTGAGCCCGACGAAGGCGCCGGCCGGCCCGATATAACTGCCGGAAATCGGCGAAGCGTCCTCGGGAACCCGCGCCACCGCGACGCGGAGCAATTGCCGGTCGGCGACGAGGTCATTGGTCGGATCGAACTCGACCCAGCCATCATTGGGGATGAAGACGTCGGCCCAGGCATGGGTCAGTCCGACCACGGAGGTCATCGCCCCGGCCTCCGGCGACCGATCATGGATATAACCGGTGACGAAGCGCGCGGCGAAGCCGAGCCGGCGCGCCAGCTCGATGAACAGCCAGGCATAGTCGCGGCAGGAACCTGCCTTCATCTGCAGCGTGTCGAGCGGATGCTGGGTGCCCTCGTCATAGCGGACTGCGTAGCTCAGGCCGGTGCTGATCTCATGCGCCAACGCCCGCAGCAGATGGCCGCCGTTCAGCCGCGCCCTGAATTCCTGCAGCCAGGCGTCGAGAGCGCCGCCTGGATCGGCTGCGGCCAGATCGAGATAGGGCTGGAGGACGGCGCGTTCAGCCGGCGTGTAATTAATCTCCGAGCCTTCGACGTCGGGATCCACTTTCGCGCGCGGCAGCGCCGAGCCGAAGCGCTGGACGACGAGCTCGCTGACGATGTCGAGTGTGTCGGAGGTACCCGTGAACGCCGCCATGGCGACAGGGTTGCCATAGGCGTCGTGCATCCAGCGCAAGCTGGCCTGCGGCGAGATCGCGATCGCGGTGTCGATGACGCGCAGGTCGAAGGAATCGCGCGGGCGCAGCATCAGCCGGTGTGGGCCGAACTGCACCGGTTGCGCGTAGCGATAGGTCGTGGCGTGACGAATGCGCAGATACATCTGATCCCCAGCCGGTTCATCATACCCTGCCATCACGGAAAAAGCCGCCTCTCGGCGGCTTTGCTGGTCAGGCAACTGAACTACGCGCGAGCGGCGGATCGGTTCCGCCGAAGCGTCAGCGCAGGACGGTATTGCCCTTGAGGCTGGCCTCGCGCTGCGAGGTCGGCACCACGCGATGAGCAAGGTCGCGGCGCACCTCGGAGGGATTGACCGCTGCGAACTGGACGTCGGCCGGGGCGCCGCGCTGCAGCTTGGCCTGGGCAACCGCTTCCGAACTCTCGCCGAAGCCGTTCTGGTACGAGGCGCCCATGGTGAGGGCGGTCACGACCAGCGCCATGCCGCCGAAGAAGGTGGCAGCGCGCTTGAAGGGGGCAAGGCTGGCGGTGGTCATCTTCGCTCTCCCGGTTCGTGTGGTCGCTCTTGAAAGGCGGAACGGCTTCTCAACCCGTCTGGCGGGGATTTGTTCCGGTTTGCCTGGAATTCGCGGCGATCCGGATTCTTTTTCAGGCTGCCGACTGATCGTTGGCGGCCTCGCGGCGGCGGAACAGTCGCCAGAGCGATCTGGTCAGGCGCTTCGAGGTCAGGTGCGCGCCAGCCTCGCGCTTCTCGAAGGTGATCTTGCGCTCGTGGAAATCCTCGAGGCCGGGCCGATGTCCGACACTGATGATCGTCGCATAGGAGAGCTCGCTCTCGATCAGCCCGAGCAGCGAATCCTGGCTGGCCTCGTCGAGCGCCGAGGTCGCTTCGTCCATGATGATGATGTCGGGCTTCTGGATCAGCAGCCGCGCGAAGGCAACACGCTGACGCTCGCCGCCAGACAGGGTCTGGTCCCAGCGTTCCTCATCGTCGAGGCGCCGGCCGAGCGATGCGAGCCCGCAGCGCTTCAGCGCATCCCTGACCACATCGTCGTCGACGCGGCTCTCGGCTTCCGGATAGAGCAGCACGTCGCGCAGCGTGCCGATCGGCAGATAGGGCTTCTGCGGCACGAAGGCGATGCGCTTGCCAGGCGGCAGCTTGATCGAGCCCGCGCCCCAGGGCCAGAGGCCCGCGATCGCCCGGATCAGGGTGCTCTTGCCCGAGCCGCTCTCGCCGGCGATCAGCACTTTCTCGCCGGCCTCAATCACGATCGATGCGTCGGCGATGACGATCCGTCCATTGAGGTGGGCGATCGAGAGATCGGCGATATGGATGCTGTCGTCCCTGCTCTCCCCCAGCTCGATCCGGGTCTCGCCTTCCATGATGGTGCCGACATCGAGCGCCTCCAGCGCTTCCGCCAGCTCGTCGACGCGCCTCACCGAGGCGAACCATTCGGCCAGCCGGACGAAGTTGTCGACGAACCAGATCAGCGCGGCCTGCACGGCGCTGAAGGCGGCGACGACCTGCATGACAGCGCCCAGAGTGATCTCGCCCGAGAGGTATTTCGGCGCGATCAGCAGCAGCGGCACGATCGGGAACAGCGCGCCATTGGTGTTGAGCACGATGGCGATGACACCCTGCTGCCGGATCACCTTCAGCCAGGCGGCGACGACGCGGCCATAGTTCTCGCCGACCGAATCGCGCTCGTCGGCATCGCCCTTGATCAGGGCGATGCTCTCGGCGTTCTCGCGCAACCGCGTCATCTCGGCACGGAACTGGGCCTCGGCCTCGTTCTTGGCGGCGATGCGCGGCACCAAAGGCCGGCCGGCGAAATAGGCTGCGAGCGAGGCGATGACCGCATAGACGATCGCAGCGAGCGCCATATAGCTGGGGATCACGATCTCGGTCCCGCCGAGGGTGAAATGCGCCGCCCCTGCGACCTGCCACAGGATTGCGGCGAAGGTCACCGCAGTCACGAAGGCGCTGAGCAGCCCGATCGCGAACTCGACCAAGGGCTCGATGGCGAGGCGGACATCCTCGGCGATGCGGTACTCAGGTGCGCTCTGCTCGCGCGCGACGAACTGCATCCGGTAATAGCGCTGGTCGGCGATCCACCAGCCGGCGAGGCGATGCGTCAGCCATTCCCGCCAGCGCATCTGCAAAAGCATCCGGCTGATCACCAGGCAGGACAACGAAGCCGCTGATGCAGCGACGATCAGCGGCAGCCAGCCGACAGCCGTCCAGATCTTGTCGAGGTCGCGCTTCTCCAGCGCATCGAAGAACAACCGATTCCAGCTGTTGATGCCGACCGCCGCGCCGAGCTGGGCGGCGACGAAGAGCAGCACCGCGCAGGTGAGGCCCCAGGCGCGCAGTCGGCTCGGCCCGCTCCAGAAGCGCCGAGCCACCCGAAAGAACTGGCGCAGGCGCGAGCGCCGCAGCCCGGAGGCGTGTGATTTCATGCGGCGGCCTCCAAAGCCAAGCCTCGATCTTCAGGCAAAGTGCGATTGCTAAGCGGCTGCTTTCGCGCCACAGAGAAAACGCAAGCGTTGGCCGGGAGTTCCGGGCGGCTGGAGGTGCTCTGCGTGATCGTTTCGTCGAGCAATCATCGCAATTTTCGCGGCCCGTCCTGCCTCGCCTGCCCGTTGCGGCTGATGCCCGCCTTCAAGGACAAGTCCGACGAGGAGATCCGCTTCATCCAGGACATGAAGCTCGATCACCGCCAGTTGCCGGCCGGCAGCGACATCATCCATCCCGGCCAGGAGGATGCCGAGCTCTATACGCTCTTCTCGGGCTGGGCCTTCCGCTACAAATCGCTGCCGGACGGGCGCCGCCAAATCCTCAACTTCCTGCTGCCGGGCGACCTCGTGGGCCTGCAGGCTTCGCTGCTCAGCGCCGCCCAGCACGGCATCGAGGCGCTGACCGAGGTCGAGCTCTGCGTCTTCCCGCGCCGGCGCACCTATGAATTGTTCGGGCGGATGCCGGCGCTCGCCTATGAGCTCGCCTGGCTCGGCTCACGCGAGGAGAGCCTGATCGACGAGAACCTGACCTCGGTCGGCCAGCGCAATGCGCAGGAGCGGATCGCGGCGCTGCTGATCTCGCTCTATCGCAGGGCCGAGGCGCTCGGCCTGGTCGCCGAGAACAGCTTCGCCTTTCCGCTGACGCAGCAACAGCTCGCCGACGCGCTCGGCCTGTCGCTCGTCCACACCAGCAAGACCTGGGCTCGCCTGCGGAAAGCGGGGATGTTCTCGCTGGCACGCGGGCGCCTCACCATCCATAATCCGCGGCTGACCGAGCGCATGGCCCTGCTGTTCGAGAGCGAATTGCATCCGCGCCCGCTGATCTGATCGCGGTCGCTCCGGCAGCCGGCCAAGAAATCGCTGGATTCGCCTCGCTCTTGACCCCATATGACAGCGGCGTAACGTCACAGCATTGTCATGTCGCTTCGGCGTGGGCTTTTTGCCTGGCCGCATTGAGGTTCTGGATGGCCCATTCCGCTTCCGGTCAGCGTCTGCGCACCACCCGTTTCGGGCGCTCATCCGTCGCGGCGCGACTGGAGCACGAGGTGCGGCTGACCGCGGCGGATTTCGCCGACAGCGTCGCCGAAGCCAGACTCAAGGTCGCTGCGGCGCGCTACAAAGTCGAGGACGAGGTCCGCAACACCGCCGGCAAGCTGAAATCGCATGTGCGCAAGGCGGCCGACGAGGCCAAGGCGCGCTTTGGCGACGATGCCCGCTTCCTCAAATCCTGGATCGATTCGCCGGGACGCACCGGCGCGGTAGCGCCGTCGAGCCCGTTCCTGGCCAAGCGCATGGCGTTCTATGTCGATCCGTTGGCCGAAGGGCCTGTGGTCGAGATCGGCCCCGGCACCGGCCCGGTCACCGAGGCGCTGATCGAGCGGGGCATCGACGAAGGCCGGCTGATCCTGGTCGAGTACAGCCCGGAATTCTGCGAGCTGCTGCGCCGCCGCTTCCCGCGCGCCACGGTCATCGAGGGCGACGCCTATGCGCTCTCGACCACGCTCGCCGGCCATCTGGCTGAGAAGGCGAGCGCGATCGTGTCCTCGCTGCCTCTGTTCAACAAGCCGCCGGCCGAGCGCGCGGAGCTGGTGCAGGACGCCTTCGCCAAGGTGCTCCGGCCCGGCGCCCCCTTCATCCAGTTCACCTATGCGGTTATCTCGCCGGTGCCGCGCAAGGGCTCCGGCCTCAAGGCGCAGGTTTCCGACTGGGTGCTGCGCAACATCCCACCGGCACGCGTCTGGGTCTATCGTCGCGCCAAGCCCTGACGGCGCGGGCTTGACGCCTGCCCCGCATCACTCCGACATCGCGAACTGAGAAGGCCGGGCCAGTCGCCCGACTTGAAGCAATCCCGCGCTTCTTCGAATCGCGGAATTGCTTCAAGCTTTTGTTTTGACGCATTTTCTTCACGCGAACCGGTATCCACTTCGCTCGAAAATGCTTTGTCCAGTCGGAGTGACCATGCCAAAGATCCTCGTCTTCGCCGGCTCCTGGCGCCCGGGCTCGATGAACACAAGGCTCGCGACCCTGATCGCCAAGAATCTGGAAGATGCGGGAGCGCAGGTGACGCAGATCTCGCTCGGCGACTATCCGCTGCCGCTGATCGACGCCCGTGCCTATGACAACGACCCGCCCGGCGAGGCGAAGGCGCTGGCGGCGCTGGTCGATGGGCATGACGGCCTCTTCATCGCCAGCCCCGAATATAATTCCGGCTACCCGCCGGCGCTGAAGAACGCGCTCGACTGGATCAGCATCGTCCGCTCCGGCGGCCCCGGCCTGCGCGAGAAGGTCGTCGCCATCGGCGGCGCCTCGGCCGGCAATCTCGGCACCTATCGCTGCCTGACCCAACTGCGCACCGTGCTGGAGCTCGGCTTCGGCGCGCTGCTGGTGCCGGAGATGCTGGCAGTTAACGGCGCCGACAAGGCCTATGGCGATGATGGCGACTTCACCGAGAAGCGCCTGCGCAGCATCCGTGACAAGATGGTGGCGCGGCTGGTGAAGGTTTCGGCGCTTCACCCCTGAGCGCGGCTACTCGATCTCGCAGCGCCCGCTCGCCGGCGACAACCGCCAGAGCCCGTCATCGGGCTTGGCCGGGATGCTGACGGCATCGTCGGCGATCTCCTCGGCATCGTAGGGGTTGGGATTTGCGATGATCCCGGCATTGCGGATGTCGAGCGCTCCGTTCGGGCCGCGCTCGATCCGCCAGCTGCCAGCCTCCCATTCCGGCACGCAGCGCAGACCCTGCCCGGCTGCCTTGCAGAAGCCGCTGAGCTGGTAATCGAAGTTCTGCCCTTGGTTCACGCGCTCGCGCAGGTTGACGTAGAGCATGACATAGAGACTGCCGCCCTCGCCCGGCTGCCAGTTCCGCGGGCTGTGCAGCAGGCGGATCTTCGCCACCTTCTGCTTGGGATGGCTGGCGAGATGAGCGGCATCGTAGCTGCGTTCCCAGCAGGCGTTCGCCTTCGGCGGCAATTCGCGTTCGAGCGGACGGGCCTGCGCCGTCGCCGCGAGACAGCAGATGACGCCCGTCAGAAGCAATCGCATGGGGATCTCTCCGCAGTTGCCGCAGGGTGAGGCAGCAAGGGCAACCGATCAACCCGGCTTGCGGGAACCGGGGATGGAATCGCGCGGCGACTGGCTTTCAGCGCTCGAATCCGGCACATCCGCCGCATGTCGCCCCGCGAATCAGAAGCCCGCGCGATCCTGAAGTCGGTCTTCGGCTATGACGATTTCCGCCCCGGGCAATGGGATGTGATCGAGGCCGCGCTCGCCGGCCGCGACGTCTTCGCGGTGATGCCGACCGGCTCGGGCAAATCGATGTGCTACCAGCTGCCGGCGCTCGTTGCCGGCGGGCTGACGCTGGTGGTCTCACCCTTGATCGCGCTGATGCGCGACCAGGTCGGCCAGTTGGTCCGCGCCGGCGTCTCCGCCGCCTCGCTCAACTCGATGAACAGCGAGACGGAAGCGTCTCAGGCCTGGGACAAGCTCAATTCCGGCGAGTTGCGCCTGCTCTTCGTCTCGCCGGAACGCTTGGCGGGCGAAGGACTGGTGGCCCGCCTGCGCCGTCGCGGCGTCACTCGGCTCGCCATCGACGAGGCCCACTGCGTCTCGCAATGGGGCCATGACTTCCGCCCGGAATACCGCCTGCTCTCGAAGGTGCGCGAGGCGCTCGGCGACGTGCCGGTGACGGCGCTGACCGCCACCGCCGACCGCCAGACCCAAGCCGACATCGCCCAGCAGCTCTTCCCGCAGCCGCCGAAGCTGGTGATCCATTCCTTCGACCGGCCGAACCTGAAGCTCGCCTTCGCGCCGAAGGAGCAGCCGCGCCGGCAGATCGACGACTTCCTCAAGGTCCACCGCGGCGGCTCAGGGATCGTCTACTGCTCCTCGCGCGGCCGCACCGAGCGGCTGGCGCAAGGCCTCAGCGAAAAGGGCTGGAAGGCCTATCCCTACCATGCCGGGCTGGAGCAGGCGCAGCGCAACCGCAACCAGGACATCTTCCTGCAGGAGGACGGCGTCGTCGTCTGCGCCACCATCGCCTTCGGCATGGGCATCAACAAGCCGGATGTGCGCTTCGTCGTCCATGCCGACATGCCCGGCTCGATCGAGGGCTACTACCAGGAAATCGGCCGCGCCGGCCGCGACGGGCTCCCAGCGGATACGCTGACGCTCTACGGCGTCGACGACATGGCGCTGCGCCGCCGCCAGATCGACGAGAAGCAGATCGACGAGGAGCGCAGGCGCATCGAGCACAAGCGCCTCAATGCGATGATCGACCTGTGCGAATCGGCTTTGTGCCGGCGTTCGGCGCTGCTGTCCTATTTCGGCGAACAGGTGCCACCCTGCCGGCATGGTGAGGCGCCATTCCGCTGCGACCTCTGCGGCCCGGCCGCGCCCGAGCTCTCGGACGCGACGCTCGATGCCCGCAAATTGCTTTCGGCAGTGATCCGCTCCGGCCAGCGCTATGGCGCCGGCCATCTTGCCGATATCCTCACCGGGACGGCGACCGAGGCGATCCGGCGCCAGAACCATGACGGGCTGAAGACCTTCGGCGTCGGCGTCGACAAGCCCAAGGGCGCCTGGATGGCGCTGACGCGCAAGCTCTTCGCCGCCGGGGCGCTCGCCGAGGCCAGCGTTGAACATGGCGGCTTCTGCCTGACGGAAAAGGGCGA
>JAESGH010000450.1_pt1 | contig 21878 bp, 20 predicted proteins | sample 9269641 | NCBI WGS metagenome assembly JAESGH01 (sample SAMN14515345, study PRJNA621665) | algae metagenome | isolation source: Phormidium tanganyikae FI6-MK23 and co-occurring heterotrophs from granitic... | place: USA: Fort Irwin, California | collected 1998-05-24
TGAGCGGCGCGGGTGGCGACCGGCCGGGGCCGGTGGTCGGCGTCGGAGGTACGCGCCGCGCGCCGCGGACGGGTCGGTCAGTCGGTCGGGAGGGTGCGGCTACTCAAGAGAAGTTCCTGGGGCGGCCGGGTAGCACCTACCGGCCGATCTCCTGCTCGATCCGCTCGGCCTCCTGCTTCAGTGGGGCGTCCGCGTACACCATTACGGCGCACTCGCTCAGGTACTGCCGGAGGAACGGTCCGATCCCCCGGCTCGCTCGTACTGCATCACGTGGGCCAACTCGTGGGCAACCAACCGGCGGCTGCTCCACTGATCGGCCCGGACGAACACCCTATGCCCGACAGTCAGCCCGATGGTAAATGGCGAAACCAGCCCGACCGCCCGGGCGGCGGTGGCCAGAACCGGGGCGTCAGGGGCGGGGATCGCAGCGACTCGGAGCAGCCGTACCCGGTCCGGGAGCCGCACCCCTACCAGCCGGGCGTCCGCGATCTGGTCCGGTGTGAGTGGGATCCCGGCCCGGAGGATGTCGCACTCCTGCCGCTCGACCCACGCACAGGCTAGTGGGAGTAGCAGTGCTACTCCCTGCTCTGTTGAATCCATCCGGTTAGAGGGTTCGGATTTCCGGGCGATTCGGTGAATCGCCACCTGCGGAAACGCTGTCAAACCGGATGGATTCAACAGAGCAACAGGTCGTCACAACCAGAACGACGATCAGCAGCCCTTGGGACGGCCTGTTCTTTGCGTGACTCCCTGGAGTTGAGCGGCTGACCCGAGGAGGGTGGACGAGAGCCGGCCCGTCCGGGACGATGGTGTTACCACACGACCCCCACCCCGGACGGACTCGGCCATGCCATCTTCGCACCCGCTCCCCTCCTCGTGCAACTGGTTCTCGGCCGTGGCATCGGCCCTCGACCCACGGTCCGCACCCCGGCTGGCCTGGCTGCTGGTCGGGGCGGTCCTGGCCCGCGGCCGGCGGACGGTGACGAGTTGGATCCGGGCGGCCGAACTGACCGACGAGTACCGCCCCTGCTACGCCACGGTCGCGGCCGCCGGGAGACGGGCCGACCTTCTCGCCGCCCGCCTGGCCCACCAGGTCGTGAAGCCCCTGGTGGCGGGTGCCGACCGGCTGATGTTCGCCGTCGACGACACCCCGACCGAGCGGTACGGGCCGAAGGTCCAGGGGGCCGGGAGGCACCACAACCCGACCCCGGGGCCGGCCGGCGGACCGCTCGTGTACGGCCACGTGTGGGTCGTCCTGGGCCTGCTCGTGACCCACCAGACGTGGCGGGTTCTCGCCCTCCCACTCCTGGCCCGGTTGTACGTCCGCCAGAAGAGCCTCGCGGGCATCCCCCCGACGGACCGGCCGGCGTTCCGGACGAAGTTGGAGTTGGCCGTCGAACTCCTCCGGTGGGCGAGGTGCTGGCTGGGGATGCTGGGCAAGCCGTTGTGGGTGGTGGCCGACGGGGCCGACGCCACCGCCCCGTTCCTCAAGCCGATGCGGATCCTGGCCGTGACCGTCGTCAGTCGCCTCCGGAGGGACGCGAGCCTGCGGACCGAGCCGGGCCCGCGGCCGTCGCACCGCCGCGGCCCGCGGCGGATCTACGGGGAGCGGCGAATCGACCTGGCCAAGCGGGGCGGTCAGCGGCGCGGGTGGACGACCGGAACGTTCACCCCGTACGGGAAGCCGGCGGCCAAGCGGTACAAGACGTTCGTGGCGACGTGGCGGCCGGCCGGGGGTGCCATCCGGGTGGTGCTGGTGGACGAGCCGACCGGGTGGGTGGCGTTCTTCTGCTCCGACCCGGCCGCCACGGCGGCCGACGTACTCACCGCGGTCGCCGGGCGGTTCGCCCTGGAGATCACCTTCCGGGATCTGAAGCAGGTCGTCGGGTCGGGGCAGCAACAGGCCCGGCGGGTGCGGGCCGGTGTCGGGGCGTTCCACCTGTGCCTGTGGGCGTACATCGCGACCGAGGGGTGGGCGTGGGGGCGGGCCGACAGCGGGTTGGCCGGGCACCGGGTTACGTCCCCGTGGGATGACCCGGCGCGGCGGCCGAGTCATGCCGACAAGCGGCGGGCGTGGCGGCGGGAGATCCTGGGAGCGGAGATCCGGGCGGCTCTACGCCCGGGACAGACCGAGGAGGATCTCGCGGCCACCGCCGAACGCTTGCTCAACTTAGCCGCATGAGTGTGATGAGCTCGCGGAAAGAGCAGGACGGCAGCGTCTGGCGCCAACGGGGGTGTTGAGTTCGGACACGGGAACTCCTTGCGCGGGTGAGGCGACCGAGTGGGCGGCGCGTCGGCAACCGTCTCGATCGCTCGAGCCCGGGATCAGTGCGAGGCGCGCTCCGGGCGCAGTTCGGGGAGCCCGAGTTCGCGTCGGACACGGTTGGCCTCGCTGAGGTCGATGTGGTAGATGTAAATCGAATACCCCGCCCGCGCCACCGGGCGGAAACGCAGAAAGTATCCGTACGAGTGCTCCCGATAGAGTGTCCACCCACCCCGTCCATCCGGGAGGGGACTCCGGTCGCCGCGGAGGACATTCACGCTCACCGCGTACCAGCCGGGTCGCGGCCCTTGCTGTTCGGGTGGGATGTCTTCGCGCACCCCTGGGATCCGCGGCCACGGCGGCGGAAGGGTGAACTCGAGTCCGGCGACCCGCGCGTCGAAGAAGCTCCAACATGCCATCGCCATCGGCTTGGCTTCGGGGTGCTCGGTGCACCAGTCTTTCAGATACAACAGATCCTGCCCCCAGTCGATGTTGCTGTTGATCAGGTGTTCGTGGCCGCGCTCGGGCCCGCCGACGAGTTCGTTGAAGTAGGACATGCTGTGCGGGTACACCCACAGACTGCTCCCGACCGAGCAGACAATTCCCGCCAGCACCCCGAATACGATCTTCCGGTGACCGAGGGCGTACGCCCGCGCGACCCCACTCATCCAGACGAAGACGAACGGAAAGATCGGCAGTACGTAGCGCATGTGCCGGTTCCAACTCGTCTGAGCGCTCACCAGCACAAGGAGAACGATCGGAAAGGCCAGTAACACGGCCCGGTCTCTCAGGGGTGTTCGGTACGCCGGGTGGACAACGCTGAGGATGATTGCCAGTAGTAGTAGTCCCCATGTGCCGAGGGGCGCCTTGACCGCCAGCGCGTACAGGTAGTAGTACCACCACCCGCCCAGTCGAAGTTCGCCCCGCAGGTAGCTCCACGATGGCTTCTCGTGCTGGTTTTTTTGGAAGTCGATGCCGAGGAGGTAGTGTTGTGGGAGCGGTACGGGAACCTGCGCCAGCGGTGTGCCGTCGAAGCGGTTGCCGGTGCGTCCGGCGTCGGGTCCGGCCAGCGCCCGACTGACGAACTGGTACTGTCCCAGCGGGCGCAGTGTGCCGTCGAACTCGTACCCGGCGTTGAGCAACACCACACTCAGTCCCAGCGCCACGATCAACTGGGCCGCCTCGCGACCCCACGAGCCACCCGCCCTCTCCACCGGCACCACCGAACCGGTACCCGGTTCGGTGCTCGTCGGTGGTCGTCGGGTGAGCCTCCAGAAGACCCACAGTACTGGCCAGAGCAGGTAGAGCAACAGCAGGGTGGTCTTGGCCAACTCGGCCAGCCCCAAGGCTCCCCCCATCAGCACCGCGGCGCGCCAGCCCGGCTGACGGAGCCAGGTCCAGAAGGCGTAACAGGCCAGGGCGCCCAGCGCGGAGGCGCCGACGTCGGGTGTGAGCAGTTGGGCGTGGGCCAGCACGTTTGGGCAGAAACACCACAGGACGAGGGCCAACAGTCCCGAGGTCGGGCCGTAGAGATCCCGCGCCCAGCGGTAGCACACCCACCCGCCCAACAGGCTGAACGGCAGACACGCCCAGCGACCTAGCGTGAACAACCAAAACGAACGCTCACCGTTGGCGACTACGAACTCCCGCCCGATCACGAAATCTGCCCGTGCCCCGGGCCGTCCATCGATCAACCGCCAGTCGGTCTTGGGTTCGGTCAGTGCGACCGGGATCGCAGCGGCCATCCGGACCAGCGGCGGGTTGACGCGGTACAGTTCGAACCGCCCCTGCTCGAAATGACTCAGACCAGCGGGGAGGTGGCCGACCTCGTCCGCCGTCGGGGAGTGCTTACACGCGCCCCAGGCGAGCAGGCTCAAGTGAACCGCCATCACCAGGCAAGCCAGGTAAGGGCTCGCGGCGATCACCCCCTTGCGTTCTTCGCTGTTACTTTTCGGCGGGCTCGGGCAGTTTGGGGAGTCCGAGTTCACGGCGGACACGGTTGGCCTCGCTGAGGTCGATGTGATAGATGTAACAGGATCGGACAAAACCCCTGGTCGCCCCCGGTTTTCAAGGCGATTCGGGGGTATTGTCCGTGCCTCTAAAACGAATACTCGCCTCCGACGGCCTCCCCGCCCGCGATCGTGGCAAGCGCCCGATAAACGGACCGCGGAGTCGATTCGCTCACGAAGCGGACCGAGCCGGCCGCATTTGCGAACTGCCGGCCGCCTGGGTAACGCCTCCGGAACGAATAGAGGTGTTGCCAGTTGCTGATGGGACTTACGAAACCCGTGTTGGGGGGGGGGAATGGCACACGCCCCCACGGCGTTGTTGGCGTAGGGCCACGAGCAGTGGGAGTTAAGGCCCGGCAAATCCTCCCTAACCATGAACGTCGAGCTCAACCCGTCGGCAATGGTGAACAATCGGAGGCGACGCTTCTAGTCCTCCCGGTAGAAAATATCGCATAACATTTACTATATCGTATAATTAATATATCAATAGTGCGATTGCATAATTATAATATTGTTTAGATTGATAAGTTTCTTTTTTTACAACAGACCTGCCTATTCATATGACATCTTGGGCAATTATTTTCGAGTGCTACCAATCGCGGCTTGTCTACCACGATTATATGACAGACATCCGATGGAGGAGCGATGCAAAACGCCCGGCGTCGCAAGCGAAACATGGCGGCAACAATAATTGCACACGTATACAAATATCTATTGCCGAGTAACCGAATGGAGCTCCATGAAGCTCGACTGATGCCGATTCCGGATGGTCGTCCGTGGTGAGGCAGCATGGAGTTCCTGAAGCTCCCAAACTTGCGACTTAGGGGAATGCCCTTCGCTGCAGTGCCGGGTTTGATCCGGCAACGGGCTACTTCAGCAACTCATCGATCTTGCCTTCAAATTCCGGATCCTCGATCCGCAGGCCGTTGTGCCGGACAACTCCTTTCGCATCGATGATCGCCACATGGGGCAGCGCCATGACACCGTAGTCCGGGTTGAACGCGTCTTGCTCGCTGAAGGCGATCCGCCAGGTGATACCCGCGTCGCGAATGAAGTCGGCCATCAGGCGGAACTCGCGGGCAGCGTCCCCCGTGGTGTCCGTCAGACCGGGGACATCGCCGGTGGCTTTCGGGTTGACATGCCGCCCCTGCACGCTGGTGACGCCGACCACCACGACCCGGTCGCCGTACCGGGCTTGCAGCGCCTTCAGTTTCGGGAAACTGGCCCGGCAGGGAGCGCACCACGTCGCCCAGAAGTCGAGGACGACGACCTTGCCGCGCAGGTCCGCGAGGCGCTTCGGCGGGGCGTCGCCGCTGGACCAGAGGAACGTCATCGGCGGTGCGGGTCGGCCGATCAGTTCGCCCCGCGCGGCCTTCCCGCCAGTGCGGTCGCGGGCGAGTCGCAACTCGCGCCGCTGCCGCTCGGGTAAGTCCGCCGAGTCGAGCACGGCCGAAAAGTAGCCGTGCGCCGCCTGCCGCAGTCGCTCCCGGTCCTCGGGCGCGTTCGCTTTCGCGGTCAGTGCCTTCTCGGCGAAGTAGCGGACGGCCGACGCGTACTTGACGGACAACTCCGGGGAGATCAATCCCGTCAGCTCCTGGGCGAGGCCGCTGGACCACTGCGTCTCGGCGTTGAGGAAAGCGGTGTCGGTGAAGACCGAGCCGGCCTTCACGGCCCGAACGGCTGGCAGGAAGCCGGGGTGGTGGATAGCATGCCACAGCGCCGGAACCTTCAGGCGGTCGGCCTCTTCGTAGGTCTTGGCGGCCCGGTTGGCCAAATCCGCCCGCCACAACGCGGCCCGCGCCCCCTCTATGGTCCCTTCCTCCGCGAGTTGGGCGAGGCGAGCGTCCCAAGCGTCCTTGACATCGACAGGGGCGTTCATGACGAGCGCGGCGAGCCGGTTAAAGTGATCGATCGTCAGCCGGGCCGGGTCGAGGGGGCGGAGGTACTCGCCAATGACTAGAACGGCCTGTTGGTTGAGCCGGCCGCCCGTCTTCTGATTGACCGCGTCGAGGATCGCCTGAATCTCCGCATCGGAGTACGGGGTTGCTTCCGGCAGCATCTCGCGCCGGACCTCGGCGGGCGGTGGTGGCTGCTGGCGACCCGAGCGTCGGTCAAATACACCGGACAACCACAAGCCAGCGGCGACAACAACTCCGCCGAGGACGAGCAATCGGTAACGCTGTCCCATTCTCGTCTCCCTCCGCAGCTGAGCATCATTTAGGCCAGCTCGCGTTTTATGTTAGGCCGACACCCAGATTGTGCTGCAGGGCGTGCGCACTCAGCTCGACTGATGCCGATTCGGGAGTACCGCCCTGGTTGTTAGCATGCGGAGCTGCTGAAGCTTCCCGTGTTTCCAACCAGGGACGGCACCCATGATTCTACCCGCCGAAGCGACTTCGTTGCTCGCTGCCCTCACACCGGCCGTCACGCAACCAACCACCACACGATCTACGACACCGCTGGTCGCAACTGCACTGGCCACCAGCGGCGACCGCGAACCGGTTCGGAGATGCCGCCAGAAGGTGTAGGTCGCGACCAGCCCGGCGACCGTAGCGGGAGCATCGGGCGTGACCAAGGGAGCGTGGGCCAGGACGTTGGACCCGAAGCACCACATGCCCAAGGCGAGCAACCCGCCCCGGCAGCCGTCTAGCTCGCGGGCCCATCGATAGACGATACCCCCGATCACCGACCAAAGAATACCAGATAAACGGGCCGACTGGATCGGGCCGAAGTAGTCGGACGGATTATCGTCCGCAAACCGGCGGGCCGCCTCCCACTCGGATCGCTGACCGGGAACAACCGGGAGCGGAATCCCGTCCACCTTCGGGTTCAAGTGAAGGGTCGGCAGGGGCGCAAGCATCTTTCAGATGCGGCCGGTTAGCGTTGTACAGCCGGAACGTGCCAGTGTCCCAGTAGGACAGGCCGGCGGGGGCGGGGGCCACCTCGTTACGAGTCGGGAACCGTAGGTGCGAACTGACCAGAAGTAGGCCGATATGGATCAGGAGTAAAACGGTCGGGAGAAGCCACCGCGGGGTTCGCCCGAAGAGTGTACACGACATGCGCATTTGCGTAGTATATTAGTTTGTTTTGCTGCATTATTATATTTATTATTATGCAATTGACAATAGAGACGCAACCTGCTCGCAAGCATAGCCGTGCGATCTCGCGGCCGCTTATGACCAAAATATTTTATTATTAAATAGATAATACTATATTTAGTAGATATTATGAAGATCGATCGTTTTAAATTAATAATATATAAATTTAACCGTCTATCTCCGCGATGCCTGCCTCAGTGCAGAATTGCTTCGTTTTAGCCATTGACAGACCAGAACGGCAGGGTAGAATCCCAACCAATTCGCTCTGTGCATCCACTTAGTCAAATCAGGCGGGTGGAGATGCCTACTCGTTGTGCCGTTGTGCGAGCCGGCCTTGGACTGCTGCTCATCACAGCAGCGGGGCTGAAGCTGTACGGTTTGGGCGTCTCGGCGGTGCCACAGGTCGGCTGGTTCGCGCAATCGTGGGTTCAGCTTGCCACCGCGGGGTGGGAACTGGGCCTGGGTGCCTGGCTCCTCTCCGGCGTAGCGGTTCGGTGGTCGTGGCTGACCGCTCTCCTCACGTTCGCGGTGTTCTCCGCGGTCAGTGCCTATCTGGGGTGGATCGGCGTTGCGTCGTGCGGTTGCTTTGGGACGATTCAGGCCAGCCCTTGGTGGGCGTTCGGCGTGGATGTGGCGGCGCTGGCGGCGCTGGTCGTCAGTTATCCCGACTCACGGGCTGTGGGTGGTGCGCCCAATGACGCTGAGTGGTCACACGGATTCGCGGGCGTTCTGGTCGGCGCCTGTCTGATCTTCGCGGTTTTAAGTGGAATCACGACTTGGGTGTACGGCTCACCGACCGTCGCGCTCGCGCGGCTGCGCGGGGAGCCGTACCACGTCCCGGGCTATGTGGACTTCGGCACCGCACGAACCGGCACCAGCATCGAACGTGAGATCCCGATCGCAAACCTGACCGACCGGCCGATGCGCCTGGTCGGCGGAACTTCGGACTGTTCGTGCATGACGCTTTCCCACTTCCCAGTGACTATCGGGCCGGGGGAAACAGCCGTCGTGCCGGTTCGACTCAAGGTTCCCGGATCGGCCGCAGGAGCGTTTACCCGGTGGGTGGAAGTGTGGGCCGACGATGGCCAACAAGTTTACCAGATCCGGTTCACCACCGGTTGCAAAATCGAGTGAGAACCGTCCGGGGTGGTCCCGGAAGGAGTGTCGCCCGTGGAGGAACTCTCATGGCTGGATCGTCTCGTAAGCGCGGAAGCACCTTTCGGGTGCTCACGTACGGCCTGAACGGGTTAGCGCTGGTGCTCGTGGTCCTGGCTCTGATGTGCGCTTCGGCTCCCGAAGCACAGGCGGGTCCGTACGCCCAGTGTGTATGCGACGTGGACTCGTGTGCGCTCCTGCCGGGCGGCGGCTGCTGCAACGGGTTCTGCCGGTGTGATGACAACTGCGGCTGCAAGCCCTACACCGACCCGGACACGGGTGCGAAGTTCGCGAATTGCCAAGAGGTCTGAGCCGATCCGCCCGCGGTTCGTCGGGTCAGCGCAAAAACGGTGTTGTGTCCGCGTTCCCGTAATTACAAGGCCGAACTCGGCAACGACGGCCGGCGCTCGCGGGGCGCGGATCGGGTGCAACTGTTCCGTCACACCGTGGGGTCAGCATGTCGCGTTTCCTGTCGATCGCGGTCGGCTGGCTGTTGGCGGTGACCACCTTCGCCGGTGGTCACCCCGATCCGAATGAGATGATCGCCAAAATCACTAAATCCCAGACGGAAGCCCTCGCGATCTTTGAGCGGGAACTCCCTTCGTGGCAAATCGACTACGAGGTGAAGAGTTTCGGGCCGGGCAACCAACTCCAGAGGCACGCCAAGTACACCCAGCGGTACACCCCCGCCGGATTCGCGGCCACAACCGAAACTGTCCTCACTGGCGAGTCTGGAAAGGAGAAGGATGCCGTTGCCGCGAAGAATAAGCAATACCGGTTCTCGTTGTCGCGAACGCCCGGTTCGTCCGACTGGGCGCTGGTGAAGGTGGATCGCCTGCAGGCCGACACGGCTGCGAGCAAGCCCCACCGGTACGGCGGTGCGTGGTTCACGCGCCATCTCTACACGGCCGAGGGAGTGTTCTACGCCGACATCATCGGCGACAAGCAGTTCGTTGTGAAGTCGTGTGCGCCGTCCCCGGCGAACGCAGGTTGGGTTCGCGTGGCCGGCGAAATACCGGCGGCGGGGAAGAAACCGGGGCTGAACGGTTGGTGGGATTTCGACCCGGCGATGAGCTATTGCTGTCGCGGTTCGGAGGTCATCTCGACGTTCCAGGGGTATTCAACCACCAATCGCGAAGGCTTCTCCCTGTCGCGTCGGGAAGCGGGCTTCATCACGGTCGACAGTTACACCTTCAACGGGCACGCGAGTTACAGTGGGGAGATCAAGAACCAGGGACAGGGGGAGTGGACGTTCCGATATCGACACGATCCCAACGTGCCAGAATCCGAATTCACCCTCAGCAAGTACGGCCTGCCCGAACCGCACTTTGAGTCTCTGCGGGCGCGCGCTTACAGGTGGTTATACCTGCTCGCGGGCGCCGCGGTTGCGACCGCGACCGCGTGGTGGCTCCGGCGGCGCTCCCTTCGTCAGCAACCGGCATAATTTCGGGAAGGCGCTCTGTGTTCACGTCGTCGTCGCGCTTTCTGTGCAATTATTCGTGTCCACGGTCGGCGACCGTTTCCGAAGCAGTTCAGCGCGGTTCGGGTCTCGTGCGGTTGTCTCAAAAGCGCGTGGGCGGCGACCAAAACGGTGCGCCGCGGGGTCGGGCTCGCCCCACGGCGCGTGCGGGCTCGGTTCACCACAATTGGTGACAGCCCGTTGTCACTGCGTTGTGGTCGCCGCGGACGGGTGCGTCAGGTAAGGCCCGGTAGTAGTGCTTCAACAGGCCGCCCGGGCGCTCGCTACAACGCACCTCGCCGGATGGGAACGAGAGGATTCGCGGTTCGGGTTCGTCGGCATCGGGGAGCGGCACGTTGCCCTTGGCCTGGTGCGGCCGCTCCTCGTTGGAGTGTGCCACGAACTCTTTGACGATGTGGGACAGGTGGCGCTCGCCGAGGATCAGGAAGTGGTCCAAGCATTCCTGGCGGATCGTCTGGACATAGCCCCTCACTCCGCACACGCGTTATTCCGGTTTGGTCCTGCGTTCCCCGTTGGTACTCGGCTCTGCCTTCGGCGTTGTTAGCGCGACCAGGATCGAACTGTCGCCGTGCTTTCGTTGGTGAGTCCGCAGATCGACTATCGACATGTCAGGTACGAGTGGCGGGCCGCTCCGGTCGATCCCCCGGCCGGCTTCGTCCCCGGGGCGGCCGTGGACGTTTTCTTCCTCGTGGAGGGTGACCGGCAGTTCTTCCAGCGGTTCACTCCGATTGATCGGATCGGCTACTCGATTTTCATCTGCCGGTTCACGGAGGCGGAGGCCGCCGCTGCCGCTACGACCGCCCGGCCCCGCCCCCTGACGGCGACCGGGCGAATCCGGTCGGTGCATCTCCGAAGGAGTGGAGCCTGACATCGAGGAGGTAGGCTAATGGATCACTCGACCGCCCGGCTGTCCGTCATCGTGCCGGTTTACAACGAAGCGCGGACGGTGGACACCGTCCTCGATCGCCTCGTGTCGGTCCCGTACCGGCACCCGGACCAGCAGGTCATTGTGGTGGACGACGGGAGTTCGGACGACACACCCGACCGGCTGGCCCGGTGGGCGGCCCGGCCGGGCTTCACACTCCTGCGTCACCCCGTCAACCGGGGGAAGGGGGCGGCCATCCGGACCGGCCTGGCGCACGCCACCGGGCTGGTGACCGCGATCCAGGACGCTGACCTGGAGTACGACCCGGCAGACCTGGCCGCCGCCGTTGAGCTGATTGCCGGCGGGGAAGCCGACGCGGTCTTCGGCTCGCGATACCTCCGCCGCGACAACGACCTGCCGTGGACCAGATTTCGGGTGGCCGTCCACCTGATGAATGGCATCGTCCGGGTGCTCTACGGTGCCCGCCTGACGGACGTGAACACCTGCTACAAGATCATTCGCACCAGCTTGTACCCCCGTCTCGGCCTGCGGTGTGAGCGGTTCGAGTACTGCGCCGAGGTGACCGCCAAGCTGTGCCGGCTAGGGGTCCGGGTACACGAGATCCCGGTCTCGTACCGCCCCCGCAGCCGGGTGGAGGGCAAGAAGATCGGGTGGCGGGACGCCGTGCAGTTCGCCTGGGCTCTGGCCGCCTGGCGGGTGCGCTCCATCCCGGCCGCCCCGCACCGGCGGCGCGCGACCGACCGACGGCCCGAACCCGTCGGCTCCGGCCGGTGAACAGGTAGACGCGTTCGTGGTACGAGTCTCCGCCCCCTTCGCACGGCGTGGAATGCGGGCCGAGCGAAGTCCACCTTCAGGAGAGGGATTAGTATGGCTCCTCCGAGAAGGGCCGCTCTCGGGCGTGGTTTCACGCTGATCGAGTTGTTGGTCGCCATCGCCATCATCGCCGTCCTCATCGGCCTCCTACTGCCGGCCGTCCAAAAAGTGCGCGAGGCCGCCGCACGGACCCAGTGCCAGAACAACCTCAAGCAGATCGCCCTCGCCGTCCACCACTACGAGGACGGCCACAACACTCTCCCGCGGAACACCCAAGAGTACGGCAGCCCCACGTGGCGCACCTGGTCGGTCCAGGCGGGCCAGCGGAGTTGGAGTTGGCTGGCCCGCCTGCTGCCCTACCTCGAGCAGGACAACCTCCACCGCCAGCTGAACGTTCCGAATAACACCCTTGGTCAGGGCGCCGCACTGATCGCGACCCCCGTCCGCCCGTTCCTTTGCCCCAGCGACGGCGGCGGCGAGAACCCCCGGGTCGACCGCGGCAACCTCCAGGGCACGCCGGTCGGGGTGACGAACTACAAGGGGGTCAGCGGGTCCAACTGGTGCTGGGGGGACTACTACAACGCCGGGGCCGCCGGGCAGTGCAACGGCGTCACCCAGGGCGACGGCATTTTCTATCGCGATGACGGGAAGCACCGCCTCCGGCTGACCGACATCCCGGACGGGCTCAGCTCGACGTTCATGGTCGGAGAAGACCTGCCGGCCATCAACTCCCACTGCTCCTGGCCGTACGCGAACAACGCCGTGGGGACGTGCGCGATCCCCCCGAACGTAGGCCTGGTGAGTCCCACCTACGCCATCGGCAACTGGCAACACCTGTACTCGTTCCGGAGTCGACACACAGGCGGCCTGCAGTTCGCATACGCGGACGGCTCGGTCCACTTCGTGAGCGCGTCCGTCCCCCGGTCCATTTACCGGGGAATGGCCACGATCGCAGGCGGCGAGGTCGTCGGCACCGAGTAGGGACCGCTCGGCTGGGAAGAGGGGCAGAGTGCCTCGTCTCGCCCGGAACCGACGGAGGGCCACGGACATGACGAGGAAGAACACCCTGACGCGGAAGCGAGCGGTCGTGGCCGCACTGGCCGTTGCCGCGGTCGTCGGCGGGATCGTGTGGTCGGCCCGCGCCGGCGGAGGGCGGGATCTCCCGGTGAAGGGGCGCGTCACGGTCGACGGCGCGCCACTGGCGAGCGGGCTCGTCATCTTCTACCCGGACGCCGCGCGGGGGAACAAGTCCCCCGTCGAGCCCCGCGGACGGACCGACCGCCGGGGGGGGTACCAACTCCGGGCGGAAGGTCAGGCCGGCATCACGCCCGGCTGGTATCGGGTCGCGGTCGTGCCCCGCCAGCCCGACCCCAGCGAGGTCGCGGCCTCGAAATCGAAGACCCAGGTTCGAATCGACCGACGGTACGAGCGCCCCGACACCTCCGGCCTGGCGGTGCTCGTGAGCCGGGACTCGGACGCCGGCAGCTACGACCTCTGGCTCGACCGGCCGCGTGCCGGGAAATAAGCCCGCTCGGCCTGTGCCCCCGCGCCCCGATCGCCTTCGCCGAGGTAACGCAATGAGATTGATTATCCAGATCCCGTGTCTGAACGAGGCCGAGACGCTGCCGGCGACGCTGGCCGCCCTCCCCAGTAGGGTCGACGGGTTCGACGAGGTCGAGGTGCTGGTCATCGACGACGGTAGCACGGACGGGACGGCCGCTGTCGCCCTCGCGCACGGGGCCGACCACGTCGTCCAGATGAACGGGAACCAGGGCCTGGCCCGAGCGTTCATGGCCGGTCTGGCGGCGGCTGTCGAGCGCGGCGCGGACGTGATCGTCAATACGGACGCCGACAGCCAGTATCGGCCCGAGTTCATCCCGGCGCTGGTCCGGCCAGTCGCCACGGGCGAGGCGGACCTTGTGATCGGGGCGAGGCCGGTCCACTCCATCCGTCACTTCTCGCCGCTCAAGCGGGTGCTTCAGGCGGTCGGCAGCCGGGTGGTGCGGGCGACGTGTGGGGCGGACGTCCGCGACGCCCCGAGCGGCTTCCGAGCGATCAGCCGCCACGCGGCGTTGCGACTGAACGTGTTCGGGGACTTCACCTACACCATCGAGACGGCGATCCAGGCCGGGCTGAGTAACTTCCGCGTCGTCAGCGTCCCGGTCCAGGTCAATCCACCGACCCGGCCCAGCCGGCTGTTCCGCAGCAACCTGTACTACGTCTGCCGGTGTGCCGCCACAATCGCGGCGGTGTACCTCATTTACCGCCCAGTCCACCTGTTCGGTGCCCTGGCACTGGCCTTCTTTGCGCCCGGGCTGTTCCTCGGGGGGCGGTTTCTGTACCTCACCGCGGTCGGCGAAGGTGGGGGCCACGTGCAGTCGCTGATCGCTTGTGCGATCCTGGTGCTCAGCGGGGTGTTCATGTCCGCGGTCGGGGTTATCGCACACCTTCAGAAGATCAATCGCCAGTTACTCGAGGAACTCCGCTTCCTCGCGCGCAACCGGGCGGCGGGGGGGAACGATGGACGGGTCCGAGGCCGGGCTGCCGCCGGGGTTTGTGGCCGGTAACCACTTCGACAAGTACGGCTCGCGCAACCCGATCCACCGGGCGCTCGTCGGGGGTTTCCTCCGGGCCGCCGGCGATCTCGTGCGGATCGTCGCGCCGGGCCGCGTGCTGGAGGTCGGGTGTGGGTCTGGTGACCTGGCCGCGCGCCTGTTCTGGGCGGGCGGCCGCCCGCGCGTCGATTACACCGGGATCGACCTGAGCCCGGACGAGGTCTCCGCCGCACAGACGCGATGCCCGTCGGGCGACTTCCGGGTCGCGACCGCCTACGACCTGCCGTTCCCCGACCGGGCCTTCGACCTGGTGGTCGTGTGCGAGGTGTTGGAGCACCTGGACCGCCCGGCCGATTGCCTGCGGGAGGTCCAGCGGGTGTGCGGTGGTCACGCCCTAATCAGTGTCCCGTGGGAACCGATTTGGCGGGTTCTGAATGTCGTCCGGGGCAAGTATTGGCGGAGCCTGGGGAACACGCCCGGGCACGTGCAGCAGTTTTCTCGCCGGGGTTGCCACCGACTCGTCTCGGCGCGATTCGACCTCGTGGCCGAGCGGAGGCCATTCCCCTGGACGATGGTCCTCGGCCGCTTACGGCCCGACGGCCCGACGTGCGAGCGATGAATCGAGTTCGTTGCTGCAATGAGGGGAAGGTGGTCTTGATTGGTCAGGTCCGGGAAGGTGGCGGGGAGATGCCGGCATCGCCCCCAATCGGTCCGTCCTACGTTGCCGGCCCAGGCGCAACCGACCGTCCCGCCCGAAGCCTCAGCCTGCGGGGGTCAATGATGGGGGTCAGACTCCGGCACACGTGGTTGGTCGGCGCCATGCTCGTCGTCCACGCCGGGGCTGTGGCGTGGATGGCCACCCGGCACGCACCTACCACCGACGAGGCACCGTGGCTGGTTTCCGGCCTGAGCCACCTAGAGCTGGGGCGGTTCGAGTTGGGCCGCGTGAACCCGCCCCTGGTCCGGACGGTGGCGGCGATCCCGGTCGCGCTCGCCGAGCCCCGCACCGACTGGAGGAAGATCGACGGGCGGCCCGGAGCCCGGGCGGAGTGGGGGGTGGCCGACCGATTCCTCGCGGCGAACGGGGGTCGTTCGTTCTGGCTGTTCACGCTGGCCCGGTGGGCGTGCCTGCCGTTCGCCGTGCTCGGCGGGTGGGTGTGCTACCGGTGGGCCCGGGATCTGTACGGGCCGGCCGCCGGGGTGCTGGCCTGCGGGCTGTGGTGCCTCTGCCCCAACGTCCTGGGCCACGCCCAGCTCATCACCCCCGACGTCGCCGCCTCCGCCCTCGCCTGCCTGGCGTGCTACGCGTTCTGGCGGTGGCTCCGCCGCCCCGGGTGGCGGGCCGCGGCCCTGGCCGGGCTGGCGCTGGGGCTGGCCGAGCTGGCCAAGACCACCCTGGTGCTGCTCTACCCGCTCTGGCCGCTGGCCTGGGCCGCCTGGCGGCTCGCCCCCCGGCCGGCCGGCGCCCCCGCCGGGCCGTGGCGGCGGGAGGCGGCCCAGCTGGGCGGCGCGCTGGGGCTGGGGCTGGTCGTGCTCAACGCCGGCTACGAGTTCGACGGCACCCTCCGCCCGCTGGGCGGGTACGGGTTCGTCAGCCGGGCTCTGGCCGGGCCGGACGCCGGGCCGGTCGGCAACCGGTTCGCCGGCACCTGGGCCGCCGGCCTCCCCGTCCCGCTCCCCCAGCACTACCTCCTCGGCATCGATATCCAGAAGGTAGACTTCGAGAAGAGGTCGCGTTCGTACATGCGGGGGGAATGGAAGGAGCAAGGTGGGTGGTGGTACTACTACCTGTACGCGCTGGCGGTGAAGGTTCCGCTCGGCACCTGGGCACTGGTCCTCCTGGCTGCCGTCATCACGTTTCGCAAGCCCGCCGCCTCCGCGGGGTGGCGGGACGAGTTGGTCCTTCTCGCACCGGCGGTCACAGTCTTCGTATTCGTGAGCTCGCAGACCGAGTTCACCCACCACCTCAGATACGTCCTCCCCGCCTTCCCGTTCGTGTTCGTTTGGGTGGGTAAGGTCGCGCACCTCGCGGTCCTGAGCAATTTGCGGGCGGCCGCGGTCTGTGTGTTGGGCGTGTCGGTGGTGTTCAGTAGCCTCCGCGTCTATCCACACAACCTGTCCTACTTCAACGAACTCGCCGGTGGCCCCGAGCACGGGTACGAGCACCTCCACGGCTCGAACCTGGATTGGGGTCAAGACCTGCTCGACCTCAAGCGTTGGCTCGACGACCACCCGGAAGCCCGGCCGCTGAGGCTCGCCTACTACGGCTTCACCGACCCCGCGATCGCGGGGATCGAGTACACGTTGCCGCCCCCTTGGCCGGTCCCGAAGTCGACCCTTCCCACCGACGACCACGGGCCCCAACCCGGTTGGCACGCGGTGAGCACGAATTATCTCAGCGGTCACCAATTCCCGATGCATGACGGCCGCGGGGGGCGATTCGGTCCCGTCGGCCACCCCTACGGGTACTTCCTACGGTTCCGCCCGGTGGGCCGGGCGGGGTACTCGGTCTACATCTACCACGTCGACCTCAGCGAGGCCAACCGTGTCCGCCGCGAACTCGGACTCCCGGAACTCCCCTGGCCCTCCGGCCGGTGAGAGCGGGCAACGCAAGGGCATGGCCCTCACCGCTCCCCACCTGGCCGGCCTGGTGACGGCCGTGAGCGTCGGCCTGCTCGCGTGGGGGGCGTACAAGCACTCCCCGACGGCGGACGAGGTCGGCCACCTCCCGGCCGGCCTGAGCCACTTAGAGCTGGGGCGGTTCGAACTGTACCGCGTGAACCCGCCCCTGGTCCGGACGGTGGCGGCGATCCCGGTCGCGCTCGCCGAGCCCCGCACCGACTGGAGGAAGATCGACGGGCGGCCCGGAGCCCGGGCGGACTTCGAGATCGGACGGGACTTCGTGGCGTCCAACGGGGGTCGTTCGTTCTGGCTGTTCACGCTGGCCCGGTGGGCGTGCCTGCCGTTCGCCGTGCTCGGCGGGTGGGTGTGCTACCGGTGGGCCCGGGATCTGTACGGGCCGGCCGCCGGGGTGCTGGCCTGCGGGCTGTGGTGCCTCTGCCCCAACGTCCTGGGCCACGCCCAGCTCATCACCCCCGACGTCGCCGCCTCCGCCCTCGCCTGCCTGGCGTGCTACGCGTTCTGGCGGTGGCTCCGCCGCCCCGGGTGGCGGGCCGCGGCCCTGGCCGGGCTGGCGCTGGGGCTGGCCGAGCTGGCCAAGACCACCCTGGTGCTGCTCTACCCGCTCTGGCCGCTGGCCTGGGCCGCCTGGCGGCTCGCCCCCCGGCCGGCCGGCGCCCCCGCCGGGCCGTGGCGGCGGGAGGCGGCCCAGCTGGGCGGCGCGCTGGGGCTGGGGCTGGTCGTGCTCAACGCCGGCTACGAGTTCGACGGCACCCTCCGCCCGCTGGGCGGGTACGGGTTCGTCAGCCGGGCTCTGGCCGGGCCGGACGCCGGGCCGGTCGGCAACCGGTTCGCCGGCACCTGGGCCGCCGGCCTCCCCGTCCCGCTCCCCCAGCACTACCTCCTCGGCATCGACTACCAGAAGGCCCAGCACGAGCGGCCGTCGTGGAGTTACCTGCGGGGCGAGCTGCGGCTGGGCGGGTGGTGGTACTACTACCTGTACGCGCTGGCGGTGAAGGTTCCGCTCGGCACCTGGGCACTGGTCCTCCTGTCCCTCACACTCGGCCTCCTCCACCCGGCGTACCGCACCCCCCCAAGAGACCTCCTGGTGCTCCTCTCTTTCCCGATCCTTCTGCTGGTGCTGGCGAGCACCCAGACGGGTTGGAACCGGCACATGCGCTACGTGCTGCCGATGTTCCCGTTCGTCTTCATCTGGGTGAGCGGGCTCGCCCGGGCATTCGCTCTCCGTGACCGGATCGTCGGCCTCGCGGTGTTGGTCGGAATCGTCTGGTCAGCAGGAAGCAGCTTGTCGGTGTACCCACACAGCCTGTCCTACTTCAACGAACTCGCCGGCGGCCCCGAGCAGGGCAGCGAGCACCTGATCGACAGCAACATCGACTGGGGGCAGGACGTGTTGTACCTGAAGGAGTGGTGCGCCGAGCACCCCGAGGCCAAGCCGATGGCGGCGGCGTGCTGGAGCTTTTTCGACGTGCGGGTCGCCGGGCTCGAGTTCACCCTCCCGCCGTCCTGGCCCCCGGTCGGAGGGGCGGAGAGTGACCTTTCGCCCGAGCAGCAGGGGCCGCGGCCCGGGTGGTACGCGGTGAGCGTGAACGTCCTCCGCGGCGCCCGGAACCCTCTCCCCGACGGGCGGGGTCGGTGGACGCCGTTTCGGGACCATGCATACGGGTACTTCCTGCGGTTCCGCCCGGTGGGCCGGGCGGGGCACTCGATCTACATCTACCACGTCGACCTCAGCGAGGCCAACCGTGTCCGCCGCGAACTCGGACTCCCGGAACTCCGCGAGGATCCGTCGAGGAACGCGCCCGAGCCGTAAGGTCGGGTTAGCCGGGCCAAACCCTCTCTCGGCGTGTGCGGTGATGCCGGGGACTGTATCCATGCTACTTATATTATATGGCAATATACACAAGGTGTCTTTGTGCCAGAGATCAACCCCGCCGGCTGGCGACAGGTTCTGCGGTCCAGGGGGTTGCTGGGCCTCGCCCTCCTCGTAACGGCCGGTTCCGTCTACGCGAACCTGTCGTACTGCGTGAGCAGCCCGGAGGAGCATCGGTACTTCCCGCCGTTCCGGACCGGCTACAACAGGAACTTGAACTCGCACCTGGGGTCCGAGTACCTGAATATCGCAAAGGCGATCTGCGCCGGCCGGGGCTTCGCCGACCCGTTCGGCCGACAGACCGGGCCGACCGCGTGGATGCCTCCGGTACTTCCGTGCCTGACGGCGGCGCTCTGGGCGGCGGTCGACGGCGACCGCGACGCCGCCACCAACGTCTTCATCGTTCTCCACTGCGCCGCGGTGGTCTGGACGGGGGCGTTCGTCCTCTACGCACTGCGGCGGGACTGGCCGCGGGCGAGGACCGGGCTGGCGGTCGGCGTCTTGGTCCTGGAGATCGCGGCGGACTTCCGGAACACCTTCCAGATCACGCACGACCACTTCCTCGTCCTGAGCGTGCTCAACGGGCTGGTGCTGTGGGCCGGGTGGGGCCGGCCGCTCGGTTCCCGACGCCTGTCAGCCGGGTGGGGGCTGTTCGGCGGATTCGCCGCCCTCTGTACCCCCACCCTCGGGTTCGTCTGGGGCGGTCTGACGGTCGCGGCCGGCTTCCGCGCCAGGGCACTGTCTCGCGTCGCGCTGGCCGGACTCGGGGCGGCCGCCGTGCTGACCCCGTGGGCGGTCCGGAATTACGCGACCTTCGGCCGGGTGATCCCGGTCAAGTCGAACCTGAACTTCGAGCTGTACCAGTCGCAGTGCATGCAGCCGGACGGGGTGCTGCTGAGGACGAGCGTCGGCCAGCACCCGGGGACCGCCGGCAACGAGCAGGCGCGGGAGTACGACGAACTCGGCGAGTCTGCGTTCTTGGCCCGGAAGGGGGACCAGTTCTGGGACGCGGTACGCCCAAACCCCATGGAATTCGCCGCCCGCGTCTGGGACCGGTTCAGGACCATAGTCGTCTGGTACACCCCACGGGAGCGGGACGGTTCGCGTGAGTTCGCGCCCGGAATCTGGCTGGCCCGGGTTCTCCACCCCCTGCCGTGGGTGGCGGTCGGTGTGATCGCCCTCTCGATCGGGCGGCGATCGACGCCCGGGGAGCGAGCCGTTGCCGCGGCGGCGGTGCTGTACGTCGTCCCATACGTCCTCGTGAGCTATGACGAGCGGTATTACTCTCCCTTGCTCGGCTTGCGGACGCTGCTGATCGTGTTCCTCATTTGTCGGTTGACGCCCCGCTGTAGGTACTTGTTTAGCGCCTCTCCCAGCCCCGCGCAGTTGGCTAGCGGCTGATGTGGTAACATCGCGGAGTGGACGAGCCTGCGTGCCCCGGCTGCCGGGAACTCTCCAAGCAGGTTGCCGAACTCACGGCCCAGGTCGCTGAGCTGACCCGGAAGCTGGATGAGGCCGTTCGCGCCGGCAAGCGACAGACTGCGCCGTTCCGCAAAGGTCCGCCTAAGCCCGATCCGAAAACGCCCGGCCGCAAGGCCGGCGATGCTCACGACAAGCACGGCACCGCCCGCCGCCCGAACAGGTCGCCGAGTGGGTAGTGGTACTTATGCCCCATTAGAGGGTTCCGACCGACCGAAGGATTTCGACAGAGCACGTCCGGCACGGGACGGCCAACCTGCTCGTGGTCGTCGAGCCGCTCGCCGGGAAAAGGCAGGTGACGGTGACCGACCGGCGGACGGCGGCCGACTTCGCGGCCCAGATGAGAACCTTGTGCGACGACCTGTACCCGCAGGCCGACGTGATCCGGGTGGTTCTCGACAACCGGAACACCCACGCCTACGGGTCGCTGTTCGCGGCCTTCCCGCCGGACGAGGCGTGGCGGCGGCGGAAGTTGGAGTTCCACCACACCCCGAAGCACGCCAGCTGGCGGAACATGGCCGAGTGCGAGTGGAGCGCCGTGGCCGGGCCGTGCCTCGACCGGCGGATTCCGAGCCGGGAGGAGTTGGCCGCCGAGGTGAAGGCGTGGGTTGCGATCCGGAACGCTGCGGAGGCCAGGATCAACTGGGCCTTCCGGGTGGCCGACGCCCGCAAGAAGCTGGCCCACCTGTACCCACAGAATCCTCCGCGGTGCCCGACTAGTGGACGGCGGCGGGAGTTCCGGACGGTTGACCCAGGTGGTGCGATCCTGCCCCCAGGAGGACCGGGCAGGATCACGCGTCACGTGGCTCGATTGACCGACGACCCGCGGGCGGACCTGGTGGAGCGGCTCGCCGGCCGGCTGACGCTCCGCGCGCGCAACCGAATCCCGGTGCGGTTGCGGGGCGACGGCGGCGACACCGACGAGGAGGTCGCCGACGCCCTCGACGTCGGCGTGGCGACGGCCGCCGTCCGCAAGCGGTTCGCCACCGAGGGGCTGGGGGCGGCACTCGCCGAGCGCCCGCGGTCGGGCGGCCCGGCCGCGCTCGACGGCAAGGTCGGGGCCACGGTCGTCGCCCGGGCCGGCTCACCGACGCCCGACGGGCGGGCCGACACGGCACGGCCGAGCTCATCGCCGGCCGGCGGGCCGAGCGGCACGTGGTCGAAGGCACCTCCGAGCGGGCGGTGGGTCGCGTCCTCAAGAACGTCGGCTCGAGCCGTGGCAGGCGGCGTCGTGGTGCCCGCCCGGCGGGGTGGGCGGGGAGTTCGTCGCGGCCGCGGAGGACGTGCTCGAACGGTACGCCGGGGCGGATGACCCGCGGCGGCCGCGGGTGAACGTCGGCGAGTGCCCGGTCGAGCGACACGCCGACGACCGCCCTCCCGAGCCGCCCGCGCCGGGGCGGCCGGCGCGGGTCGACGACGAGGACGTCCGCGCCGGGGCGGCCAACCGATTCGTGGCCGCCGATCCGACCGCCGGCCGGCGGCACGTGACGGTCACCGGGCGGCGGGCGACGGCGGACGTCGCGGAGCCGATGCGGCGGCTGTGCGACGAGTGGTACCCGGATGCGGGCCGTGCCCGGGTCGTGCGGGGCAACCGGAATGCGCACACCCCCGGCGCGTTGTACGGGGC
>JAESGH010000452.1_pt1 | contig 21634 bp, 12 predicted proteins | sample 9269641 | NCBI WGS metagenome assembly JAESGH01 (sample SAMN14515345, study PRJNA621665) | algae metagenome | isolation source: Phormidium tanganyikae FI6-MK23 and co-occurring heterotrophs from granitic... | place: USA: Fort Irwin, California | collected 1998-05-24
TATCGAGATAATCGCGCTTGCCGAGTTCGAGGAACCGGCCGAAAGGCTTCAGCAACCGGAAGCTCGCTAGCATCGCGGCACCGGCCAGCGAATTCAGCACGAGATCGACGCCCCCGAACCGGTCGCGGACAGCCTGCTCGAAAGACTCATTCCGGGATTCGAAAGCGTGCCCGGCTCCTGCGGCCAGAGCCAGTGCTTGCCGGGCACCGCCGCGTGCCGTGGCGAGGATCTCCGCCTGCTTGAGCTTGGCGATCTGAATGGCGGCAAGGCCGACGCCACCGGCGCCGCCATGAATCAACACCGTCTCGCCGGCCTTAATGCGGCCCTGCTCGACAAGTGCGTACCACGCCGTGGCGAATGCGACGGGTATCGTCGCCGCGGCTTCCAGAGTCATTCCCTGCGGAACCGGGAACATGTGCGAGGCGGGGCAGACCAGATGCGAGGCAAAGGTCCCGGCAGCAAAACCCATGACCCTGTCGCCCGGGCTCAATGTCGTGACGCCGGCTCCGACACGGACGATCGTCCCGGAGCACTCGAAACCGAGCGCTGCCCGGGTCAGCCCGGCTCCCAGCAGATCGTCGTCAAGCACGCCCAGCGCAACGAGCAGGTCGCGATAGTTCAGGCTGGATGCAGCGACCTCGACCTCGACCTCTCCTTCCGCGGGCGCTTCTCGCGGTTCCTTGCGCCATTCGAAGCCGCTGAGGCTGCCGCTCTCCCCGAAATGGAGAACGGCCCGCTCGTCCCGGTCGAGCGCCACATCTTCGACCATGCCGCGACGCATGCGGTTGACGCAAATGCCTTCGCGGCAGATCCGCCAGTCGCGTTCGCCGCCCGGATCCCCGACGATGTCGACCATCCGCGACGCGAGATCGGCGGCTTCCACGTCGACCAGCCGCAAATCCAGATCGGGAAACTCGTTGATGGCGACCCGAACGAAGCCCGCGATCGCCGCCCTGACGGCCAGCGACGCGCCCGCGTCTTCACCGGCGGCTTCCGGCATGGTCACGACCATGAACAGCAGCGTGCGCCGGGCTTCGCCGAGCCTGTAGAGCAGGGCGATGAGGAGATCGAGCCGGGCTGCCAGGACAGCGCTGTCGCAATCCTTGATGGCGAGCGGAAGCAGGATGGCCGAATCCTCGTCGGAGCCGGCCGCCAGCCAGGCATCGAGTTCTTCGGACGCTGACGCCTCGATAACATCGGCGGCCTTGAGGCCGAGTGTGCCGGGGCTGACGGGAGCCTCCACTATCGACAGCAGCAGGACGCGGCTTCTCGTGTTTGCCGCCGTCGGACGCTTCGGTGCCCGCCCCCGATAGAGGGTGACGGCCGCGTCGACGAGCCCTTCGCCACTCAGATCGACCACATTTGCGGCCATCAGCCATTCGCGGAACGTCGGCGGCAGCGCCAGTTCGGCCGCGGGCATGCCCGCTGCCTGCAGGAAAGCCGTATTGCCATCGACATCCGCGGCACCGATCAGGATCGCTGCATCGGGGCCGAGCTGACCAACGAGCGCGGCAAGTCCGGTTGCGCCATCGCTCAGTGGCTCCGATCCGTAGAGACCGACCAGCAGGTCGAACCGATTGGCTCTCTCGCCCGCCTGCAATGCGGGATCCGGCAGGTTCGTTGCATCGAGAAGAACTGTCAGGTTGGCGATACCGGGATCGAGTACGTCCGTGATCGCCCCGGCCAGGATCGGCCCCGCCTCTCCCGTGACAAGAATCCGCAGACCCGGGCGATCGGCCGCGATCTGCGCGACCTGGACTGCGATCGTCTCGGCTGCTTGCCGGGCCTGCAGGGATGAAGCCCACCAGCTTTGCCTCGGCCGCGTGGCGGATGCCTGCGCCGGCACGGACGGGGCGAGCAGAGCATCGACCCCGGCCAAAGCCTGCGACACGAGTTGAATTTCCGTATTCGCTTGCGGAAAGCGCGCGCAGATCGTCGCGAGAACGGCCTCCGGCGCGGGGACGGAGAAGCTGGTAGAGAGGACACGCCCCTCGGCCCCGCCTTCGAGCGCGCCCGCCGTTTCGAGAAGCTCTTCTGCCGCCTGCATGAGCCATTGCGGAACGGTGTCCGCCACTGCTGCGCTTTCCGAGAACAGACGCTGTGCCAACCCGATCGCCGTCGCCTTCAGCAGCAGGCGGACATGCGCGGCATCCCGCCAATCGCTTGAGGCAGGCCCTTCAGCGGCGAGCGCCTCGCTCAAACGGACGGGCGCTGGCGCGACGGGAATCTGCGTTTCGCGGAACGTGCGTTCGGCCACGAACGGCTTGATCAGATGCACGGCCCGAAAGACGGCTGCGTCAACCGAAGCGACGACGTCATCGCCCTCACCGAGAAGGAAGACCCGCACCGACTTGAAACGGTCGGTTTCCCTCACGAGCTCTGTGACGGCTCGCAGCACAGGCTGCCTCGGACGCCAGACCCTGATCTTGCGAAAGCGGATCGGCAAATAGGCTTTGCGTTCTCCGTCTCGTTGACGACGGGCCAGAAGCAGGCCGTGAAATGCCGCGTCGAACGAAACGGGATGGAGAATATGGTCGCTGGCGAACGCTCCGGTTCCCCCGCGCGCGGGCTTCAAGACCGAATGGCCGACAGTCTCGTCCCAAATCCCGCTGGTGACGAGTTGAAAGGCCCGGCCGTAGCTGAGCCCCGCCCGCTCCGCTGCGGCATAGACCTCCTGGGCGGTGCTGAGCCGTGGCGAAACGGGCCGCGGAAGCTCATCTTGCGGCGCTTCTGACAACGGCAGAGCCCGGATCACGCCCCGCGCATGCGGCAGCCAGTCTTTTCCGGATAGACGCTTTCGGCTCCAGATCTCGATCGTCTCGGTTCGGTTGGCATAGCGGATCGAGATTTCGTGCGTCTCGTCCTCCCCGAATGTCAGTGGGCGGAGAATATCGAACTCGTCGAGTTCGAGCCGCGCGCCTGGATGCAAGGCGTCGGCCACGGCGAGAGCCATTTCGACGAAGGCGGTGGCTGGGGCGATGACCGCGCCGTTGACGACATGGTCTTTGAGATAGGGCAGCAAAGTCGTGTCGAGTAGATAGCGCCATTCCGGCGATCCCTGGGCCATTCTCGTCCCGAGCAGAGGATGGAGCGAGGACGAGGCCATAGGGCGCCCATAGACGCCGATCGCCTCCGATGTCTCGCCGAGATAGAAGTCCTCATCCTGAAACGGGTAGGGCGGCAGGAACGTCGGACCGGCCACCCTGTCGCCGAAGACGGCCGCATGATCATGGCGAACGCCGTGAGCAACCAGGCTCGCAGCCACAAAACGGACCGGGTCGCCCGATGCTGTCTCCTGCGCCGAGAGCGTCGCCAAGACCGGGTTCGTCTTCTGATGCTTGCGAAGGATGTCGTTGACGACGCTGCCGAGGATCGGCCGGGCGCCGATTTCGACGAAGGCAGCGTCCGGATAGGTCTCCAGGGCGGCTTCGATCGCTGGCATGAACCGCACGGTCTGCCGCATGTTGTCAGCCCAGTAGAGCGCGTTGATCGACGAACCGGCCGCGCGCTGACCCGTGACGGTCGAAAAGAAGTCGATGTCGCCCACCCTGCCGGTGAGGCTGCCGAGATCCGCGACGAGGTTGTCATGGAGCGGCGCGAGCAGGGCCGAATGGAAGGGATATTCGACGTCGAGAGAAACGCTCGCCATCCTGTTCTTGCGGGCGGCAACAGCGAGGGCGTCGATCTCCTCGTTGGACCCCGCCACGGTCGTGGAGCCGGGCCCATTGATCGCAGCGATGTCTATGGTACGGTAGCCGCGCTCCTCGATGAACGCACGGACGACCTGCTCCTGCGCGGCCAGGACGAGCATCTTGCCGGTCCCACGGGTCAACTGCTGGTGGGCGCTTCTCGCATGTATCACGCGCAGCGCTTCTTCTCGCGAGAGAATTCCAGCTGCTTCCGCAGCCGCGATTTCGCCAATGCTATGCCCGACGACGGCCGCCGGGCGCAGGCCATACCCCTTCAGAACGGCCGCCAAGGCCGACTGAACGGCGAAGATGAGCGGCTGCGCTACGGAGGTCTGGGCCAGATCATCGCTGGAGACGCCGTCCCGCAGGCGATTGGCGACCGACCAGCCCACCATTTCAGCACAGAGCTTGTCGATCTCCGCGATCTCGTGCCGGAATGCGGCGCTGGCGGCATATGCTATCTTGCCCATGGCGGCGTACTGGCTGCCATTGCCCGAAAAGACGAAAATCGCAGGGCGATCGTCTTGTCGCGCCCGTATATGCACGACCTCTCCTGTGGCAGAGATCCCGTCCGCGAAATCGCGGAGAATGCGCGAGGCGACGAGGCCGTCGTCGGGCACGGGAAATGCAACGCGGTGAGGCAGCCACTCGGCTTGATGACCAAGGGCGCTCGCCAACTCGCCGACATGCAAAGACGAGTCGAGGCCATCCGCCAACTGGCGAGCGCGAACTTTCAGAGCATCCTCGCTCGCGGCACTGACGAGAAGGACTTCGGGCGCGCGCGGTTCGCTGCCGGGCTTGGCCGAGACGAGGCGCGGCCGCGGCCTGGCCTCCGCGACCGGGCTGGAGGCCTTGCGCAGGATCACATGCGCGTTGGAGCCGCCGAAGCCATAATTGCAGACTCCCGCGACCGTCTCCTCGAAAGGCCGCGCCGCCGAGATCAGCTCGAGATTGAGGTCCGCAAAATCGATCGACTCGCTGGGAACGTCCGAGAAAAGCGATCGCGGCACGACGCCGTGCTCGAAGGCGAGCATCGATTTGAGCAGGCCGGCAAGGCCCGAGGCGGCCTCCAGATGGCCGATATTCGACTTCACCGAACCGACCGGCAGAGGCCTGCCGCGACGCTTGCCGAGCGCGCGGCCGATCGCCATGGCCTCGACAGGGTCGCCGATCTTGGTGCCGGTTCCGTGCGCCTCGACGAAGGCCAGATCCTCGGCGGAGACGCCGGCGGCCGCATACATGTCTTCGATGAGCGTCTGCTGCGCCTGGAACGAGGGCAGCGCGATGCCGTTCGTCCAGCCGTCCGAATTCGTTCCGGCGGCGGTGATCACGCCCCGTATCCGCCGCTTCTGGCTTGCCGCATCGAAATGGCGCTGAAGCAGCACGGCGGCGGCGCCCTCGGCGCGGACATAGCCGTCGCCATCGTTCGAGAACGGCCGGCAGGCGCCGGTGGGAGAGAGCATCCGCGCTTGCGAGAAGCCGATGAACGGGGCCGGCGAGAGCAGAAGATTGACACCTGCGACGATCGCCATGTCGATCTTGCCCGCCTCCAGAGCGGTCACGGCCTGCGTCAAGGCGATGAAGGAGGAGGAGCACGCCGAATCGACGGTGAAGCTCGGCCCCTTCAGGTCGAAGACGTAGGAAATCCGGTTCGACAGAATCGACAGCGAATTCCCGGTCATGAAATGGCTGCCCATCAGGGCGGGGTCATGCGACGCCGCGCTCTGATAATCGACCACCGAGGCCCCGACATAGACGCCGACGTTCCGCCCCGCGACCGACGACGGGGCGATGCCGGCATCCTCGAAAGCTCTCCAGACCGTCCGCAGCAGAAGCCGCTGCTGCGGATCCATCTGCTCGACCTCTCGCGGCGACAGGCCGAAGGGAGCGGGATCGAACGCGAGCGGCCGCTCGATGTAACCTCCGGCAAACGTATAGGTGAAACCGGGTGACGGTTTGCCCGGCCTCAGAAAGCGCTCGACATTCCAACGCCCGACGGGCCTGGGCGAAACCGAGTTCCGCTCGCCCTGCATCAGCTCCCAGAACGCCGCGAGATCCGGCGCGCCCGGCAACCGGCAGGCTGCACCGACGATAGCGGTTTCGCTGACAACGATTGCGGACGTCGGTGACATCGGAGGCTCGGCTTGCGTGATGCTCATTTTTCGGTGGCTCGGCCGGACAAGGCGGCGACGTCGCCAGCAAAGAAGCTCTTCATGGTGCGGAGCAACAAATGACGCAATACCGTTCCATCATCCATTCCACGGGCCAGGGCAATTCGGACAAGCTTGTGGCTCACAAGTTGCAACGCGTCATATTCCGCCAAGCTCGTTTCACCCATACGATAACAGCATATCCACGATCAACCAGCGGACCCTGCGATTACTAGAATCATTGAATCCCAAATTGATCGGTGTTCAAACTTAAATTCGATGTACGAAGGATAGAGAAGTTTCAATCCGGATCTGGCCTGGCGTGACGCCTGATCCTTGGGATGTGATAGCGCGCATCGAGAGCAAGCTCGGTCCGCATTGCGAAGGCTGCAACGTCGAGGCACAGTTTCACTTATGCCTGCGAAACTTCCCTTACCAGACGTGCTGCCGGCGGCCATGCGGGCGCTCCTCAATGCCGCGAGGGTCGATCCCGACGCCTTTGTCGCCGAGAGAAAAGCTCTGGAAACATGCTGGACCTTCCTCGGCTTCGAACATCAGGTGGCCGGCGAGGATGACTGGTTCCGCTCCGAACTCGGGGGGCGCTCCATCGTCGTCCAGCGCTTCAGCCAGGGCATCGCCGCCTTCGAGAACAAATGTGCGCATCGTGGTTATCCGCTGAGACAGGATGACAGTGGCAACGGGCCATTGCTTTGCGGATTCCATCACTGGCGCTACAATCACGAAGGACTCGCGCTCGGCATCCCCAACTGCGTGGACATGTTCGGCAAGACCCCGCGCGAGATCGATGCGCGGCTGAAGCCGGTCGAGCTCGCGCAGGCGGGCGGGCTGATCTTCGGGCGCTTCGCCGACCGGGGCGGCCCGAGCCTGGAAGAATGGCTGGGACCGGCATTTCCCATCCTCCGGCATGTCTTTTCCGTCATGCCGAAGCAGACCGGGCGCACGAGCTTCGACGTGAAGACCCACTGGCGATACATTCACGAGATCTCGCTGGACGACTACCATATCGTGGCCATCCACCCCTCGACCTTCGGGGCGCATGGCTATCTCCCCGGCGAGGAGACACGGTACGAGCAGATCGGTCCGCACAGCATGTTTTTCCGCGCCGGCGACGAGAACTCGCTCCAGGACATGGTCGCTCAATGCGAGGACGGCGCTTTCTTCCCGCCTCGCTATCGCATTCTCCAGGTTTTCCCCGGTTTGGTGGTCAGCTTCACGCCGGCCACGCGCCTGTTCGGCGAGGGCTATTGGTACGTGGTCGTACTCCACATCATTCCTGTGGCGCATGACCGCTCGAAACTCGTGACATATTCGTTCCGGGCTGCGCAGCCGGAGACGACACAGCGCTGGCGCAGGATTGCCCGCCGGCTCGCCTGGCCGGTGATCGATCCCATCTTCGCCTTTTATGCACGCCGGGTCATGAGGGAGGACAACGCCGCCTGCGAGCTCCTGCAGGCGCACGCGGCCGCCGACGACCCGCCGCCGCGCCTGGCGGCCCATGAGGAACGGATCGGCTGGTTCGAGGAAGCCTATGCGCTCGCGGTTTCAGGCGTGCGCAAGGGCGCGTTCCGCTGGCCAGGTGCGTCCGTCGTTTCGCCTCGCGCTCCTCCCCCGGCGAGCGAGGTTTCCGGAGCGCCGGAGGCGCCGCCGGCAAATCGCGTCATGTCCGCGAATCTGGCGCCCGACGCGGCTCCACCCCCGCCATGAATCCGTCGATCTGCGCGAAATAGCCTCGCCAGTCCGTTAGCCGCAGACCGGTGGTCTCGGAATGCGAGAGGCCGTCACGCTTTCCGCCATGCCGCTCCAGAACGGAAAGGACGGCTCGCTCCCACCCCGGCCCGTCGATCGGGTCCACGAGGAGCGCGAATGCCGGCGCCACCTCGCGATGTGCCTCGATGTCCGACGCGACGACCGGCGCGCCCAGCGCAGCCGCCTCGACGATCGGTAGGCCGAAGCCTTCGATGAAGGACGGCATCAACAGGCCCGCGGCCCCCGCCATCAGATGCTTCAGCGCGGCCGTCGAGAGCCCTTTGACGATATGGATATGAGTGCCCGCGATGGGAGCGCGCCCGATGCGATCCTCGATGAAATGGGACTGCCAGCCCGGTGCGCCGACGATGATCAGCAGCGGCGTAGCGGCGCCCAGGCGCGCATGCAGTCTTTTCCAGACCTCGAGCAGGAGAAGATGGTTCTTGCGCGGCTCGATGGCCCCGCAAACCAGGAAATACGGCCTGTCCGTCAACGGCGGCTCGCCAACGGCCTCGTCGCGAAACGCCGTCGGGACCGGAAAGGGCAAGGCCAGCACCGGCAGCGCCGGCGCGCCGCGCTCCGCCAGCGCCGCGCACACCGCCGCCCTGGCGGACTGCGTCGTCACGATGAGCCCCGCCGCGTATCGCGCGGTGTGCTCCACCATGCGGGCGTGGCCGCTGACGCCGGCCGGCTCGACATATTCCGGCGTCTGGAGCGGAATGACGTCGTGAAGCATGAAGACGGGCCGGACGTCGGGACGGCGCCCCAGCCAGCGCAGCAGCAGAGGAACGGCCAGCGAGACCTGGCCGACATTCAGATAGATCGCCCGCTCCGGCAGGGTCGTGCCGACATCGCTGCCGAAGGCGATTCCCGTGGCGCGCAGCAGCGAACCCATTCGTCTGGCCCGGACCGCCAAGCTGCTTCTGGCGCCATGCCGCATCGCGCGACCGCCGGGCATGCCCCCGACCCGCTCTTTCAGTGCGAGCCAGGCACCGTCCTCGTTCAGATCGAGACGTTCCGGCCAGAGCTCCTCGAGGCGATCCAGCCCCCGCAGGGCACGTTCGCGTGAATAGATGCGGATACCCCAGGGAGTCGGGATGATCGCGAAGCAATCTTGCGGTGAATCGCGAAAGAAGTGCCGCGCATATTCGAGTTCGATTCGGTCGATCCCACGCGGCGTGAGAGACAACGGCCCGAGAAACAGCCTCGTCGCGTCATATCCGATGACCAAAACGGCATCCCATTCGCTTCGGCCCTGACACGGAGAGGCCGAACGGGGCCTAGCAAGAGCCGCTATCCTTGGCATAGGATAGCGGTCGCGCGAGCGCAATGACGCTTGAATTTCAGAGGCCGTTTCGCGATAGCGATTCAAATTTTGCCCAGGGGGCGTCATTGATCCGCATCAATACGAGCATAACGGCGCAAGTCGAACGGAAGCTGCTTATTTGGATGGCGTTGCGTTTGCCGCGATGGATCAAACCCGATCATCTCACGATTTTCGGAGTATTCGGCGGATTCGTGACGCTTCTGGGCTATGCTCTGACTTTCCTGTCGCCCGCGTTTCTCTGGCTCGCCTCCTTCGGCCTCGTACTGCACTGGTTCGGCGATTCCCTCGACGGAACGCTGGCCCGCGTCAGGCAAATCGAACGGCCGCGCTACGGCTATTTCCTGGACCAGACGGTCGATGTCATCGGCAATCTCCTGATCTGCGTCGGAATGGGCATCTCGCCCTTCGTCAGGATGGACACGGCGCTGCTCGCCTTGGCTGGCTACCATGCGCTGTCGATATACACCTTCGTGCGGACCACGATCTCGAACGAGTTTCATGTCGCGCTGCTGGGCAGCGGGCCGACTGAAATCAGGCTGATGATCATCACGATGAACCTGCTGATTCTCATCTTCGGCGCCCCGCAATTCGGATGGATGGGGATCGAGATGGCGTGGTGCGATATCGCCGTGAGCCTAATGACGTTGATTTTCTTCGTTATCTTCACCGGCCTGGTGTTCTCCTACGCCGATGAGCTTCGGCACAAGGAAGGTTCGAAAGCCGCCGTCGATGCCGAGATCGCCAGAGACGCGTCGGCATCGCTCAAGATGACGTTAGAAGCCGGCCGGGGGTCGTGGCGAAAGCGAGCTCCGTCCCGAGCGACCGGTTAGCCGGAATGCGCCGCGGAATGCTCGCGAATGCCGGTGCCGATCAGCCAGAAGATCAGGTACAGCAGCAGCGACCAGCCGAGCACCGTCAAGATATTGGCGATCCGGCGCGGCCGCGTCGCCTTGTCGGCAAGGTGGGGCTCGACGATCCGTTCTAGGAAGATCTGCTGCCGCCGGCCTTGAGCCTTGGCGATGGTCAAGGCTGCGACAGCCGCGGCGAGCCGGCGGGTCGCGAATTGCTGCTGCAAATTGAGGCGTTCGTACTCCGAGACCTTGTCCGCAAGGCCGCTGCCGGCCGACGACACGAGCGCGCGCTGCGCCTCGATCTGCTGCTTCAAGGAAGCTGCATGCACGTTCAGGGGGCCGAGTTGCGGATTGTTCGGCGCGCTTTGCCGCAGCTGCTCGATCTGGGCGAGCGTGCTGGCGAGCTCCGTATTCAGTTTGCCGATGAGCTCCGCCAGCAGAACCGCGTTTCGTTCCGGGTCGAGAACCAGCTCGCGATTCCTGAACTGGGTCAGCGCCACCTGGCTCGCGATCAGCGCCTCCTCGCCCCCACGAACCTCCTCGTTCGCCGACCGGATACTCTCGGACTGCACGCGCTCATTGATGCGGTTGACCATCGCCTCGGCCAGATCGAGCAGACCGGAGGTCACCGCCTTGGCCATGGTCGGGTCGAAGGCCTGAACCGCGATCGTAAGCACGCCGGTCTCATGGCTGGGAGCAGCCGAGACCATCGTCAGGTAATAGCGGTAGAGTTCCTCATCGGTCGCTCCATAGATCAGCGATGGCCAGCGCGCGATGAAATCGGCCCCGCGAGGGCCGAAGATTTCGCTGATCGGCAAACGCTGCTGCAGACCGCGGACGGCGTCCCGCGACAGCACATAGGCCTGCACGATGCTCACGTCGTCGGCCCCGCCACTGATGCCGGCCGATTTGAGAAAGGATGCGAATCCGCCCCCTGAACCCGCATCCGAAGCGCGCCGAACGACGATCTGCGCCTCCGAGACATAGCGGTCGCTCGCGATGACCCCGTAATAGACAAGCGCCAGCACGGTCGGCAGCAGGACGATCAGCCAGGACCAGGGAACCCGCCGCAGGAACGGGGAACGGCTCCCGAACGGATGCGTGCCGAAGTCCGCAGTGGCTTCGACCACGCCACGACCAGTCCGCGCGGGGAAGATCTGTCCCATGAACCCCAATATTCGTCTCCGTAGGCCTGCGATGCAATCCGTGCGGGCGGCAGCTCAGAGGGATTGGTAGATCTCTGTCGCGAAGGCCACGTCGTGAAAGACCCGGCCGCGCCCCCGCTTGAGCACGAGAGCCGAGGTGCAGTGCTCCCGAACGAAACCGCCATCATGGATCGCGATGATCATGGCGCAGTCCTTTCGGCGCACGAAGAGTTCGTCATGGCATCTTTGCTGGAAGCGCGGGTCGCCGACGGCCAGGACCTCGTCGATGAGAATGCAGTCGAAATCGATGGCGAAGGACAGCGCGAAGGCGAGGCGCGCCCGCATGCCGGTCGAATAGAATCGCATCGGCATGTGAATTTGGCGGCCGATCTCGGCGAAAGACTGAACGTAATCAAATTTCTCTTCGAATGGTGCTCCATAGACGCGCAGGATGAAACGGGCGTAGTCGTAGCCCGTCATTTCGCCCTGGACGGCCCCGTCGATCGCAATCGGCCAGGACATGCTCAGCCCGCGATGAATAGCGCCCGAACTCGGCAATTGCAGACCGCATAGCAGGCTGATCAGCGTCGATTTGCCGGCCCCGTTGCGCCCGAGAATGGCGAGGCGCTCTCCCATGCGGACTTCGAACGAAATGCCGTCGAGGACGCGCCGCCGCCCGATCTCCGTGTCGAACTCCTTGACCAGGCTATCGGCGACGATCGCCTCGGCATGGAGCGGTGCGCCGTCGCCCGGGCGCTCACCATCGAAAGGCTTTCGTCGCAGCCGCGCGACGAGACGCTGCAACGGCGCCGGCTCCCGCTCCATGATCGAAGCCATGGCGCTCGCCCCGCTCATCGGCCGTGATGTGCCCGAGAATCGCGCACGATGAACCGCAGGATCGACCAGGCCGAGAGCGAGACCACGAAAACGAGCAGAATCATCAGGGCCCGCTTGGGCTGGGTGCTGTAATCGGCGAGCGTCGGGCCCGAGATCCTCTCGATAAAGGCGCGTTGGCGCTGGGCCTCCGCCCGGGCCGATTCCAGCTGTTCCAGCGACGCCGCATAGATCCGGTTGGCGAATTCGCTCTTCAGGCTGAGCTGCGCATACTCGGCCAGAACCGGCGAGATCGAGCCGTCCGGCCCGGTCAGCTTGCGCTGCTCGGCGGCGATCTGCTCCTCGATCGAAGCGATCTGGTTCCGCAGGATCCCCGCTTGCTGGTTGTTGGGCGCGTTTTTCCGCAGGTCGGAGAGCTGGGCCTTCAGGACGATGCTCTGGCTGACGAGCTGGGCGATGGATTCGAGGACCACACCGCTCATCTTGACGGGGTCGACCATCTTTTCGCGCAGCCGGAACGCCGTCAGCTGCTGCTGGGCCGTGACGACCTGGCTCTGCGCGGTGTCGGCCTGCTCCTGCGCCGCTCGTATCGCATCCTGCCGGCCGCGCAGATCCATGCGGTTGACGATGGCCTCCGCGCTGGAAATCAGCGCCTCGCCGATCGCCTTCGCGTCTTCGGGGCGGAACGCCTCGGTCGAGAGCTTGATGACGCTCGTCGTCGGATCGTAGGACACGGACACCATGTCCTCGTAATAGCTATAGAGCGCGTGGTTGGTGTCCTTGCCGCCGAAACCGGGAAAGCGGGCGATGAAATCCGCCTCCGGCCTCGCGAAAACCTTCCGCAGATCGAGCGCGCGATCGACGACGGCCATGCCGTCATGCGATTCGATATAGGTCGCGACCGCTTGGGAATCGCGGTCCCCGCCGATCGAGAGCCCGCTCGACACGCTGCCGCCGGCATGGGAAGCGATCATCGCCGAAATCCCGGACGCGTCCCCTGAGCCGACGCTGCGCAGGACGAATTCGCTGCGGGAGACGAAGCGATCCGCCGCGATGAGGCCATAGTAGACCATCGCGGCGAGCGTCGGCAGGACCACGAACAGTGTGCCCCCGAACCGGCGGTCGAGATCGAACCAGCTGCGCTTGCGCAGCGCCGCATGGTCATAGCTGCCGGCGGGCTGCTCGGTGAAGCGGCGCAGCTCCGTCAGGGGCGCGAAGCCGCTGGAAAGAGCGGGAGGCGGAGCCGGATTCGAAGCAGCCGGCATGGCCTGCGACCGCCGGTCCGGCAGCAGCCTGCGCAGACGCGGCGGGATCAGAACGTCGCGCATAGCAGCTTCGCCGAAGCGCAAAATCGGATCATAGACCTTGCATCTTTCGCCATTATTCGTCCCGTGTCTTGCACCTTCCCCTTGGATCGCGCAATCAGTTTCCTCATATGGCTGGCTGGACCAGCCGGGCCGGAGCGAGCGATGCGAGCGACCTTCACATCAGACCACGCTGTTCCGCCGAGGCGCACCAGACTGCCCGAACCGACGCTCTCCACCCGCCTCGTCAATCAGATCGGCGTCATCAAGGCGCTGATGATCCGCAACATCGTGGCGAAATACGGTCGCGGCAATCTCGGCTTCCTCTGGCTGATCGTCGAGCCGATCTTTCTGCTCGGCGGCGTGATCGTCATCTGGACGCTCCTGCACCCGAATGGAGCACACGGCATATCGCTGACGGCCTTCGTGATGTCCGGCTATCTGCCCCTGACGCTCTGGCGGCATCTCTCGAATTCCGTGCGTGTGATGTCGGGAAGCTACGGGCTTCTCTATCATCGGCGCATCACAGTATTCGACATCATCATATCGCGCACGCTGACCGAGATCGCCGGCGTCGCCGCGGCCGGCGTGATCGTCTATTTCATGCTCCTGTCTCTCGATTTCATCTCCCCGATCGAAGACGCCTCCTTCGTGCTGCTCGGCTGGCTGATGATGTGCTGGTTCGGCTTTGGTGTCTCCTGCCTCGTTGCTGGCCTGTCCGAAAAGTCGGAAGTCCTGGAGAACCTGATTCAGCCGACCCAATATCTGATGATGCCGATTTCCGGCTGCTTCTTCATGGTCACCTGGCTGCCGAAATCGGTACAGGATTACGCTCTGGCCGTGCCGCTGGTTCACATCTATGAAATATTCCGCGCTGGCTTCTTCGGGCGGGCGGTCGAGACCCATTATTCGATCGCCTATGTCGTGGTCTGGTCCATTGGCATGACCGCCCTCGGCATCTGGGCGATGGCTTCTTCGCGCAAGCGATTGGGTGGGCGCTGAACAAAGCTGCGCAACGTCAAGGCCGGTTCCGCGCCGCCGCACGTATCGCCCTGGTCGCTTCCCCCGCGAGCTTCAGATAGAGATCGTTGCCGCCCCGACATCCTGAGCCACGATCTGGAACGAGCAAATTAGCTCCCGCAGGCAGCTTTAGCGGGTCTTGCTCAAGCTTGAAGATCGCCGTGCCTTCATCGGCCTCGTCGAACATGGCGGTGAAGAGCATGTCGGCGCCGCTCTTCAGGGCACTGTGGACCTGCGCCTGATAGAAGGCGCCGCACTGGCGCGGAATCTGATCGAGCGGGCTCTTGCCCTGTCGTAGGTTGAACCAGGAGAAGCCGGGAAAGACCACAGGCATATAATCTTGCCCCCCCCGCCTTGCCGCAGTCATATCTGGCGCCATCACCGCCTGGCCGAAGCCAGCAGCATCATTCGGAGAACGAAAACGCCCCACAGTCCAGGGGCTAAGCACGTCGAGGCTGGTATAGACGGACTTCCATTCCGGCTCCGGTCGAGCATCCCGCTCAAGCGTCCTCCAATAGGTCGGCACGCCACCCAATACCGTCACATGTTGCGACTTGAAAAAATCGACCAAGCGCCGGGCATCCGCCGCGCCAAGCTTCACATGACTGAACCCGATGCCCCAGAGCGCGACCACGGGCTTGCCCTTGTGATGGATATAGGCTGCGCTTGAGGTCGTTCTTTCCTCTGTAAGACGCAACCAATCGGCCTGGATTGATTCGAGTAGCTGCTCGCTTGTGGGCCCGGACAAGTCGTACATGATAAAAAAGCCACGTCGCTCGGCTTCAGCAGCCGTGCGGACATTGCGCAATACCTTGTTGATCCCCTCGAGCTGCACCTTATTGGACAGTTGGGTCGCGAAACGCATGAGTGCCGCGCCATCTATGTCGTATTGCCGCATCCACTGGAAATGCCGAGCAACGACTTCGGCGTTCGCGGACGAAAACAGCGTTGCTTCTTGCCCCGATGGAAGGGGCAAACCGGTAGCGCAGCGTTCCGATGAAGATAATTCAGACTGATCTGGCCAGAGATCGATCGTGAAATTCGAGATAGACGGCGGTTGACTTCCACGAAACCAATGAACCCAACCGCGTTGAGTGCCATCGCCAGGGCATCCGAACCAGCCTTGATAGCCCACGATATGCTTCCCCTTGAGGGAAGTGACGGACTGGGCCCAAACCGGACAGCACATGTTTGCAATGATGAGAAGGAGTAAGCAGATTCGCATTGGCATCCTCTCATGCGCTTTTCCGCCTATTGCTCGACGCTCCCGACCTGACGAGCAGACGACATCAAGCCCTCACTCCACTCCAGACTGAAACCATCGCCCTCTTGATTTCGATCGGTAAAAGAAGGGTTTTGAAATGATTTAGAGCCTCTTTACATGAATAATGAAACCATGACACCCACCATGGTCGGTCTTCGTCATGTAAACTGGCGCACCAGGCGCAAGGTCAAGAATCGCCATCACTCGACTGAAGTCGTAATCATACATCGACATTCCACCTGATGACGCAAAATCGACCGTATAATTCTCCACACGATCGCCATCATACCGGAAGAGTTGAATATCGCGATTGATCTCGCCAACATGCCTGCTATCTTTGTAGGCTGTCACATGGATCGTCATAATCCCCCCGGGAGCCACAATTCCCCAGAGGCGCCGGATAATGTCGTAGCCTCGGGCGGGAGGGATATGCTGCAAGACGATATAGGAATTGACCCAATCGAAAGTCGAGCCCTCCGGTATCTCCGCCGTGAAGTGAGCATTGACGCCGAATTCTTCAGCGTGCCGCGCGGCGAGCTTGAGCATTTCGGGCGCGACATCGACCCCCGTTGCGACCTGGCAGATCTTCGCCATCGGGATCACGAGTCGACCGACGCCGCAACCGAAGTCCAACCCGCTTTTCGGCTCGAAAGAGCCGAAGACATGGCGGCATCTGCTTATCGTCGCAGCCATGTCGTGCTCGCCGCTTTCAAAAAAAGCAGCCAGATCAGATGCGTCCGGATTCAAAAAGCGCTGGTCTGCCAACACGCCGAAATAGGGGTGCCGCGCAGAGATTTCCTGCCAGTCTCGATCTGTATCTCTCACGCATGAATCTCCGCGCGATCTTCACTTCAGAATGGCGACCATCAGGCCCGGCGTGACAAGAAGAAGCCACTCCTCCTGGAGTTCTCACCGTTTCCAGCCTACATCAAATTCGAATCTGGCTGGATTTTGGGATAGTCGCCCTTCTTCGGCGCGCAAGCACCAGCCAAGTCATCTCAATTGAGCCTGCTGTTCGTAATCACGCAGACGAGCTGCTTGGAGCTGCCGCGACGCGGCCTGATGTCCTTAATCCGATAATCGGCCGACAGTCGCTTGAACGCATAAAGCCACCACGCGGGAGGCTCAATCGTCATATGGCTATGCCCATCGTCATAGCAAGCAATGACATGATAATTGATGAGAGCTTTTTCGTGAAGTCTCTCGATAATTCTAAGAACATCGTCCCTAGAGAAATGCTCCAGAACGTCAGCAGAGCAGATTAAATCCGCAGCTGGAATTTCACCAACCGTCACATCCGCCTGAATAAACTGAACGTTATTTGGCAATTCCGCCGACAGCTTCGGCGATCGCGCGAAATCGAGTCCTGTCACTTTCTCGACTCGTTCGGCGATCGCTTGCAGGAAACGCCCGTTCCCGCAACCGATCTCGACGACGTGCCGCGGTTCATGGCGCAGAATATCTGCAGCCTCTGGCACCATCCAATTATTGACCTGATACCCGTTGTTCTGATCGTGAAGGGACTGATAATAGTCAGCCTCTCGGACATCGTAGGATGGAAGGGAGGCAGGGCTAGCGCCTCCCGCTTTGGTTATCAGTTCTGCCAAGCTCGTATGGGCATCGATTGAGACCTGCCTGAAGGCTGCAACACCCGCATTGTCTTCGTCACTCTCCGGCTTCGGCGGAAGCCTGACCGATCGGGCATATTCCGAGGCAGGCTCGCGCGCAAAACGCGCGATTGCCGCTGCGGTATCCCGTGTGAATCGCCCCGTGATAGGCCCAGGGAGAAAAAGAGAGGCAAATGGTTCAATCTGCTCGGGACGCGGGCCCTGCGAAACCAATGCCCGAAGATCCTCGGCGCTCGAAACGCGCGGCAAAGAAGCCATCACGCCGCTTGCCAATGGGCTCTCCAGCCCCCCCTCGAAGATCGCAGACGGCCGCCCGAGAAATGCAGCCTCCATGGAAGCCGTCGAACTGAAGGAAACCACTGCGCCCGCATGATAGAGGAGAGTAGTTATCTCGACAGCCTCGGTATGCGCACCCCGATCGACAACGGCGACGTGGTCCCCACCGATACGCTTACATAGTTCGGCCCTGGAAAAGAATGCACTGGTCGCTTCTTGAGGATGAGATTTCACAACCGCATAGAAGTCATCCGGTGTCTTGCACGCGAATTCCGTCAACGCGACCTGCGCATCGAAAAGCGGCCTGCCCCATTCGCCCTCGGCGAAAAACTGCCCGATGAAAAGAATGTAATCTTTCTTGGGATCGTCGAGTCCAATCTCGGAATAAACTTCTTCCCTCGTCAGACTAGGCTTGAAATCTAAGTATGTATCAAGCCGCGGCGGCCCCGTAACGATCGAAAGTCCGCGATAGCCTCGCTCTCGAAATATCCTCTCGTGGACATGGCCCCAAAGGCAAGCATACTGCGTTATTGGAGGCTTGCGTGCATACCATTGCTTCTCGTCAAGAAACATGCCTTCCGACTGAACGAGGAACGTCTTCTTGCCTCGTTCATTGAAAGCGCGGACAAGTTCGGCGTTCTGATTCCAATCGGAACCAACGATAAGCCCATCGTACTGAGCAATCTTATCGACAAGATCTTTCCTAAACGAACAAATATCAACATTAATGGAATGCTTCGCTTTAAGTTCCAAAGCGAGTGGATAGAAATTCTTCGTATCCAAAAGGCCATTAATCGATACAGCCAGCAAATGCATTTATCTGAATTCCTCTGGCTTCAGCGACGACACGACCGATATGCTTCCCATATTCGGTTTAGCTTCAAGTGCGAGCCTCATCGAAAACGCATCGAGAGCGCCGCCTCACACAAGCGCCGCCCGCGGGAAGCGGCGGGCGATTCCATTGAAATCGTTCAAGACGATGGCCTCGGTCAAGGCGTGTCTCTGCCCGGCGTCTCCGCTGGGGCAGACATAGAGCCCCTTGACGCCAAGCGAAGCCTTGCGTGGGTCGACGCCTTGTGTCGGGATAGAGAAATCATCGATCGCCGCGCCTGAAACGCGCAGCACCGCGATGCGGCTAGACTCCCGCCTCAAGCGCACCGGTACCCGCTCCCACCATTCTTCTCCGGGCCGGCGGCCGGCGGAGCTCGACCACTGCCCGCCCGGCACCGATACTGTGATCGTGTTGGGAATGTGTGGTGATGACATCAGCCGGATGAAGACTTCGAACTCCTCCTCACCCTCCGGCAGACGGAATGCGATCTCGCCCATATGGCCGCGGACCCAACAGCCCCAGGGCTCCGGAGCATGCCAACCGCTGCCACGCCGCAGAGGATCGCCACTGAACCAAATGTTGTCGATGCGGTCGTGAACATTCCGCATCAGTCCGTAATAGCGACCGGACTGGATCTCGGGAGCCGTTTCTGCCGCCTTCGCCTCGGTCGGGGGCAGCGTCTTCAGCTCACTCAGCATCTCATCGCCGATCTCGCGCCAGGGACGCAGCGGTTGGCCTCTCGCGATCTTGCCCTCCAGCACCTCGCGAGCCGGATTGTCCTCGATGAGCTTGGCGAGCTTGGCGCGGAAGTCGCTTTCCGAATCGAGGTCGAAATAGACGGCGAGATCGCCGCCCGCTTCGGGATGCGACGAGATGTTGGAGACCAACGGCACCTTGCCATGTGCCAGCGCCTCGGAAATCGGCAAGCCCCAGCCCTCGTAGAGGCTCGGGAACAGGGTGAACATGCAACGGCGATACAGCAATTGCAGGAACTGGTCGGAGACATCGCGCAACACGACGACGGATTGGCCGAGCGCCTTGTCCCGCTCCAGGCGTTCATGGAAGGCATCGTTCATCCAGCCGGAACCGCCAACGCAGACGAGCTTCGGCACAGGCCCCGCGGGCGCCTTCTTCAGCATGCTCGACCAAGCATTGAGGGCGAGCATGTGGTTCTTGCGCGGCTCGATTGTCGAGACGAAAAGCACGTAATCGGTGACATCGAGGTTGTTCAGACGCAGAAGCTCCAGCGCTGCGAGATCCTCGTCCGGAGGCGTATCGTTCTTGCCGTACTCGCCGTTCAGCCGAAGGATGCTGACCGGTGGCAGCGCCACGCCCATCTGCACCGCTACGGCCGCCAGATCCTTCCGAGTGTTCTCTGAATTGCTCAGGATCAGGTCCGCCTCGACGAGCATGTGCGAAATCCAATTAATGAAGTCGCAGACGAGGTTTGGATTGCAGAACTCGGGGAAGAGCAGCGGAATGCAATCATGGATCATCGGGACGTAGCGGATGCCGAAGCGACGCTTAGCTTCCCTGACCGTTAGAAAATAGTTCAGGAACCCCCAGGATGTGCCGACATTGACGAGGTGCTCCCCCTGTTGGAATTCGTAAGGAGGGCGTGTCGTAATCGCGGATTTCAACCGATCCACGATCTCGGTTCGGGCTTGGTCGGTCCGAGTGACATTCGTCACTACCTCCACGATGTCGTGAACCTGCGCCACGTCGACCTCGTAGAAGTGCGACGAGATATGCTCATAATAAATAAAATGCGGCGGCTCCTCGTCGCGGAGGTATGCTTCGGCCAGACACAATTGCACGCGCTGAATGCCTGTCGGATAGCGCGCGCGCTGCAGATGGTCGATCAGGTCACTGAGCTCGAACGCGATCGAGAGGCTACTGTCGGCGGACTTTTGCTGGTCAGGATCGGCCACGTTTTGGCGCTTGCGGAGCCGCGCCGGATTCCAGTTGAAATTGCCGAGTTCTGCGCGCGCGTCTTTCAGGTTGGGTTGTCGATCGAAAGCGCGCAGATAGTCCTGCTCCGCTTCCCGTAGTCTGCCCATCAGTTTGTGGAGATGGCCGAGCTGCAAATGGGTATCCGCAGAATCCGCAAGCGTGAGCGCCTTCTGATAGGCGATCTCAGCGCCGGACAAGTCACCGCTTTCCTTCAGCGAGTGACCATACTGAACCCACACATGTTCCAAACTATCGTCGAGATCCAATACCGTGCGATACAAGCGCGCACTCTCCGCCCAGTTGCGGCGATCTCGCTGCTCGTCCGCCACAGCAATGTGGCGTTTGATATCTCGGCTCTTCCCGACCAGCGAGTCAACAGCCTTCCTTAACATCACATTGCTCCAGCACCAGTACGGCATAGCGTAACGCCCAAGGAAGTTTCAAGCTGGGCACTCCGCCTTCGTCAAATATAACCCTCGCGCCATGTTATTCATGGCATGACCGATCGCCATTCTCGGTTGGTCCTGCATGGAAGATCCAAACGGCAAACCTCTGTACGGAGCAGCTCGGCCTCGACAACCCGAATCAGAGAAGATTATTCAACGCGCATATAAATGTCCTCGATCCGCACGATGTCATCCTCTCCGAGATAGGAGCCGACTTGCACCTCGATCAGTTCGAGCGGAATCTTGCCCGGATTGGCCATGCGGTGGATGCAGCCGATCGGCAGATAGATCGATTCGTTCTCATGCACCATGACGGTCTCGTCGTTGCGCGTTACCTTGGCCGTGCCACGTACGACAATCCAGTGCTCGGCGCGATGGTGATGCTTCTGCAGCGAGAGCACGCCACCGGGCCTCACCGTGATGCGCTTGACCTGATGGCGCGCCCCTAAATCGATCGAGACAAACTTACCCCAGGGACGTTGGATCTCGCGATGGGCGCCAGCCTCCGACTCGCCCGCGGCGGTGATCCGTGCCACCATCTCTTTGACCTTGTCGGCCTTGGCTTTAGGTGCGACGAGCACCGCGTCTCGGGTCGCGATCACCGCGACATCGTCGAGACCGATCAGTGCGATCAGGGCTTCCTCCGATCGAACTAGGTTGCCCGACCCTTCGAGTACGTAGCCACGCCCTTCGACAACATTGCCACTGCTGTCCTTATCGGCCAGGTCCCAGACTGCGGCCCAGCCTCCGACGTCGGACCACCCGAACCGGCCGGCGACCACAGCGGCCTTCTCTGTCCTCTCCATCACCGCGTAGTCGATTGAGATCTTCTGTGCCCGGTTGAAGGCTTCAGCATCGAGTCGCAGGAAGTCTAGGTCCGGCTTCGCCCCGGCGACGGCCTCGGCAACTGGGCCGGCGACATCGGGGGCAAAGGCTTCGAGTTCGGCCTGCATGATCTCCCCGGAGAAGATGAAGTTGCCCGAATTCCAGAAATAGCCGTCGAGCAGATATTGCGCCGCGCGGGCGGCGTCCGGCTTCTCGACGAACGCGGCAACCTCGTGCGCATCCAAGCCGATCTCCTTGCCTGGTCGGATATAACCGTATCCGGTCGTCGGATGGGTCGGCGGAACACCAATCGTGACGATCCG
>JAESGH010000453.1_pt1 | contig 21549 bp, 20 predicted proteins | sample 9269641 | NCBI WGS metagenome assembly JAESGH01 (sample SAMN14515345, study PRJNA621665) | algae metagenome | isolation source: Phormidium tanganyikae FI6-MK23 and co-occurring heterotrophs from granitic... | place: USA: Fort Irwin, California | collected 1998-05-24
CTTTTTCAGGAACGAATAACACATTTGATGCTGATAAACGAATTGTCAAAGTTACCTTAATGGATGGCGGAACCATAACAATGCAGAACTATTTCCGATATCAGGAAATGACGGTGATGAATGTTAGTGGAAATGGTGCAAACTTCACAGTTGATAATACACCGGTTAACGTATACATACCGCCAAAGAGCAGCGCAACATTTTACGTTAACAGCCAAAACAAAATCGTCCTGGTAAGAATTGATAATGATTATTGCGGGGTGTTGAATTAAGGATAGTATAGATATAATGCATTAATAATCGTACGGTTAAATTTTAGTCTAAATGATTATTATTTTTCCGGTGTATTTTTGTAATCCTTTCAATTTGATCTTTTGGAGTCTGTTTTCCTGTTGCAACAAAATAGGCTCCTGCCGGATCATTTTGGAAATCGTTTCTTTTTTTCAAAAATCGTTCATAATTTGTACTTATCTCACCTCTTATAGGTGCTATAAGTTGCTTTAAATCCTTTAATTTCACTAATGTAAAATGGAAATAATCTTTATCATCGTACGCCTCAATTACCAATCCGGGTAATCCTTTAAATGTGTAAGGTCCTTCCGAAATTGGAATCTCTTCTGTGTACCATGCTGTAATATTTTTATTTCGATATTTCCCAACTGCTTTTCTACATTTATAAGTGCTAATAGTTTTGGTCTCATTGAGTATTGTCCAATTGATTTTTTGTTCGTTTTCGTATTTATAGTAAGTGCCTAAAATTTTGTCAAAAATCTCCGTTTTTTCTCCAAATTTGAAAACTTCAGGTACAAAATATGCTTTTGGAATCCGCGAAAAATCTAATATTATTTTTCCTTTAACGGGATTTGAAAAACTTTCTTTTGTTGATTTTTTTGCTAATGAATCATATATTGCCTTTTGGTCGCTTCTGAAAACAGAAGAATTTTTTCCTATCCATAAGCCTGTCATTTCCTCTTTTTTTGTGCTAATATCAGTAGTGTCGATTAAAAAGGTAGTATGGTAATTACATTTTATATTAGAGTATTCAAGTTCTTGACAAAGAAGAATATTAGATAATATTAGACAGATTATTAAAAGATATTTATGCATGATATAAATTTACAATTATTTGAAAAGTCTCAGCATTACACTGAGACTTATTTACGTTAATACTACCCACAAAAATAATCAACAGCCAATGAGCCGTTTTGCTGAATGCAATCCCAAGCATCTTCCCAAGTTGCAGTTCCAGAACCTGGTCCCCAACACTGAGTGTCAGTAATAAAAGTTTCTGTACAAGGTATAAACATAGAATACTCGTAGCATTGCATTTTTGTATCATCCGGTGGCGTTTCCTTTTGAGAGGCTTCAGATTTTACAACCTCTTTTTTTTCAGTGTCTTTTGATAGTTTGACTTTCTCACCATCTTTTGCGCTTAAAAGCCCTGTCGCTGTAATTGCGACAACTAAAATGAGTTTTTTCATAGGATTAATTTTTGTTTGTTAAACATATTACATTATAAGTTTAAATACTTTATATAACAATCATGAAATGTTATATAATTTTCACTTTGTAATATTAGTGCTATGTTTATTATTAACCTTACGGTTAACCGTATTGTAAGTTAAAATTTATTCTTATGCACCGTTATCTATACTTCTGGGCAATTGTTCCGAGTTCGTGATATAGTGTGGCTTTAGTGCATATCAAATGTGTGAAATAGGATTTTGCGCCTGATTTTGGATCAGTAAATATTTCGCTCTGTAACTTCAGAACAAAGTCCCATGTATCCCATTTGCGCATTTTCTCATAAAACGGGCTGAAATTACAATGTACTTCAAACTGTTGTTTCTGTTTATCACCTTCAAATTGTACTATTACTGATTTATCTTTCGGTGAAACTTCTTCTTTTATTGTGCCTCGTACTTTCATAAGATGTGATTGCGTAACATAAAAATAAAGAATTTTATTACATTACGGGTAACCGTTTTTTACGCAATATTCTTTATAGTACTTTTGGGCTATGGAAATCGAACGCAGAATACTGTTAATGCTAAAAGATGGCTATACTCAAGACCAGGTATCGCATGAGTTAAAAGAGTTAGAGATAAGACCAAATAGTGTGAGTTCGGTCGAAAAGATACTGAAAGATATACGCAAGGAATACGGTGCTATAACGATGTTTCAGTTAGCCTGTATATTATATGATGATAATTATTTTGATGATGATGAAGATTGATTAAAGCATTCCACTGTTACACGATGGCCCACTGTTTTTTTGTTTACAGTGGGTCTTTTTTTAATGAAAACAGCACACTCAAAGAGCATGTTGTTTTTTTGTTTTAAAGTGCATTTAAATGGCTTTTAAATTATGTTATGCTCTGCCAAAATTTTAAATCAAAAATTTGTTTTCATTGGCCTTTTTTTTTTTACATTTGGTTCCGCCGATTATGGAACTTCTTGTTTTTGATTTCTACAGCTTAGTGTTAATAATAACATAATCAGCAATATATACTTCATGGCTTTTAAGTTTGAATATATACAAATATAAAACAAAACCGCCTCCTCAAGAAAGCGGTTTCAAAATTTATCTAAATCTCAATTAAAATATCGCAGGATATTTCTGAGGATTTGTTTCATTAAACATCGTGTAGATTTTTTCCACCATATCGTCTGCAGAAGGCTTAGAGAAATAATCTCCGTCACTTGCGTACGCCGGTCTGTGATCGTTTGCAGAGATGGTCAACGGATCAGAATCCAGGAATCTGAATGCTTTCTGCTTTTCTAAAATCTGCTGAAGGATAAACGCTGAGGTTCCTCCTTCCACATCTTCGTCGATCACTACCAATCGGTTAGTTTTCTTCACCGATTCAGCAATTTCATGGCTTAAATCAAAAGGAATCAATGACTGAACGTCAATTACTTCCGCAGAAATTCCCAATTTCTCAAGCTCTTCTGCCGCTTCCATAACAATTCTCCAGGTAGAACCGTACGTAACAAGTGTTACATCTTTTCCTTCTTTGGTCACCTCAATTTTTCCTACAGGAACAGTGAATTCACCTAAATTATCAGGTTGTTTTTCTTTTAAACGGTATCCATTTAAACATTCAACAATGACAGCTGGTTCATCACTTTGAAGCATGGTGTTGTAGAATCCTGCAGCCTTCGTTAAGTTTCTTGGAACCAAAACCAGAATTCCTTTGGAAAGATTAAGAATCCCCGCCATTGGAGAACCTGAATGCCAAACCCCTTCCAGTCTGTGACCTCTTGTTCTGATGATTACCGGAGCTTTCTGTCCGCCTTTTGTTCTGTACTGAACGGTTGCCAGATCATCACTCATCCCTTGTAAACAATAGAGAATATAATCTAAATACTGGATTTCAGCGATCGGTCTCAAACCTCTCATCGCCATACCGATTCCCTGCCCAAGAATTGTTGCTTCACGAATTCCTGTATCGGCAACACGAACTTCGCCGTATTTTTCCTGCATTCCTTCTAATCCCTGGTTGACATCACCGATATTTCCGGCGTCTTCACCAAAGACTAGTGTTTCAGGATATTTTTCGAAAATTTTATCAAAATTATTTCGTACCACTACTCTTCCGTCCACATCTTCAGAGGCATCAGAATAGATTGGTTTAATTTCTTTTACGTTTTCAGCTTTCCACTGAGACTGAGAATATAAGTGAGACGAATAATTATCTTTTTCCACCTCAAAAATCTCATTGTATTTCTGCATCAGCTGATTTCTTTCTGCTGAATTTGTTCCTCTTGTTGCCAGTAAAGATCTTCTCACCAAATGGAAAACATCTTTTTTCGCTTTTGAAACCAGTTTTTTGAACTGATTAATATAATTTTCAATTTCGGAATTCTGACCTTTAAGACTTTCAACAAATGGTAAAACTGAATGAATCAGGTCCGTTATTGTTTTCTGATAGTTTTCCCATGCTGCTTTTTGTCCTGCTTTTACCGTTTTTTTAGCTTCTTCATCAATTGCATCCAATTCTTCAGCTGTTGCCAATACTTCTTCTTTGCCGTCGATTTCGATGGAATAATTCAGAATCCATTCTTTGAATTTAACCAATCCGTCAAACTGGGATTCCCAAGCCAGACGATCTTCATTTTTATATCTTTCGTGAGATCCTGAAGTGGAATGTCCCTGAGGCTGCGTCACTTCCACCACGTGAACTACTACCGGAATGCTTTCCATTCTTGCAAACTGTTCTGCTCTGGCGTAGGCATCCAGCAATGAAGGATAATCCCAGGCTTTCACCTGAATGATTTCACATCCCTGGAATTCACCTTCTTTTCTTTGGAAACCGCTCAGCATTTCAGCAATATCTGCTTTTGCTCTCTGTTTCATGGTAGGAACGGAAATCCCGTACCCGTCATCCCAGATTGAAACGATCATCGGAACTTGAAGCGCACAGGCCGCATTCAACGTTTCCCAAAAATGGCCTTCTGCTGTAGAAGCATCTCCAATGGTACCGAAAGCGATTTCGTTTCCGTCTTTGGAGAATTTTTCCGAACCTTCAAATTTTACGGATTTATATATTTTGGAAGCTTGTGCCAATCCTAATAATCTCGGCATTTGTCCGGCAGTCGGTGAAATGTCTGAAGAAATGTTTTTTTGAGCGGTTAAATCTTTCCAGCTTCCATCTTCATTAAGACTTCGTGTAGCAAAATGCCCGTTCATCTGTCTTCCTGCCGAAGCAGGCTCTCTTTCTACACTTGTATCTGCATAGAGCTGAGCAAAGAAGCTTTCAACAGTCAACGCATCAACAGCCAGCGCAAAGGTCTGATCTCTGTAATATCCCGAACGGAAGTCTCCATTTTTGAAAACTTTCGCCATTGCAAGCTGAGGAAGTTCCTTACCATCCCCAAAAATACCAAATTTAGCTTTTCCCGTAAGAACCTCTCTTCTGCCCAGATATGACATTTCGCGAGAAATCCTTCCTAACTTATAATCTTCAAGTATCTGATTTTTAAAGTCTTGAAAGGAAATTTGCTGTGTTTCAATATAGGTTGTCTGCATAGCCCGATAAAAAATTTTTAAATTCTTGAAGTATTTTGCTAATATACACTTTTTAAATTAATTTTAATTTTTAATAATCTTTTTTAAAAATTTGATAATAAAAAAAATTGTATTTATATTGAAAAAAAATTGTATTTATATTGAAAAAAAATTGTACAGATGGAGAAGAAATCCACTCATATTCTCAATGCTTCCAGTAATCTTCTGGGGTTTTCACTGTTGATCATTACATCCTTAAAGATCACTAAAATGAGCCACAGTACGTATTTAGATGAATTTGCAGGTATTGCCTGTCTGTTTTTTGCATTCAGCTGTTTCTTTTCCTTCCTGGCAATACGATCCAGACATGAAAAGCGTGGACAGAGATTTGAAACTATTGCGGATTATTTATTTTTAAGCGCTTTATTTTGCATAGTTTTAGCTGTTATTATTGTAACAATGAAAATAATTTAATTTAAAATTTTCGCTCAATTACGTAATCCAGCATAATATGTAAAGATTTCCTGGCTTCTGAATCGGGGAATTCGTTAAGGATATCTTTGGCTTTGTGCTGAAAATCCTTCATTACGGAAATGGCATAATCCAGCCCTCCGGAACTTTTTACAAAGCTGATCAGTTCTTTCACACGTTTCTGATCAGTATTGTACCGTTTTATAGTATTGAAATAATATTTTTTGTCTTTTTCGTTGGCGTTTCTGAGGGTAAAAATAAGAGGCAGTGTCATTTTCTGTTCTTTAATATCAATTCCCACAGGTTTTCCAATGACGTTAGAACTCAGGTAATCAAACAGGTCGTCTTTGATCTGAAAAGCCATTCCGGTATAGGTTCCGAAATCCATCATTTTTTTTGCCAAATCAGCATCAGCATCGTTTGATAAAACCCCGATTTCACAGCAAGCAGCAATCAGAGTAGCCGTTTTCTGACGTATAATTTCGTAGTATACTTCTTCGGTAATATCCAGTTTCCTGGCCTTTTCCAACTGTAGAAGTTCACCTTCAGACATTTCACGGATCGTTCTGGAAATAACTCCCAGTAAATCGTAGTCTTTATGATCTGTTGAAAGTAAAACCGATTTGGACAACAGGTAATCTCCTACTAAAACAGCAATTTTATTTTTCCACAACGCATTGATTGAAAAGAAATTACGTCGCTTAAAACTTTCATCTACCACATCATCATGAACCAGTGTGGCAGTGTGGATAAGCTCGATCATGGAAGCGCCGCGATAGGTTTTTTCATTAACATTTCCAACAAGCTTTGCGCAAAGAAAAACGAACATGGGACGCATCTGCTTTCCTTTTGTAGTAACGATAAAACGCGTGACTTTATCTAATAAAGGTACTTTACTTTGCATGGATTCATAAAACTTCTGCTCGAAAAGTTTCATTTCCTCATTGATCGGTCGCTTGATTTCTTCTACAGTGTTCGCCACAATCTTTGATGATGGATAAATTATTAATTACCACAAAGATAATTTTTTTCAGTCAATTTTAAGGGAAATTAATTCGAATATCAGTTTTTTAGTTTTAACGTAAAGTAGCAGGGAATTATATCATTATTTGAATATTTTCACGTTCGCAGAGGTGCATAGCTTAGTAAATGATACAAATTTTAAATTATTAATCTTTAAGCTTATCATTTGGAATAAAATACAGGCTCTGCTTTGATCCACCTATTGGTGAATGAAATTTCTCACCGGAAATATAAATTCCGCTGCCATCCACTGCAATTCCTTCAATCTGCCCGATGGAAAGAGCACTTCCGAGATAATATCTTTCCGGAGCTCCCCTGAAAAAAATGCCCGGTTCGGTTTCACGGAAAACATTCAGAAATACTTCCGTTTTCTTTGTATAGCCGATGAGGTAGAGTTTTTTATTATAATAAGAAGCATCGGTAACTAGAAAATTTATTTTGAAAGTTTCCGTTTTTTGAGCTTGTTGCTTTTCCGAAATTTCAGGATCAATAATATAATGTGTGGTAGATTTTGCGCGCCATTCTTTTGTAAAAAGATGAATTTTTCCATTGAGGTAAATCATAGCTTCGGCATCAAAATCTGTTGAAGAGTATTTCGGATCAAATTCTTTTTGTTCAGGATATTCAAATGGGATCAGCTTAATAGAATCATTTTTAAAAGGGTTATTTTCAGATGGTACTTTGTATATCTCAAGGTCTCTTCTGATTCCGCCATTATTTCCGAAATCGCCGATATAGAAAATGTTTCCATCGTTCGTCAGCGCTTCCCAATCTTTATTTTTTCCGTTAATTTTTAAAGTATCAATAATTTTTCCCGTTGTTTTATCCAATTCAAAAATTTCCGGCGAGTTTCCACTGTCGTTGAAAGTATACAGTTTTCCATTCAATAAGCTTAAGCCTGATGTTTCTTTAATTCTTTCATCCAGATAGTCTACTCTGAATTTTCTGATCTTTAACGTTTCAGATTGTTGGGAAAATGATGACGTGAAAATTGTGATGGTAATAATAAAGAAAAGCTTTTTCATTAGGTAAAAATATTTATTTAAACATAAATGGCGCTAATTTTTTACACTAATTTCACTAATGGTTTCTTTCCTTTATTTTATGGTTTATCGTTATGACATATTACTTAATAAGTTTAAGGTTCTTTTCTTTCGCAATCTTTATTTAATTCTTGCGGTAAATATTTCAACTCAATGAACGCTACGCTTTTATTTTAAATGATTGCTTTTATTTTTTTGTTCGCAAAGGTACTTCGACAGGTTCAGCATAAACTATAACATTTAGCAGATGATAGCAAATCTGATATTAATAATATTCCACTCGGCAAAATCTAAATGAATATTAAAGAATTTAATAAAAAAAGACGGACCAAGCCGCCTGAATTGATTATATAGAGATATTGAAAATTTATTTTAGAACGGAGAAAACTTACGCTGTTTTTTTCTGAGATTCCCTATCTTTTTTATTCTTCTTCGCCCAATAATCCTTCTGATATTGCCTAACCGTTTTGCCGGTTCCGTCGTGCCTCCATCCAGGAGAATTGAAGATATAATTCATTCTGTCGGAGAATTTCAAGCCCGGTTGCTTAATGTCTTTCCAGATTTTTCGCCATTCGTATAAAAGAACGGTATCCGGTTTATTATCGGGCATTTTTGGATAGATTCCATATTTCACAGGTACATTGGGATCTTCTTTTTCAAAAGTCCCGAAAATTTTATCCCAGATAATCAGGCACATTCCCATATTTCTGTCCAGATATTTAATGTTGCAGGCGTGGTGCACTCTGTGATGAGAGGGAGTCACGAGAATATATTCCAAAATTCCCATTCTTTTTACCGTCTGTGTATGAACCCATGTTCCATAGACCTGGCCGATAGCATAAGCCACCATAATATGCCATGGATTGAATCCCAAAAAAGCCAATGGTGAAAAATACAGATATCTGTAGAGCGGCTGTAGAACCGGACTTCTGAAACCTGTTGTCAGATTAAAATATTCTGAATTATGATGGGTAATATGAACCGCCCAGAAAGCTCTGGAATGATGGTCTACATAATGAAGAACATAGTAGGCAAAATCTGTAACAATAAAACAAAGCAATCCATACCAAATTGTATATTCCCATGAAAAAATTCTGTGGTTGAAGAAAAAGAACATAACACCCATGGCGAAAGCCTTCATTACCAGATCAAGTGCAAAATTAAGCCCCGCAAGATAAATACTTGTAGCGACATCTTTGCCATTGTATAGCTTGGCTTCTGCAACATGACTGTAAATCATTTCTGCAAGAATAATTGTAGCGTGAACCGGAATTGACCAGGCATAGACGTTTTCAAGCCCGTCTTTACCAAAAAAATAATCTACCATTGTCACTTTTATTTGGTACAAAGGTAGTATTTTAAGAAACCGTTAAGAATATTTTCGGAATTTTTTAATTAAAATTTAATCAGTTGTTTTGTTGGCTAATTGTCCACAAGCCGCATCAATATCTCCGCCACGGCTTTTTCTTACAACGCAAACGATACCTGCGTTTTCAAGCTGGCGGATATAATTTTCTTCTGCCTGCTTGTTGCATTGATCGTATTTTCCGTCTCCAATGGGATTGTATTGGATTAAATTTACTTTAGAAGGAACTTGCTTACAGTATTTGATGAGTGCCTTGATATCTTCATCACCATCGTTGATTCCTTTCCATACACAGTATTCGAAAGTAATGACAGACCCTGTTTTCTGATACCAGTATTGCAACGCTTCCATGATTTCCGTTAAAGGAAACTTATCCGAGAAAGGCATGATTTCGTTTCTCTTAGCTTCAATGGCCGAGTGAAGAGATAAGGCAAGTTTCACTCGTAAGTCATCATCAGCAAGCATTTTGATCATTTTAGGAATTCCTGATGTTGATACAGTAATTCTTCTGGGTGACATTCCTAAACCTTCGGGTTGTGTGATTTTCCTGATTGCTTCCACTACATTTTTATAGTTCATCATAGGCTCTCCCATTCCCATAAAAACAATATTGGAAAGCGGCCTGTTGAAATACATTTTGCTCTGGCTGTCTATTAAAGCAACCTGATCTACAATTTCGGCCACTTCAAGATTTCTCATTCTTTTGAGTCTTGCCGTTGCACAGAATTCGCAGTTTAATGAGCATCCTACCTGAGAAGAAACGCAAGCTGTAGTTCTGGTTTCGGTGGGTATTAAAACAGATTCCACCAATAAACCATCGTGGAGCTTTACTCCGTTTTTGATGGTTCCGTCGGTACTTTTCTGAAGCTGATCAACAGAAACAGGATTGATGGTGTATTCTTCGGAAATTTTTTCGCGGAGGCTTTTCGAAAGGTTAGTCATCTCATCAATCGAGTGGAGGTTTTTGCTCCACAGCCAATCGTACACCTGTTTCGCACGGAAAGGCTTTTCTCCTAAAGAAGCAAAATATTCTTTAAGCTGGTCGAGTGATAAAGTTCTTATATCTTTCATAATGGGTAAGAGACAGGTTAAAAGTGAGATGTGATAAGTGAGAAGTAAGAAGTGAGATGTGAGAATTGAAAACATTCATTCTTATTTCAACTATGTCATTTTACCTTTAACCTGGCTCTTTTTAATTTTTTATAAAATTAACATTGCATCTCCGTAAGAGTAGAATTTATACTTTTCTTTTACAGCTTCTTCGTAAGCGTGCATTATAAAATCTCTTCCTGCAAATGCTGCAATCATCATAATTAATGTAGATTTCGGCGTGTGGAAATTCGTGATCATACAGTTGGCAACCCCAAATTCGTGAGGAGGATAAATGAATTTATTCGTCCATCCGTGGAATGCGGAAATTTTCTTGTTTGAAGATACTGAAGTTTCCAGTGTTCTCATCGTGGTTGTACCAACGGCACAAACTCTTTTATGAGCATCAACCGCATTATTGATAATCTGGGCATTTTTTTCATCGATGAAAATCTCTTCAGATTCCATTTTGTGCTTAGAAAGATCTTCCACTTCGATCGGGTTGAATGTTCCCAATCCAACGTGAAGGGTAACTTCTGCGAAATCAATACCTTTGATTTCCAGTCTCTTCATCAGATGTTTTGAAAAGTGAAGCCCTGCTGTTGGTGCAGCCACTGCTCCTTCCACCTTTGCATAAATCGTCTGATATCTTTCGGCATCTTCCGGTTCAACATCTCTTTTGATATATTTTGGAAGCGGTGTTTCACCTAGTTCCTTTAATTTTGCTCTGAATTCTTCATAAGAACCGTCGAATAAGAATCTTAATGTTCTTCCTCTTGAAGTAGTATTGTCGATAACTTCCGCTACCAGAGATTCGTCTTCGGTGAAGAATAATTTATTTCCAATTCTGATTTTTCTTGCAGGATCTACCAAAACATCCCAAACGCGAGTTTCCTTATCAAGCTCTCTTAAAAGGAAAACTTCGATTTTTGCGCCTGTTTTTTCTTTATTTCCATAAAGACGTGCCGGGAAAACCTTAGTATTGTTAAAGATGAAAAGATCTCCTTCGTCAAAATAATCAACAACATCCTTGAATAGTTTATGCTCAATCGTCTCGGTTTTTCTGTCTAAAACCATTAACCTTGCTTCGTCTCTGTGTTCGGATGGGTGTTCTGCCAATAATTCTGCAGGAAGATCAAAATTAAAATCTGATGTTTTCATTTTTTAAATTACGGTTTAAAAATTATCAAATTACAAGATGTAATTTTCGGACTGCAAATATACAACATTCGGTACCCCTTTGTCAAGTATTATTTACAATCAGGCAAAAAACCGTGATTTTACGGTCACTATTACTCCAAAAAAATTGTATTTTGCGGTTTAAAATGTACACTTATGAGCAAATATTCTATTGAATCTTTTGTAAATGAAACGAAAGAGAGACCCGAAAAAAGGGATTATTTCGAACTTGAAAAACCGGCATTGCTGGAAATCAACCTGAACAACCAGGCAGTATGGACGAAGACCGGAAGTATGGTAAGTTATGTAGGAAGCATCAATTTTGAAAGACAGGGAATGCTTTCCGGCGGTTTGGGAAATCTGCTAAAAAAAGCAATCAGCGGTGAAGGAACACGGCTGATGAAAGCCGAAGGAACCGGGAAATTGTATGTTGCCGACGAAGGAAAGAAGGTACGTATTCTTTATCTTAACAATGAAGCAGTTTGTGTAAACGGAAACGATGTTTTAGCCCACGAACAAAGCGTAAAAAGTGATATTACGATGCTGAAAAGCATTGCTGGTGTTATGTCCGGCGGACTTTTCCAGGTAAGATTGTCAGGAACAGGGCATATTGCCATTACTACTCACGGTGAGCCATTAACTCTTTTAGTCACTCCGGAAACACCAGTTTTTACAGATCCTAATGCAACAGTGGCATGGTCTGGAAATTTAACTCCGGAATTGAAAACCAATGTTTCGTTTAAAAGCCTGATCGGAAGAGGCAGCGGTGAAGAATTCCAGATGAAATTTTCAGGGAACGGATGGGTTCTGATACAGCCGTATGAGGAGGTGTATAGAATTGAGAAATAATATAATTCTACTATTCGTAAAAGCAAAAGCAATAAAATCCTGCTTTTGCTTTTATTTTTTGATGCCTTTTAATATATTTTCTATAGTATCTTTTACAGGGCCAGGCTTTTCTTTCGGCAGCTTAATTTCGTCAGGATGAACAATCAGCTCCAGATTCCCTTCTTCCTGTATTTCTGAATCTAATGTGATATCTGCTTTATTGATTTTCATATCTGCATGACTGATATATGTATTATCCTGTGCTTCAAAATTGATATATGGAAGTGGTGTAGACATTAAAAACATAATTGCTAAATTTCTTAAATCTCCTTTGGATCTTTTCATTTCCGCGGTGATCGTAAGCTGTGGTTTTTGAGATGTTGCCTTTTTATATTTTTCTATTGTTACTTTTTTAACACCTGAATCTGAACTTATATCATTTTGCCTGTAAATAAGCTTTGACAATTTATCTCTTTCAGTATTATCGATTATAAGATAAGCACTGTAATAATATGCATAATTTTTTGATTCAAATATGCTATCAGTATTTTTTATCCTGAAAAAATGTATTAATTCTCTTTTATAATCAAAGACCGTAATCTCCCGAAAACCCTTCTCATAGGCATCATTTATCTTAGCGAAATATGATTTTTCATTTGAATTGAGAAAATTATCTTCTACCTGTATGTACTTTGTACTGGTATTTTCAATTTTTGACCTTACATAATAATTGAATTTGTACTGTTGAGAAAATACATTTTTAGAAATAAAAATAAAGAAAAAGAATAGTAATCGTATTTTCATAGATATTGTTTTATTTTCTTCCAATCCTCCAGTTTCTTTTCAAAAGACACGGTATGAAGAGGGCTGGTGGAAGGCAGTAAAAATAACGGAATTTTATAATTTTTTCCTAAAATTTTCTGCAAATTTTTGTATGATTTTCCACCATTGCAAAATATGGCTTTAATATTAGGATGATCTTCCAGCAATTCAACGATCTGATTGGCTTCTTCGTTTTTAATTTCAGCATCAAGGCTTCCTTTTCTTTCGCAGGAGTCAATGACATCCCAAAGCGCGATATGATGTTTCTTTAATGTCTGAATTCTTTGTTCATAATCTTCTGTAAATTCTTCATCCAGCAGTTCAAAAATAATCTTCCAGAATTTGTTTTGCGGATGCCCGTAGTATTGTTGCTTTTCCAGGGATTTAACTCCAGGAATCGAGCCTAAAATTATAATTTCAGAATGATCATCGATGATGGGAGGAAAAGAGAAAATTCTGTTTTGCATGATTAAGATTTTTATATTTTGGCTAAAGCCTTGTCATTTTTCCTGAAACAAAAAGCGGGCTAAAGCCCGCTCCTATTGATATTTTATAGTGTTTCCTTTAACCAATCGAAGAATTCTCTCTGCCAAACGAGGCCATTCTGTGGATGAAGCACCCAGTGGTTTTCATTCGGGAAATATACCAGTTTGGATTTCAGTCCTCTGAGCTGTGCTGCCTGGAAAGCTTCCTGACCCTGCTCGTAAGGAACCCTGTAGTCAATTCCCCCCTGAACAATCATGATCGGTCTGTTCCATTTATCCACATAATTGCTTGGATTAAATTCTGTGTACGCTTTAGGAAGTGGCTTTTCCCAAGGCGAACCGAGATCCCAGTTGGCGAACCAAAGCTCTTCCGTGGTAAGATACCATGATTTCATATCAAACAATCCATCATGGGCAATAAATGTTTTGAATCTGTTTTCATGAATTCCGGCCAACATGAATACACTGTATCCTCCGTAGCTTGCTCCTACAGCGGCTACTCTTTCACTATCTACATAAGGTAATGTTTTGGCGTAGTCCGTTGCTGCAAGGTAATCTCTCATCGGCTGGCCTCCCCAGTCTTTGGAAATTTCTTCGTTCCATTTTGTTCCCCATCCCGGCATTCCGCGACGGTTTGGCGCTACAACAATGTATCCGTTGGCTGCCATTAAGGCGAAATTCCATCTTGTGCTGAAGAATTGCGTTAATGCAGACTGCGGGCCGCCCTGGCAATATACCAACGTTGGATATTTTTTATTCGGATCGAAATTTGGAGGATAGTGGAACCATACTCCCATTTCTTTACCGTCGGAAGTTTTTACCATTTTAAGTTCAGATTTTCCCTGTGCCATACTTGCATAGGTATCTTTATTGGCATCAGTTACCTGCTGCATTTCTCCGTTTTTAACATTTACCGAAAACAGATCTGTTGCATGATTGATGTCTGTTCTTCCTACCAGTAAAGATTTTTTCTGATCTGCGAAGATTTCATTCACATCAAAATCACCTTTTGTAATCTGCTGAACTTTGGCATTTTTCGGGTCTAATGAAAACAGCTGTTTTGTTCCTCTGAAAGCTGCCGTAAAATAAATCATTTTCGAATCTGCACTCCAGAAGACATCTCCTGAAACGCTCTCGTCCCATCCATTAGTGAGATTTGTTACTTTAGCGGTTTTCCAGTCCATGATTTTTACATCATTTTTATCCGCTTCGTAACCATCTCTGGCCATGCTCTGCCAGATCAGAGATTTTCCGTCCGGACTGAACTTAGGATTTACATCATAGCCTTTGTTGGATTCCGTTAAATTTTTGGTTGTTCCCGTTGCAAGATCGTACGCGAAGATATCTGTGTTGGTACTGGTAGAATATTCTTTTCCGCTCTTAGCTTTTGTTACATAAAGAAGCTGGGAAGAATCCGGGCTCCAGATAAAATCTTCAGCTCCGCCAAAGGGCCTTTGTGGAGAATCCCACATTTTTCCTTCCAGAAGATCTTTGGCGGCATCAGCTTTATCTGAAGTATTTACCACAAAAACATGATTGTATTTTCCTTCACTAAAGTAATCCCAGTGTCTGTGGTTAAGGTCCGTATACACCTGAGCCGTAGTTTTCGGGGTGTCGGAATATTTGTCTTTCCCCATTACTTTTTCCACAAGAACCTGTCTGCTAAAGGCTATTTTTTTACCGTCGGGAGAAATGACAATATTATCTGCTTCTCCGATGGTATAAAATTCCGTCCAGGTTTTGGCGTTGTCTTTTGAAAGAAAAATCTTATCTCCTTCCTGGGCATAAATACCGTTTTTGTCCCATTGGATAAGGCTTTTTTTGCCTAAATCCATTTTCGCGGACTGGTTATTCAGGACATTTAGGAAATAGCTTTCATTTTTGGTTTTTTCTGTTTTAAGATCCACCTGTCCCACTTTATAAATAAGTGAAGACTGATCGGGTGAAACGGCCTGTACACCGACTTTCTTTAAAGTCCAAAGGATTTCCGGCGTCATTACTTTTTGTGCATTCATTAAGAGCGGCGCTGCCAAAGCCAGCAGACTGTACTTAAATTTCATATTGTTGATCGAATTTTTGATTATGATATAAAGCTCATAATCCAGTTTATTTCAAAGTTTTCAAAGTTAATTATTTTTAGCATAAAGGGAGAGAATATTCAGAGATAAAATTCAAGTATGGAATCCTGTATATTCAGATAAAAAAAGAGTGAACCAAAGCCCACTCATTATTAACCTTTGCTATGTGTATGATCTAATCTCCGTCTGAAAACATGGAGTTTGCGAGAGACGTGATCAATGATAGAAGAATACTGAAAATCAGTGCCCACCAGAAGCCGTCGACTACCATACTGTCTATGAAGTAATCTGCAATAAGAATGATAATAGCATTAATGACAAGAGCAAACAAACCTAAAGTGATAATCGTTAAAGGCAAGCCGAAAAGACTAAGAATTGGTTTTACAATCAGGTTTAAAATTCCCAATACAATGGAAAAAATAATGGCTCCGCCAAATCCAGAGAAATGCACTCCCGGTAAAATCATGGTGAGCAGATAGGCTACAATTGCTGTTACCAGCAGACGAATAATTAAGTTCATATTTTTATTTTTTTAGCTTAGTTCAAAAATTATTACCATTAAATATAGCATAAATTTTCGAAAAAATTATTTAATTTTCATCATGGTCACCAGTGAAGTGGCAACATGACTTTCGGATCCTCCGTTTTCGTCTACGGTATAAATTTCTGTACGGACCACACTGATCTTCGCGCCGCCTTTGATGACATACGACTTGGAAATGAGCGCATCACCGATTGCCGGTCTGAGGTAATTCACTTTCAATTCTACGGTTACAACATAGCAATCTTCTTCATAATGACTTACTGCAGCATATCCGGAAGAAACATCAACCAAAGAAGCGATCATTGCTCCGTTGAACATTCCTGCTTTTCTGGTCATCAGATGCATTTTGGGAATTTTCATTGAGATAAAATCAGTTTCCACTTCTAAAAGTTCTGCTTTGTAGAATTTCAATGTTTCGGAACGTTGAAAACTGTCTGTGATGAGCTTTTTTTTTTCGGGTGTCATGTTTTGATTTTAAAGGTAAATGTAAATACAATTTTCAAAACTGGGCAAATATGTTTCCGTTGTTATTTAGATTTTAAACCATTAAGGTAATTTGAGCACTTAAGATTGCAGTAAGTTTTAGCTAAAGCCGGTTTTGAAGTTTATTATTGGAAAGCGGACTAAAGTCCGCTCCTATTGATGTTTTGTGCTAATTTATTCTTGCTCGTTATACAGATGCTTCGACAATCTCAGCATGACATTGCGAATACTAACAGTTATTATTTAATACTATTTTGTAACGGCCTTTTGCTGAGCGCAGGTGAAATCTTACCCATTTAGTTTAAAACAATCTGAAAATGTTCATCCATAGACAAAACACCTTCCGCCAAACTTTCAGGATGCGTAGAAAATCCCTTTAATTTTGAAGTTTTTCCTTTTAATACCAAATCCATCAACTGTTTATCCGATAATTTTTTACCGAATATTTCAAAGGTAACTTTAAAGCCGCAGTTTTTAAAGTCTGAACATCCGACAGCTGTTTTCCCCTTCATAAGATGGTGTTCTTTGCATTTCGGGCATTTTATTTCTTCCCAGGATTGCAGTTCTTTTTTAACGGCAGGTTCGCGTTTTTTCTTTTCTTTAACTGCTTTTTCCTCTTCCAGATTAATTACTTTTCCTTTTCCGTACACAACTTTTTCGGTAAGTTCTGTTACCATCTGGATCAGTTCTTCCTTGAAATGATTGGCTTCATATTCGCCCTTTTCAATTTTTCGGAGCTTGAGTTCCCATTCACCGGTAAGTTCCGGGCTTTTCAGGAGTTCATCTTCAATCGTGTCAATAAGCTGAATACCGGTTTGTGTAGCGATGAGGTTTTTCCTTTTCTTTTCGATATACTTTCTTTTGAAAAGGGTTTCAATGATATTGGCCCGGGTTGATGGCCTTCCGATCCCGTTATTTTTGAGCAATTCGCGGAGTTCATCGTCTTCCACCTGTTTTCCGGCTGTTTCCATGGCACGAAGAAGCGTTGCCTCCGTGTAAGGTTTTGGCGGCGAGGTTTTGCCCTGATGGATCATCGGATCGTGCGGTCCGGTTTCCCCCACCGTAAATTCAGGAATGGTCTGCTCTTCCTCTTTATCTTTTTCTTTCTCCGATTCGTCTTTCGGTTCTTTTGCATAAACGGCTCTCCATCCTGGCTCCAGAATCTGCTTTCCGCTGGTTTTGAAAGGAATGGTTCCTACTTTTCCCTCTACTAAAGTATTGGAAATTTTACATTCGGGATAGAAGACGGAAATAAAACGTTTCGCAATTAAATCATACACCAGTTTTTCCTCCCTGCTCAGATTTTGGGAAGGCGGAACTTCCGTAGGAATAATCGCGTGGTGATCCGTCACTTTCGTATCATCAAAAACCGCTTTTGATTTCGGAATTGGGGCTTCCAGCAAAGGCGCGACAAGCTCCTGATAAAAGTACATCTTTCTTAGTATCCCTTCTATTTTCGGATATAAACTTTCAGATAGATAGGTTGTATCTACACGGGGATAAGTCACATGCTTTTTTTCGTACAGGCTTTGAATATAATTCAGCGTATTTTCTGCGGAATAGCCGTATTTTCTATTGGCCTCCACCTGCAGTCCGGTAAGGTCAAACAGTCTCGGATTTTTTTCTTTACCTTCTTTAATTTCGAAAGAAACAATCTCAAAAAGATTTTCTTTTAAATATTCCAGGCCTTTTTCGGCGCGTTCTAATGTTTTTAAACGGTCGATGGCGGCATTAAAAACAACATCTCTGTATTTCGTTTTCAGTTCCCAGTATTCTTCTACGGTAAAGGCATCAATCTCCTTTTGACGCTGAACCAGCATGGCCAGTGTAGGCGTCTGTACCCTTCCGATAGAAAGCACGGCTTTATTTCCCCCGAATTTTTTGGTAAAAAGCCTTGTTGCATTGATCCCCAAAAGCCAGTCGCCGATCGCTCTTGCATTTCCCGCGAGATACAAATTTTTGTAATCTTCGGCTGGTTTCAGACTTGCAAAACCTTCCTTAATGGCTTCTTCGGTAAGGGATGAGATCCACAAACGCTGAATCGGTTTGTTGCATTTTGCTTTCTGCAATACCCATCTTTGGATGAGCTCTCCTTCCTGTCCGGCATCCCCGCAGTTGATGACCTCATCGCATTCGGCTACTAATCTTTCAATCACTTTAAACTGGTTTTCAACCCCTTTATTCGGAATTAATTTGATCCCGAAATTATGCGGAATAATGGGAAGCAGAAAAAGGTTCCAGGATTTGTACTGCGGACCGTAATCGTGCGGTTCTTTAAGGGTGCACAGATGCCCGAAAGTCCATGTCACACAATAGCCGTTTCCTTCCATATATCCCTGTTTGGGAGTGGTGGCCCCCAATACTTTGGCAATATCTCTGGCAACGCTTGGTTTTTCGGCAATACAAAGTTTCATGAATTTTTCGGGGTTTGAAGAGGGGCAAAAATCGGGATTTTTTTTGGATTTTGCTAATTTGTTGTTGGCGGATGAGTCTTGGTTAATGGTTGATGATTGAGTGTGTGGATGTTGAATAAAAAGCTCCCTTAAAAAAGAGAGCTCACCAACAATACTTATGAACCGGGTTCATGAATTTATTTATATCACATTGTCATCGGAACGTCCATGAGAAGGATTTCCGTATTTTCCGATGTCGCTTTAATCTTTAAATCCGAAATATCCCAAACTCCGAAACCGTCCCTTTCTTCTACTTTTTGACCTTCGATTTCCGCACTTCCTTTAATGATGAAGGCATACACTCCATTGCCTTTTTTCTTAATCTGATAATTGGTTTCGGCACTATTTTCAAAATTTCCCAAATGAAACCATGCATCCTGATGAATCCAAACTCCTTCGTCATCGGAATTTGGAGAAAGGATCTGCTGGAATTTGTTTTTGTTTTTCGTTTTGTCTAAAGTAATCTGATCGTATCTTGGCGTCACATTTCTTTTATTCGGGTACACCCAGATCTGGAGGAATTTTACCAGCTGATCCTGGTTTTTATTAAATTCACTGTGCATAATTCCGGTTCCCGCACTCATTACCTGAATATCACCACTTCTGATGATGGCTGAATTTCCCATACTGTCTTTATGTTCCAGATCGCCTTCCAACGGAATACTGATGATCTCCATATTATCGTGGGGATGCGTCCCGAAGCCCCTTCCTGCTTCTACTTTATCGTCATTTAAAACCCTCAACACCCCGAAATGCATTCTTTCGGGATTGTGGTAATTGGCAAAACTAAAGGTATGATTGCTTACCAGCCAGCCATGGTCTGCTTTTCCTCTGGTATCAGCTTTATGAATAACAGAGTTGTCTTTTATTTTTGAATCGGGATTGGGAAGATGATTGTAGCCAATCGGTTCCAGCGGCTCAATTTCATCAATTTCATTTTTCATCGTATTTCCTAAGGATGCTGATGCCACGAACATTCCTGTTCCCAGTAACCCTTTTTTTAAAAAATCTTTCCTGTCCATATCGGTATGTTATTTATTCGTTTTGATAGGACAAAGTTAGGTTGATGGGAATTGCTGTGCATTTAACTAGTTTAATAAATGTGATTATTTTCTTTTGTCTTAAAACAAAAGAAACAAAAGTTCAAGACTGGAACCTGAATGCTAAAAAATAATTTTATTCTCTAAAAATCCCAAAACTCGTGCGAATTTACTATTGGTTCTTCGGTTCAGTATTTACGCCGCACTCAGACAGTGGGATTTTCTTAACGTTCATAAAACTATTTTTCTTGACGCTTCAGCTTCCTAGGTCGGTTTATAGTGCTATATTAAAGTTTGTCATTCTGAAAGAATCTCAACAAGTATTTTTCAATTTCTTTTGTCATGAAAATGAAATTCAATGATAACAAAGATTATTATCTGTTATTTTCTTTTGTCTTAAAACAAAAGAAACAAAAGTTCAAGACTGGAATCTGAAGGCTAAAAAATGTTTTTATTCTCTAAAAATCCCAAAACTCGTGCGAATTTACTATTGGTTCTTCGGTTCAGTATTTACGCCGCACTCAGACGGTGGGATTTTCTTAACGTTCATAAAACTATTTTTCTTAACGCTTCAGCTTCCTAGGTCGGTTTACAGCTTTATGTTAGAGATCCTTCGACTGCTTTGCGCTCAGGATGACAGCGTGTAAACATTGAACCACCCCGTCAAAAATTCTTCGGATTTTTGTCCCTCTCCGGAGGAGGGGAATTCTGTGCGTGTTATTTAATCTTAAAATTTATTTTGCTTAGAGGCGAGGCGTTTTCTGATGGTGCTTACGAATTCTTTGGAAACGCCAAGATAAGAAGCAATGTAATATTGTGGAACACGCTGTGGAATGGACGGATATACTTTTATGAATTCCAGATAGCGGTCTGAAGCACTTTTAGAAATTGTATTCACCAAGCGGTGCTGAAGTGTAGAAAGATTTCTCTGAACGAGCATTCTGAAAACTCTTTCAAATTTAGGAATTTCGGATAGTAATTTTTCCTTGGTCGCCGGATTGAGCATATAAATTTCCGAATCTTCTAGTGTTTCAATGTATAAATTAGACGGTTTCTGATCCTGAAAAGAAGCAATATCACTGATCCACCAGTCTTCTATAGCAAACAGGATTGTGACCTCGAAACCGTTATCATCAAGGTAGTAAACTCTTACGCAGCCTTTCTGAATGTATCCTTCAAACTGGCAGATTTCACCTTCTCGAAGTAAAACTGTTTTCTTGGGAAAAGTTTGCAGGGTAAGTAAATCTGTAAAAAATTGTTCTTCTTTCGGGGTCAGATCAATGAATCGTGTTACGTTTCCGATGATTGTTTCAGACATAGTTGCAGTTTAAGGCTGCAAATTAGGAAAAAGTGTGTAAACTTCATTCTTTAATAATCCGCTTCCTCCGCCATAATGATCAATAACTTTTACATTTTTATCCAGATTTTCACAAAAGGTTTTGATATCTTTCTCGAACTGTTCTTCCAAACCGGAACTTAAAAGAACAAGATCTACATCAATATTCTTATGACTACTTGATATTATGCCTAAAACTATTTTTTTGAGATATAGAAGCTACCACAAGCCTGTCGAACAGGGATTCTCCAAAGTATCTTCGGTTGAACTTGTAGCAGTACTCATTGAGGTAGCTTTG